>OBOI01000467.1_pt1 | contig 14187 bp, 11 predicted proteins | sample 1670151 | NCBI WGS metagenome assembly OBOI01 (sample SAMEA104232303, study PRJEB22302) | sediment metagenome | biome: forest; feature: aquifer; material: sediment | place: USA | collected 2011-08-07 | depth 0.01 m | reverse complement strand
AGCGGTGCCGAAAAGTTTCTGAGCGATCATACGTTCACCGTGGAAACCTACGACGACGTTAAGAAGATTTTAAAAGATACGCGTGGAATCCTTTCTGTCTTCTGGTGTGAAGACGAAGGTTGCGCGCTAAAGATAAAGGAAGAGACAAAGGCAACTCCGCGTTGCCTCCCCCTTGATGCGAAAGAAGAACAGGGGGCATGCGTTAGATGTGGCAAAACGGCGGCGCACCGATGGTATTTCGGACATTCGTATTAGGCGCATGATAACTAAACTGGGGCGTTGTTTGATCGGGAATACTCCGGCGCGATGTCTTCCAGTAATGCGATCGCGCGCTTTTCATCCATGAGATGAAGCGCGGATTTGAGTTGTTCCAATTTTTCAGGAAGAGACAGTAAATCGTCAGAGTGCTGGCGTCGGGCAATAAAAATCTTTTCGTAGCGCGTTGGTATTTCTCCTTCGACAAGAAGCTCCTCACTGAGGCGTTCCCCTCGACGCGGTCGTGAAAACAAAATCTGAATATCTTTGTCAGGCTCGTATCCCGCGAGCCTGATCATTTCCTTTGCGAGGTCATACACCTTCACGGGTTTTCCCATATCCAAGCAAAAAATCTCGCCGTCGCGTGACAGTGCTGCGGCCTGCATAAGCAGAAGGCAGGCTTCCGAGGTCACCATGAAGTAGCGCTGCATTTCGGGATGGGTAATCTCCAGCGGCCCGCCCTTTTTTATTTGCTCGCGAAAGATCTCAATGACGTTTCCTTGAGAGTCAAGAACATTTCCGAATCGAACTGCGCAAAAACGCGTTGTGCCCTGCGCATGAAGCATTCGACAGATCTTCTCTCCAATATGCTTGGTCGCGCCCATGACAGAGACTGGTCGTACGGCTTTGTCGGATGAGATGAATATGCAGATATCAACGCCGTTTGTTCGGGCATTTTGCGCGACAGAAAGCGTGCCGAAGATATTGTTTTTTACCGCTTCGAGCGGATGTTCTTCCATAATGGAAACGTGTTTGTATGCGGCCGCATGAAAGACAATTTCAGGTCTATATTCTGCAAATACCGCACTGATCCTCTGCGAATGGCAGACGTCGGCAATAATCGGCTTGATTGATAAGTTCGGAAATTGCGCTTTAAGGTTACGCTCAAGATAAAATATGCCGGTTTCATTCTGATCCAGGGCAATAAGCAGTTGTGGCTGGAATCCTGCGATATGCTTGCAAAGGGTTGATCCGATCGAGCCCGCTGCCCCCGTGACGAGAACGCGCTTCCCCTGCAGAAAGGATCGCATGAGGTTTGTATCAATCTGCACGGGTTGGCGGCCGAGTAGATCTTCAATCGATACGTCGCGGATATTCGCAAGTACAAGCTTTCCATCGATGATGTCGTCGATCGACGGAAGGATTTTTATCATGCTTATGTTGAGGTTTTGTGATCGCGCGTGATTGATAGTCGCTTTGACAAGCCGATGTTCCGTGACGATACATTCCTGAATGTCATGTTTTGAGATGATTCGAGAAAGGTCGGAAATATCTCCGAGCACCGGAATGCCGTGAATGGTTGTGTGACGCTTGACGCCTCGGTCGTCGAGAAAGCCAATGAGAGCGACGGTAGGCAGGGTTAGCATTTTCCGCGCAAGCTGTTCACCCGCGTCATCCGCGCCGATAATAAGAACTCTTTTCCCCGTTTGGAATGAACGAAACTCTCGCGTCATGCGTTTTCCGATTCGCAGCGCGCTCAAAAACATCGTTACGAATAAAAAGTTGATGATAAGGCTCGCTCTCGGAAAAGACGGTATGACCTTTGTGTCCTTCAGGATGAGGACAGTCGTGAGAATGAGCGTACTTGCCAGGAGTGTCGCCTTGAGTAGTCGATAGAGGTCCCGAATGCTGAAAAAAGACAGGCTGATATGATACAGCCGCTGCCAGTAACAAATGGGTATCGTAACGATTATGTTCAGTCCGACGAGAATAAGTACGCTAGAAAGGAATTCAGGCGGAGGGACTCCTTCGAATCGGATAAGAAATGAAAGAGCCGCGGAACAAGCGAGCAAGATCGCATCTGCGCCGATAAGGACGACTATGCGGTAGGGGCGTTGTTTTAGAAACGAGATGAGCTTTTTTACAACCATAGGAGGGCTATTCCGGCCCCCACCATCATGGCATGAATTGCGTAATTGACAAGGACTGCCGAGCGGACAGACCCGACACGACGGTAGATAATGTCGTAGATATGGTTTCGGTCGGCCGAAAGGGGAGAGCGTCGCTGTGAGAGCCTTCGTACAATGACAAATAGTTCATTTACAAGCGGCATCCCGATCATGAGGAGACCGGACATGATATACTGCATGTCTTTTCCCCATAGAAACAAGAGGAAGGCAAGATAGAATCCGACAAGATAGCTGCCATTGTCTCCCATAAACAGTTTTGCTGGGTTCCAGTTGAAGATCAAAAATGCCCCAGTTGTGCCGATAAGAATAACACTGAGCACTCCTACGAGTTCATGGGGAGATGGGAATGCTAGTGTTGCACAGAAAAATCCAACTCCAGAGATAAGGGCGATTCCGGCGAGGAGTCCGTCAAGCCCGTCTTGCATGTTTGCGGCGTTGATAATGGCGACGAAGGTAAAAAGAGTGAAGACGTATGATGCGTACAGCGAGGCGCCAAAAACAACGAGAGGAATACCAAGAGTGTAAATGGGTACAATCATGAGTGCGGCGAGAGCAAGCTGTGAGATGATCTTTGCGAGGAGATTTCGTGATGAGCGATGCTGCCATCCGATATCGTCAATAAGGCCGGCAATCCATGATGTCACCATCCCAAAAATGAGCGGGTAGATCGCTGGCATCCCAACAAAGAGCGCGACAACACTTCCGCCAAGCATGGAAAGGCCGCCAATGCATGGCGTCGGGGTCTTGTGAATTTTCAGTGGATCGGCAAGGGGATTGTCGGTCATGCCGCACTTTCGTGCCAGTGCCATTGCCGGCTTGATGAGTGCAAGTGTTGCGATACATGCAATTCCTCCGATCAGTACAAATTCAGACATACTCAAGTAACTATGAGCGATTGAAGAATATCAAGGTACGCTTTTGCAAGCGTTTCTCTCGAGAAGTGTTCTTGAACGTATAAAGAACCGTTTTCTCCCAACCGATCTCTTTCGTCCTGATTGTCTGCCAGGGCAATCACGGCATCCATTAGTTGCTTTGGATTTTCCGGTTCAACAAACACTCCTGCGCGCGCAGTCTCCACGAGTTCGCGCGCTGCGCCGTCGATAGCCACGATGATCGGTTTTTTGCACACCATGTAGTCAAAAATTTTATTCGGATACACTGTCTTGAAGACGTCGGCTTTCTTAAGTACGGCAAGGCAGATGTCGCTGGCATAGATGAAGTTAGCAACCTCATTTTTTGGCTGAGGGTCGATAAACTGCACATTGGCAAGGCCCCTGGTACGCGCGCTATCCATAAGAGCTTGACGCCTCATGCCGCTTCCCATCAGAACGAAGCGTATATGCGTATGGCTTTCACGCATCAACTCAGCTGTATCAAGAATTTGTTCAAGGTGGTTTGCGATGCCATGCGCACCAATGTAAGTCACGACCGTAGTGTTTGTCCATCCGAACTCTTCCCGCACAGCATCCCGACCTTTTGTGGGGATTAATATGTCCGCGTCCGCACCGTTGCTGATCATGGAAATTCTGTCGGGAGTTATATGTTTTTTCTTGATAAGCGCGTCGCGGTAACCTGGCCCCAGAGTATTTATTTTCGCCGCAGACCGATAGAGAAACTTTTCAACCGCGTATGATAGCAACACAAGGAGGCGATTTGTCAGTACGCCGAGTTCAATCGCCGAATCCGGCCACAGATCGCGAACCTCAAATACGAACGGAGACCGCCACTTCCAGGATGCGATGACACCTGGGATGCCGACAAAGAGCGGGGGCGACGTGGCGATGACAACATCATGCCGCGGCATCCTCATAACGGCGACAAGACTGGAAAGCATGAATGAGAAGTAGCCCTTCATGCGGCCGAAGAAATGTTTGTTGTACTCTTCTGAGACGTGGCACCGAATGACCGTAATGCCATTCTCTTGGGTTTCGACAATATATTTTCCCGCGTATGCTTGCGACTGGATTCCGGTCATGTAGTGGACGGTTCCGCAAATGATGGTCACATTATGCCCGGCCGCTGTCCAATACTTCGCGAATTGATTAAAACGTGAAATCCCAGCGTCGTCTCGGTGAAGATAGTACTGGTGAATGACGGCTATGTTCATACGTTTTTTCCTTCAATCCAGATTTTATGCCACAGAGAAAATGTGATCAGTGACCAGAGTTTGTAGCTTGCCTCCGTATCGCCTGCCGCGTGATCGGCAATTGCGGCTCGTACCGCCGTGCCATCAAAATACTGCAGTGCGGGTGAATCGTTGCCGAGCAATTCATGGGAGAGCGTTTGTATCTGCGACTGCCACGCGCGTATCGGCGCGGCAAATCCTGTCTTTCGCTGCATAACGATGTGCTCGGGAAGGTAAGCGAGCGCCACACGCTTTAGCAGATATTTTGTCGTACCTTTGTGAATTTTATAAGAAGAGGGGAGAGAAAAAGCAAACTCGATAAGCTCGCGATCAAGAAAGGGTGCGCGCATTTCACACGACCATGCCATGCCCATTCTATCGGTGTACGTGTTGATATGGTCGGCAAGAAATGTCTTAAGGTCGGCATACAAAAGACTACCGAGAGGGTCGAAGTGTGATAGTCCCTCGGTAAGGTACGTGCGCTTTGATGCGTACACGTCCTCGACCGCTGAAGGAAGTAGTTTGACAACCTCGTCACGTAAGAGCCAGGATGACAAGCCAATGATGCGGTCAACTGAGGAGCCCGCGAGAAATTTCCCTTTTCTTCTCAGGTACCTGATATGTGGCGAATTGATCGGCATAGCGGCAGCAAGCCCGATCGCTGCAGATGTTACAAATCGAGGAATGTGAAAACGGTCAAATTCGGAGAGCATCCACGCGAGAAGATGGTGATTGTATCCTCCGAATAGCTCGTCGGCGCCATTTCCCGAAAGGAGGACGGTGATGCCGTTACGGCGCGCCTGCTCGCAAATGAGATATGAGTTTATTTCAGCCGGATCGCATATCGGTTCATCGAGGTGCCACATGATTTTTGGCAAGATCGACGTGACGTCGGGATTGAGAATGATTTCGTTGTAGCGGATCGCTACGCCAAGATGTGCTGCCATGCTGCGCGCGTACTCAAGCTCGTTTTTGTTTTGTTCACTGCGAGCGTCGGTATCGGAAAAACCAGTCGTAAAGGTTGTGAGAACGCGATTCGACCCCATGCGGGTGGCCCGCGCGACGATCATGCTTGAGTCAAGGCCGCCGGAAAGAAAAGCGCCAACGGGTACATCTGCTATCAAATGCCGGTCAATCGCTTGATCAAAAAGCGTGTGAAATGCCGTCTGTGCGTCTGTGAAACTTCCCGCAAAGCGTGGAATGTTAAGAATATCCCAATAGGAGCTCTCAACACTTTCTCCATCGTGCCATACGATCGCATGGGAGGCCTTGACCTTATAGATCCCTTCAAACATCGTTTCCGGTGCGTGCACCCTCAATGATGCGAGGTAGGATCCAAGCGCAGGCAGGTGAACGCGAGGGGTGATCAGGCCGGAAGCAAGGATCGACTTGATTTCCGAGGCGAACACAATGCCGCCGTCCGGAAGCTTGGCATAATAGAGAGGTTTTTGTCCGGTGTGGTCGCGTGCCATGAGAAGGCGTTTTCTGCGATTGTCCCAAAGCGCAAAGGCAAACATGCCATTGAATTTTTTCAATGCGTCATCACCCCATTGCTCGTATGCAGCCAAAATGACCTCTGTGTCCGTTTTTGACGCGAATGTATGCCCCAGCGATTCAAGCTCTTTTTGTAATTCCGGAAAATTATACAGCTCTCCGTTGTAGGTGATCCACAGCTGGCTTTTCGATCGAGACATGGGCTGATGGCCGGCAGCGCTGAGATCGATAATCGACAATCGCCGGTGGCCGAGTGTGACGGAATAGTCTCCATGCGTCACCCGATATGCGCCCTCATCATCCGGTCCGCGGTGAGCGATTACATCAAGCATCTTCTGAATTGGGATGTCGGGTTTCTTTGTAATGATGCCAGCAATGCCGCACATAGAAATTGTAGATCAGCCGTTCGTTATTAATTCGGATCGCCAGTAATCGAGCAACAGGGGAAGCGTGTCGCGCATGACGTCGTAGTGCGGCTGCCAGCCGGTATCCGCTGAAATCTTTGAGTGATTGCCGATGAAAGCGGTCGGAAAAAAATCCTCGTGTTCAAGTACAAGCGTGCATGGTGTTTTCGACAGGCTGATAAGGTGCCTGATTCGATCACCGAGCCGATAGCCCTTGCCGGAGCAAAGGTTGTACGTCTCGCCGGGCCTACCTTTTTCAATCAGGCCGTACAGCGCTCGCGCCGCATCTCGGCTATCGAGGCAGTCCATCACAGCGTTGGGATTTTTGACAACAAGTGCGCATTGTTCGCCCCTCTGTTCGCTTTGCGCCAGTTGCCGGGCGGATTTGCTGTCAATCGCAACTGCGCGCTGGCGGGGGCCGATCATTTTAAAGCCGCGAGCAATGATAAATGGTATCTGGTAGGCGGTACACAAGAGTTTTACCATAAGCTCGGCGGAGTATTTGCTCACTGCGTAGGGGCTTTTCGGATCATGCGCGCCGTCTTCATCAATGGGCTCGCGGCTTTCTTGATAGATTGCGCCGGTGCTCATGAATAGAAAAAGCGGCCTTGTCTCCTTGATCGCCTGAATAAGTGAAATGGTTCCATTCACGTTCACGTCAAATGTTCCGCGAGGATCCGCAAAAGACGATTCTTGCGAATTCTGTCCCGCCAGATGAAGAATGACAGCCGGCCTCTTCTCGGTGATAAATGAACTTACCTGTTGGGTATCGCGAATGTCACAGTCACGTGTAGACAAGCCGGACAGTGTGCAGTTCTGCGTTTGAAAATAATCTTGGCACGCCATTCCGAGAAATCCTGTCGAACCGGTTATGAGAATGTTTCTCGCCATATTCTTAGGGTTTCATCTCTTTCAGCTTGATGTTGATATGAAATTCCTGGATTGCTCGAAGGGCGCAAAAGGCAAAGCCGGCTTTGCCGTCTAGAAGTCCAAGCTGTACAACATACATGACAAGAAACCGGAGCAACGGCCGGAAGGGTAATTGATAAAATAGCCGTTTGAGAGCCCGTTTGCGCTCAACAGGATGGCGACTAAACAGATTCCCCTTTAGTCCTTTTGATGTATCGGCATACAGTTCCTGCGCTTGCAGCGTCGAGTACGTGTTGTGCTTTGCGATCCAATCATGAATGCCTTTGCGATTTTCGTGGATGAGATCATGCTTTGCGTATGCGCATTGTGAAGAAGAGATCATGTGTTCGTCGACGTCTCGTTCTTCGTAGAAAGCTTTACCATGGCGGAAGAAGCGAAGATTCCACGATGGGTACCACCCCCCATGTTTAATCCAGGTGTTGAGGAAAATAAAGCGTCTGTTTACGTACCAGCAGTCAGGAGATGACGGTTTCTGCGCGATAGATTGCAGTTCTTCTGCGAGAGGAGGAGACACCGCTTCGTCGGCATCGAGAAACAGAATCCATTCGGTCTGGATTGGCAGATTGACAAGTGCCCAATTTTTTTGCTTTGCATAGCCATCAAACGGTCGCTGAACAAGCTCGACATTTGCAAATGCCCCCGCGATCGATTGTGTTGCGTCACTACTGAAATTATCCACGACAAAAATCTTCTGCGCCCACATGCAGCTTTCAAGGGCACACCGAATATTTGCCTCTTCATTTTTTGTTGGAATGATGACGGTTATCATAGAGATTGCCAAACATCGAGTTTAGTCGGAGGAAATGATCCTGCCACAAAAAAAGCTTTACGCGATCCTTGCCTTCGGCGATAAGCATTTCGCGAAGCTTTTCGTCATGTGAAAGCTCAAGAATCTTTTCAGCACACTCGCGGGGGTTAAGGGGAGAAAAATAAATTGCCGCATTTCCGCATATCTCCCGGTTGACGGGTATGTCCGACGACACTATGGGTACGCCCGCGGCCATTGCCTCAATCAGCGGGTGGCCGAATGTTTCTGCAAGCGATGGCCACACAAAGATATCAGCAGTCTCATACAACTTCAAAGTTTCTTTATACGGTATGACCCCAAACAGCGCGACCGAGTCAGCTTTCAGTTGAGTGAGAAGTTCACGGTCAATCCGCGCGGAAGGAAGATTCGCGAAGAGCTTCTTTTTCAAATCAATTGCGGCAGCGAAGTGGAATCCAACACCTTTTGATTGCAGGATAAGTAATGCCTTTAAAAGGGTAGTATAGTTTTTGTAATCCGAATAGTTGCTTGTGCACAGGATGTTGATCGGAGCCTTCGTTTGGCGATCGATTTTGGGGGAAGACGGCAGTCGATCTGGCCGTGTTCCGTGGTAGTTGACACTGGTTTTGTCTTTGGGAAATGAGTGGGCTTTCAAAAAATCATTCCGCGTGCTTTCCGATGGAAAGGCGACGAGTCTGGAAAAATGTGCGGAAAGGTAAATAAGATGCTTCCTCACGATAAAATCAATTTTTTCCTTCAATGACTTGATGGGAAGTATGTGCTTTCTGTATTCAGGTGAGTAGTAATGAGGAATGCGAACGTAAAGTATTTGAGGGACAGGGCAAAAAAACATCGCAAAGTTTGCGGTTGAATACAGAATATCACCCTTAAGTTTTTTGAGCTCGCGTCGGAGATGTGTCTGCTGCCAGAGAAAGAGGCGAAACGGGGAGTTGCATATCGCATCAGACACGCGATGGATTGTCACGCGTTCCAGAGCATGAGGAAGCGATGTGAGGCAGTCGGCAACAAAGATGTGATATGTTCTGTCAGATGGATCAGTCAGTAAGCTTTCGGTGAGATTTTCGAGATAGGTGAGAGCACCGCCCATTTTTGCGGAAGTGGCATTTATGAGGATTGTCATGCGGGGCATATGGCAACAAGTTCATCTGTTGTGGAAACGTCGGTGCCCGAGACAGGTGCGAGTTCGTAGCCAAGCGATATCAGAAACTCACAGCATGCCCGATGGATATCGGGACCATGCGTCGCAAGAAAGACAATCGGCCTGTATGTTGCAAGCGTCTCGCGTGCCCCATTGAGAGCGGCAAGCTCTCCTCCCTCGATGTCCATCTTGATGAGGTTTGGCGGACGAAATCCTTTTTGGATGAGAGAGTCAAGCGTTAGAGTCCGGACCTGTCGGCTGCCGTGCGGCGAGAGTTTTCCAAGAGAGCTTCCTTGAGCACATTCAAACATGGCTGCCCCGTTTACATCTGAAATCGCTTCCTCGTTCGCCGAGACGTTGGTAAGAGCATTCATTGAAATGTGCTTTTGCACATAGGAAAAATTTCGCGGATTTGGTTCAAAAGCATACACGTGTCCCGTTTCACCGACGAGAGTAGAGGCAAGAATCGAATAATATCCGGCGTGAGCACCGATATCGTATACGACGTGCCCTTTTTGCAGCAGGGAAACCAGTTTTTTTTGCTTTTCAGATTCGTACCATCCAAGCCAGTATCCATGCAGGCCTGATCCTATGATCCATTTTTTTCCACGCGCCACCCCCGATATGATTCGGACGGAAGCGTCGTTGGGAATGAAGTTCAAGGGAAGGCGTATAAGCTTTCCAAGGAGTGATGTCGACGGTATCATACGTTCTTTGTGAGTCCGCAGAAATCAAGCACAATCGCGCTCTCGGGCGGAATCATATGTTTAAATTGTGTATGTCCGACAAGAAAAACAAGGATATCGCCATGGGTGCACGCGTCGTCGGTATCATGATACTTCAGATCGGGGATGTGTTTTGCGAAGGGGTCGACGACATGAATATAATATCCGTCCCTGCTTAACTGTCTCACAATCTGCAAAGACGGCGATTCGCGGATGTCATCAATGTCGGGCTTGTAGGTGATGCCAAAGCAGGATATCACGGGAAACCGATTGTGTTTTTTTGTGAAATCAAACGCCGCACGCTTTATTTTTTCAGTGACCCACTGAGTTTTTTCCGTATTTCGTTTATGGGCGGCCTGAATAAGTTTTGATTCCTCCCGGGATTGGTGGGCGATAAAAAGCGGATCGATGGCAATACAATGTCCGCCAACGCCCGGCCCGGGTTGCAAGATATTCACTCGTGGATGTCGATTGGCAAGCCGAATGACCTCCCATGTATCAATGCCTGAAGCGTCACACACCATTGAGAGTTCGTTTGCAAAAGCAATATTGACGTTTCTATAGGAGTTTTCAACAAGTTTTGTCATCTCAGCCGACCTGGCATCGGTAGGGATTATCTTGCCCCGGACGAATGACGCATAGAATTCCGATGCGGCCCTCGTTGCCGCTTCGCTCAGTCCTCCGACAATCCGGTCATTTTCAACAAGTTCCTCGAGGATGTTTCCGGGTAAGATACGTTCCGGGCAGTAGGCTACGAGAATTTCAGAAAGGCCGGCTTTACTTCCGGATACTACCGCGGCAACTGTCTCGGTGGTTCCTACGGGGGACGTTGACTCAAGAATGACGAGATTTCCGGGTACGACAACCTTGGTAATTGATTCTGCTGCTGCGAGCACGGCGCTGATATCGGGGACGTAATTATCCGTAACGGGCGTTGGAACGGCGATGATGAAAACGTCCGCCGGTTGCGGCGCGGTGTATGCTCGAAGATTGCCGCTCGATACAGTCTCGGAGACAATTTCTGCAAGACCGGGTTCGACAATGTGAATCGCTCCGCTGTTGACCGTATTGATGATCGTCTCGTTTATATCAACGCCCGCGACTGTATAACCTGCGCGAGCAAGGACTGTGGCCGTTGGAAGGCCGACATAGCCGAGACCGAGAACACATACTTTTTTTGCGTCATTCATGAGAAATCGTGAGTGCGGATAATATTCCTTGAATGCACGCAGTATAGTTCCATTGGGCGATGATTTCAAGGGATCGATTGCCCATGCGCACCCTCCGTTCGGGATCATCGAGTAATTGTTGCAATGACGATGTGAGAGCGGGAATATCGCCAACCGAGAAAATGACCCCATTTTCCTTCACGAGATCTCTTACAGATGCGACTCGATCAGTCGCAATAATAGGCAATCCGAAGCACATTGCCTCATTGATGACAAGTCCGAATGATTCGTACGAAGACGGCAGCACAAATATGTCAGCAGATGCATAATATCGAGGGAGCCCCGACTGATTGATAAATCCAGTAATGGCAACATTTGATATGGAATGCGCTGAAATGAATTTCTCCATTTCGCTGCGTAGGGGACCATCGCCAACAAAAACGAGAAAAGCACGTCGTTGAATGCTCTGAAACGCCTTCAATGCATCCATGGGCCGCTTTCTATCAATCAGCTTTGCGACATAGAGAACGACTGGTAGGTCGGTTGCATAGAGCTCTTGCTTAAGGGTTTCCCTGCTGGGGAGCTCGCGCATGTGTTGTTGAAAATACTCATTATCAACCGCATATGGCGTAAAGAATAATTTTTCTTCAGGTATGTTGTAGTGGCGGTAAAATGCCTTACTTTCCTCCCCGATATAGAACATTGCCTGAATTCGAGAAAAGAAAAGAGAGAAAAAACATTTTTTTATGATATTTTTTATGCTGGAAGGAGAAGTTCGGACAATGGTTTCGCCTCGGAAAAAAATAGGTGTTTTTGAAAACAATGCCGCGAAGTAGGCCAGAAATGTCGTAAAAGAAGTATATCCGTGAATAATAATGCCATCGTAATTTCCCCTCAGAATGTGAGTGATGATTGACGGATTTATGAGACCGAAAAACGTATTGACAGAGGGGGCCGGAGAATAGTTTCTTAAAAATGTGTAAGCGTAGCCCTCTAGAAGCGGAGTGTCCCATGCGAGTGAAACGCCAAATCCACTGTCCATTGTTGTCGTAAGGCCCTGACTGGAACAGTAAAAAACATGAATATCGAGAGCAGGCGCTTTCGCAAGTTTGGCAAAGAGGGGTGACTGATATTGGATTGGGTGCGAAATCAGAATGGCGATTTCCCTTTTTCTGTTTCGGGTTGGATTTAGTCCTATATTTTTTTGAAACACAAAGCAATTATATCAAGTCCGGTAAAGTACAGCCCTGGGAAGAATTTCCAAAAAATGAACCTCCCCAGCCCTTGTCTTAATCCGAATGATTTTACGGAAATATCCGAAAATTCATATGAACGCAACAATCGCGATATACTTTCTTTGTCATAAGGATGAACGTGGGTGTGATCGCGCCAGAATGTTTTGTATTGTTTTCTCCAATCCGGCGTAACAATAAAGAAAATTCCACCTTGTTTGAGTGCGCGACGGGCTTCCAACAGAAAATTGTGCGGGTTATTTAGGTGTTCAATAAGATGAAAGCTGATAATAACATCGAAGAAATTGTCTTCGAATGGATACGTGTCCCTGTTCACATCAGCACAGGCAAATGAAATATTTCTATCCAAAAAAAAGTCTTTATTGAATTCATCTCGATCAAGCGCCCAAAGATTTTTCCATCCAGCATTGTGCAGCGGGAGTAGACTGTGACCATTTCCTGAGCCTATATCGAGAATGCTAGAGCCTTTATCGGGAAAAAAGGTGTTTCCAAGGTATTCCAGTGAACGGTTTTGAAATGGGCTCAATGTGTCCACCGAATAGCCTGATTCCTCCGCCTCTTGTAAGTAGTTTTTGAGTATATGTCGGAATTAAATGAGTTGGCAGCTTCTCAACTATATCTCCTATCTATATTATTTCAAGTCGAGCTGTTTTGACAGTGTTCCGTCCATTCCGCTAAGATAGCTTTATCTTAAAAGAATGTATATGACCACGGAATCCTACCTTCAGGCACTTAGTCAGTTTAAGAATAAAACAATCCTCGTTTTAGGTGATGTCATGCTCGACCACTATACATACGGAGATGTGACCAGAATTTCGCCGGAAGCGCCTGTTCCGGTGTTTAAAAAGAATCGTGAGTCGTATGCACTAGGGGGAGCCGCGAATGTCGCGCACAATCTATCTTCACTCGGAGCACGGGTTATTCTTGGAGGGGTCGTGGGAGATGATCATGAAAAAGATATCTTGTTTTCGCTTTTGCATGAAAAGTCCATACGGACCGAGCCAATGATTGTAGATCAGGGGAGACCAACGATAAAAAAAAGCAGACTTGTTTCCGGGATTACTCAGCTTATGCGAATAGATCAGGAAGAAACCCTGCCTCTCCCGCCGGACAAGGCGGAAATGACGTATGAACATGTCACGAGTATCATGCCGGAATGCGACGGCATTGTTTTTTCCGACTATGCAAAGGGATTTCTTTCAAACAGCGTCACACAGCGCATTATTAGTGAGGCAAAGAAGTTGGGAAAGATGACACTCGCGGACTTTAAGCCGGAGAATAAACACTATTTTAACTTCGTTGATGTTGTTGTTCCCAATGCAAAAGAAGCGGGAGTGATGGCAGGCACAGATAATCTGGAGGAAATGGGAAAAAAATTTATCTCGGAGCTCTCTGCTAATGTCTATGTCACGCGGTCATCCGATGGGATAAGTGTATTTACTCTCGACGGGAAGAATGAACATATTCCGGGGAGAAAAGTTGGCGTATATGACGTTACGGGCGCAGGGGATACTGTTGCTGCAGTTAGCATCCTTTCTCTCATATCGGGACTTAGCTATTTCGATGCGGCGCATCTTGCAAATTATGCGGGAAGTATTGTTGTCCAAAAGCCAGGCACGTCGGTAATAACCATGGAGGAACTCAGGTCGGTAGTAATGGGCGAAAAGCATCTTGAAGATGTTCCTTTGGTGAAGAAGGTGTGGGGAAATGAGCGATGGCTTGAAAACAACGAAAAATACTGTTGTAAGCTTCTATCATTAAATAGGGGCTTTCAGTGCAGCCTTCATTTTCACGAGCACAAAGATGAGACGTTTTTGGTTATCAAGGGCCATGTTCGTCTTGAAGTTGCCGATCAAATTATCCACATGCATCCTGGAAATTTCATGCGAATTCCACCGGGCACCATGCATCGGTTCAGGGGGGTTGACGATTCACTTATTGTGGAAACAAGCACACACCATGATGAGGCAGATTCACATCGGATAGAAGAAAGCTGT
>OBOI01000466.1_pt1 | contig 14270 bp, 1 predicted proteins | sample 1670151 | NCBI WGS metagenome assembly OBOI01 (sample SAMEA104232303, study PRJEB22302) | sediment metagenome | biome: forest; feature: aquifer; material: sediment | place: USA | collected 2011-08-07 | depth 0.01 m | reverse complement strand
CTGCGGCCAGTGCCATAGCGGCTACTTCGCCGGCCACACCCACAACCACAGCGCCACGGTCACGGTCAACACCGCCTCCACCCCGACCACGGTGAACTGCGCGGGCTGCCACATCGCCACCACCTCGCCCTTTATCGGCGCCGGCCAAGTTCATAGCGCCGGCGGTTGCCAGACCTGTCACTCAGCCACCACCGGGGCCCGTATCGGTTCGGCCGCCACCACCAGCGGCGAGTGCGCAAACTGCCATACCACTTACTTCGCCGGCCATGACCACGGTTCCACCGGCGGCGCCATCGACCACTCGGTGCAGATCAACTTCCTGACCGACCTGGGTCAGGCCGACTCCGAGCCCTGCTCCAACTGCCACTCGGTGCAGAACTGGCCCAACATCCTGACCTCTCACCTGGGGATCTGCACCACCTGCCACAACTCCACACGGGACATCAACCCGCTGGCCCCCACCGGGACCACGGTGCAGATGGTGATCGCCAACGCCAACAACTCCACGGTCAACTGCCTAAACTGCCATCAGGACAAGACCGCTCCGGCTGTCCACCTGCCGGCCGACCACTCGGCTGCGGGCCTCGGCATCATCCTGGACGAGCCCACCTGCGTGGGGGTCTGTCATCCGGCCAATGCACCGTTCGTGGTCCACAACAACCGCTGCACCAACTGTCACACCTCGCCCCCGAGCCTGGAGTCCCCGGCCAACCGGCCGCACGCCACCGCCATCACCCGGGGCGCCACCTGCACCGGCTGTCACACCACCTACTTTGGCGACCACGACCATGACCACACCACTACGGTGACCGCCACCCCGCTCTGCATCACCTGCCATAGCGGGGCGATCATCACTGCGGTCCACACTGCGTGCAGTTCCTGCCACGACCCGGCCAACGGTGCCCGCCGGCTCGGGGTGAACGGCCATGGCGATGCCACGGTCAATGGCGGTACCGGCGGCACCTGTGCCCAATGCCACAGCGCCTACTTCAACGGCCACAGCCACAGCCATGCGGCCACGGTGGCCGCCAATGTGGCCGCCACCCCAATCACCGCCAACTGTGTGGGCTGTCACTCCGCCTCCACCCCGCCCTTTACCGCCGCCGGCGAGGTCCACCAGGCGGGCGGCTGTCAGACCTGTCACTCTGCCACCACCGGGGCACGTATCGGCTCGGCGGTGAACGGCACCGGCGAGTGCCGAAACTGCCATACCACTTACTTCGGCGACCACGACCACGGCATCAGCGGCGGCACCATCAACCACACGGTGGATGTCAACCCGCTCACCGACCTGGGCCAGGCCAACGGCCAGCCCTGCTCCAACTGCCACTATGCCGGCAACTGGCCCAACGTCCTGCAGACCCATCTCAACAACTGCGGGACCTGCCACGACGCCACTCGGGACATCAACCCGGCCTTCATCAGCGGCACCACGATCCAGGACGTCATCACCTTTGGCGCCAACCCCACCAACTGCCTAAACTGCCATCAGGACAAGGCGGCCCCGGCCCAGCACATGAACCACGTCACCCCAGGGTACGTGACCACCACCCCGACCTGCGTGACCACCGACTGCCATAGCGGCGCCAGCATCGAACCGATCGGCAGCACCCACAGGGCCACCTGCAGCCACTGCCACACCAGCCCCGCCACCGGTGATTACACCCTGGCCGCCGCTAGTCTGGCCGCCGGTCACGGCCACCTGGACCCCGGGTTCGGCAACCCCAACACCTGCACCACCTGCCATGTCAGCGACTTCACCACCATCCACACCCCGATCAGCCCGGCCCACAACGTGGGGAGCAACACCGGCTGTGCCGACTGCCATGGCGACCTCGCCACATGGGCCGCGATCCAAGCCCTGCATGATGTCCCCACCAACGGACCCGGGGCCTGCACCACCTGTCACAACAGCCCCAGGGCAGAGGTGGCCACCGCCATCAACGACGGTAACGCCGACTCCTGCTTCGAGTGCCACGCCCCGCACGGCAACCCGGTGCACAATATCACCGCCGATACCGGCTGCGATACGTGTCACGGCGCCCTCTCCACCTGGGCCGGTATCGAGACCGTGCACGCCGTTGCCACCGGCAACGCCTGCACCCTGTGCCACACCAGCGCCAGGGCCGAGGTGACCGCCGCCATCAGCGACCAGAACGCCGACACCTGCGCCGAGTGCCACCCGGTGGCTCATGACCTTTTGACCAACCACGCCTCCATCAGCGTCACCGGCACCTGCAACGTCTGCCACGGACCATTGGCCGACATGGTGGCCATCAACACCCTGCATGACATCGCGGGCTCTGGTCAGAACTCCTGCGCCACCTGCCACACCGCCACCCGGGAGACCGGGATCGGCAGCGGCATCACCATCCAGGATGTCATCGCCACCCCAGGGGCCAAGGAGTGCGTCACCTGTCACCTGGAGAAGGCCTCCGGTCACCCGGGCGGCGGCAACCACAACACCATCAAGCACTCACCCCAGTGTCTGGTCTGCCACACCGGCACCAACATCATCACCCAGATCCATCTGGACAACTGCACCCTTTGTCATGCCCCGGCGCCGCCGACCCTGAAGGCCGGCACCACCTCCGGCGACTGCATGCACTGCCATGGCACCCACCACGGGCCGGTGCACAACAACCTCTCCGGCACCGCCTCCTGTGACGCCTGCCATCCTGACAGCACCTACGACGAGATCGTGGCCATCCACTCCACCGATTGCTCCATGTGCCACAAGAGCACCGACCCGACGGTGATGGCGGCCATCGCGGCCGGCATGGGGGTCGCTGGTCAACCGCAGACCTGTGTCAGTTGCCACAACGTCGACCATCACGCCAACGCCCATGCCCAGGACGGCGACTGTGCTTACTGCCACGCCGACCCCAGGCCCAACTTCGAGGACATCTACAGCGTGGCCATGCCCAACCCGCTCCCCTACCAGATGACCTGCCGCGAGTGCCATGTGGAGAGCACCGGCACCGGCCTCACGGTCTACAAGAACGCCTACTACACCAACACCGTGAACCCGTTGAACGCCACCATCAGCTTCCCCAACGGCGTGCAGTCCATCAACGTCACCGGTGCCGCCACCATTGCCAAGACCCCGGTCCATACCATCCCCAGCACCAGCGGTCAGAAGATCAATGTCTACAACTACGGCACCTGTCTCTCCTGCCACTCGGTCCGCCAGGTCTACCACGCCAAGCCCAAGGTCTCCGAGTACCCGACCCCGGACCCGATGAACGTGGCGACCTTCCCCTACGACACCCTGCGTAACGCCCCGGGCCGTAGCCTGTTCAACGAGTTCAGGAGCGACATCCGCAAACCCTACCAGTGGTTGCGCTACCTGACCCGTTCCACCGACGCCTATAACCGTGGCCGTTACTTCATGAGCACCGTCAACACTGGCTCCCAGCCCTGGAACTGGGGCGCGGTCAGCCACCTGACGGTGAGTGTCCCCTGTATCGACGCGGTCAACGACCCCGAGAACCTGTGCGCCCCGAACGGCAGCTACAGCGTCCCCTACTTCAGCAATATCGCCTCCCCGGGACCCTTCCCGGAGAAGCTGCACTTCACCCGCGCGGTGTGGAACGAGGGCGGCAACAGTGAGTTGACGGTCCATGTCGCCAACCAGTACCTGCAGAACGCCACCATGACCCTGACTTACGGCACCCAGGTGGTGGATCAGCCCATGAGCTGGAACGCCACGGTCTCCCGTTGGGAGCTGACCGTGCCCTCGCTCACCTATCTCAATGCGGTGACCGTCACCTCCACCGTGGCCGGCAGCGGCACCGAGGTCAAGAGTCACTTCGTCTCCGACATGACCCGCGACATCACCACCGCCTCGGTGACCCACGCCTATGTCAAGCTGGACAGCACCGAGTGCGCCACCTGCCACCAGGAGGATGTGGTCACCGAGCACGTGACCAACCGCGGCTTTGCCTGCGGCACCTGCCATGACAGCACGGTGCAGACCATCATCGACACCATCGCCACCGGCCAGGCAGGGACCAATGTCTTCTGCCAGAACTGCCATGGTGTGCAGAACGAGACCATGCACCGCACCCAGCACGACAGCCGGGTCTCCTTCGACAACCTTGGCCAGCAGTGCGATCGCTGCCACGAGGACAACATCGTCAGCGACCATGTGGACGACCGGGGCTGGACCTGCGACACCTGCCATACCGACCCCCGCTTTGCCGCGGTCCTGGCCAGCGGCAAGGCCGGCAACCCGATCCACTGCTCGGATTGCCACAACAGCGCCAACGCCTCCACCGACGACCCGCCCAAGCCCGCCACCATGGCTATTGTCGATGGCCACTGGGTGGCCCCGGACCACTCGGGCCTGGGACACGTGGTGATGCAGTCGCCCTGCAACTCCTGCCACGACCCCAATGGCACCAATGACGTGGTGGTGGATGTCCACCACAACAAGTGCGGGCTCTGCCACGTGGCCCCGCCAGTCCTGCGCACCGGTCTGCCGCCCACCGGCGGCACCTGCCGCGACTGTCACACCGACACCTCGTTCCACCACACCAGCCAGCAGGCCCAGGCCGGCGACTGCACCTACTGCCACGCGGCCCGCGGGGTCGGGGCGGCGGCGCCCATGCAGATGGCCTGCAAGGGGTGTCATGTCAACTCCAACGGTTACCAGATCGAGATCAAGAAGTTCGACCTGACCCAGGCCACCGGCGAGCGGCCGACCCCGCTGGAGGCAGGGCTGACCCATATCATCCCCAACACCAGCCCCACCGGCACCCCGATCCAGATCTACGACTACCGTGCCTGCTTCGCCTGCCACTCGGGGATGAACCCGGCCTTCCCGTTGGCCCCGGTGGTCAAGCCCTTCCATGGCTTCCCCGGTGATGCCGCCAAGGGCGCCAGCACCCCGGTCCTGAACACCCTGGTCATGAACGACCTCGGTACCAACATCAATGTCGCCAACCAGTTGCCCAGGGTGGCCCTGTTCTACCACCCGGGCATCGAGAGCTTCCGCCGCTTCGGCGCCTACTTCGGGGCTCGGACCGGGACCAACAACAACCAACGCTACCGGACCGGCACCTACTACAACGCCACCGCCACCTCGCTCAACACTGATACCGCGATGACGGCGCGCAACATGGCGGACAGCTCCAGCGGCCAGCTCTTCCCCGGCGGCGAACTGGTCAACTGGCGCGGCCACAACGGCTCCTACTACCTGAACCCGGCCGCCGGCTATACCGACAAACTGACCAATCCGGTCTCCTACAACATGTTCGGCGGCGCGGACGGCCCCTACACCTCGGTACCGTACTACAACACCACCCTGAACGCCCCCGGCCCCTATGGTGAGAAGATCTCGGTGACCAAGGCCGATTGGAACCCGATCACCAAGGTGCTCACCATCTGGGCGATCAACGATAGCCTTGACGCGGTGCAGATGTACGCCGGCGGGGCGCCGATGACCTGGTCAGCGGGCAAGGCCCGTTGGGAGTACGAGGTCAGCCAGCCGATCTATATCTCCGAGCTTCTCCTTACCTCGGCCTCCTCACCGGTACCGGGCAGCAAGATCGCCCACGTCAAGAACACCAAGGACCAACTGGTGATCGTCAGTGCCGAGTGGAACCGGAACAACCTCGCGGCCGAACTCCATGTCCAGGTGGAGAACACCAACAGTACGGTGCTGTGGGCGGACTACGGCCCCAACCTCAACGTGCCGCTCTCAAGCCTCGGGAGCAACAACTGGTCCCTGATCGCCGCGGCGACCAACGTGCCCTATCAGGTGCGCATCCACTCCAACAACTACGGCGACATGACCGCCCCGGTCACCGACATCACTCCCTACTGGCCGCCGGCCAACCAGGGGACCATCACCCAGGGCTCCAGCACCTCCTCCTGGGATCTCACCAGGAACCCGGACCGCTTGCGGATCTACGTGCAGGTGGGCACTGACGGCCGGATGCCGAAGATGCGGCTCAATGGCTCAGGTGCCTATGTGGACTACGCCTGCACCTGGGTGTCGCCCAACTACCGCTGCCAGGTGAGCGACAACACCCTGGTCACCGCAGGTTACGACCCCTATGTGGTGATCTATACCGGCGCCACTCCGGGCGAGGGCTCGGTCTTGACCTATACCCTCAACAGTTGGGGACTGACCCAGAGCCCGCTGCTGCCCAAGAGCAACATCGCACCCACCGCGGTGAACGACAGCTATTCGCTGCCCATGGGCACCAGCGCGACCCAGAACTTCACCGTGCTGGCCAATGACAGCGACGCCGACCTGGGTACCCTGACCATCCAGGCCATCGGCATGCCTTCCCATGGCGGCACCGCCACCATCAACGGCACCACCATTGACTACACCCCGGCCGCCGGCTACACCGGGGTCGAGAACTTCACCTACACGGTGAGCGACGGCATGGATACCGCCACGGCCCTGGTGACGGTGACCATAGACAACGGCATCGACGACCCGCCGGTGGCCACCTCCGACACCATCTCCGGGCTCATCAAAGGGAGCACGGCCAATCTCCTTAATGTCCTGGCCAATGACGCCGACCCTGACCCCGGCGATTCGGTGACCATCATCTCAGCCACTACCCCCTCCAACGGCGGCACGGTGGCGGTGATCAACGGCGGCCTGAACCTGAGCTACACCCCAGCCCCCACCTTCACCGGCCTGGAGGTCTTCTCCTACACCATCCAGGATGTCAGCGGCCATACCGCCTCGGCCACGGTGACGGTCACCGTGGTCAACGGACCCACCGACCACACCCTCAAGGTGGCGGGCAATGTGAACTGCAACAACTGCCACACGGCCGCCATCGGCACCAGCACCACGGCCACGGTCAACCCCAACGACAATCTGGTCCATGACGCCTGCACCACCTGCCATGACGCGAACGGCCTACTCCTCTCGGTGGGTGCGGCCAACAACCCAACCACCCTGGCCACGGTGATCGCCATGGCGCCCGGCGACTGCGTCGGCTGCCACGGCGAGTACTTCACCAGCCACAAGAACATCAACCACACCCTGCGGGTGGTGCCGTCGACGCTCTGTGTCAACTGCCACACCGGCACCGGCGGCACCGTCACCGGCGCCCCGGTCAACGCCCTGGACCCCAAGGTCCATGACGCCTGCACCACCTGCCACGCCGCCACCGGCACCCTGCTCGACGTGGCCACGGCCAACAACGCCGGGACTGCAGCCACAGTAACCGCCATGGTGGGCGGGAGCTGCGAAGGGTGCCACGGCGCCTACTTCAACAGCCACGCCAATATCAACCACTCCATCCGGGTGGTGGACGCACCCCAGTGCGACGGCTGTCACACCGGGACGGCAGGCCTCACCACCGGCCTGCCGGTGGATCCGGCTGACCCCAAGGTCCATGACGCCTGCGCCACCTGCCACGAGGCCACCAGCGGCGCCCTGCACGCCCCCTACGGCACGGCCAGCGCCATGCCGAGCGGCGGCGGCGACTGCACCGCCTGCCATGGGGCCGGTTACTTCACCAGCCACACCCATGACCATACCACTACGGTGACGGTGAACCTGGCCTCGAACCCGGCCACCGCCAACTGCATAGTTTGCCATAGCGCTACCACCGCCCCCTTCGTGGCCAGCGGTCAGGTCCACCAGGCAAGCGGCTGCAACTCCTGCCACAGCACCAGCGACGGCACCCTGATCGGCAGCGCCAGCGGCAAGAGTGCCCCGGCCGAGTGCATCACCTGTCACACCACCTACTTCAACGGCCACGGCCAGCACAACGCCACCACCCACGATCTCTCGATGCGCGCCACCGATCTCTCCGACAGTGCGGCCTGTAACACCTGTCACCGCCGGGGCGGCACCACCAGCGCCAACTCGCTCTTTGTCAACAATTGGGCGGATGCCGAAGGGATCTACGCCCTGCATCGCGGCGGCTGCGACCAGTGCCATAACTCCACCCGCACCTTGAATATCAAGGCAGGGTATGCCTCTATCCAGGCCATCATTGGGGATAACGCCCTGACCATCGGCTGCCTGGATTGTCATGTCAACCGGGCAAACGCCCATGCGGGCCATAGCCCCACCGACTTCACCTGGACCGGCACCACCTGCGGCACCAGCGGCTGTCACCCGGGCACCAATGTGGTGACCGATGTCCATCTCGACCAGTGCGGTCTCTGCCACGTCAATTCGGCAGGCGGCGGCACCCGTCGCATCGGCGTTGACGGCAACGCCACCTTGGGGACCTTCACCTCCTCCTGTCTGGATTGTCACCCGACCGCGAGCTACCCCACCAGCGCCATCCATCACGATACCACCACCGCCGCCAGCAACAACTGCACGGCCTGTCATGGTGCCGCTCTGGCCAAGGCGGATCATGCGACTGCCGTCAACGGCACCGGCACCACCTGCATCACCTGTCATCCGGCAACCGCCGGCACGGTCACCGGAGCGCCGGTAAGTCTGAGCGACGGCAAGATCCATGACGCCTGCCGCACCTGTCACACCTTCGATGCCAATTTGCGGGGCGTCCTAGTGGCTGCTTCCGGCAATCGCGGCGTTACCGCCATGCCGGCAGGTGGCGGCGGCACCAATGACGGTGGCGGTCTCTGCACCGCTTGCCACACCACGGCAGCGGCAGGAATCCACCACGGTAATGCCCACGCCGCCATCGGCGAGTGCGAGTACTGCCATGCCGATCCGCGTAATCTTGCTGGCGGTACCAACTTCCAGGAGACCGCTCCCGGCGGTGGGATCCCCACCCACCTGGCCTGTGAAGAGTGTCATGTCAAGCCCAAGGCGGGTACGACAGCCAACGGCTGGACCGCCACGGCAGGCCAGATGACCATCTATGCCTACAATGAAGGGGGCACCCACTCCACCACGGATTACAGTTCCGACTTCACGCGCACGGTAGCCCATAGTGGTGGCCATGTAATCACCAATACCGCGGGCCAGATCAACAACTGGGGTATCTGCTTCAGCTGCCATGACGGCTCGGGCGCCGCGGGTAAGGCTGTGCGCGTCAATCAGTTCCATGCCAAACCGACAGCGATCACGGCAACCAACCTCTCTTGCGGCACGACCGGGACCTCGGCCTTTGCCCCGGGCCGCGAAGCCCGCAACACCATCGGTAATTTTGACTTCTTCGCATCCTCCTTCCGCCCGGCCAGTACTCGACCAGGGGGAACAGGCAGCTGTAGACAGCCCACCGACTGGAGCGGTACCGTGAAGTATGGCAACACCAACTTCACGCCTAGCGATGTGACGGTACCGGATCCGTGGAGCACCCACACCATCACCAACACCCTGCCGGTGTTCCCGGCTCAGACCGCGAACACCACCACCACTCCGGCGGCGGACAATGTCCAGGTGACCAGTGCCACCTGGAACGGGGCCAACATCGTGGTGACCGCCACCAATACTGATGGCTGCTCAGCCTTGACCGCCAGCTACAATGGCAACAACCAGGCCTTCACCGGCACCACCACCTGCACCGCGACCTTTGGCCCGGCGGTCGTGTACAGCAGCGCAGTCCCGACCCTAGGCGTCTCCACCACCAACACCTCTGGCTTGAATGTCACCGGCTATCGAATCACCGATAGCACGATCTTCCTTGGCCATAACGACAACGATGGCCGCATGAGTTGGGCCAGCGAGTGCCAGGGCTGTCACGGTACGGGCAGCACCAGTACCTCGGCGCCCAAGGGGATGATTGTCTCGGGGGTACATGCGGGCAACTGTGCCTTCTGTCATCTTGGCGGAGTTGGCGGCGCGGCCTTGATCGGCTCCGCCACCAATGCCTCCGGGGCGAAACCATACCTCTGCACCGCCTGTCATCTTGGCTATTTCGATGCCCATGCCCGTGGCGCGAATAGCAACCACGACCTCCTGGAGCGGGCAACGGATCTCTCTGTCGGTGCCGCTTGCGACACCTGCCACCGACGCGGCGGCACGACCTCTGGTAATCCCTTGTTCACCAATACCTGGACCGGGACGGACGGCATTATGGCCCTGCACCAAGGCGGTTGCGCGGAGTGTCATAACTCGACGCGGACCAGCAATCTTGGTGGCAGCTACACCTCGGTCAACGAGGTCATCATGATTGGCATTACCGTCGGCTGCCTGGATTGTCATGCCGACCGTACCGTGCCCCATGCCGGTCATACACCGACTGACTTCGTCTGGGACGGCAGCTGCAACACCTGTCATACGGGCACCAGCATCGTGGCCGATGTCCATAAGGGTAAGTGCGGCGACTGTCATGTGAACCCTGCCGGTGGCGGTAGTCGACGCGCCGGCACCGACGGCAGCGCCCTGCTGGGGGATGCCTCCGGCCTGAATCGCGCGGCTACCTGTCTCACCTGTCACCCGACAACGACCTATGCGACCGGTGGCATTCATCATGACACGCCAGCCGCGGCAACAAACAACTGTACTACCTGCCACACGGCAAGCAACCATACCACCATGGTCTCCGGCACCGGCACCACCTGCATTAGTTGCCACACGGCAACCGCTGGCACGGCAACCGGCACTCCGGTGAACATGGGTGACGGCAAGGTCCATGATGCCTGTCGCACCTGTCACACCTTCGACGCCAACCTCAAGGGTATCCTGGTCACTGCAACCGGCAAGCGCGGCGTTACCGCCATGCCGGCGGGAGGCACCGGCACCAATGACGGCGGTGGCCTGTGTACGGACTGCCATACGGCAACCGCGCCCAGCATCCATCACGGCAATGCCCATGCCTTGGTCGGTGAGTGCGAATTCTGTCACACCGATCCGCGTAACCTCTCTGGCGGCACCAACTTCCAAGAGACAGTATCCGTCCCCAACCCGATTCCGACCCATCTCCCCTGTGAGGAGTGCCATGTGACTCCGAAAAGAGGGGCCACCGTCAACGGTTGGACAGCCACCTCGGGCCAGATGACGATTTACGCCTACAACGAAGGCGGGACCCATTCCACCACGGACTACAGTTCCGACTTCACCCGCACCGTGGCCCATAGCGGCGGCCATGTGATCAGCAATACCGTGGGCAAGATCAACAACTGGGGTATCTGCTTCAGCTGTCACGACGGATCGGGAGCAACGGGCAAGGCGGTCCGCGTCAATCAGTTCCACGCCAAACCCACTGCGATTACGGCTACCAACCTCTCCTGCGGCACCACCGGGACCTCGGCCTTTGCCCCGGGCCGCGAGACTCGCAACACCATCGGCAATTTCGACTTCTTTGCCTCTAGCTTCCGCCCGGCCAGCACTCGACCAGGGGGAACAGGTAGCTGTAGACAGCCCACCGACTGGAGCGATACCGTGAAGTATGGGAGTACCATGTTTACCCCCACGGATACCGTGGTGCCTGACCCGTGGAGCACAGGGACCAACACCCTCCCCCTGTACCCGACCCAGACCCCGATCACCACCACCACTCCGGCAGCGGATGACGTGAAAGTGACCTCGGCAATCTGGAATGGCAGCAACATCGTGGTCGTGGCAACCAACACCAACGGCTGTGCCGCCCTGACCGCAAGCTATAACGGTAACAACCAGACGTTTACCGGTACCGGCCCCTGCACGGCGACCTTTACCAGTGGCGTGGTCTACAGCACTTTGGTGCCGACCTTAAATGTAACGACCTCAAATGCCGAGGGCCTGAGTGTCACCGGCTACCGCATCAGCACCCCCTAGCGGGTTTTACGCGCATCTTTAGGTAGAAACACAAATGCCCACTTCGGTGGGCATTTGTGTTTCTACCTGCGCGGCATTGCCCCTTGCCCTCTTCCCTCCCCTCCTGTAAAAAAATTGACTTCTCCTTCGACTCCGACTAACGTTTACTCCCAGTGCACAAAGAGTAAAAAATCTATCATGGGCTTCATTGTGGACAGCAAACCAGCCCCATGTTGCCCACCTACTCACGACCATCTCTTCACGCTCGCCGAAACAGAGTACTCGCCAGTGTCGTCTAATACAGAAGAAGGTAGAGCCCCAACACAGATAGGTAGTCAGCACGCAAACCAAAGACCGCGTTCTCCTGTCGGTCAGCGTCTGCTGGCGAGTGCCGCCAACCTGCCGCAATTCGTCCACGACCTTCTCGCCACCCAGGTCTTGATCTGCGCTGGTAGCGAGGCAGCCGGCTTTGTGGTGGAGACCCGGGAGGAGGGCGGTCAGACGCACCTCTCCCCACGGTTGATCGCCCATGTCCGGCCAGACACCGACCCGGGTGCTGACCACAGCAACTCCCTCACTATTTTTCAAGAGATTCTGAGCCCCTGCCTCACCACTGCCACGGATGGTGCCATCGCCATCCAGGATGCCAAACCTGGTCAAGCGCCGCGATTCTGCCTAGTGACCCTTCTTTACCGCGACCGGGTGATCACCGCCGTCACGGCGGTGATCACCCGTTGTCCGACCCCTGAACGCGCCCAGCAACTGCTGGTGGCCATGCAGTTGGTGGCTGGCTACTTTGATTTCCCCGCCACGGACCAGGCAGCGGACCGGGCTTTGATCGTAGCCCGAGGCCACCAAGATGCCCTGCAACTGATCGCCGCCGTGGCTGCGACCGAGGGCTTTGAGCCGGCGGCCAGAGGGTTGTGCAATGAACTGGCCACCCGCACCGGCGCCAGCCGGGCGAGCATCGGCTGGGTGCGGGGCCAACGGATCGCGGTACGGGCCATGAGCCACACGGAACAGTTCGATGGCAAACAGGAGCTGATGGTCCGCATCCAAAGGGCCATGGAAGAGTGCCTGGACCAGGAAGAGCCGGTCCGCTTCGACCTCAGCGGCAATAGCAGCGACCATGTCAACCGCGAGGCCGCGGCCCTAAGCCGGGCCGAGGGCAACACCTGCGTCCTCTCTCTGCCCCTCCGCCACCAGGAGAAGATCGTCGGGGTCCTTACCCTGGAATTTGCCGCCAGCGGCACAGTCACGGATCAGACCTTGCCCCCCCTGACAGTGGCGGTGGATCTGCTGGCCCCGCAGTTAAACGACCGCTTTAGCAATGACCGCTGGTGGCTGGGCACCACCTGGGTGGCGTTCCGCCAAACCATGAGCAAGCTCATCGGCCCGACCCACACCCTGACCAAAGTGATCATATGCCTGATCCTGCTGGCGGCCTGGTTCATCAGCCCATGGTCCAGCTACGTGCCCATGTACCGAGTGAGCGCCCCCTTCCGCTTTGTGCCGCAAGAAAAATGGCAGCAAGCCGCCCCCTTTGACGGCTACTTGGCGGAATACTTCGTGCTGCCTGGCGATCGCGTGCACAAGGGTGAGCCACTGGCCCGCATGGAGACCAAGGAGTTGGAGTTGAAGCAAAACGAGGCCGCAAGCCGCATCCTGGCCCTGCAACGCAAGGCGGATGCCTTTGGGGCCGACCCCAGCAAGCAGGCGGAACGGCAGATCGCCTTGGCGGAGAAGCTGGAGGCCCAGGCCCACCTTGACCTGTTGACCGTGCAACTAGAGATGGCCGAGATTACGGCGCCGGTGGATGGCGAGGTGCTGAGCGGAGACCTGCGCGACCGGGTCGGCTCCCCCTTCAAGGTGGGCGAGGTGTTGATGGAGGTGGCCGACCCCAGCCGCTTGCTGGTGGAGTTGGCGGTGCAGGATCGTGATATTCAGGAGGTACGCCTAAAGCAGCTGGGGTGGTTGGCCACCAGTTCTCTGCCCGGCAACAGGTATCCGTTTACCATCGACCGCATCGTGCCCCTGGGCGAAGCCAGGGAGGGGACCAACATCTTCAAGGTCTACGGCCGGTTGGATACCAGCACCGCCGCCGGTCGGGCCGCCGCCGAACAGTGGCGGCCCGGCATGACCGGCGAGGCCCGCATCGAGATCAGAGAGGCCAGCCTCTTCTGGCAATACAGCCACCGCCTAGCCGATTTCATCCGCCTGAAGACCTGGCTATAGAGGGGGCACCCACCATGCCCTCGTCCTGACCCATGCAACCGACCCCCACCTTCTCCGAATCCTGGTACCGCGTTAAAGGGCTTAAGGCCCGCCTGCGCCCCAGTGCCCAGATCAGCCGCCAGTACCATCGTAGCGAGCGCTGCTATGTGGTGCGCGACCCGGCGGGCAATCAATTTTACAGCCTCTCCGACCCGGCCTACCGCTTCGTTGGTCTGCTGGATGGTCGGCGCACCGTGCAGGAGGCCTGGGAGCTCTGTAGTGACCGCCTAGGCGACGAGGCCCCCACCCAGCCCGAATGCATCCGTATCCTGAGCCAACTCCATGCCGCCAACCTGATTGAGGCCGAGGTCACCGCCGACGCCGCCGTGTTGCTGCGCCGCCACCAGGGGATGCA
>OBOI01000465.1_pt1 | contig 14302 bp, 18 predicted proteins | sample 1670151 | NCBI WGS metagenome assembly OBOI01 (sample SAMEA104232303, study PRJEB22302) | sediment metagenome | biome: forest; feature: aquifer; material: sediment | place: USA | collected 2011-08-07 | depth 0.01 m | reverse complement strand
TAGAAATTAGGAATTAGAAAGTTGTGCTGTATGTCCCGTCTTGCTCGCAAACCACTGCCCATTCCTGCTGGTATTACCATCACTATTGATGCTGCACAGATTGCGGTAAAAGGCCCAAAAGGGTCCTTGGAGAAAGTGCTCCCAGCACCTGTACATGTCAGTGCCGATCCTGCCGAAGGAGTACGGGTGACGGTGGACCACCCCGACCAATCGGGTGATAAGGCGCTGCAAGGATTATGGGTTCGGCTTATCCAGAATATGATGATTGGCGTAACACAAGGATTTGAACGTGTCCTCGAAGTGGAAGGGATTGGGTATAAGGTGGCCGTCAAAGGGAAGGAAGTGGTGTTGGACATTGGCTTTAGTCATGAAGTTCCGGTCAAGTTGCCCGAGGGCATTGAGGCCGTTGCAGAAAAAAATGTGCTGCGTATTCGTGGGATTGATAAGGAAGCGGTTGGTGGTTTTGCGGTCTCCATCCGGAACCTTCGTCCGCCGGAACCCTATAAAGGCAAAGGCATTCGATATCAAGGGGAGATTATTCGCCGCAAAGCGGGCAAAGCCGCCAAGACCTCGGCATAATAGTTACATCTATGCGAAGAACAATTTCGGTACGCACCGTTCGACATCGACGGATTCGATCCAGACTCCGTGGCACCGCACAGTGCCCACGGTTGAGCGTGTTCCGATCATTGCAGGGGTTACAATTGCAACTCGTTGATGACGAGCACAGCCAAACCTTGAGCGCAGTTTCCCTTACGACGCTGGCAGCTGCCAAACCGGATGTGACGGTTCCGGATGAATTTAAAGCCACAAAAACGGCGCAAGCGTTTCAATTGGGATGGGTGATAGCGCAACAAGCCAAGCAGCATTCTATCGAACGTGTTGTTTTTGATCGCGGTGGTTATCAATACCATGGGCGTGTCCGCGCCGCGGCAGAAGGCGCTCGCAGTGGCGGGTTAGTATTCTAGCACTATGTCTATGCAACAACATCGAGGTCGTCGATCAGGGGGCAGATCCCGCGACTCCCATGAGCCAAAAGAATTTGAACAAAAGGTGTTAGAAATCGCTCGTGTCACCCGCGTCACTGCGGGAGGCAAACGCATGCGCTTTCGTGCGTTGGTTGTGATCGGCGATGGAAAAGGGAAAGTCGCCGCTGCTGCGGCAAAAGGCAGTGATGTGAGCCAAGCGATTTCTAAATCGACCGAACGAGCTCGCAAACTGCTGTGGACAATCCCGATGACGTCCGGCACCATTCCGCATCGCGTGCAAAGCAAGTATGGCAGTTCCGTCGTGCTGTTAAAGCCCGCTCCGGCAGGGACCGGTATTATTGCGGGTGGGGTCGTGCGACAGGTGCTTGAAATTGCCGGCGTTGGCAATATCGTGAGCAAGATGTTGGGTTCCCACAATAAATTAAATACGGTCCGCGCAACAATCAAAGCGCTGCAGTCATTACGGACAGTAACGCCCAGTCGTCGTGTCAAGGTTTCGTAACGCGAGAGCGCTTCATATGCAACAACTCCATACACTCAAACCCGCCACAGGATCGCGCCAGACGCGTGTGCGTGTCGGCCGCGGTACCGGTAGTGGCATTGGGACCTACAGCGGCCGCGGGGTTAAGGGGCAAAAAGCCCGAAGTGGGGGACGCAAAGGGCTTAAAGCGCTGGGAATGCGCGCATTGATTTTGCGTATTCCAAAACTGCGTGGATTTAAGCGTGCGCAGGCAGCCACACTCGAACTATCCACTGGACGACTCAACGCCATGCTCGAAGATGGGCAAACACTTTCCCCGCAGATCCTTCGTTCCAAAGGCCTTTGGAAGCAATGGCATAAAGGCGCAAAGATTCTCGGCTCCAAAGAAGCCTGGCAGCGCAAGAATATCACCGTGACAGGAGTGGGGGTCAGCAGCTCTGTTGGCCGAGCCATTCGGGAACTCGGCGGGACCATTCGATAATATATGGAAACCCTCCGCTCAATCTGGAAACTTCGTGATCTTCGGAATAGTCTCCTCTACGTCCTGGGGATGCTCTTAATTTTTCGTATTGCAGCGCACATCCCCATCCCTGGGGTCGATGCTGTTTCTCTGAGTCGGTTATTTTCGACCAACCAATTCTTTGGATTGCTCAACATTTTTTCTGGCGGGGCACTCGAACAATTTTCCGTCGTGGCCTTGGGCGTCGCGCCGTATATCACCGCTTCCATTATTTTCCAGCTCCTCGTGATGGTGATTCCCGCATTAGAAGAACTCCAGAAAGAAGGAGAGTATGGTCGGATGAAAATCAATCAATACACACGATACATGACGGTGCCGCTGGCGGCGTTGCAGGCCTTTGGATTGATTGCTCTGCTCGAGCGCGGCGGCAGTGCAGGGGGATTCCAGGTATTCCCAAGTTCCTTATCGCAATGGCAAATGGCGGTGATGGTCGTGACACTCATGGCGGGATCTATCTTCCTGATGTGGATCGGAGAACTCGTGAGCGAAAAACATGTCGGCAATGGGATCTCGCTGCTCATTTTTGCGGGGATCTTATCAGGGCTTATTACCGGCCTCCAACAATTTTTAACAATTATTGATCCAAGTCAGATCCCTTCAGTGATTGCGTTTACGATCATCGGACTTGTCACGATTATCGGTATTGTGGTGATGAATGAAGGCCAGCGTAATATCCCTGTTTCGTACGCTAAAATTGTACGGGGCAACCGTATGCTTGGCGGGGTCAATACGCATTTGCCACTTCGCGTCAGCCAAGCGGGCGTGATCCCAATTATCTTCGCGATCTCAATCATTCTATTTCCCCCCACCATCGCGCAATTTTTGCAGACGTCGACCAATGATGCTGTTCGTTCAGCCGCTACGTTTGTACAGCAACTATTTACCAATCAATTATTTTACGGGGTTGCTTACTTTGTCTTGGTGTTCCTGTTTACCTATTTTTATACGGCCGTTATTTTTCAACCCCAACAGATTGCCGAAAATTTACAGAAGCAAGGCGGCTTCATCCCAGGGATTCGTCCGGGCCGGCCCACCGCCGAATATCTCCAGACCACGATTAACCGATTGATTTTGCCGGGGGCGGTGTTCCTTAGCTTGATCGCGGTGTTGCCCATTGTCGTGCAGAGCTGGACCGGGATCACCACCCTCACCGTAGGCGGTACCAGTATTTTGATCGTAGTGTCGGTGGTGATCGAAAGCGTCAAACAAATTCAAGCGCAGATTACCATGCGCCAGTACGAAGGCTATTAAGTAGGGTTATGAACAGACCCTTAGTAATCATCCTCGGTGTTCCCGGCTCTGGCAAGGGGACTCAGGGGCGGAAAATCGCGGAAAAGTTTGGCATGGTCTACCTTGCCACCGGTGATCTTGTGCGTGTAGCGCGTAAACGCGCCGGCACCGGCGACACGTTTGCCGACCAGGTCAAAGAGCGCTACGATCGCGGGCGCCCGCAGCCAGATACGGTGATCGTAAAAATCCTTCGCGACACTCTGGCAACACTGGACTTGAACAAGGGAATTATTTTAGATTCGTTCCCAATTTCATTGGGCCAAACGCAAGAATTGTTTCGCATTGTCAAAGACTTCCAACTCGACCCGCCGGTCGTTTTATTTTTGCAAATTAACGAGTGGGAGTCGGTCAAGCGCATTTCGAGCCGGAAGTTCTGCCCAACCTGTAGCGTGGCGTTTAATCCGGGCAGTGATGCCTATACCAAAGGGGAGTGTCCGACCGATGGCAGTAAACTGATCACCCGCGCGGATGATAATTTTCGGGTCGTTCGCACTCGCATGCAGGAATATACGGACCGCATGGATCATATCCACCAATATTTCAAGCGGAAAGGCATGGAGGTGGATATTGATGGCGGTAAACCCATTGACCAGGTGTTTGAGGAGATTACTCAGAAGTTGGGTGAAAAAGGGATAGTATAATTTTTGTTTATTCTTCGAGCCCCGCCGCAACGGGGTCGAGAAGCGGTGGTAGGGAATCTTAAAAATCCACAAGTACTTGACATTTATTTTGGCATGTGCTAACGTATTAATACGTGGATACATCCGGTCTCTGCTCTATATTTTTCTACGAGTAGTAAAGAGAAATTGTATGCATGTAAAACGGCCGTATCATTGGGAAAATCAGGAAACAAAAGAGCTCTTTCATGCTGTTACCAAGCTCCAGAATGCCGATGAGGCGCATCGGTTTTTCCGCGACCTTTGCACCCCAGAGGAGATTGATGAGATGGCCCGCCGGTGGCAAGTGGCCCAGCGATTGGTCAAGAATCAATCCTATCGCAAGATCGCGCGGGAAGTCGAAGTCAGCACCGCAACCGTTACCCGCGTGGCGCAGTGGCTCTACTCCGGCAAGGGCGGATATCAGTTAATTTTAAAGCGTTTGCACCTGTCCGCATAAGTTTCGTCATCGATTTTAAATTATTGGTATGTATCAACGTATTAATACATTAGCACAAGGCAGTATCACTCATCATCACAATCATTCTCGTTTGAGAAAGGGTTGTGGTTAATGTATCCTCCTCAGCCCCTTCTCCAACGAGAAGGGGCTTTGTTGTCTCCGAGTGTTCGGGGACGGCATCCCGCTGTTGCGAGGTCTCAATACGAGAGAGCTTGGGTACATTGATTAAGGAGGGACACATGAGCAGTAGCAGTAAAGTGGGCCTTGAACAGGTTGACGTGTATCGTCCCTGCGGAGGTGGCTCAGGACCAGATCGCTATGAGTCGCCAACTCAGTCGGTTGGATTGCGCTATGGCATCATCGAGGTCACCACTCGGTGTCAGTTGCGGTGCCCTGGCTGCTATATGGTGCGTCGCGATGCCCTCAACAAGGGTACCATGGCATTCGAGCAAGCCGTCCGAATCCTGGATCTCTGCCGCGAGTACGTCGGGCAAGAACTGGAGACGATGGACATCCTTGGCGGTGAACCATTGCTCTGGCCGGACCTCAAGCAGTACATCGAGGTCTTGCTCTCGCGCGGTATCAAGCCGTGGGTGTTCACCAACATGCTGGCGATCACGCCTCAGCTCGCGCGCTGGCTGTATGAGCGGCGTGTGCCCATCACGGGCAAGCTCAACGTCGACCCGAGCGACGCCCACCAACTGGCACTGCAAGCTCAACTCATCGGCAGCACGGTGCCGGTAGCAAAAGCGATGATCGAGCGCATCGAGGTGTTCCGCGATGCCGGGTATCAGGCGCCGCTGTTCCGGCTCCAGAACCTGGTGCGGCGCGATAACATCCAGTGGGTTCCGGACTACTATCGGTGGTGCCTGATCGACGACATTGGCACCGACTTGGAGCTCATGGGTTCGGGCGAGTGCATCGGAGCCGAGTACTGGCAGATAGCACCCACGCCACCCGAGTTGGCGCAGATGATTGAACGAGTGCAAGCGGTGCGCCGTGGTTTCGGCCTTAAGCCGGCCGAGGTGCTCATGCCCCATGTGTTTGGGTCGTGCCCGTTTTACGACAAGGGATTGTACTTTGCCGTGGACGGTCACATTCGGTCGTGCAGCAACAGCACGCAGGTGCTCGCGCGTGTCACGGACCCAGATCCCATTCGTGCCGCTTGGGAGTCGCCGCTTTTGTGCCGGCGGCGTGCGCTCACGCAAGAGAACGTGGGGCAACCGTGCCACTCCTGCTCCCGGTGGCAAAAGTGCCGCGGTGGGTGCCGGGCCACGGTGGAGGGGATGGGCGACCCGTTTGCCGGGTATACGCTCTGCCCGGTGCCGTTGTTGAAGTGAAGCGTTAGACCAGCGATTACTCAATTGAGTCCGGGCTGGGATTGAACCTCATCCGTTCTTTCCCAGCCCACTATTTTAATTCTATGCGAAATGATATTTTGCAAATCGCTCAAAAGAAATTCTTACCCTTGTTAAAACGATACCCCGGGTTTATCAACGTAATCCTCGATGATTGGCGGGGGTATCGTTTGATTTACGATACACAAGACGTGAGGGGCTGCAATAATAATTGCTCGCAATGCCCCTTGTACAAGTTATTGAAAAACGAGCCGGAAGGGTTGTTTTCACTCGGGTTAAATAAAGCCAGCGCAGCAGATCGAAAGCTCTTTGGGCCGCAGCAGTATCTTAATTGTAAAACCATCGAGCAGTATCAGCAGTGTTACATCAATTTTCTATTCCAAAAAGCAAATACTTCAATAGAGATTAAGGAAGAATTGAGCCTCATTCATAATCTTCGGGTCATCTATTCCGCTCAAGTTGATGCGAGAAAGAAAGAACGAGAATTTAAGCGAGGAATTTATCGGGTAGCGTTAGCTAAGGGAGACATACAATTATCGGTAACAACGAGTGGTTTTTTAAAAGAAAAAAGAATTAATATTTAAGATTGAAGCAGTTATTTTTTCTTTATTTAGTGCAATGCCGTTATACTTCGGCGCCGTGGCTCGCAATGACAGTCTTTCACGGCTCGCTGTGCGAGGGTTTGATTCCTTGCGCCGCGGGTCGTTTTTTTTCCTTACTCTTGCCAACGGGGGTTTTGTAGGGTAAGAATGGAGGGCTGTTGTGTACGAGTTGTTCTTTTGACAAGGGGGTCGAATGACTCCCTGAAAGGTTTGGTGGTTCTCATGGACAAGTACCGCCTCATGGCTCCGGGGCCGACGATGATCCCGCCCGAAGTCCGGCCGGCCGCTTCGCGCCCCATAATCCATCACCGCGGGGCTCATCTTTTTAGACACTGTTGTTTGCGCTTGAGTGCATTGCTATACTGTATTATATCGCCATCGTCATTCTGAATTTAATTCAGAATCTCAACGTCTTTGACATTTGGAGATCCTGAAACCACCGCTGAGCGTGGCAAGGCAAGTTCAGGATGACGGTAAGTTGGTAACCAGAGAGTATGAACAATATTAGTGAGAAAAAAATTATTTTTATTTTTATTGCTGCACTTTTGTTGATCGGGTTGGTTCTCTCCCGTCGGTATTTTACGTGGTTTGAGGAGACTGAAATAACAGCAGTGACGCCAATAGGCGGGGTGGTGTGCGGGGGGCCGGCAAAGGTTAAGTGCCAATCGCGGTATGTTTGCCAGTATGAGGTTGTGGGTGGCAAGCAAACGGATACGGGTTTTTGCATGCTACGATAACCCTCTCCTGTCATCCTCGGGAACGTCAGACGTTCCGAGGGCTTGCCTGCCCCGCCTTGGCGGTGGACCCGAGGATCGGGAAATAACAGTAATCGTGGATTCCCTGCCTGCGGTAGGCAGGCCGATCAGGTCGGGAATGACAGTATCGCTGGTTTAGTCAAGATAGCCCCTAAATTGGGGCTTTTTTGTATTTCCCCCCATTTCTATTGACATTTTGGCTATTTTGTGCTAAGATGATTGGTTCCATAAACGCGCTTACAACAGGCACGTATGGCACACCCGAACGGCATTGACCATAGGAGGGGTTGATGTTTGTTTGAGTAGTACTTGAACAACTCGGTTACAACGGTAATTTTTCGTTTTGTTCCGGAGGGCCCAATACTTGGGTTCGAGCGGAGCAGAAACAGAAAGGAGGAGGATCACATTGATCCTCGCAAACCAGTTCCACTCCCGGTTCCCCCTGGTGGTCTTGTTCGCCGTGGCACTCGCCACCCTCGCCCTCGCCGGCTGCGGCGGAGGGGGAGGCGGCGGTGGAGGCGTGGCGCCCCTGGTGCCTGTGGCCAACGTCGCAGTGTCGGCCCCCCCGGCCACGCCGCTCGTGTTGGGCGGGACCGTTCAGCTCCAGGCGAGTCTCACCGACTCGGCCGGCAACCCCCTGGGTGGCCGCGCCGTTCAGTGGAGCTCGTCGAATCCCCGCGTCGCGTCAGTTGACCCGGCTTCTGGCTTGGTAACTGGCGTCGCGGTCGGATCTGTGGTGATCACCGCGACGAGTGAGGGCGTTGCCAGCCTTCCGTTCTCGATCGTGGTGCCCGTCGGTTCTGGCACCCCGCCGGGACCCGTGGCCTCGGTGACAGTCGATCCCTCGACCCTCAGCTTGACGGTCGGCGGCCCCTCGTTTGGACTCAACGCCGTCTTGAGGGACTCGAATGGCGCCAACACCAATGGCACGGTTGTCTGGTCGAGCTCGGCCCCTGGCATGGCCAGTGTCGACCCCGCAACGGGCCGCGTGACGCCTGTGGGGGTCGGAAAGGCCACGATCACGGCCACGGCTGATGGCCACACAGGAATGTCGATCGTGACAGTGTCTGCGGCACCCTCCGTGTCGGGCTTGCCGGTCTACGTCAGCGCCTTTCAGATGCTGGTGGCAACTCACGGTCTCCCGACGTCGGTTGCTATCTACGACGGCGACGCTACGAACTGTCACGTGCGAGTCGATACGGTTGCCGTCTCGGGCGCCACCTCCTACCACTATGTGGTGAGGACGCCCGGAGTCGCCGACCAGACCATCGACACGTCGGCGCTCTTCATCGACCTAGTGTTGCCGGTCAACAAGCGGTTCACCGTCACCATCACCGCGATGAACGGCAGCACGGTCGTCACGACCCGGTTGTCCGAAGCGTTCAAGACGGTCGCCATGAAGTATCCGGCCGTTATCAACTCGGGCTGGCTGCAGACGCAGACGGCCGCCAATCGGACGAATTCGCCGGTTGTCTTCACGGACATCGGTGCCATCGGATCGACCACTGGCATGGATATGACCACCGGGTCGGCGAATGCGCAAACATTCCGCATTTGGACCGCCCAGGACGACGCCGGCACCACTGGCGTCAATCTGAACGGATGGTTCCGGATCGGAATCGAGTACTTCGACCGGTTTATTCCCGGGCTCGGCAACATGTTCAGCGGTGCACCTCTCGGGGTCACGTTGAATTTCGTTGCTCCTTCCTGGAAGTTGAAGGGTGACCAGGACAATTCCAGGCAGGCCTGGTGGCTGTTCAACAAGGGGGTGGTCACTCCCAAACCTTGACTCAGGGAGGTGTTATTAGCGGAGCACGCGCTCCCTAACGCCTCGATTCTTTCTAGCCCCGGCAGATCCTCTCAAAGGGATTTGCCGGGTGCTTTTCTTTTTAGGCGGGCAGGAGTGAGGGGGATGGAGACTAATAACAAAATCTTGATTGTTCGTTTGGAAACCGGTATGATACAAATGGTCTTAATAATCAATGTTTATGCAGCGCACAAAAGACACAATAACCACCCCATATGTTATGGTCCCTCGCAGGATATGGTTGTTGAAGAGGAAAAAATATGATCATGCTCGCGCGTTGAGGACAGAAGTAAGTCGACGTTGGGGTGGAGTGGGAGCTGTGGAAGAAATTCGTTCACAGCGCACCCATTGAAGTGATTGCCGCAATTCGTCGAAGGACCGGAGACAACAGTCTTGCTCAAAGGGTCGGAGAGCATCTCCTTTCTATCAGCGCCATCAGTTTGGTTGATATTAATACGTTTCGACTGACACGAGATATTGACCTCGCCGCTACTTCTGGGCTTTCCGGCATGGATACGATCGTCGTTGCGGTCGCTCAAGAATTTAACGTACCATTGGTTACGCTGGATAACGCGATGGGCAAGATTGCCCAACAACGCGTCAAGGTGATTGATATTCGAAAGGTGTAAGAGGATGAGGAAGGGATTTGCCGGGTGTTTTTCTTTTTGGGTGGGATCGCGATGACAAAATAGACAAGGTTTCGCAATTCAAAGTCTTTGATATGCTCACTCCTGAAGAACTTCAACTCATCCGAGAGGAGCTGCAAAGAATATTTGATGAGAGATCCACCTTTAAATTTAAGGATGCATCCCGTTCTACGCAAACCGTTGCTTTGCAGAAATCTGACGACCCCCAAAATAATAATATTTGACGAGAAATCAGCATCACGCTATCCTATTTTTAGGTGTCAGCTATGGTATAACCGTTTCCGCTCATGCGGAACAATAATAATTCTGCATCAAACGGGTGCAGAATTGTTGTGTTAGAGCACTGGATTTTAAAGCGAATTTTTGTTATACTAGCTTAGTATGAAACATTCAAAAACCACCATGAAATTCCGACAGAGTTTGTTTTGGGACGTGGACCCCAAAACAATCGATCCCAAAAAGCACGCCACCTATATCATCGAGCGCATCCTTGATTTTGGAAACGATAAGGAGGTGAGGTGGATGTGGGAGAAATATCCACGGACCAAAATCCGTAGCGTTGTCGATCGATCACGTGTTCTTCACCCTCAAACCCGAGCTTTATGGACAGCTCTCAGTCGAGTCTAAAAGATTTGAAGATGGATGCGTTGCCACCTTCGACAAAAAAAGCTCTTCAGGAGTTGTCGACGCAGCAATGGCTTCGGCGCTCAAAATGGTATCTGGCAGGCGGCACCGCACTAACACTCCATGCCGGACATCGTCGTTCTGTTGATTTGGATTTTTTCACTCCGCTTCGCGATTTTTCGACCGGCAAACTCCTTGCCCACTTTTCTCCAAAACAATGGGTGACCGATATCGTTCGTGAAGGAACGATTTTTGGTCGATTTTTAGGAGCAAAAGTAAGCTTTATTGCTTACCCGTTTTTTGTTTCACGTCACGCACCACATTGGTTTGGCGCGGTTCGAATTCTTGATCCGAAGGACATTGCCGTGATGAAGATAATCGCCATCAGCCAGCGGGGGAGGAAGCGGGATTTTGTTGACCTCTATTGGTACGTTCATCATCAGGAGCCCCTTCTTGATGTGTTGTTGAGAGTTGACGATCAGTACCCCGGCGTTGCCCATGATTACCACCATATCATTAAAAGCTTGATGTATTTTACTGATGCCGAGAGCGATCCCATGCCGACATTGTATTTTACTGTAACCTGGAAAACAGTTAAAGCATATTTTGAGCACGAAGTTCCCAAGATCGCAAAACAGCTATTCCGGTTACAATAAATCAATAAACCAATACATCAATAAAAAAGAGGTATAGTCATCCCCATTAAGACAGATCAGGAAATTTGGACAATGCGCGAAGGGGGGAGATTACTCGCAACGATCATGGGAGAACTCCGGCAGATGATCGAGCCGGGGATCAGCACCCAACAGCTCGAAGATCATTTTAACAAACGCCTGAGGCAACTCGATGCGCGCACCGCCTTTAAAGGGTATAAGAATGCACCCGGTGTCCCGCCGTTTCCCTCCAGTCTTTGTACTTGTATTAACGCCGAGATTGTCCATGCGCCGGCCGTCCCGGTCCGTGTGGTGAAAGAAGGAGATCTGCTTTCGATCGATGCAGGGCTTATTTTCCCAAAAGATAATGGGCTCTATGTGGATATGGCGGTGACCGTTCCGGTGGGCCTGGTTAGCGAGCGGCTCCTTAAATTGATTGCGGTGGCAAAACAATCTTGCGAGCAAACCATTAAAAAAATAAAACCCACGATGAGCGTGCGCGATATCTCCCGAAGCGTTCAGGACATCGTGCAACACCACGGGTTTTCGATCGTCAAAGATTTTGTCGGCCATGGGGTTGGCAGGAAACTGCACGAAGACCCGCAGATCCCCAATTATGTTGATCGCCGATTCCCGAACTATCCGCTCGCCAAAGGAATGTGTATTGCGATCGAGCCGATGATTGCAGTGGGCAGTGGCGACGTTGAAATTTTATCCGATGGATGGACGGCCGTTACGGTGGATGGGAGTATGTCGGCACACTGGGAACACAGCGTAGTGATTACTGATGAGGGGGCTGAAATTCTGACCACGAGTACAAATCGATCCGAATAACTCCCGAATAAAATCGAATTCATTGACAGTATTCGGATCTATTCGGACGTGATTCGGATAAATTCGTACTTCTTATGAACTATCTCGGTCTCGACTACGGCACGCAGAGGATTGGGTTGGCGCTTGGCAGTGATGAGACTTCGGCGGTGCCATATCGAACATTGGAGATTTTCCCGCAGCGTGCGGGACCCCGCCGGCGGGCGGTGGCAGATTTAGGATTGTTGATTGATGAACTTACTAAAATTATTATTAATGAACAGATTGATGTTGTCGTGGTTGGTCGTCCCCAGTCGATGATCAACGTCGGCGTGAGAACGGACCCGCCTCCGCCAAGGCTTCGGAGGACAGGGATAGAGGAACAAGTGTTAGAATTTGTTGAGAAGTTGAGGAAGCAGATCAGCATCCCTATCTATCTCGAAGACGAGCGGCTCACGAGCAAGGGGGCGGACGCGATGAAAAAAGAATTTGGCGGCTCCGGTCAACGGGATGCCGTGGCGGCGATGTTGATATTAGATTCTTATCTTGAAAGAAAGAAAAATATTTCGTCATCCTGAGCCGCAGTGAAGGATATCGTCATGACAAAAGATTCTTCGCAGGCTCAGAATGACGCTGTTCTCATTAGACATTAGGAATTAGAAATTTTCGTGATTATGCCTCCCCTTCAAGACCTCGCAAAACTTGTTCGCTATTACAGCCTTTTGTGCTCGACCGAAGCCGGATCTGGGCACCCCACATCTTCGTTGTCCGCAGCGGATTTGATGACGGTGTTGCTGTTTGGTGGGTTTTTTCGGTACGATCTCAAACAACCAGCGTATCCCAACAATGACCGGCTGATCTTTTCCAAAGGGCACGCATCGCCTTTGTACTACGCGCTTTGGGTCGTGGCGGGCGCAATTACCGAAGAAGAACTCAAAACCTATCGGAAATTTGGCAGCACCTTGGAGGGGCACCCCACGCCGCGATTCAAATATGCCGAGGCGGCAACTGGTTCGTTGGGCCAAGGGCTCTCGATTGGCGTTGGTATGGCGATGAATGCCAACATGGACCATCTGCCGTACCGGACATGGGTATTGTTGGGGGATAGCGAGATGGCCGAGGGGTCGGTTTGGGAGGCCATGGAGTTGGCCAGCCATCGGGGCCTTAATAATTTGGTGGGCATTATTGATGTGAATCGGTTGGGCCAGCGCGGGCCTACGATGCTCGAGCACCACTGTGAGGTGTACCAACGTCGATGTGAAGCCTTTGGGTGGAAGTCGATCGTGATCGACGGGCATGACATCACCGCCATCGAGCAGGCTTACCAAGCTGCAACCCAAAGCGATCAACCGGTGATGATTATTGCGCGAACCATCAAGGGCAAAGGCGTGAGTTTTATCGAAGATAAAGAAGGGTGGCATGGCAAAGCGCTGTCGCGAGAAGATTTTGATCGCGCCGTCAAAGAATGGGGCAGCGTTGATACATTATTGCGCGCCAACCTTGCGATGCCCGAACAAGTCACGGTAAAGCCTGTGGTCGTTGCCGCGTCCGATGTTGCCCTCCCTATCAAAGACATTGCAACGCGCAAAGCATATGGCGATGCCCTGGCGCGATTGTTGCCCACACACCCCGAAATTGTTGTACTCGATGCCGAGGTGAGCAATTCTACTTATGCGGAAGATTTTGGCAAACGCTACCCCGACCACTTTTTTGAAATGTTTATTGCCGAGCAGAATATGGTGGGCGTGGCGCTCGGGCTAAATTTGCGAGGGAAGATCCCGTTTGTCTCGAGCTTCTCGGCCTTCTTGAGTCGGGCATTTGATCAAATCCGCATGAGTCAGTACTCTGGGGCGAACATCAAATTTGTGGGGTCCCATGCGGGGGTTTCGATCGGTGAGGACGGCCCAAGCCAGATGGCACTTGAAGACCTTGCAATGTTCCGGAGCATTCGCGATAGCGTGGTGCTGTACCCATCGGATGGCATGAGCGCTCACCGGCTGGTCGAGCAGGCGTTGAATCATAATGGCATTGTCTATGTGCGCATGAGCCGGCCCGTGGCGCCGCTGTTGTATTCTGACCAAGAACAATTCCCAATCGGTGGGAGCAAGGTGTTGCGCTCCAGCCCCAATAATGATGTGGTAACGGTGGTAGCAGCAGGCGTGACACTTGTGGAAGCACTGAAGGCCTACGATGTCCTCCAGAAAGAGGGGATCGCGATTCGTGTCATTGATTTATATAGCATCAAACCGGTCGATGCTACGACACTGCAGGCCGCGGCTAGCCAGACCAAGGCGCTAATCACTGTGGAAGACCATTACCCCGATGGCGGAATTGCGGATGCGGTTCGTTCGGTGGTATCCGCGCCGGTCCACAGCTTGGCTGTTAAAAAAATTCCGATGAGCGGGAAACCGGATGAGTTATTGCATTACGAGGAGATTGACGCGGAGGCGATTGTGAAGAAGGTGAAGATGGTGTTATGAGGCCGGCAAACCTCAAAACCCGGATCTTCCTCGACGGCGGGGACCCAACAGAAACCAGAGCGGTCAAACAACGTCTCGGATTTTTAGACGGTCAAACGACCAATCCAACATTGATTTCAAAAAATCCCGAGGTGAAGCAACATCTGGCGGCGGGCAAAAAATTTACCAAA
>OBOI01000464.1_pt1 | contig 14312 bp, 12 predicted proteins | sample 1670151 | NCBI WGS metagenome assembly OBOI01 (sample SAMEA104232303, study PRJEB22302) | sediment metagenome | biome: forest; feature: aquifer; material: sediment | place: USA | collected 2011-08-07 | depth 0.01 m | reverse complement strand
GTAACAAGTGCAATTGCAATGTATCTTTCCCGATGAAGTGAAATGGAATTTCGGACCAGCCGCTTTTCATGCGACATCGGATAGATTGAATTTTGACGTTTGAATTGAGCAGGAACTCAACGCGGGATGTCGTATCATCTTTCATCATTTCGCAGGTCACGGCAATGTCCGCTGTGCTCGCTGAAGATCGGATAGCTGCGTGAACATCGTAAGAAAGAATTTTGATTCCGTTGGTAAGACTTGAAGATATTTGTGTGACGGAAAGAAGAAGCACGAAGAAAAGAATTCTACTGGTGAGCATGTTCAACCTCCTTGCACCGGACACTCTTGGTGCGAATTGATTCAATGCGAAGCATCCTTCGGATCATAACTTAATCACTGATGTTACGCAAAACGGAAAAGAACAACCGTCATTCCCGCTCCGAAGGAGTCCTTCGGACATGTCCCGCTGTACGGGATGCCGCACAGCGGCATTTTTAGCGGGAATCTATAAAATGGATGTTCGCCACGGCGAACATGACATCCTTATTTTGTTAGGTTTTGTTTATGCCATGCGTAACATCAGATAATAACTTGCCTCATAGTAAACTCCTTGTTATGCTTACTCAAATATACTTCTCTTTTCGTTTATCCGCCAACTCGCTGTTGCGAATAACGTTTCGCCAAACAACGCAGCGCTTTTGCGAGCTATGAAAGATTCATTTGCTGCGAGCAAAAGTGCTGAGTAACTACAATAAGTTTCTATTCCCGAAGGGATGCAGACTGTGTCAAAAGTATGTTGATAACTCAAAAGTGGAGAATTTTTTCTCAACATTAAGTTTTTGAAAAGTCATGTGGGTAAAACTATTACTTTTGAGGCTGATATTAGAAGTCTATCCCACACAATTTTTAGAAAACTTTGTTTTGACACAAACTCGATGGCTTCGCCACAACAAAGGGAGCGCCTGCCCGCCTTCTTTTTGGCAGGTCGTTGTCACGAAGTGATGTCCCAAAGGGATCCCATTGGGACTTTTGGCATTTTGGTTGTTATGTGTTTGTTGCGGTGCGTTGCGGTGAAGAATGCACCAAAGTCTCTAAACCCGTACGTTCCGGCGGTCGGCTCCAGCCGAGTGTTAGCCCGCTCTCTGTGATAAGTCAAAAGATTCGACTCCAATATGCTAAAGATTCCTGCATCAACGGTTTCGTCGAATTTGCGGGCAAACAAGCCTTGACTTGCCATCAAGAAATCGGCGTCTTTGGATGTGAAGTCTCTCGGACGTAGCTTTATTTTTCCCAGCGGCACCCAGTCAATGGTCCTTTTATCGTCGTTCACGATAGTTCCCTTGTAACTCGTATTCATGATTACCGTCTGAAAGAATCCTTCATCAGCGATGAAGGTGTGCCGATAGAATCTCTTGAACCTTTCGACCTCAGAACTATAGGATACAAATTCACAGAACTTCCGGCTCAAGATCATCCACTGATTTCCAATATAAGGAGTCACACCTCGAAGAAACGGCCGCTTAAGAATAGGGGTGCTTAGTATGCTATCGCCAGACTCGGTAATGTAGTTCTCTATTCGAGATAGTGTATCAGGGCGGAACTTGCTCTGATTAGCCACCTTGATGAAATCTTTTCCTCTGTTGCGGCTAAGAAAATCCTGAATGTACCTTTGCGATTTTAGAGGGAAATCCTGTGCGCTAAGGTTTATGAAGAATTCCCATTTCAAGCCCATCTTCAATAACTCCTTAATGCCTCGCAATTCGGCATCTACTAGACTGTATCCCCCCCAAAGAGCGCTTTCGCTCTTCAGCAAGGATGCGTTAGGAAAACCTGACAAGAAATCTTGTATCTCCGTCTGTAATCCGACGCCTGATCTCTTATCCACATGAATCAGGTAATAGTTGGATGGATGGTAAATTGCCCTAAAAAGCCTTTTAAACTGGTTAGGATACCGATGTACCAGGATGAGGTATGCGATCACGCTTTAAAAATCTCCTATAATCTATGTGTAATGGTGATGGTGCATTTATGCGAAAATGATATAAAAAGGGGACAGTTCTATTTTTTAACATTTTATTTCCCCTCCCTTTGCCTGCAATGAGCGGCTATTGAATTAACGAATACCTATTGCGTCAATCCACTTGGTCGTAAAATTGTTCGAGATAATGGGGAAAATAGGTGTTTCGGCTATTGCCGGTTCCCCAGGGTTAAATTATGGAGGGAAATCTCCCCTCAAGCGTGAAGGTAGTTTTTGTAGTGTTAGTATATGAAAAAGAGGTGCGAAAATCAAGAAATCTGTCGTACGACAGACAACGCTGCCCGGTGTGCCCGTCATTTTTCGGATTTTGCTTCAATCTCAGGATGGATATATTTCTCTCCCTTTACGGTAATGTTTATTTGCTAACTTTGGAATAAAAGCGTACACCCTATAAAAATAAAATCAACAACAATGAAAATGCCGATTATTTGAAAACGGAGAAATAATATTTTACACCTTTGTAACCTGAAGCCAATAAATTTGGTGTACGCTTTTATACCAAACCTAGCCTTTATTCCTAACGCCGGCGAGCAAGCATTCAGATTCTCCCGACCTGATCTCTTTTGCAATTGTACAGATACAACGGGACTCCTAATAACACGTTGTCTGTCGTACGACAGACGATTTCTTACGGCAATAATTCCGGTCGTTCTCTCTTTACTCTTTTGAAGATCACGTATCCATCGCCGTACCGGACGGGCTGAGAACATTCTTCGATGTCAAGCTTTGTCAAAATGCGCTGGATATATTCGGGATACAGTTGGATGTTCACTTCCCCGATCGACCCGTTTGTTTCGCGCGATGGAGCGACAGAATACCGCAATACCACCTTGGCAAAATCTGCCCCCCGTTCCAGTAAACCGTACGCTGAATCGGCTTCCTCCGTTGTGTTGCACAAAATTTCTGCCAGGGAGAGGTACAAAGGTTCTGAAAATTGCACTACCACCGTTTGACGAAGCCAAATTTTTACCGGTTGACCGTTGTACCGCGCTGGCGAATATCGCCATTGCCGGATTGCCGCTGTGGCGACAGAATCCCACGCAAGATTGCCGCTGCTGCTGAGAAGCCGGATATTACGCACCGATCCGTTTTCAGCAACTTGAATTTCCATATCTATTTTGAAGTACGGCGTGATCATTCGCTCAAGAAAAGCAGGGAAAGGATATTTGATCAGCAGTTCCGGGGGAGTAAGACCGGCGATCTGTTCCGTTGTTGAGCACGATGCGAAGCAGAAGAGAGCAAAGAACAATAGCAGAGGTTTCATACGACACCTTCTTTCAATTGCTGTTCAAATGTACCGATTATTTGAGGAAGATTCCAACTATGAGGGATACAGTTTTGAAAGAGAGTGAGTGAATAGTTAGTGGGTTTTGTTATCTACCGTTATTTTGCTTTACAAAGCAGAAGAGTGTGGATCAGTAAATAATTATTTTATTGTTTCCACAAAGATTTTACGTTGAATTCCAGTAATCCCTTTTTTGTATTTCGTCTGCGAATAGTTTCTATATCAATATTGTTGTAACCAAGCTGTATCAATATTTCCGCAAGTATTTTTTCTGTATCAACAAAATGTCCATAGAATGACGAATTGCCGATTATGTAATTCAGTTTTGCATTTGGCTTTAATAGTCCTTTCAGGTTTTTTAGATGTTCAAACATATCGTCAAAATATTTGTGAACATAGTTGCTCATTACAGCAGAGTGTTTGTCTCCGCTATTTTTGATTTTTCTGCATACTTCATAAAGTCGTTCAGGTAAGTTATTGTTTACAGGTTTCCAATCTTTCAAGTTGCTTGTTGCTGTTCCCCAGGTTCCGCCTATTGCTTCCCAGTCCAATGCTCCGGCATCATAGCCATTGTGTAAAAACTTAATCCAGTACATATAAGGTCTCAGTTCACGAATATAACTTATTCGGTTTGGATAAGGAGGCGATGTGATAACAACATCAAAAGATTCTTTCTGATGATTCGATAAATTTCTCGAATCACCTTTCAGAATTTTTGTACTACCTAACAGAGGGCTTTTAGCAGAAGTAAGTATGTGGCTAAAGATGGTCTCGAACAACAATCTAATTTGAGAAAATTCAAATTGAATTGAATTACTTTTAAATGACATTGAAACATGATTGAAAGCAGCGGATGATGTTTCAATAATTAATCGAGAGAATGCTATCCACACAAGATTGGAATAGTAATTTTCACTGGGTTCGCCAAAAGTATCGGCGAGTTTTTTCCTGATATTTGCAAGAATTTCAAGTGTTTTTGGATGCCACCATCTTTCAATATTGTGAATAGATGGTGTCCATTGATTTTCTAAAAAAACTATATCGTCTAAACAACAACTAAATTCTTCTTGCAACTTGGTAAGTTTGTTTTGCGAAAAATTTTGGCATTTTGTGTTGCCAAACCAAATCAAGAAAGGATTGATGTCGAAGAGTGTTGAATTAAAACCTAATTCAGCAGAAACCAATCCTGTTGTCGCTGTTCCAGAAAATGGATCTAAAATAAATGTGCCTTCTTTACAGTCTTTTTTGATAATTTCTCTAACAAGTTTTACCGAATACGCAGGGGTAAGCCTTAGCCAACCGTGGCGACCAAAGTGAGAATTATACTTGAAGGTATAATCTGTTCTTCTTTCTATGTCAAGCAATAATTCAGTTTGCATCTAATAACACTTTGAGAACGGAATGAATTTCGTTTTTGAATTTTTTTGAGTTTTTCTTGAAGAACGTTGCAAGATCGTATCCCAATATTTCTTTTGAGAATGCGAATAGAGAAATGTTCGGATTATCAGACCTTGAGCCAATAATAACACCGCAACGACTGTTACGATATCTCAAAACAATATCAGAATCAATTTGCGAAGAAAAAATTGCAAAGACCGGCAAGTAACTATTTGCCCAAGCAACTGTTGCGTTGTCTATGTCAGCATTTTGTCTTTTACTGTCTTTGCTTTTGTAACCTTGCCGAACTTCAAATACAACACCGTTTTTAGGAATTTGTTTTATCGAGAGTTCAGAACAATATGATTTAATCCATTTTTGGACTCGTCGTTTAAGTTTAGAGTTCTGAATTTCTTTAAATTCCAATCTGCCGTCAAGTGAGAGAGTTTTATCTTTTCCGCCAGAAGTTTTAGCTGAATATGACCAATGAGCGAAGTCGCGTTCTTTGTATTGTGTTGTGTCGATTATGATTTCTCTAAAAAGGTGTTCATAACCGATACCTATCTGTCTGTAAATAGAAGTCATACCACCGGCTGCTTTGTGAGCCGCGTACATTAATCCTGAATCAAGTCCTATCCAAGAATAAAAAGGATCTGAACCGTAGAGTTTAATAAAACCGTCAAGTGAAACTCCATCTACATTTTGACTTTCTCCAAACTTAGGTTTGTAGTCTTTGCATTTCCTGATTGGTTCAAGGAATATCTCGATATATTTTTCTTCTGTTGTCATCAGAGTAATTTTATTTGGAAATATACAAATATCCTACCAAATATTCGATCTGGATGCAACAGTAGAAGTAATTTTTATTTTGCTTGCGCCAAGAGACGTGGACGAAAAGTCGATCAAGTTTTAGTTTCTAAAAGAAAAATATCGATTCTGAAGACTCTTCTAACGCAGAATAAGGGTTCTCGTCCATGTCTCAAGGATGAATTGTGTAGTTATTTCTTTTCAATTTCATCATCATCTCAATCTCAGTCATTTCCGCATCCCCACATTTATCTATACACACTACACCCGCGCTCTTCTAATCGTTGAATCCAATCGGGCAGAGAAGCAAAGTTGTATTATGTTTTAATCTGTGAATCTGTGGCTAACGCTTTTCCAACTCAACCATCATCTCGATTTCGCTTGTTCCCGGAAACATATCAAATGGTTGTGCCTTTGTGGGGATGTAACCGCACCGTTTCCATCGTTCCAGTTCTTTGCTCATAATATCCGCGTTGCAAAAGATGTGAAGAATTTTCTCCGATTGTTGTTCGGCGAGAAATTCGATCACACCTTCCGCAGTTCCGCCGCGGGGTGGATCGAGAAGAACTTTCAGATTTTTTGTTCCTTGCTTCAGGAATCGGTGCAGAGAATCTTCGGTAATATCTGCGGCGACAAACCGGCAATTACTTGCTTTGTTCCGCCGCGCATTATCGATCGCATCGTTGATCGACGAGCGGGAGAGTTCGATGCCGAGAACACTCTTTACCGAGTCTGCCAGACAAATGGAAAAAAGCCCGTAGCCGCAATACAGATCCAATAGAGTATCATCTTTTTGTACATCCAGCAACTCTTTTGCTCTTTTCGTAAACAATTCGAGAATGGAATGATTTGTTTGCGAAAAGGAAAGAGGGGAATAAAGAAATTTCTTTTCTCCGACTTTGTGGAAAAGTTTGTCCGTGCCGAAGATCTTCTGCATCGGTTTCCGGTTTTCCCGGTCACGCTTTTTCGGGTTGCCGGAGAGATAATACTTCGAACGTTCTTCATCCACAAAGACAAAGACGCTTTTCACTCCCGCACGGCGGGACACTTTTTTCGTCAGGTGTTTCGAGAGGTTGTTCACTTCTTTCCGATTGCCGGAAGAGAAATGATTCATGTTAAAGATCACAGCCGTTTCATTCTTTCCACCTTTAACAATAACGTAGTTGAATTCTTCCGCCAGAGGAAAATATTCCCTCCGCTGAAGGAATTCCTGCACGGCGGCGTACACTTCCGTGTGCTCGTGCGGTTCAATCGCACATTCTCCTACGCTCATCGGAAAACTTTTTGCGGTGTCGTCATCCACGCCGATCAATCCGAGATACAATCGGTCGTTGACCATGAATGCTTTGCGTTTGCTCACTGTCCGGTAATGTCGCCCTTCCGGTGATATGATGAGTGGCTGAACAGGAATTCCGATCTCCAGCGTATCCCAGAATTCCTGAAGGACGGAATTTTTCCTCTTTTGCTCTTCGTCGTAGGAGAATGTGCTGGCAAAACAAAGTCTGCACGTTTTTTTATTGGGCGTTTGGCACTCGCCCTCATTCAATTGGCGCTGTGGTATGTTGAAGTACCGCGGTCCGAGTATTTCTGAAAAGGATTTGGTCATTTTTCTTATTGATATAAAGGTATTCTTTAAACTTACGGCATTTCTTGCTACATTGTAACGAAGATGGACGCAAAATTCTACCGTAAAATAAAAAAGCAGATCATCCCGCAGAATATTTTTGAGAAGATGAAAGCCAACAAGAGGCTTTCGCTGATCCTCATCGGGGGATTTTTGCTTTTGCTCTATGTTTTCTTCAACAGCAACGGTATTGTAGCGCGCATCCGTCTTGAAAACCAAAAAGTGGAAATGCAGGAGAAGATCAGATTGTCAGAAGAAGAACAGCAAAAACTGCGCGAACAGTCCAAAGCGCTGGACGGAGACAAAAAAGCAATTGAAAAAGTGGCGCGGGAAAAGTACGGAATGGTGCGTGAGAACGAGAAAGTATATAAAGTGAAACCCCAAAAATAATTACAGGATTTTCAAGATTCCAAAATTTCAAGAATTGAACCCTGAATCTTGAACCCTGAAACCTGAACCTTGTCCCGCTAAAAAACGGCGGGATGCAAAGAACGCAAACCCTGAAACTTGAATCATAAATCGTGAACACTGTAGATCAAAACGTCCCTCTCGCCGAACGGGTTCGTCCTCAAACGCTCGACCAATTTATCGGTCAATCGCACTTATTGGCAAAAGGCAAACCTCTGCGGTTGATGGTGGAGAATGACGAGGTACGATCGTTCATTTTGTGGGGACCTCCGGGGACTGGGAAAACGACGCTCGCCCGAATCATCTCCAATCAGACGCATTCGGAATTTTTTTCGTTAAACGCGGTTTCCTCCGGCGTGAAAGATGTGCGCGAAGTGATCGCGAAGGCGGAAGAATTTAAAAAGACCGGCAAGAGAACGATCCTGTTTATTGATGAGATTCATCGCTTTAACAAAGCACAGCAGGATGCGCTTCTGCATTGCGTGGAAGAAGGGACAGTCATCCTTATCGGCGCGACGACGGAAAATCCTTCATTCGAAGTGATCTCGCCGCTCCTTTCACGGTTGCGCGTCTTTACGCTGGAGGCGTTGGGGAAGGATGAACTTGAAAAGATCATTGACCAGGCGCTGGCTGAAGATGAGATCATCACAAAAGATTCCATCGAAATAGAAGACAAAGATTATATGCTGCTTCTGTCCGGAGGCGATGCGCGCAAACTGCTCAACGGATTGGAGATTGCGTTTCAATTAGTGAAACCGGAGGCTGACGGAAAACGGAAGATCTCGAAACAGGATCTGGAAGAGGCATTCCAGCGGCGGTATTCACTGTATGATAAAAAAGGGGAACAGCATTACGACATCATTTCGGCATTCATCAAAAGCATGCGCGGAAGCGACCCCGATGCGGCGGTGTATTGGCTTGCGAGAATGTTAGAAGGGGGCGAAGATCCAAAATTCATCGCACGAAGAATGATCATCCTCGCCTCGGAAGATATCGGCAATGCCGATCCCGTGGCGCTGATGCTTGCAGTGGATTCGTTCACCGCGGTGGATTACGTCGGTATGCCGGAAGCGAGAATTATCTTGTCCCATGTTGCAACATATCTTGCCAGCGCTCCCAAGAGCAACGCGGCGTACATGGCGATCAACGATGCATTTGCCGATGTTCAGCGGTTGCCGAATCTTCCGGTGCCATTGCATCTTCGTAACGCACCAACGAAGTTAATGAAAGATTTGAATTACGGCAAAGAATACAAATACGCACACGATCACGATAAAAATTTTGTTGAGCAGCAGCATTTACCAGATCAATTAAAGCATAAGGTCTATTACCACCCAACTGAGAACGGGCGCGAGAAACAAATTAAAGAGCGGTTGGATGGACTGTGGAAGAAGCGAAAGAAATAAAAACAATATTTTTTTACCGCAGAGGACGCTGAGTTTGCGGAGTAGATATTCAATTAGTACAAAAAAGTTCGAAATAAATTTTCTCTGCGTTCTCCGTGTTCTCTGCGGTGAATGAACAAAATAACTATTCGTACAAATCGTATTTACAATTTTATTATATGTCTCACCTCGCAATCGGAATTGATCTTGGCGGTACCACCGTAAAAACCGCGCTCGTTGATGCAAACGAAAAAAATAATTTTGGAGAAGGAATGATTAAACCAAATGAACCAAAAGACCGTTACACGATCGTCGTATACGGCGATTCCATCTCTCGCGGAATAATTTACGATGAAGAAAAACAGAAGCATTCGTTGTTACTGGAAAGTTTTACCAATCTCGTGCGGGAACATCTGAAAGGGGTTGTCTATAACGCAGCGAAGTTCGGCAGTACGATCGTGGAGGCGGTGCAGCGTCTGCAGAGCGATGTGTTGAAACGAAACCCCGATATTGTGCTGATCGAATTCGGTGGGAACGACTGCGATTTCCAATGGGACGAGATTGCGCAAAATCCAACCGGAGAATTTCATCCGAACACGGAGTGTTCAACATTCTACGAATTGTTGACAGGACTGATCGGCAAATTAAATACCATGAAGATCGTCCCAGTGCTTGTCACCCTTCCGCCGCTTGATCCCGATAAATATTTCCGATGGATCAGTCACAACAGCGAGCAGGCAAAGAAGAATATTTTGCAATGGATGGGGAGTATCTCGCACATCTATTCATGGCACGAACGGTATAATGCGGCGATCCTTCGCGTGGCGGAAGAAACAAAAACGAGATTGATCGATATCCGCTCAGCATTTTTGGAATGTGACGATTATACGAAGTTGATCTGTGATGACGGCATTCATCCGAACAAAGAAGGGCACAAGATCATCGCCGGAAAAATTTTGCAGTACATTCAATCCCACTATATGTTCCTACTCAACACTAATCCGCAGACCACTGCACTTCCTTAAAAAAACTATGGCACAACAACTTGCAATCGGTGTCGACCTTGGTGGTACCACCGTAAAAACAGGACTGATCGACAGCGATGGAAAGATTCTTGCACAATCGAAATTACCGACTCGGGCGGAAGAAAATCCGAATGCTGTCATTGAGCAGATCAAAAAATCAATTACCGAAGTACTCAAACATACGAACGGAATGTCGGTCGCGGGTGTCGGCATTGCGGCACCCGGCATCGTCGAAAATCCGGGCGGTATCGTCAAGAGTCCGCCGAATTTCAGGGGATGGGATGTGGTTCCGCTCGGCGGCGAACTGGAAAAAGAATTTAAGATGCGGATTGAAGTAGATAACGATGCGAACGTTGCCGCCATTGCCGAATCAAAGTTCGGCGCGGGAAAAGAGTATCCCGACTTTTTGTTTATTATTTGGGGAACAGGTGTCGGCGGGGGAATTATATTGGATCGGCATATCTACCGCGGACCGCACGGCGGAGCGGGAGAAGTCGGGCATATTTCGATCGATTACCAAGGACTGCAATGCAACTGCGGTACCAAAGGATGCGTTGAAGCGTACATCGGCCAGCGGTATTTGTCGAACCGGACCATTGAAAAATTGAAATCGAATCCCCATTCAAAGATCCTCGAGATTGTAGGCGGCGATCTCACCAAAGTGGAGCCGATTTATATTTCCAAAGCGGCAGAAGCAGGTGACCTGCTGGCGAAAGAAATTCTTGTGGAAGCAGGAACGCTGCTCGGCGTTGCCATCGGCGGAGTGATGAACACTCTCGATTTCCGCGTAACGATTATCGGCGGAGGCGTCTCAGCCGTCGGTGATTTTGTGTACGAAGCGATCCGTCAATCGACGGTTCACAGCGTGCAAAAACCGCTGCGGGAGGGAATACAGATCCTCCGCGCCGAACTGGGCAACGATGCCGGCATGCTCGGCGCCGCGGGAATGGTGTTCTAAACTGCGTTTTCAAGATTATCAAAATTGCAATATTATCAAAATTTGTAACTATTCAGCGTTGTTTTTAATACATACTGAATTAAAGAGTAAATTCCGAATAACGTCATGCCCGAATGTCCCGCTTTTTGTTCCGCAGTTTGGAATCCCGTTAGTGCGGAATCCAAAAAACGGGAGATTCCGCACCGTGCGGGATTTGCCGCTTTTGGCATTCCGCTTGAGCGGCATTTCAAACTGCGGAACACAATGCGGAATTTTTATCGGGCATCCATTTCTTTACTCATCGTGGATTCCCGCCTAAAATGCCGCTGTAAGGCATCCCGTACAGCGGGACATGCGGGAATGACGACGTATACTATATCACGCTGAGTAATTACCAAAATTAACAGAATGATGCAAAACAATTCAAATGAAAAATTTTTCTGCAGGAAAAAAAATATTGGAATTTTGATAATTTTGATAATGTTGATAATCATTCCTAAAGATTTACTCATTGCTCAAACTTCCGACACTCTTTCTGTTCAATCTGATACCACAATTGCAAAAATAGATTCGCTCAAAAAAACTTCCGGCGGAATCGATTCGGTTGTTACCTACACTGCGGTAGATTCCATTGTGTTCACGTTCGATAATAAACAAATGAGATTGTTCGGCAGAAGCGATGTGAGGCATAAAGAACTCTCGCTTAAGTCGGAACGCATTGATGTGAATTGGAATACGAACGAGCTTGAATCGTACGGCGTGCTGGATACCGCGAAAGCGATGAAAACCGATTCCTTAAAAAAACGGTATACCGGCACACCGGTGATGATCGAAGGTTCCGATAAGTACGAAGGATGGAAGATCGCGTACAATTTCGAAACACAAAAGGGAAGAGTGACGATCGGGGAGACATCGCAGGATCAAGGATTTTATACCGGTGAACAGATCAAGAAGATCGATAAAGATATGCTTTTTATCTCGAACGGATTTTATACCACATGTGAATATGGTCATCCGCATTTCTATTTTTACAGCCCCGAAATGCGCGTTACGGTGCGCGATAAGATCGTTGCCCGCCCAATCTATTTATTCATTTCCGATGTTCCGATATTTGCACTGCCGTTCGGAGTTTTCCCGAGCAAGGGCGGACGCCGGTCGGGAATTATCGCCCCTGCTTTTGTCGACAAAGAAGCGCGCGGAACCGGTCTGGAACATTTCGGTTACTACCTGGCGATGAACGACTATATGGACTTCAGCATTCAGGGGGATTGGTTGACGAGCGGAACGTATCGTGTCAGTCCGAATTTTCGGTACGTGAAGCGGTATGATTTTTCCGGTTCGCTCTCCGGTTACTATCAACGGACGCACGAGAACGAACCACGGGATCCCGATTACGTTGACAAGGCGGATTATTATGCGAACCTCACGCACAATCAAATCTTTAATCCGACAACGCGGATGGACGTGAACTTTACGTTCGTCAGTTCGGAAAATTACCGTCGCGCGCTTAATCTTCAGGATTATCTCAACCAGGACATCACATCCAACGCGACGTTGAGCAAAAGCTGGGAAGGGACGAACAACAGCATGAGCATCAACATTCGGCGGACACAAAATCTCATCACCGGATCCATCACCAACACCTTACCGGCAATTTCATTTTCGCATGGACAAACCTATCCCTTCCGAAGCGAAAAGAACAGTCGCAGTTCGTCATCCGGTGATTCGTATTCGTGGTATGAGATGATCGGAATGGGATATAATTCGCAGTACAATCGTGTGGATAACAAAACCCGCCCGAATGATACATCCGCATTTACATTGTTCGAACGGCACGGTATCAATCACTCTCTTTCATTCAATGCGTCACCGAAACTGGGATATTTTACCATCTCTCCTTTTTTGAGTTACAACGAAAAATGGTACGACAAAAGTCTGACGATCACAGGATTTGACTCGACAAGAAATGCGCCGATCATCGAGGATAAAAAAGGATTTCAAGCGGTTCGCACATTCAATATAGGAGTGGGAACATCAACCAAGCTGTATGGAATTTTTCAGCCGCCAATTCCCGGGGTCGCGGGATTTCGACACACCATGACACCGTCGATCAGTTACAACTACCAACCCGATTTTTCGGAACCCGGGTACGGTTATTATGAACCATACACCGATAAATTCGGGCGAAAGGTAAAATTCAATAAATATCAGAAGGAAATATTCGGCGGCGCATCGGCGGGTGAATCGCAGTCGATCGGACTTTCGGTCGGAAATATCTTCGAAATGAAAACGTCGGCAAAAGATACTGCGGAAAAAGAGCAGAAGTATCAGTTATTGAACCTGAACGCGGCATTGGGGTACAATTTTGCGGCAGACAGTCTGCGTCTTTCCGATCTCAATTTGAGCTACCGGACGCAGGTCGGCGAATTGGTCAGCATCAGCGGAAGCAGCACGTACCGTTTTTACGAATTCGATCAATCGGCGAATACACGCGTGAACCGCTTCTTGTTCGAGCGGGGGAAAGGGATCGTTGAGATGACGAATTTTTCTTTGTCGCTTTCAACAACGTTACGGGGTGAACGAAAAAAGGCGCAAAGTCAGCAGCAGGTGAGTGACAGTGTCCGCATTGCGGAGAATGAACGCAATCACTCATTCGGCGGATATCGGGGTCTTTATGACAATGATGTGCCGGATTTCAGCATTCCATGGAATTTATCTCTTAGTTTTAATTTCTCGCAGAGTCAGGAAAATCCAAGCCGAAAATATCGTTCTGCCAACGTGAACGGAAATTTAGGTTTTAATCTGACCGAAAACTGGAGATTCTCAGCATCAACAAGTTATGATATCATTCAACGACAACTCGCCGCGCCGCAGATCAATATTTTCCGCGACCTGCACTGCTGGGAGATGAATTTCCAATGGACGCCAATCGGGTATGCCGCCGGTTACCGGTTTGAAATTCGCGTAAAAGCTTCCCAACTGCAGGATATAAAATTGACGAAACAGAATAATGATCGGTTATAGATTAGAATGTTTGAAAGTTAAAATGTTCCAACGTTAAATAACTTAAATCAACAAACTAATGGAGGATTTATGACTATTAAACGATTTGAAGACATAAAAGCATGGCAAGATGCTCGCGTGTTGACTTCCCAAGTCTATAAAATCTGCTCGGAAGGAAAACCGTCGAAGGATTTTGGTTTTCGAGATCAGATCCAAAGAGCATCTGTTTCAATTATGTCTAACATAGCAGAAGGTTTTGAACGAAATAACAACAAAGAGTTTGTGAGATTTCTTTTGTATTCAAAAGGTTCTTGCGGAGAGGTAAGGAGTTTATTGGTAGTTGCAAGTGATCTAAACTATATAGTTGAACCTCTACGAGTCGTAGACTTAAAAAGCGCGAGTTATGCCATGAGTGTATTAAAATGATTCAGAAATGTCTCA
>OBOI01000463.1_pt1 | contig 14325 bp, 11 predicted proteins | sample 1670151 | NCBI WGS metagenome assembly OBOI01 (sample SAMEA104232303, study PRJEB22302) | sediment metagenome | biome: forest; feature: aquifer; material: sediment | place: USA | collected 2011-08-07 | depth 0.01 m | reverse complement strand
TTACAATTCTTGGCAACATCACTAACAACGGAACGTGGACACCAAGCCAGACTACCTTTACAGGAAGGATCCCTCAGGAACTCACTCTGCTGATCGGGAAAACGTTTGATGGTGCGTTTGCCTATACCGATTCGCTGAACCAAGTGAAAGCAAAATCGGATCTCGTTTTCACGAACACCCTCAACTTACAGAAAGGTGTGATGGATATGCAGGTATTCTTACTCACTTTGCAGGGCTCGGGCAATGTTTTCAATGGCAAGGTCATGAATACGCGCGATATCCGTATCACTGTCGGGGCACACCTGAGTGATGTCACATACGTGGGAAACGTGAACCTCCGAGGGCTGGTCCACATCAAATCAGGAGTCACATTTGAAGGAACGGTGACGATCGTTGACACGCTGCAAAATCAAGCAAGCTATGGACATACTTTGACAATCCGTGGGAATATCATCAACAATGGCGTCATCCGTCTTAACCCTGTGTACCATTGGGCAAACTATCTTGGACTTGCGATTTCCGGTAGCATCACCAACAACGGAACGTGGACGACAAATGAGGTCAATCTCACTGGTAGCGGCTCTCGAACCATTCTCGCGCGTGGTGTCACAAGTACAATAAGATCCACAGGAACGAAGGTGTCGCTCAGTGGTGACAACTTCCTCCCCAACCTCACCGTCGTAAGTCCAAGTCGTTGTATCCTTGAGAATGGCACGCTGAGGGTAGAACCTGGCACAATATCCGGCACACTTGAGAACCGGGGACAGATTACTACTCGCCGCCGCATCACAACAACACAGGACTACGGCTATTTCGCGGCTACAGTTCGTATAGTAACAGGAAGTGGACTTGATACGCTCACATTCTTCTCACACGGCCACCAAGTTCCACAGACATTTGCAAACGCTGTCAAATCGTGGTGGCGTGTTTCTCCCATTCCGTCCGCCGTGAAAGGTACCATCGCGTCTCTTACTCTCTCGTACACTGACGCGGAATTGGGATCGCACAATGAATCCAATATTCAGCTCTATCACTCCGCCGACAGCGGCAAGTCGTGGACTCAAGTTTCCACGTCGTTGAACACAACGCGAAACGCTACTGCCAACACCATCGCCGTCACGAGTGTTCCTGCATGGGGCGATTTCTTGGTATCTGCGGTTGCCGATCCCATATCCGTGCGACCATCAATTGTCGTCAGTGTCATCGGTAGTCCACAAATTCGTGTTCTCGCTCCCAATCGCTACACGGTGCATTATGTGAACAACAGCGATTTCCCGACCGATGACTTTCTGTTAGCTGTCAACGTGGGGGAGGGAATACGGATTCTGCGAACCGAGCATCCACAGGCCGATGGAAAGCTGGAGGTGGTTCCGTTTGATAGTCTGAGTTTTGAGGGAGAGGATTCCACATTTGTGTTCTATGCTGCCGGAATGGGGTCTCGCGAAGAGAGAACATTTAACATCATTGCTACCGCCAATGCCATCGGACTCGGGAAGACAAGCGGAGTCCTTATCGAGCCGCTGACGATTACTGTAGGATCGATTCTTGTCAAGGCAGCAGTGACGTATGCCGCGGTAAAGACCATCGACTGGGTCGGACGCAAAGCCATAGAATGGACCGGTCCGACTCCGGAAGAGAAGCGGTTTTGGGAATCACGCTTTAACACGATTCCCGAGGAGATCAAACAAGAAACCACGAAAAAAGAATGGGCGATGAAAAAGATTTCATCAAAGATCATCTCGAAGATCACTGGCGTAGCCGGCACCCCGATTACTTTGACCAGAGCGGTTCTGCGTAACTTGTGGAATCTCGGTCCAAACCTGCGCCGTAAGATTTTTGGAGCGATTCAACGAGATCTCGAAGTAACGAAAGAGACAGAGACAATTGATGGTGAATCGTATCAAACAGAAATCACCGGTACTACGCAGATGAAAACTCAACGCGTTACTTCATGGGATCCAAACGAGAAAGTCGCACCGTCAGGATATGGATCACAGGGCTTCATCTCAACTGTAGGCAGAATGAACTACAGAATTCTCTTCGAGAATCTTAAAACAGCTCAAGCTCCTGCCTGGCGGGTCATCATTGTCGATACGCTTCGCAGTGAGTATGACCCGGCGACTGTTGAGTTTGGCAATACAAGTCACGACAGCGCGCACTATCAATGGAAGATGACTCGAACAGGAAACATCCTTAGATGGGAAATCGAAGGGATTGAGCTTCCTCCAAACAAGACTCCACCGGAGGGTGAAGGCTATGTAACCTTCACGGTGATGCCGAAGGACAATCTTGCATCAGGGACTGCATTTCGCAATCGCGCGGAGATCGTGTTCGACCTCAACAAACCAATCCTCACCAATACGGTCGTCAATACACTCGATTTTACTCCGCCTACGACAACGATGAGATCACTTCCTGCAACGCACAGCCGTGATTCGTTGGTGGTGAAGTGGCAATCCAGCGATGGACCAGCGGGTTCGGGGATTGAATCTGTAGCGCTCTTTGCATCAAAAGATGGCGGTCCATTTGTCCAAGTTGGGATGACCTTTGCAGACTCGATTACCGTAAAGGTTACAAATGGTGAATACAAGTTCTATGGTCTCGCGGTGGACAATGTTGGAAATATCGAATCGCAACGCCCGGCACTGGTACAGACACTTGTCTTGGGAGTCGTGAAAGTCAAAGAAGAACCACTTGTTCCTTTTGTTTTCGCGTTACACCAAAATTATCCGAATCCGTTCAACCCAACTACAACCATTGAATTCAGTCTGGCACACCATGCCAGGGCTACATTGACGATATATGATGTGCTCGGCAGGAGTGTCACGAAGCTCGTTGATGAGGAGAGAGACGCAGGGAAGTACAAAGTAATATGGGATGCAACGCGCTTTTCCAGCGGTGTGTACTTCTTAAGGTTACAGGCAGGTGATTTTGTAGAGACCAAACGGCTTGTTCTGATCCGATAGTATTTGAAAAGGGAGGGGAGAATGAAGGGAAGATTTCGAGGCTGTACAAAAGGTTGTGTCTCTCGTTCCCAATGTCCCCATTGGGAACGCCAGGCGAGAAGCTCTGCTTCAACAGATGAAACAGCAGACCGGAGAAACTGAAAGCGGAGCTTTCTGCTCTGTGTTCCCAAACAAGAGTTTGGGAACAAGATGGAAAGGAAAAGATGTCGATTACGTCAATTTATTTTGGACTCAATAAAAGAAGGGAGAAGAAGAGATGAAACACCTTGCCTGCATACTTCTCATGATACCTGCCGTATCGCAATGCCTGTTTTCACCGCAGACGTGGAATTGGATCAATCCACAACCGATCGGCAATACCTATCGGTAGTGTTCTTTGTTGATTCGTTGCTTGGTTACGCAGTTGGCGACGTGGGTACCATTGTGAAGACCACGAACAGCGGTTCAACATGGACCGTACTGAACAGCGGCACAAAAGCAGTTCTTTATTCCGTTTGCTTTGTGAATGCAACAACAGGGTGGGCGACCGGAGTAGGGGGCGCTCTTGTCAAGACAACGAATGGTGGCGCTACTTGGACGCCGCAATCCACAGGCACTATGGATAGTTTCTATTCGGTTTTCTTCGTCAACGATAGAACCGGTTGGGTTGGCGGAGTATCAGGCTCGATTTTTCGAACATCGGATGGAGGAGCTACATGGAGCAAGCAAACCACAAACACTACGGACATTGTAATTTCCATGTATTTCACCGACGAGAATTATGGATGTGCTCTTGCACTGGGATTTGATGCAACAGATCATTCTTTCTGTTCTGAAAACGAAACACGAACAACTTTTCGTCCACGTCTCAAGGGCTTGAAGCTCGCCAAAACTTGCAGAGCGCTCCCCTGAGAATCTCTCAGTGACCGCGATCTTCTCATAGGTTAAGTTTTCGTAACTACTCGTAATAAATGTTTCAAATAATTTCCTATAAAAACACAAAGAAAAAGCATTGCCACAGATTTCACTGATTAAACTTTAAAAAATTTTCTGCCAAAAATCTGTGAATCTGTGGTTTAATTTTTTTTGGGTGAGTAGCGCGTTAAGCGTGCCTGCGGCACGCTTTTTTCAAAAAGAGTAACTCGAAATCTTCAATTTTTAACCTCTTGATTTATTTGAGGTTACAACGAGTTACTTAGGAGTTACAAGTTTTCTTACACAAGTTAGTGCCAATGCTAAAAGACGACAGAACATCAGTTATCTAAGAATCACAAACTCGTTGAGATATAGTCATCGGATCTGTCCAATCCCTATCAAATACATCGCACGCAGTTGGTTATCTCGCAGCCGAAGTAGCTGCTCCACTTCGTCGTCGTAGAATGCGCCAACGCCGCAAGCGCCAAGTCTGCGCGCGCCGGCGGCTAAATACGCCCGCTCTCCGGACATCCCGATGTCGATGCACGCATATCGGTAATCCCGTTCGCCGTGGATGGTTCCAATGCGGGTCATGTCAATCGCCCACACAAAAACCACAGCGGCGCGTGCAAGCAATTCCTGCGAGAGTCCCGCTTCATAAATCTCGTCCGAAAATGTCCCTGCAGCGATCTGCTCCAGTTTTTCCAACTCAGGTATGTAGCGATAAACACCTGGGGGCAGTGCCGATACGGCACGCACAACCAGGTAGAGCTGCGACCACCGACCGCCTTCGGCGAGTGCTGGCTGATTCTGCCACGCAAAGCTTTCGCGGATGATGCCGGTAAGGTCTTCGAATTTCACCTCGCGGTGCGCAAACTCCCGAAATGATCGGCGTGTCTGGATCACCTCGAACAGATCACGCGCACCGGAACTACTTTTCGGCATCGGATAACTGATGCCCGTTGAAGCGTCACGTTCCACTGGCTTCTCAAGACGGACATTGGAAATGGAAACAGTCCCAGCCTTCCATCGAACAGACGTGAGCAAATGAGCAAGGCGCGTCATCTCAACATCATCAATATCCTTTGGCAGGTTGGGTAAATCAAACGCAGGCATTCTCATCTGCGGTGTAACCCGATGCGTTCCGAGCGCCATTATCATGACAACGCCTTCATCGGCGGCATTCAAGCCAAGCGCGTGCGCGGCGAGTTGGTCGTCGAAAAGGCCGATCATTTGATATTCCATCCCAAGAGCAGTTGCGGCGAGCACAAGGTTGCCTGCGATGTGCGCAGCATCGAGCATCACATATCGATACGAACGATCACGATACTTCCACACCGTTCGGTCGTACATCACCGTCAGGATCACGGTTGCCGGTGCATTCACAAGCCATCCGTGATAGGCAGAAGCAAGCGCCAGACGCTCCAAGTCCTTTGCTGAACCTGTATGCACAAGTGCATGGTTGGCGGCGTGATAATAGTAGAGTCCTTTTTGTATCCCTTCCACATTTCTCACGGCGACATGCAGGTCAGCAGGATATAAGGCTCCCGCAGAAGCAGCAGCACGCAGCAAAATGCTGCCAGCCGGATACCGACGCTTTTCGGTCACGCCGTATGCATAGTGGAGAAGATCAGCAAGCTCTTGTTTTGTCAGTGCTGTCTTCGGTGTAATTGAAGATGCATTTTGTTGGACGTTCACAATTTCGGTGAATGATTTTCCTGATCGTTTGCGTGGCGCGGGGAGCGATACGGCCGGTTTTCCGGGAAAGGATTTAAACTCGTCGGGTTGACTGCCGACAAAACGCGGAGACCGGAAGACACCCCAGCGAGTGATCCCTGTGGCTTCATGAATATACTCAGCGCCGCTCATGCGTTTGCCCCGATGCCTCAGCCAGATCCGCTTTGGTTCGTCGGGCAACTGTTTTGTATCGTCGTTGTTCATAAATGCAACCTGCATTGCAAATGCCTGATCATTTCCTGAGCGAAGCAATCCAATCGGAGATTCATCACCCTCGATGATAATGGTCGGTTTAGGGCGAAGGAACTCATACACGATGATGGCTGCAATTGATGTAACGATTAATGCCCCTACTACAAGCGCTATGATTCGGACGCTTTGCTTCCAGCGTTTGCCGCCAGGCTCAAGCAGTGTGCGCGGACTGACCTTTCGGAGCCATGCATTAATAATGGGAAGTTGAAACCATACATGCACCGCCATCAAGATTAAGACACAATAACCAAAGAGATAATGCAAATCGAATACGGGCAAGTCCATCCGTGCAACCCAGAAGAGTCCGAGACTTGCCGTCGTGAAGAGATAGACAAAGAGAATCAGCGAGATAATCACATTAAGATCATGGCGTAAGATCTGCCGCCCGATGAGGGCACGCACAAGCGTTACCAGTGCGAGTGCGAGAAGTGGTAGTGTGATCCAAAAGAGTTTTTCCATAGTTCTGCCACAATCACGTCGGATGAGCCACTCGGCATGATGCATCTCGTCCTTTGCTTGTTTCTCGATGGCTTTGTGGAGTTTTTCGTAGCCCCAGTTCTCGCACATCTCGGCGTGCACCATATAGGCTGATCGCTGTCAGTTCATCTGCCAGCAATTCATTGAGGACTGAAAGAAGCTTTTCGTTACCTCTCATGTTTATTCTTCTTAGACGGTTATTGTTTGGCCCATCTCAACTCAATTTCAATTTCCTCCCAGTTCCTCCCGCGTTCATATTCCATTTCCGCGCTGACACTTGCTGGAATCCGTACCCGCACACCACCAATTTGAAGGCGAAGCGGACGATCATGATCGAGAGCGTCAGCTAACCGGCGCAGCTTCTTTGCCACCGCCTTCTTTGAATATCGAACCTCAATATCGTGCCGTCGTCGGTTTCTTGTCGATTTCATGTGTTCTCTCCTTGTGGTCGATCAATTTGCAACGATGCGAATCAACTCCTCAATCGTTTTCTCTGCCCGAGCCGGATCAACGCCAAGCCAGTACAGCGTAACACCATGGGAGAAGAAATAATGCAGTTGATCCATGCCATAACATTCGGCAACCCGTTTGCCAGCTACAGTTCGTTCTTTATAGTCCCCAAAGATCGGATTGCCCTGTCGAACGCGCTTTGCCATTCTCTCCATCGCTTGAGCCGGTTCCGACTCATTCGTGTAGCGAGAAACATAGAGCGTTGCACGTCCTCCTTCTCCCGAATAAAAACCGATCAGATTCTCCGTTGGTGTTACGCCCTTTCCGTGCAGGTGATCAATCATGCGCGCCGCCGCATCGCCTGTGAGTTGATCGGTGAGCGTGAAAGTGCCAAGCATGGTGGGAAGCTCGATCCGTTGCTCTGAAGTGAGAATTCCGTATATGACAATTCCCACAACGGCGAGAGCGATAATACCTCCCCACAGCTTCGTCTTCGTGGACACATCGGGTATCTGTTTCAATTGCGATGATTGTGCTTGCGTTTCCATCATATCCATGGTTCCGTCATCAACGTTCTAATCTTCACCCTGCGCTTTGGTGAAACCCATCGCGCCGTCGAACTCCTGGAGCTTCTCCACATGCATCCAGCGGTATTGGATGCTGATACGTTGAACAATGTCCATGATATCGTCGTCTGCCAGGTCGCCATCATTGGAGCGCAGCACAAAGCGGCAGCGGAACTGGTCGACGCAATCGGTGATTGCGCCCGTCGGGGGGTACACCTTTGTTCCTCGATTGGAAATCATCTTCAGTCGCAGCGGAGTTGACTGGCAAAGTTCTTCAAGTTTCTTGCCGATCTCTTCGGGCGTGCGCGCCGATTCAACGAATACATCAACGCCGATGACCCGCCGGCGTGTGGGCTTCACGAAGTCAAAAGCGCTGGAAATCTGTGGGAGTTGAAGAGGCTTGTATGTTCTCACTTTAGAATGCTGCGCTTTGCGTCCGAGGTTGGCGATGATGGCATCGGTGTAGGATGTTGTCGAGGCTCCCTTGTCGTAGCCAACCACATCGCCGGTGCGGACTTTCCCTTCTTCGAGTGTAACGAGCAGTGCATGCTCAATAGTCGCGGCTGTTTCGAATTCGCCCAAATGTCTCAGCATCATAATGGCTGAGCCAAGAAGCGCCGTTGGGTTGATCACGTTCTTACCTGCGTATTTCGGCGCGGAGCCATGCACCGCTTCAAAAATCGCGACGTCATTTCCGATGTTTGCCGACGGCGCAAAACCTAACCCGCCGATGAGGGCAGAGGTAAGATCGCTGATGATGTCGCCGTTCATGTTGGTGGTAACAATCACTTTGAATTGCTCAGGCTTCTTCACCAACTGGTGGGCGCAGTTGTCGATGATGATGTGCTGGGATTCAATGTCGGGATATTCTTTTGCGACCTCCTCGAAGGTACGTTTCATAGTGCCCTCGGTGAGCTTCATGATATTCGATTTGGTTGCGCAGTGAATGCTCGTTCTGCCCTCGGCACGGACTAACTCGAACGCCAACCGAACGACTTTCTCGCAGCCTTTCCGCGAGATAATCTTGAGGCATTGCGCCACACCGGGAGTTTGCATGTGTTCGATGCCCGCATACAGGTCTTCGACGTTTTCTCGCACGACCACAAGATCGATTCCGCGTCCGCTGTACGGAGTTGGCACGCCGGGCAATTCACGCACCGGGCGTATATTGCCGTACGTCTCAAAGAGTTTTCTCAACGTCACGTTGGCGCTTTTCTCTCCAAACCCAACAGGCGTCTCCAGTGGACCTTTGAAAACCACGCGTGTCTTCCGAATCGATTCGATCGTCTCGTGTGGAACGCCGGATTCAAGTCCTTTCTTGAAGACGCTTGCTCCAGCCTCGCGTTCCTCCCACTCAATCGGAACACCGGCGGCTTCGATAATTCTTTTGACTGCGTTGGTAACTTCCGGGCCGATCCCATCGCCGGGGATCAGCGTAACAAGGTGTTTACCTGATGCTGTTTTGTATGCCATGGCTGATTACCTCCTGTAGTTTGTCTTGTAAGGAATTAGTTAGTGAGCACTGAAAAACTCGTTAGATAGTCATTGCGAGGCGTTTTTTGCCGAAGCAATCTTATAAATTTGAACAAAAGATTGCTTCGCTCGTAAAAAACACTCGCTCGCAATGACTTCTTCAGTGCTCACTAGTTAGTTGTTAGTTAGTTCTTAAATCTTGGTCTCAACTGATACGCCGTGCAAATCCTCGCGAAACGTGCTATCTGAAGAAGACCAAGTTGCCAATAAAATAACAAAAAGTAGCCCAACAGCCAAGAAAAACAGGTACGCTGCGGCTACTTCTTGTTTGGAGGCAAGGAATACGCTGGATTACACCTTCACCTTCGTATCATAGAACGACACGCTGCCGCCGACAGGATTGACCAGACACATATTCTTTCTTTACATGGTCGGTCTAATCGCATTGCAGCGTTGGCATGAACGCAGTGCCGTAGGATTAGTCTTTGCGGTATTGCAGAGAGCATCGCAAGGGTGGATAAAAGTTACGATGAAAGAACTGGAGTTAGTGCAACTGAAAAATATTCGATGCAAAGCATACTTCGTATCATTGATTTGCCCGAAGGAACAATCAACAACTTACATCTCGTATCAACTGGTCGAAGACTCGACTCGTTGAGCGGGCAGGTCAGACACCTGTGAGGTGTCAGACATCTTGGTCGAAAAAAAGTGCAACATGAAATGTAATGAGTGAAACGTGGTATGTGAAATGTGAAACGCTAAAGTGAGGGGTGAAACGCCGTGCCTGCGGCAGGCAGGCGGTATGTGAAGTGTGAAATGTGGGATGTTCGCCAAGAAAACGGCGGATAAACTGGGAAACGTGGATTTAAAATATAAAATGTGATATATTATCCCGCAGAGTGTCCCATCCCTAAGGGATCGAGACTGTGTCAAAACTCTTGATTGATCGGTAACCGCAATCTTTAGATTGCGAAATTGAATTGAAAACGCAACCTGAAGGTTGCGCCTACCAAAGAAAAATGACTTTTGACACAGTCTCGATCCCTTTCCAAAGTCCCAAAGGGATCCCGTTGGGAGAACACTTTGTGTTGGCAAACGCAAAAGATTATAAGATGGAATCTAACCATGAGACTAAAAGAAAATATAAGAGATTTTTTCGCTAGCTACGTAAAAGAACATTTTTCAGACGCCAGAGTATATTTATTCGGTTCAAGAGTAGATGACAACGGGAAAGGTGGAGATATTGATATACTGATCATTTCAAGAGAGAAACTAAGCTTTACCGATCTATCCCAAATGCGGATACGCTTTTACAAAATTTTTGGCGAGCAAAAAGTAGATGTAATAAATTTTACATATACTGAAAAAGATCCTTTTAAAGATATAGCGTTAAGCCAAGCGATAGAGTTATGACCAATAATGACCACAATTTGTTATCAGCATTACAGAGAGATCTTGCCGATTTGGAATTTGCCGTCGAGGGCTTAACAATGTCTTTTACGAAGTGCGACAGCATAGGGATAAAAAATCAATATAATTTTGAAGAGCAAGAATCGTTTGATTCCTTATCGTCAAAATTCGCTAGAACATCCGATATCTATACCCAAAGAATATTTAAAACCATATTCTTATTGCTCAGAGAAAATCCAAAATCGTTTATAGACAGAGCTAATCTTGCTGAAAAGCTTGAAATAATTCTTTCAGCAGACAGCTTGATTATCATCAGAGATTTGAGAAATGAAATTGTGCATGAATATGTATCATCGGAGTTATCAAGAATCTATAAAGAGGTAATTAGTCAGTATTCAAATTTAATAGATGCGATAGATACAACAAAAAAATTCGTTCAACAGCGAGGATGGCACTAATGATGTCGCAGATAACGCAGATAAGAGCGCTGATGATTACGCAGATGCGAAGCATGCATACGCACCCGCCAAAAAGAGTGGCGGGCAGGCGGGATGCAAACAACGCGGATAGTGAAAAGAGAAGTTAGATTGCGGAAGAATATTGAATATTTTATGACGAAATTGTAAAGTGAGAAGTGAGTTGTGAACAAGCATCTTGAATTAATAAAAAAATATCTTCTTAATGAATTTGAAGGTGAAGAAGTTTCTATTGCCCTCTTTGGCTCTATGGCACTCGGAGCCGTTCATCAGGCATCTGATGTTGACATTGCTGTAATCCCCAGAGGTAAATGGAATACTGGTGGGAATCCATCCCTTCGGGACAAGTTGACGTTGATGAGAGAAAAGCTTGAAGAAATGAATATTCCCTATACTGTTGATCTTGTTGATTTTTCTATTGTTTCGGATGATTTTAAGACGTTTGCATTAAAAAATAGTATATGGTGGAAAGTATAATGAAATGAATCTCTCTCAGAAAAAGAAAAATGATGTGCGCAATGCTTTGCGAACTTTACAAGAAGTATTACATGCTGAATACTCCGGGTTTGTCAGGGATGCTGCAATTCAACGATTTGAATATACGACTGAGGCGCTTTGGAAGTGTCTTCAGGTCTATCTGAAGGAACAAGAAGGAATTGAATGCTATTCACCAAAATCCTGTATGCGCGAAGCTAAAAAGAACGGACTATTAGAAGAACATGAGATTATTACAGCATTGGAAATGATTGACGATAGAAACTTAACTTCGCATACATATCATGAAGAAGTTGCAGATGTAATCTATAAAAAGTTGTTTCAGTATGCTCAACTGATTGAAAACATCCTTGAGCGCATGAAATAATGTTTTCTTCTACCGATGCTGCAATTAGCAAAAGAGATTTCAGCCAAAAGCTTGAGCCAGAGACTCATCCGCTCGCCTCCGCCGAAGGCGGATTCGACCTTTGGCGTAATTGAACTAACGAACAGCAAAAGCCTGCCTGCCAAAGTAAAACGGCGGCAGGTAAGATCATTTTTTAAGCCATAGGCTTATGAGCCTCTCCAAAGGAGTCCTTTGGACTGGCTCAAAAGAACTTCCAGTAGATGATCCCAAAATTCGCCAGCCCGATATGACGAAAGCAAAAAACATTTTGAAGTGGGAATGCTCCCGCAAAAAGTCCCGAAGGGATTACATCGTAACGCGGGACGTCCGCCAAAAAAAAACGGCGGATTCAAAATACGGAACTGAAAAACGCGAAAGGTGAATAGAAAAGATGGATTGAAGAAAACGATCGAGTATTTTAAGGCAAAGATATAATTGAGAGATGCCCACCAAAAAGAAGGCGGGCTGGTCGGACACCTGTGAGGTGTCGGACATCAAAAAGGATTTTGCGGGAATGTTATGCAATATGATTTAATTATTATTGGGGGCGGTATCGTTGGTTTAGCCACAGCGTTACGTGTATTAGAGCAAAAACCAAATTTGAAAGTGATGATTTTAGAAAAAGAATCATCAATAGGTCAACATCAAACAAGCCATAATAGCGGTGTCATTCACTCCGGAATTTATTATAAACCAGGAAGCTTAAAAGCACAAAATTGCATTAATGGTTACCAGCAGTTATTGGAATTTTGTAATAAATATAATGTGAAGTATGAATTATGCGGGAAAATTATTGTTGCCACTCGAGAAAATCAATTTCCGATGTTGGAAGAGCTATATCATCGTGGTATAGCCAATGGATTAACTGGGCTTCGATTTTTATCGAAAGAAGAAATACGTGAACACGAACCTCACGCGAGTGGTATAAGGGCGATTCATGTGCCTCAAACAGGCATTATTGATTATTCTGAAGTCGTTAATAAATATGCAGAATTAATACATATTTATGGCGGGGAAATACATTGTAGTGAGAAAGTAGTTGGTTTACATACGAATGAATCTTTTTGTAAAGTTGAGACTGTTGCCAATACCTATACTTCGAAAACTGTTGTAAGTTGTGCCGGTTTAATGTCTGATCGTCTGGCAAAAATGACACAGCCTAATTTGCCACTACAAATTATTCCATTCCGGGGAGAATATTATACTGTTGCTAAAGAAAAAGAATATCTTGTGAAGTCATTGATTTACCCTGTACCCGATCCAGCATTTCCATTCATGGGTGTTCATTTTACAAGAATGATCAACGGTGGTGTTGAAGCAGGACCCAATGCGGTGTTTGCATTTAAGCGTGAAGGATATAAAAAATCAGATTTCAATTTACACGATACTTACGAAGCATTGATGTTCCCGGGATTTCAAAAGGTAATAAAAAAATATTGGCGGAAAGGGTTGGAAGAATATTACCGATCATTTAATAAATCGGCTTTTGTAAAAGCATTGCAGGGACTCGTTCCTGAAATTGTAGGAGAAGACTTAATTTCCGGGGGAGCTGGCGTGCGTGCACAGGCTTGTTCTGTTGATGGAGGATTGGTTGATGATTTTACATTTATTGAAAATCATCGTGCTCTCCATGTTTGCAATGCACCTTCACCAGCTGCGACATCTTCGCTTGCAATAGGCCAGGAAATTCAAAAAAATATACGTTCATTATTTTCCTTGATATAAAATATTTCAACTTGTTTTATTGCATAAAAAAGTAACAATTTACCACAGGACAATTCTATAATACATAGAGTACACTTTGAGGATTATATGAGATCGAAATTAGGTTATAACATATTTCGTTATATCTCTTATGTACGTATTCATCGCTGACGTTCATTTGTTTTTTTTCGTGCACAAAAAGTAATATAAATTTGTTATTCGAGTTTGTAGACTGTTTGAAAATTCATTTATTAAAACTTCTGAAAAACCCAAAATAAATGCTATTGCGCGATAAATTAATTTTTCAGATATCTCATATAGCAAGGGCAAAATTATCTTTTAAGCCATAGGCTTATGAGCCTCTCCAAAGGAGTCCTTTGGACTGGCTCAAAGGAACTTCCTATGGATGATACGAAGATCCGTCAACCCAATATCACGAAAGCGCGAACGATATTAAAATGGGAAAACGCTCCCGCAAAAAGTCCCGAAGGGATTACATCGTAACGCGGGACGCTGAAAAACGCGGAAGGTGAATCGAAAAGATGGGTTGAAGAAAACGATCGAGTATTTCAAAACAAAGATATAATTCGAGACATGTCAGACACCTTCTGATTCACAAGCGCGTTGGCAAGGTGCCCGCCTGTCGGCGGACAGGTCAGACATCTTGGTCGACAACGATTTAAACCGCATACAATCCGAGTATTTATTTTCTGCGACCAACGCAAAAAAGCGAAATTGTTAGCTCTGTACTAAACAAAAATCCTATAATTGTCTCCTCAATTCTGGATATTTGCAGAGTTTTTCTTACTTTATGAGAAAAAATGACCCCCTCTCTGACTCTCCCCCTGATCCAATGCTGTCAACTTAAGGGCTTGGACTAAAGTCCAACTGGGATTGCAATTGGTGTTCCCCGACCTAAAGGTCGGGGTTACTCAGTTTTTCTAACAATAACCCCGAACTTCAGTTCGGGGGTTTGAATGCGCAAGACTTTTTATGGGCTTTAGCCCAAAAAAGATTTCTTAAGTTGACAGCATTGCCCC
>OBOI01000461.1_pt1 | contig 14364 bp, 13 predicted proteins | sample 1670151 | NCBI WGS metagenome assembly OBOI01 (sample SAMEA104232303, study PRJEB22302) | sediment metagenome | biome: forest; feature: aquifer; material: sediment | place: USA | collected 2011-08-07 | depth 0.01 m | reverse complement strand
TGGAACTTCGTTGAGCAGGCTCACTACAATAATAAAGCAGTGGAACTTCGTTGAGCAGGCCCATCACACATACTCACATATCTATGCTCAAGGATTTCTGGTTTGTTTACGTTTTGCGAAGTCTTTCAAAAGACTTTTTGTATGTTGGTTCTACTAATTCATTGGAAAGACGGTTTACAGAACACAACGATGGATTGGTACAGTCCACTAAGGCATACAGACCTCTAAAAATCGCGACTTTTATAGGGGTTGAGACAGAACAAAAAGCCAGAGAAATAGAAAAATATTTCAAGACTGGATCGGGAAAAGCGATTTTGAAGAAAAGAATCCTTTAGCAAACAAAGTCCCGTAGTTTTTTTACGGGACGTAGTTTGCCACCCTCTCCGCTGTTCCAGTTTCACGATAGTTTTTTTATACGTTTGAATTCAATAATACTCATGGAGAGGTGGCGTGAGTGGTTGAAACCACCAGTCTCGAAAACTGGTATACCCGTAAGGGTATCGAGGGTTCGAATCCCTCCCTCTCCGCTCAACTACGTTCCATAAAAAGCGATGGAACTTCGTTGAGCAGGCTCACTACAATAATAAAGCAGTGGAACTTCGTTGAGCAGGCCCATCACACATACTCACATATCTATGCTCAAGGATTTCTGGTTTGTTTACGTTTTGCGAAGTCTTTCAAAAGACTTTTTGTATGTTGGTTCTACTAATTCATTGGAAAGACGGTTTACAGAACACAACGATGGATTGGTACAGTCCACTAAGGCATACAGACCTCTAAAAATCGCGACTTTTATAGGAATTCACTGCTGTCCAAAACAAACTGAGTTAGAGTAAAAAAGTATTCATAGTTTAGCACATTGGACAATTTTTCAGTAAAGCATCGGAGTAAGCCCCCGATGCTAACCAAAACACAGAAACTATGCGAAAGTGCGTTGGGATCGAAATTTCGGCGGACTGAGCGAATGGGAAAGCGATGAATGAAGCGATTTTTTGATTTCTGCACTCGATGATCTTCAGTGGAGAAAATATATATTCTCTTTCTGTGCAGAAATCAATGGGCATGAGCGAAGGGAATTCATCGCGTGCGTTAAATTTCGAAAGGAGTTCTTTTGCTTCTTTTCTTGCTCCTTTAAGAAAAGAAGATAACAAGGCATCTTTCATTTTTCTAACAATGTATTTTGGACAAGTATGATAGGAATTGAGACAGAACAAAAAGCCAGAGAATTAGAAAAATATTTTAAGACTGGTTCTGGTAAAGCGATTTTAAAGAAAAGGTTTTTGAGTGAATAATTTACGAATCCGCTAGCAAACGAAGTCCCGCCGTTTCACGTTTTATGTGTCCCGCTGTTCTTTAGCGGGACTAGCGGGACGTAGTTTGCCTCCCTCTCCGCTCAACTACGTTCCATAAAAAACAACGGAACTACACGGAATTTTCCAGTGCGAATCGCAACTTTCCGCAACTTTCTGTTGTTACAATCGTAAATAGAAGCGCCATTTTGTAGAAAACCTTTAACAGAAACTGTATACGAAGTATGCTCCGCATGAAAAAAATTATTTCCGCACTCATTTTCTTACTCTCCCTTACATCCGCTCAGCAACAAGGAACGCTCAGCGGATTTGTTCGTGACAAAGCCAACGGTGAGTCTCTTCCTTTTGCGAATGTGTATATCAAATATCTAAAATTAGGTACGGCGACGAATATTGAAGGATATTATGCTATCCCGAACATCCCCGAAGGCGAATATGATGTTCGGGTATCCCTGCTCGGGTACATATCTTCCACGTTTAAGATCAACACCCGGGAAAAGAAAACGATCGTTCAAAACATTCTGCTGACCGATCAATCATTGCAGTTCAGTGAAGTGGTGATTAGTGCGGAAATAGAAGAAGAAAAACGTACGACGCAAACCGGCCGGATTGTGCTGCAGGCAAAAGACGTTGCATCCTTACCTACCATCGGAGAGGCGGATGTATTCCGCGCGCTGCAAATGATGCCCGGTGTGAAAGCTACATCGGAGATATCGAGTGGACTGAATGTTCGGGGCGGCAGTTCAGATCAAAATCTTATTCTGCTCGACGGTACTGTGGTGTACAATCCCTCACATCTTTTTGGGTTCTTTAGCACATTCAACAACGATGCGATCAAAGATATTGATCTGATGAAGGGCGGATTTCCGGCAGAGTACGGCGGAAGACTCTCTTCCGTACTTAATGTAACTAATATTGATGGCGATAGAGTGAGCACACACGGAAAAGCATCCATTAGTCTTTTAAGCACACGTGTAACCGGAGAAGGTCCATTAGGAAATGGATCGTGGTTTCTTTCTGCTCGCAGAACATATCTAGACCAATTAGTGTCATTCGCAGGACTTGATACCGGTAAAGATGCACTGCCTCTCTATTATTTTTACGATGCCAATGCAAAGATCAATCAAGATTTGAGCGAAGATGACAAAATTTCTTTTGTTGGATACCTTGGTCAGGATGATCTGCTTTGGAAATTGGGACAAAATGAATTGAGCATCAATATGCGTTGGGGAAACAGAACCGGCGCTGTTAAGTGGACACATGTGTTCAGTCAAACATTGTTCTCAAATTTTACCGCTTCCTATAGTCGTTATGTTTCACGTACTGATTTTAATTTTGGGGGCGTCGGCTTTGGTCAAACAAACAGCATCAATGATATTTCTTTGAGAGGAGATGTCGATTTTTTTGTTACCAATGATCACCTCATGAAATTAGGTGCGTGGTGGTCGCAATATCGGGTGACGTACACACAAAGCAGCGACGGCGATCCGTACGAATTCTTAGAACGTCCCGCCCAGATTTCTTTTTATGTGCAAGATGAATGGCGTTTTGACGAGCGATGGACGTTTCAATTAGGCACCCGTGTTGAATATCAAGATCTTTCAAAGCAGATAACGTTAGGACCTCGTTTTAATGCGCGATTTAATATTGACGAATTTAGTTCGGTAAAGTTTGCATCGGGAATGTATTATCAATATCTCAATGCAGTTCCTGCGGGATTAGACAACGGATTCTCACCGTTTGATATTTGGATACCGATTAATGAAAAAATGAATCCAAGTCGTTCTACTGATTTTGTCCTTGGATACGAGGCCAGATATTTTGAAGGAACAAGTATTTCTTTAGAAGGTTACTATAAAATGTTCAAAGAAATTTTGTATTTCCGGAATGAAATCACATATACGAAAGATGTCAGTCAACTTTTCTTTGTGGGAAGCGGAGATGCATTCGGTGGAGAACTTTTTATCCAAAAGAAAATTGGCGATTGGACAGGAATAGCGGGGTACACTCTCGCGTGGACATATCGGAAGTTTGATCTTCTGAACAGTGGTGAAAAATTCCAACCAAAATTCGACCGCCGGCACGATCTGTCGCTCACGGCAAATTACCAATTGGATGAAAAATGGAAATTTGGGGCAGTGTTTACGTATTCCACCGGACAAGCGTTTACACAAGGTGTTGCTCGCTATGCCGTTGATCTGTTTGGAACACCGAGAGAGATCACTCTTCCGGGTAAATTGTTTAATCAACGTTTATCCCCATACCACAGAATGGATTTGAGCGTAACAAAACGCGCTACGTTTTTTGGCTTGGAGGGAAGTTGGTATTTCCAAATTTATAATGTCTATAACCGAAGAAATGTGTGGTTTAAGCAATTCGATAATTCAAAGAATCCTGCCGAGATTACGGATGTAAAATTGTTACCGATACTTCCCACTTTTGGTTTTGACTTTAAATTCTGACGAATATGGAATATACAATTATGAACTCATGTTACGCTCTATGAGTTGTAGACAAAACAGCGAGGTGCGACTCACTTTTCTTTCCAAAGTTAGTCTCAATCATTCAAAGGCTTACATTCTTAACAGGCAAAGTGAGTCGCACCTTATGAAAATGCATATGCATCTGCGTAACATCAGTTATGAAATCTTTGACTTCAAAAATTATGACTATCATTAAAACAAGATTGATTTCCCCTGTATTTATCGTGGCAGTATTCAGTAATTTCTTTCTCGGGTGTGAAGAAACACCCACGGCAGAAAGCTACAGAAGAGAAGTTGTCATTAGCGGCACTTTGACTTCCGGATCAAACATCGATACAATTAAAGTCACTTGGACAGGTGAAGTTGATAAATTGTACGACACAAAAAATTTAGCGATCTCTGATGCCGTTGTAATAGTGAAAGGTGTTGACGTTGCATTCTATGATTCTCTCATTTATGATCCAACTGTACCGGGGCGATATTATTCAACTGATGTTACTAAAAAAATTCAGCCAGCTAAAACATATGAATTGTATGTAAAAACGTTTACACCAGAGTCAAGAATTGTCACTGCAACAACAACAGTCCCCGATTCTTTCAGTATTGTTGCTGCAACGGTGAATAGCGGAGATACCATTCGTTACAATGTATTGGCACCCGTTCATAGTTTTAGTTGGTCGGCAAGCAGGTTGTATTCAACCTATTTACCAACGATCAGTTATCTTGATTCCGGTGCGGTGATGATACCTAAAATATTTTATCGAGATACGCTCAGCAAAGATTTCAGAAAACCCGATAAAGTGGGTTATCGGATTGGATTACCTCCTTACCAACAAAATACCGATCTCCCTTGGATCTTTTTAAGTTATTATGGAAATGTTCAATTTGATGTCTATGCTATTGATTACAATTACAATGATTTTATCAATCAAATAATCCCCGCGCAAGGCGGTGAATTAAAAGAAATTCGGTATCGAGTGAAAGGCGGATTAGGAATATTTGGCTCGAGAACACAAGCAAAAAATCCGATCAAAATATATCTAAAACCTTAAGGGTGGTTCCGAAAACTAATAAATCAATGTCATTCCGATCCGCCGCAGGCGGAGAGGAATCTCGCTTTTAATTTTGAAGGGAAAAAGCAAGATTCCTCGTCGCTTCGCTCCTCGGAATGACAAGCCTCTAGGGTTTTTGGAACCACCCTTAATTGTATTCGCTGTTTGCAACAAAAAGGATTGGGAGTATTCTCAATCCTTTTTTTGTTTTATAAGATGAGTATATTCTATCATGATAAATCCCATCCTCTTCGGACACGACGATGAAACCTCTATTGTCGCCGTTCAAACGAACGGCGAATCAATGGTGCGTATCTACAAACGCTCCGGCGACCTGGTAGAATATCGTGATGAAGAATTCTTCCCCTTTTTCCATCTCTCCGATAAACGATTCATCGACCAATTTCCAAAAAAATATTGGGTAAAAAAACTTGAGGGTTCAAATTTTTACCAATATGTGTGCGCATTTCCGTCGGTCAGCATTTTATGGGAAGCGATCAACTTTGTGTTGAAAAATATCAACAAAGAATTTACAACGGGACACAATTCCTATACCGATACGGAACACATCTTTCTTCGTTCGGATTTGAACACGCAGTTTCTGCTGCAAAGCGGGAAAACATTGTTTAAGGGAATGCAGTTTGACGATGTTCATCGGCTACAGTTGGATATTGAAACGTATTCAAAAAATTACACATTCAGCAACCCCGAACGCAAAAACGATCGTGTCATTCTCATTTCACTTTCAGACAATCGGGGATTTGAGACGGTGTTAGGCGGAAAGAATATCCCGGAAAAGAGATTGCTCCAACAATGTATCAAACTGATCAATGAGCGAAACCCGGATGTCATCGAAGGACACAACATCTTCAATTTCGACCTGCCGTACATTCTTCGTCGCTGCGAACTGAATGAAATTGAATTCACCATCGGACGCGACGGCTCGGCTCCGGCTGGTTACCGCTCAAGGACTTCCTTTGCAGATAATTTTATCGAATACACAAGTTACGAAGTTGCCGGACGCCATCTTATCGATACGTGGTTACTGGTTCAGGCATATGATATGAGCAAACGTAATATGGAAAGTCACGGATTAAAATACGTTGCGAAATATTTTGGCATTACTCCCCCTGAACGAAGATACATCGAAGGAGATAAAATATCGTGGTACTGGGATAATGATGTCACAACATTAAAAAAATATGCTTTGGATGATGTCAAGGAAACGCGGGGATTAAGCGAAAAACTTTCCGGCAGCACTTTTTACTTAACACAGATGCTCCCCTTCAATTACGGAACGGTGGCAAAACTCGGAGCCGCCGCAAAAATCGAGGCGGTCTTTTTACGAGAATATCTCAGACAACGCCATTCGGTCCCAAAACCGCAGAAGGGATCTCAGACCACCGGCGGATACACCGATATTTTTTATACGGGAGTATTCGGGCCAATTGTTCACGCGGACGTGGAATCGCTGTATCCCTCCATTATGCTCTCAAAATCTATCAAACCACTCACCGACGATCTGAACATCTTTCAACAAGCGCTTGAATATTTGACAACGCTGCGAATTAATACAAAGCATCAATTGAAGGCAACTGAGAACAACGACGAGCAATCGATGCTGGACGCAATGCAATCATCATTCAAGATATTGATCAATTCATTCTATGGGTATCTTGGGTACAGCAAAGGATTATTCAATGATTATGATCAAGCGGACGTTGTAACAACAACCGGACAGGAATTACTGAAGAAATTAATCTATGAGATCGACGTCCACAACGGAACTGTGCTTGAGGTTGATACCGACGGGATTTATTTCATTCCGCCTGATAACGTCGTTGGTGAAGAAGCGGAGAAAAAATTCGTTGATCATCTTTCATCGACATTGCCGGACGGAATTAACCTGGGTTTTAGCGGACGATATAAAAAGATGTTGAGTTATAAAAAGAAAAACTATGCTTTGCTTCATTATAATGATCGTATCACTATAAAAGGCTCGTCGCTTATTTCACGATCCATTGAACGATTTGGGAGAAGTTACATCCAGCAATGCATCGACGCTTTGATGAACAACCGGATTAATGATCTGCATACATTGTACATTGAACTCGAACGAACCATCCGCGAACACGGAATGGACATCAACGATTTTGCGAGAACTGAAGCGCTCAAAGATTCTCTGGAAGAATATCAACGCGATGTGAAAACCGGCAAACGGAATAAATCTGCCGCGTATGAATTAGCGCTCATTTCAACCCGAAAATATAAAACAGGCAGCCGGATCCGGTATTACATCACCGGAGGCGATGCGAATGTCAAGGGATTTGAGAATGCAAAAGAAATACACGAATGGGATGCAAATTTCCCGGATGAAAATACTGAATATTATTTAAAACGCTTAGAGGAATTTTCAAGAAAATTTGAAGTCTTTTTTACGGAGAGAGATTTCAAACAGATTTTTTCAACGGAAGATCTGTTTGGATTTGATCCATCCACGATAGCGATTTGTAATAACAAGATCAAAGAAGAATCGGAAGAAGAGCGGGCGGAAAACCATTCAATAGAATTTGATGATAGTGAACATTAACCCAAGTTCGACAGTTGGAGTGAAAAAAAGTCGATTCGCCGCGGCGAATGGGAAATTGTTTTAGATTCAACACTTTTATCACAAAAATCTATTAGAATTTTTCCAAAGTGTCGAATGAGCGCCTCTGGTGCCATGGCGCTCCGCGCCACATGGGTTAAGCGGTCGCTGCATCGGCAAACGACTTTTTCAAATAATCCACAATGGCAAATGTTGAAGCTCCCGGCGTGAACAATTCCCCGACTCCCATCGACGTAAGCCGATTAATATCTTCCTGCGGGATAATTCCTCCGCCGAACAGCAACACATCCTCCATTCCTTTCTCCTTCATCAACATCAACACTTTGGGGAAGATCGTCATATGGGCACCGCTCAGCGAACTGATGCCTATTGCGTGAACATCCTCCTGCAGCGCCGCTTCAACGATCGCTTCCGGCGTTTTTCGCACCCCCGTGTAGATCACTTCCATGCCGGCATCACGAAGAGCAGCAGCGATGACCTTCGCTCCTCGATCGTGACCATCGAGGCCCGCTTTTGCGATAAGTACACGAATTTTTTGCGTCATAACAATCCTTTCAAATATCCGAGCTCGTTCAGGAATTTTTTGAACGCAACGTAGAACTTAGCAAGTGGAAAACCAACAACAGTGTAATAATCCCCATGAATTTTGCGGACAAAGACGGCGCCAAAATCATCCTGTATGCCGTACGCGCCTGCTTTATCCATCGGAGAACCTGAGGCAACATAATCAGCAATTTCATCATCACTCAACTCCCTAAATGTAACATCGGTTTTCTCATAATCAATATATGATTTTTTGGATTTGGCATCAACTAAGGCAAACCCGGTAAAGACGGTATGCGTTATTCCGCTTAATTGGCGAAGCATACTGTACGCTTCGTGCTGATCGGCTGGTTTCCCTAATACTTTCTGACCGACCACAACAATGGTATCGGAGCCAATGACGATTCCCGAGGGAAACCGTTCCGCGACATCCTGCGCTTTATGAAGAGAAAGTTGTTTCACATTTTCTTCAAACGATAATTCGGGATGGATCTTTTCGTGAATGGAACTGGGATGAACGCTGAATTCCAAACCGATCTGTGCAAGTAACCGGGATCTTCTCGGCGATTGAGATGCTAAAATGATTGGTACGGAGGATGCGAGCATACGTGTGTACACAAAAAAGGCGATTCGTGTGAATCGCCTTTTGTCATAACCTTATTCTTATTAACGGAACATTGCTTTCAAACTGCCCCATGTTCTTTTCACACTCGAAACATTGTGGGATACAGTGATGATCTTAGAATATTCAACTTCACCCGTTTTGGCAACGATCTTGATCCTGTATTGATAGATCGTCCCCGTGGTTTTGAAGGCAGACTGATCAATATATTCGTAAAACGAATTCGATCCCTTACTTGCAACCGTAGTCAGCATCACAAATTCCCCGACGGTTCCAGCACGACGTTCAACGACAAATTCTTTTGTATTCGATTCGTCTGCCGTTCCCCATTGAATGATCACATTGTTCCCATCGCTGCGTGCTTGCATCGAACCATCCCGAATGACGCTACCCAAAGCGCTCACTGTAACGATCAACAATGTGAAGAGGATTTTTTTTATCATACGAATTAGTATTTGTGCGGAAGGCGGGACTTGAACCCGCACGCCTTTTGGGCGCCACCCCCTCAAGATGGTGTGTCTGCCAATTCCACCACTTCCGCAATGTAGCAAATTTCCACTTGAAAGCAAACCTTTTTATTGTACCGAGAGCCGGACTTGAACCGGCACGTCCCTTGCGGGACTCAGGATTTTAAGTCCTGTGCGTCTACCAATTCCGCCATCCCGGCGAGCAAATTGAAAAACTGGAAAATTGTTAAAATGAAAAATTTATTATGAGGTTTTGCAGTAAATTTACCAATTTCCAAGTTATTCAATTTTTCATTTATGGAGGCGCCGATCAGATTCGAACTGATGCATAAAGGTTTTGCAGACCTCTCCCTTACCACTTGGGTACGGCGCCAAACGAAAATCCCGTCCCGATAGATCGGGACGGGATAGAGCGGGAAACGGGACTCGAACCCGCGACATCAACCTTGGCAAGGTTGCGCTCTACCAACTGAGCTATTCCCGCAAAAATAGTTGAAAACGAATGCTTATGTTTCTTCATTTTCTTTTTCTACACCCGCGACATTGGCGCTGAAAGCGCCACGCTCTACCAACTGAGCTACTCCCGCAAAAATAGTTGAAAACGAATGCTTATGTTTCTTCATTTTCTTTTTCTACACCCGCGACATTGGCGCTGAAAGCGCCACGCTCTACCAATTTATCCCTTTGGAACTGAGCTACTCCCGCAAAAATCTGTAACAAATATAAGGAAAGTGATATGTGAAGTCAAGAAAAGTCTTAACTCAGCGCGATATTTCCAATATAGTAAACTTTAAAGTTCCTGCGGGAACCTTTATTTCTACTACGTCACCCACCTTTTTCCCCATCAAGCCTTTCCCAATCGGTGAAGTGATCGAAATCTTGTTGGCATCAAAATCAGCCTCTTCGGGCGATACAAGTTGATATGCGAGTGCATTGCCGTTCTTAGAATCCTTCACTTTCACTTTGGTAAGGATGTAGATTTTATCGTTCGGAAGATCTTTGCTGTCGATAACCCGGGATTTTGAAAGCGTCTCTTCTATTTTTGCAATGCGGTACTCGAGATGCCGTTGCTCTTCTCGTGCGGCATCGTATTCCGCGTTTTCGCTCAAATCGCCGTGACCGCGCGCTTCAGCGATCTTGGATGCGACCTGCGCGCGTCCTTTGATCTTCATTTCATGCAGTTCGTTTTCCAGTTCGATGAACTTTTCTTTCGTCAGATAAACAATATCACTCATATTACATCACAACGTTGTTTGTGGATAAGAAAAACAAAAGCCATCGTCCGTAGGGACAATGGCTAATTTTTTAACTACGGTAATTTATACGAAATTATACGGAGATGCAAGAAAAATTTTACATCGATCACTTCGTTTGCGAAAGGATCAAATGACCAAGTTTATCTCTTTTCGTTTTAAGATATTTTTCATTCGTACTTGTTGCTTTTACTTCAATCGGAACCCGTTCTATGATCTCGATTCCATATCCTTTTAATCCGACAATCTTTTTGGGATTGTTGGTGAGCAGACGAATTTTCCTGACACCCAGGTCGAGCAATATTTGGGCGGCGAGACTGTAATCCCGGACATCCGCATGAAAACCGAGCGCTTCATTGGCTTCGACGGTATCCTTTCCTTCATCCTGCAGTTTGTATGCTTTCAATTTATTGAGCAGACCGATGCCCCTGCCTTCCTGACGCATGTAAAGAAGAATTCCCTGCTCTTCTTTTTCAATGAGAGTCATCGAAGCATGAAGCTGCTCATTACAATCACACCGTTGTGATCCGAACACATCTCCTGTCAGACACTCTGAGTGCACACGCACAAGAACCGGTTTGTTTTTATCGATCGAACCTCTGACCAGTGCCACATGCTCTTTTTCATCCACCGATGACTTATACAGATGAACATCAAACTTTCCATTTGCCGTCGGCAGATAGGTGGAAACAATCTTTTCGACCAATTTTTCACGATGACGACGATATTCAACGAGGTTTTTGATCGAAACAATTTTCAATTTGAATTGTTCAGCGATCCTGACAAGCTCGTGCAACCGTGCCATCGTGCCGTCGTCGTTCATGATCTCCACAAGTGCACCCGCAGGATTCAGACCTGCAAGTTTGCAAAGATCCACTACCGCTTCCGTATGTCCGGCACGGCGCAACACGCCCCCCTCAATGGCACGCAGAGGAAAGATATGTCCCGGTTTTCCAAAATCATTCGATTTCGTGGAAGGATCGGTCAATGCTTTAATCGTTGTGGCCCGATCTGATGAAGAAACACCGGTCGTTGTTCCATGAAGATAGTCGATCGAGATCGTAAACGACGTTTCGTGAAGCGAAGTATTATTCTCTACCATCGTCTCAAGCCGTAATTCATCGGCACGCTGCGCTGTTATAGGCGCACACACGATACCGCGGCCGTATTTCACGAAAAAATTGACGGTCTCCGGTGTGATGGATTCAGCAGCCGCAACGAAATCACCTTCGTTCTCGCGGTCTTCATCATCAACAACGATGATGATCTTCCCTGCGCGAAGATCGGCAAGCGCTTCATCGATTGTGTTAAATTGAAACGACATTATTTAGTTATACCCTCTACTTCGCCTTGCTTGTTCACAACAGCAACGGAACTTCGTTCAAGTTTCACTTTGATATTGTCGGCAATTTCAATCAGCAGTATTTTTTCCTCCACTGCGATAACTTTCGCATGCAAACCACCCGCCGTCACGATTTTATCACCTTTTTTGACTGTCGACAGTAACTGTTCCCGCTCCTTTGCGCGTTTTTGCTGGGGACGGATGATCATGAAATAAAAGATCGCGATGATCGCTCCGAACATGATGATCGTGCTGTAGATCTCTCCTCCGCCTTGTCCCTGTTGCGGCTGTGCCATTGCTATAAGCGTTTGAAACATTGGTATTCTCTCCGATTGTTCTTTGTTGATATAAATGAGTCTACTCTAAAAAGGTTATTATGAAAGTTTTTGATTTCGACTTTAGGATAAAATCAAAACATTTTTTCAGTAAAACTACCTTTTTTAGATTCGACTCATAAATGAATTAAAAATATTTCTACAAACTTACCGTCATCTGTTCGAGCATCCCGCGTTTCCACTGAGAAAAATTATTGTCCACAATCTGTTTTCGCGCTTCCCGCATCAGCCATAAGTAAAACGAAAGATTATGGATCGATGCCAATTGCAAACCGAGAATCTCATCGACCTTAAATAAATGCCGTAAATATCCGCGGGAAAAATTCTGATTGGTGTAACTGTCGAAACCGTCGTCGATCGGTGAATCGTCCATTTTCCATTTTGCATTCCGGATATTCATTCTGCCATTGCGGGTGAAGACCATGCCGTTCCTTCCGTTCCTCGTCGGCATCACACAATCAAACATGTCGATACCCCGCTCAACACATTCCAGCAGATTCTCCGGTGTTCCGACTCCCATTAAATAGCGGGGTTTTGTCTTCGGTAAAAATTGTGTGGTAAACTCCGTCATTTCGTACATCGTTTCAGTCGGTTCACCAACAGCAAGACCGCCGATGGCATATCCCTCAAAATCAAGATCGACCAATGCCTTTGCACTCTTTTCACGAATGTCTTTATAGATACTTCCCTGAACAATGGCAAAAAGCGATTGATGATGTCCGTACAATGGCTCGGAACTATGCAGAACTTCCCTACATAATTTCGCCCATCGCACGGTCATTGTATTGGATTCCCGTGCATATGTTTCATCACACGGGAAAGGCGGACATTCATCCAACACCATAATGATATCCGCTCCGATCGCCCGTTGTATCTCGACGACTTTTAGCGGCGTAAAAAAATGGGATGAACCATCAAGGTGCGATTTGAACGTTACACCATCGTGGGATATCTTTCGCAAATCCGTCAGACTAAATACCTGATATCCGCCGCTGTCTGTCAGGATCGGCCTATGCCAACTCATAAACTTGTGAAGCCCGCCCATCGCCCGCATCACCTCGGTTCCCGGACGCAAATATAAATGATACGTATTTCCGAGAATGATCTGCGCTCCCATTTCAACAAGTTCTCGCTGTTCAACGGCTTTTACCGCCCCCTGCGTGCCAACAGGTATAAAAATAGGCGTTTCAATAACGCCGTGATCTGTTTCTAAAATTCCTGCTCTGGCAGATGAATCGGTATGAACGAGATTGAACTTCACTGCCCAAATGTACAAAAAGATGTCTGCTATATCAATGAACTAAAATTACGGGTAGTGGTACATTTTGAAATTCATTGTAAGCTCTTTGGCGGGCAGGCGAGACGGAGTCTCGCCCTACATTACTCGTATGAGTGCGTTCCGCATAAACCAAAATGCACCAGTACCAAATTACGGAGAAAGCCGAGCGATGTTCCAACTTCCATCAGCTTGTTTCTTGTACCACACTCTGTCGTGCAATCTGTTTGGTCTCCCCTGCCAATATTCAAACTCATCGGGAATGACGCGATATCCCCCCCAAAACGGAGGCAGCGGAATTTGTCCGTTGTGAAATTTTTTTTTCATCGAAGCAAACGCCATCTCCAGCACATCGCGCGCCGTTACAACACTGCTTTGCATCGAAGCCCACGCTCCCAACTGACTCTCCATGGGACGGGAGCGGAAATATTCGAACGATTCTTTCATCGAAATTTTTTCAACGCGTCCGCTAATGCGGATCTGCCGCTCTAGCGGTTCCCAAAAGAACAACAATGCCGCCTGTGGATTCTCTGCCAGATCTTTGGCTTTTGCACTTTCATAATTCGTGAAGAACACAAATCCTCGTTCATCGAATTGTTTCAGCAGAACTGTGCGTGCGGAAGGACGCCCTTGTTTATTTGCCGTCGCTAATGTCATTGCTGTCACTTCGGGAATATCGGATTTGACCGCTACTTCAAACCATTGTTCAAATTGCTTGAAAGGGTTGCGGTCGACCTCTTTCTCGTCGAGCGTTCCTCTGTACCCTTTGCGGAGATCGGCGATATTCACAGGTGTTGCACTCATGCGGTTCAATATAACGAAAAATAATTCAGCATAAAAATAAAGGGGCGACGCTCGCGTCACCCCTCAACACATCTATAAATCCAAAGATGAATTACTTAGTTGATCCTTAAAAAGTCTTCATCGCACAACCTTGTCAAGGTTATTTAACTGATGTTACGCAAACAGAAAAAAGATCATCCGTCATTCCCACATGTTTTAGGTGGGAATCCATTTGTGGATGCCCGATTAAAGCATTCGGGCATGACGACCTTAATGTTTTAGGCATTTTT
>OBOI01000459.1_pt1 | contig 14432 bp, 12 predicted proteins | sample 1670151 | NCBI WGS metagenome assembly OBOI01 (sample SAMEA104232303, study PRJEB22302) | sediment metagenome | biome: forest; feature: aquifer; material: sediment | place: USA | collected 2011-08-07 | depth 0.01 m | reverse complement strand
GGCCATGAGCTACGCAGGGCACCCCACCCTCCCGAGCGCGCACCCACCTCAAAGTACGCGCAGGTTTCGTCTCAGACCCGCACTGAGGCAACGCGCACACTGCCGCCTCTGCGGAATGGCTTTGACGTTCTATCGCGCGCAATACCGTTCATGCGGTTGCCCCTGCCTCATGCCCCGCGTGATTCCTGCCGGAATGGGCTCTTGGCTATAATCGGCCCCGATTCGACCAAGGGAACACGGTGCAATTCCGTGGCGGGCCCGCCGCTGTAACCGGGGACGAACGCCGCTGGCCGCAAGGCAGCCACTGTGGGGTGCACCCCCGCGGGAAGGCGCGGCGTTTCGGACGATCCGGAAGCCAGAAGACCTGTCGGATTCTTTCTCGTGAAGCCTGTGGCAAAGGCTTCGCCGCGCTCCGGCGCGGCTTTTTTGAAAGGATGAATCGGATGCATTCCAGTCTCTACCAGGTCGCCCCCGTCGACCGCAGTTGCGAGGCGGCCCTGCGCCGCAAGATCGACACCAAGACCAAACCGCTGGGCGCCCTCGGCCGGCTCGAAGACCTCGCCTTGCAGATCGGGCTGGTGCGCCAGACGCTCTCGCCCGCACTGGCCCGGCCGCACATCGTCGTCTTCGCCGGCGATCACGGCGCGGCCAAGGCCGGCATCTCGGCCTATCCGCAGGACGTCACCTGGCAGATGGTGGAGAACTTTCTTGCCGGCGGTGCGGCGATCAACGTCTTTGCGCGCACCAACGGCATCGGTCTCACGGTCGTCGATGCCGGTGTCGCCCATGACTTTAGTGTGCGGCCGAATCTCGTCGACGCCAAAATCGCCGCCGGCACCGCCAACTATCTCGAAGGCGCGGCAATGACGGCGGCGCAGCGCGATACCGCCATGGCACGCGGCGCCGATCTGGTGAAGACGCTCGCCGCCGAGGGCTGCCAGGCCGTCGGCTTCGGCGAAATGGGCATAGGCAACACCGCCGCCGCCGCCCTCATCACCCATTGCCTCACCGGCGCCGCGCTCGCAGACTGCGTCGGCCGCGGCACCGGCCTGGACGACGCCGGGCTGGCGCGCAAGCACACGCTGCTCGGCCAGGCGCTCGCCCGTTACGACGGGCCGCGCGACGAGGCTCTTGCCGTCCTCGCCCGGTTCGGCGGCTTCGAAATTGCCATGATGGCCGGCGCCATGCTGGCCGCCGCGCAGGCCGGAATGGTGGTGCTGGTCGACGGCTTCATCTGCGGCGCGGCGGCGCTGGTGGCCACCCGGCTGGCGCCGGCTTTCCTCGACTACGCGGTGTTCTGCCACGCCTCGGCCGAGCCCGGCCACAAGCTTCAGTTGGCGGCCATGAACGCGCGTCCCTTGCTTGATCTTGGCATGCGGCTGGGCGAGGGCACCGGCGCGGCGGTGGCGTGGCCGCTGCTCGTTGCCGCCTGCGCCTTCGTCAATGAAATGGCAAGCTTCGAGTCGGCCGGCGTCAGCGCAAGCCTTGCGTAGCTGCGCTGCGGCGCAGGCGCCTGTCGGCGTCTGCGCCAAATGGTCGCGGCGCCCCGTCGAATAGATCACGCCTCCCCGTCGTGCCTGCCACGGCCAGGGTTTATGCGCGGCGTTGTCGCCTACAATGGCGGCCTTTTCGCAAAGGGAATCCGCATGATCGCCACCGCAGCGTTTGCCGGCCTTGCCGTCTTTCTCGTCGAACCTTCGGCGACGCAGGCGAAATTCATCGTTGCGCAACTCAATGAGGTCGGCATCGGGCAAGTGCGCTGCTTCGGCAGCGGCAAGGACGCCATGGCGGCGATGCGCGAATCCAAACCCGACCTCGTCGTCAGCGCGCTCTATCTGCCGGACATGTCGGGCACCGAACTGGTCGGCGCCATGCGCAAGGAGCGCGATCTGGAACAGACGGCCTTCATCCTGATCTCCAGCGAAACCCGGCCGCAGGCGCTGGAACCGGTGCGCCAGGCCGGCATCTGCGGCATTCTGCCCAAGCCCTTCAACAGCCGGCAACTGGCGACGGCGCTGTCCACCACGCTCGATTTCCTGCGGCCGGACTACGATCTGGTGCGCGAGGTGGACGGCGAAAATCTGCGCGTGCTGCTGGTGGACGACAGCCCGAGCGCACGCAAGTTCATGCGCCGCGTGCTGGAGAACCTCGGCATCGACAAGTTCGTCGAGGCCGAAAACGGCCGCGAGGCCGTCGCCATTCTGGCCGACACCCAAGTCGACCTCGTCGTCACCGACTACAACATGCCGGAGATGGACGGCCAGGAACTGGTGGAATACATCCGCAAGCAAAGCTGGCAGAACTCGGTGCCGGTGCTGATGGTAACCAGCGAATCGAATCAGGGCCGGCTTGCCGCCGTGCAGGAGTCAGGCGTTTCGGGCATTTGCGACAAACCCTTCGAGCCCGGCGTGGTCAAGAAGCTGCTCTGGAACATGCTGGGGCAGCGGTAGGGCGGGAAAGCGCTGTTCACCACGGCGGACACGGCGACACGGCGGAAAGACAATGCGTTCGACGGGAAGTGGCTTCTACCCAAGGGCTGAATTGCCAGATCTTCGTCGGTTCTTCGTATTTCGCCGTGTCGCCGTGCCCGCCGTGGTTAATCTCTGTTTGCCATCAACGCCGCGCCCTTGAGGCCGAGATCGGGGTCGGTGACCACATGCACCGGCATGCGCGCCGCCAGCGCGGCGTGTTCGGCCTTGGCGTTAAAGGCCGCCATGAAACTTCCCGACTGCATCAGCGGCAGGATCCGGGCAGCGACGCCGCCGGCGAGATAAACGCCGCCGCGCGCCATGACGGCGAGCGCCATATCGCCGGCATAGGCGCCATAGGCAGCGAGAAACGCATCGACGCTGCGCCGCGCGGCGGCATCTCCCGCCAGCGCGCTCTCCGCGACGGCGGCGGGCGTAAGCGCCGCTCCGTTCAGCACGCGGTGGATGGCCGCCAGCCCCGGCCCCGACACCACGCGCTCGGCGGTAACGCGGCCGTGCTCGGCCAGCAGGGCGGCATGAATGTGCGCCTGGGTGGCGTCTTGCGGCGAAAAGCCGATATGGCCGCCTTCTCCGGGCAGCACGCGATAGCTGCCGTCGCGCTCCGGCAGCAGGACGGCCATGCCCAGGCCCGTGCCGGCACCCACCACCAGGCGCACGCCGTCGGCGCGTGGCGCGCCGCTTTGCAAAGTGGTCAGGTGATCGGCCGCCGCAATGCCGGCCGCTGCCGCGGCGAAGTCGTTGGCAAGCCGCAGCGGCGGCAGGCCGAAAACCTCGCCCGCCCCACGCGCATCCACGCGCCAGGGCAGGTTGGTGATTTTGGCGGACAGCCCGTCATCCTCGATCGGGCCGGCGACGGCCAGACAACCGCCGTCGAGCTGGCCGGCATGCGCGGTGGCCTCGCGGCAAAAAACGGCGAACAGAGCGTCGAAGGAGGCGAAGTCAACGCACTCGTAGCGCCGCTGGAAAACGAAACGGGGTTGCGCCTGAACGACATCGGCGATGGCCAGCAGAGCCTTGGTGCCGCCGATGTCGCCGCAGACGATGCTCATGGCGCTACCAGGCGACCACCTGATTGCGGCCGTTGCGCTTGGCTTCGTAAAGCGCCTTGTCTGCCCGGATCATGATGTCGTCCAAAGGTTCGTTGTCCATGAGTTCGCAAACGCCGACACTGACGGTAATGCCAATCTCCGCATTGTTGCCGATGGGAAACAAGGTGCCGGCCACGTCTTCGCGGAAACGCCCGGCCACCTGTCTTGCCGCATCCAGCGTGGCTTCCGGCAGCAGGAAGGCGAATTCCTCGCCGCCCAGACGGCCGCAGACATCCACGTTGCGGATGGATTGTGCCATGATCGCCGCCAGGCGTTTCAGCACCTCGTCGCCGGCGGCATGGCCGTAAGTGTCGTTGATCGTCTTGAAGCCGTCGATGTCTATCATGCATAGCGCCAGCGGCTGTCGCGAGCGGGTGGCGCGGGCGACTTCATGCTGTCCCAGCGACAGGAAGTGGCGGCGGTTGGCAATGTTCGTCAGCATGTCGATGGTCGCCATGCGATGCAATTGCTCGGTGGACTTGGCCCGCTCAAGGGCGATGGCGGCCAGTGCGGTGACATGCTCGATCAGGTCGAGTTCAAATGTGCTCGGGTAGCGCGGCGACTGGTAATAGAGGGCGAAGGTGCCCAGCGTTGCGCCGTCGGTCGCCAGGATAGGCGACGACCAGCAGGCGCGCAGGCCGTGCACGGCCGCCAGTTCCCGCCAGGGCTCCCAGCGCGAATCGTCCATCACGTCCTCGGTAATCACCTGTTGCCGGGTATAGGCGGCGGTGCCGCAGGAGCCGGCCTGGGGGCCGATTTCGAGCCCGTCGATGGCATTGGAATAGGCCGGCGGCAAGCCGGGCGCTGCGCCCAGGCGCAGACGGATGCCTTCGTCCTCCAGCACCAGAATCGAAGCCACGCCGCCGTGCAGGTGGTGCTCGACGCGCACGCAGATCGAGTCGAGGATTGCCGCCAGATCGCTGCCGCGGGCGATCATGGACAGGATGGCGCGCTCGTCCTCCAGGCGCCGCTCGGCCTGCTTGCGATCGGTAATGTCGACGGCGGCGCCCATCACGTAATGCTCGCCCTGAATCACCACCGCCCGCTTGTGCACCAGTTGGAAGCACTCGGCGCCGCGATGATTGAGCCGGGTTTCGGTGACGAAGGTCTGACCGACCTGCCGGGCCTGGCGGTCGAACTCGCGCAGACGTTCGGCGGTTTCCAAGGGAAATATCTCGTAGTCGGAGCGGCCGATCAGTTCTTCCTTTGAAAAACCGAAGAACTCGGCAGCGCGGTCGTTGACGGCCAGGTAACGGCCGTTGGCGTCCTTGATGAAGGCGTTGATCGGCAGGGTTTCCAGCATCAGGCGGTTGAGATCCTCCTGTCCTTCGAGCTTGCGGCGGACCATTTGCAGGTCTTCCTGATAGTGCTTCTGCTCGGTGAGGTCGGAAAACATGCCGACGTAATTAACGATTTCACCGCCCTCGCCGCGCACGACGGTGATGGTCATCTGGCAGGGGTAGTTGTCGCCGTTCTTGCGCCGATCCCAGATTTCGCCGTGCCAGACGCCGTGGCGGGCGAGTGCTTCGTACATCTGGCGATAGAAGGCGTCGTCCTGGCGTCCCGACTTGAGTACACGCGGGTTGCGGCCGATGATTTCGGTCGCGGAATAGCCGGTGATGGCGGTGAACGCCGGATTGACCGATTCGACGAAGCCGGTGGCATCGGTGATGACGATGCCCTGAAAAGTCGATTCCGCCACCTTTTGCGCCAGCGTTAGCGTGCGCCGCGAAGACAGCAGTTCGCGCGCCTGGGCGCCGAGCGCCTGCTGCATCTCGCGCACATAAACCTGCTCGACGCTGACCAGAATGTCGGCATAGGTCAGCACGCCGACCAGCTTGTCGCCATCGGTGACGCCGAGATGACGCACATGGCGTTCGGAGAAAATGGCGCGCGCCTTGAACAGGCTGGTTTGCAGGGCCACGGTTTGCAACGGGAACGACGCGACGTCGCGGGCAATGGCCGCTGCATTGCGGGCCCCCACCTGGCGCAGGGCGTCGGTCTCGGTGAATATGCCGTAGCGGTCGCCGTCCTCGACAATCACGGCGTCCTGCTTGAAGCGCCGCATCATTTTCACCATTTCGGCCAGGGGCAGATCGGCAGCGACCGTGAGCGGCGCCTGCCGCATCACCGAATCGACGTCGCGCATCTGGACGAAAAACTCTATGCCCTGGTTGTTGATGACGTCGGTTTGCGAAACGATGCCGATGCGATTGCCGTAGCTGTCGACCACCAGCAGATGGCGTATGCCTTCGCTTTCCAGCCGCAGGGTCAGGGTCTGGATCGATTCGGTTTCGCGTATCGACTTTACCGGCGTCGACATGTATTGCGCCACCGGCGCGTCGAGAATCGTGGGATCGGCGAGATCGAGACCGACGACGTCGCGCTCGGTCCAGATACCCACGGCCTGCCCCAGTTCGACGACGATGATGGAGCCGCAATGCATTTCGCTCATCTGCCGCGCTGCCTCGGCAACCGTCGTGCCGGGGGCGCATTCGAGGATGGCGCGCTGGGTCAGGTGGCCGACGTTGAGGCGCGTTGTCGTCGGCGCGACAAGTTCATTGATGGGCATGAATGGATTCTCCGGGGACACGGGAAAGGCGCAAGTATATATTTGCTGGACGTATACCGAAACCCGAGGCTGCGGGCGGCAGCAATCTGCCGGCGCCGAGCCGTCGTTTGCCGGGGCGAGTTCCGGCAACACCTCGACCACGACCCTGTCTTGCGTGTCGTTCCCGGTATCGCTACATTTGAGACCTGCCTATGTCGCGCTTTCGTCAGTTCCCCGGCAATACCCGTCCCGCCGTCCGTGCCGCGCGCTGTTTGCGTCCGGATGCGACGCGGCATGGGCGTGAGCGGAATCCATCATGATCCTGCGCATCGTCGCCGTCGTCTTTCCGGTCTTCGCCATCATCGCCGCGGGCTACTGGTACGGCCGCCGCCATCGCCCCGACATGCTGGCGGCCAACCAGGTCAATATGGATGTTTTCGTGCCGGCGCTGGTTTTTGCGGCGCTGGCGGGCAAGTCCTTTCGCTTCGGCGATTACGGCGCGCTGGCCTTGGGCTGCGCGGTGGTGGTGCTGGGTGCCGGGCTGCTGGGTTGGCCGCTGGCAAGGCTATGCGGCTATGCGCCCAAGACGCTGCTGCCGCCGATGATGTTCAAGAACTCCGGCAACATGGGCCTGCCGCTTTTGGTATTGGCTTTCGGCGAGGAGGCGCTGCCGGCGGCGGTGGTGTTGTTTCTGGTCGAGAACTTTCTGCACTTTTCGTTCGGCGCCTGGCTGCTCGACCATCGGGTGCGGCTGACCAACCTCTGGCGCGTGCCCGTGTTGTTTGCGGGGCTGGCCGGCATGGGGGTGGCGCTGTCCGGCGTGGCGCTGTGGCCGCCCATGATGACGGCGGTTCGCATGATGGGCGATGTTTCCATCGCGCTGATGCTGTTTTCGCTCGGCGTGCGCCTGATCGACGCGCCGTTGGCGGCCTGGCGCATCGGTCTGGTCGGCGCCATCGCCACGCCGCTGACGGGAATGGCGGTGGCGGCGCTTTACGGCTGGATCGCCGACCTGTCGACGCGGGAGATGGATGCGCTGTTCGTCTTCGGCGCGCTGCCGCCGGCCGTGCTCAACTTCATGTTCGCCGAGCGCTATGGACAGGAGCCGGAGAAGGTGGCGGCCATCGTGATGATGGGCAACATTGCGGCGCTGGTGTTCGTCTCGGTCGCCTTGGGGCTCAGGCTGCATTGACGTCGCCATGTTGGTCCGCTTCATTTGGGTCAGGTTGAGCTTTTCGGGCTATTGAGGAAGGCCCGCCGGGACTCGCCCCGCCGCCCCGGCCCTGCGGGCTCCCCTCGCTCCGAACCGCCAGCCCGGCCGAGGAAACTGTCGGTCCGCTCAAGACTGTCAACGGCCACTCAGAATTCTGGGATGCCGATCAAAGCTATGCCAATGCTATGTTGCGAGGATTCGATGACGAGCGTCGGCTTACCGGAGTCCAACGCCCATTGACGTCGTCCTGAAGGAAGTAGCGCAGCCGTTTGGGCGCGGCGAGTATCCACGGCCGTACCGGTAGCTGTGGAAAGATGTGATCGACTAGGTGCGCCGCTGTTTCGGCAATGCGCCGCGTGTTGCAGGAGGGGCACACACCACGACATTTGCAGGCGTAGCAGTGTCATGACGGCGCTATTCATCGCCGTGCTGATGGTGATGATGAACGTGGTGTTCTGAACGCCGTCCAACCAGCTCCGACTTTTGCCGTCGGCGCGGCGGATGGCTGCATCAGCGTGCCTTGATGCTGTACTGGTCGCCGCCGGAGAAGGCGATGTCGGCATCGAGGAAATAGGCCTTGACACCGCCGTCGAGCATCATCACCGTGTCGTAGGCCTCGCCGGAACGCGCACCGGTCGGGCAGACGAAGACGATAGGTTTGTCTTTCGGCAGTTCGGTCATCTTCTTCTCAACCTCGCCGACGGGAATGTTGATGGCACCGGGCATGCTGCCCTTCTTGAATTCCCGGTCGTCGCGCACGTCGACAACGACGATCTGTGCGGGATTCTCCTTCATGATGCGTTCGAAGGAAGCGATACTGATGCTGCCTTTTTCCTTGCCCGATTCGATGGCAACGTCAGCCGCCTGGGCCAGTGAGGTGAAGAGCAGTGCGGTGGCGCACAGAACGGCATGCAAATAGTTGCGGGTCATGTATGGATCTCCATGGGCTGAAGCGTTTTTACTTTTTGCCTGCGGTGGCCGCCTTCCAGGCGGGATAGCCGGCGGCATAGGTGCGCACCTTCTTGTAGCCGAGCGCCATCGCCTTCTTGGCCGACTTGTCCGACAGGTCGCAGGCGAAGCCCTGGCAGAAGAAGATGATTTCCTTCTGCTTGTCCTGCGGCAGCTTGCCGACTTCCTTGTCGAAACTGGTGTCGGAAATGTTGATGGCCCCGGGAATGGTGCCCTCGCTTTGAACGCGGCGGGCCGGCCGCGAATCGATCAGCACGATGTCGGCCTTTTCGGCGACGATCTTCTGCATGAAGGCCGTACTGACGGCAGCAGGTTCGCCCCTGGCTTCCCAGTCCGGGATGCCGGCTTCATAGACCTTGAGGTTCGTGTAGCCGAGCTTCTCGGCCTTCAGCGCCGATTTCGCCGAGAGGTCGCAGGTCGGGCCCTGGCAGTAGAAGATGATCTCGGCATTCTTGTCGGCGGGGAGCAGGGTCGGGGCCAGCTTGTCGAACTGCGATTCCGGAATGTTGATGGCACCCGGGATGTGGCCGATGTCGTAGCGACGCGTGGCAGGGCGCGAGTCGACGATCAGTGAGGCCTTCTCGTCGCGCGGCAGCGCGGCGTGCTTCTTGATGTAGGCGTAATCGACGACGTGCTTGTAGCGGACGAGACCCTCGGCCGATTCGGCTGGCGTGGCGTCCGCAGCACTGGGCGGTGTCTGGGCGCAACCGGCGGCAAGGGCGACGGCAGCAACGAGGGTGAGCAGTTTGAGTTTCAGCATGGTTTGACCTCCTCGGATCGGGTTTTATTATTAGAGTACGGTGAATCTTTCTGTGGATTCGTTATAGCGCACGAAGGCATACCAGACGGCCAGCAGCAGGCCGCCAACGATCAGCGTCCAGCCCCAGCCGGGTATCAGGTCGGGCCAGTAGGCCTGGTAGCCCACGGCGGTGATTTCAAAATTCTCGACGTTGTCGGGATCGAGCGAGGTCCAGCCGGCCTTCTTGAACAGCGCGCTGGCGACGGAACCCATCCAGGCGAAGAAGAACATGGCCACCCACAGCTTGAGGTGGCCTTCCCCCATGCGCCACAGCGAGCCGGAGGCGCAGCCCCCCGCGAAGATCATGCCGATGCCGAAGATCAGGCCGCCGAGCAGCGAACCGATCCAGAAGGTTGGCGGAATCGCGCTGTAGGGGTCGATCACCTTCTTCTCGAACAGGAAGGCGGCGAGCGGAATGCCGATGGCAAGGGCGAGGATCACTGCCTTGGTCATGTCGCCCTCGGCGGTCATGAAGGGTTCGCGGAAGGCGCGCGCGAAGCACAGGCGCGCGCGGTGCATGACGAAGCCGATCAGGAAACCGAGCAGCACGATGACGGCGCGCGTCGCCAGCACGGTGTCGGTGGAGCCGTACCAGCCCGCCACCCAGAACAGCACGGCGACAATGACGGCGAGGCCGATGAATGGAAAGACCTTGGTCAAGCCGGCGGGCAGGCTGATCGTCGGTGGTGCGGTCATGCCCCACTCGATGTGTTCCAGCGTCCACAGCAGCAGCTTGAGGCCGATCACTGCGCCGGCTAGCAGGCCGGCCCACATCACCCAGCCGGCGGGCGAGGAGTGAAGGACGGGATTGAAGAAGCCGCCGGTGGTGCAGCCGCCGGCGAGCGAAGCACCCGTGCCCATCAACGTGCCGCCCAGCGCGGCCCAGACCAGTTCGAGCTTCGGCGGGCGGTTAGGCTGGAATTGCCGCGACAGCAGGGCCGCGCTGAAAGCGCCGAGCAGCAGCATGATGTTCATCAGCGACATGCGATGGGTGAGGATGCCCTCGTCGGGCTTGGGTACGCCCAGTAGGGGTGCGAGGCCGGTCAGGTGGTTGAACTGGTCGCCCCAGTAGCGAACGCCGCCAAAGACGCCCCAGAACAGCCCGTTGATCATCAATGCGGCGACGATCACGACCAGCAGGATCGCCCCGACGTAAGGCGACCATTCCTCGACAAAAATCTTTTCGTAATCGGCCTTGAAGCCGTCAATCCAGCGCATGCGCAAGCACTCCCGGTTGGATGCAGCGAACGATCAGTTGCAGCTGGCGGGTGCTTCGCCGTCCTTGGCACCGCGTTGCAGGAACAGCTTGATGTCTTCGAACAGTTCCTGATCGGGCACGTCGGCGAATTTCTCGGCGGCCTTGTTGCTTGCCTTGATCTTGGCGCGGTATTCCCTGCTCAGATACTGCTTCACGGTTTCATTGCTTTTCGCGTGCTTGTCGGCCTGCAAGTAGGCGGCCCACTCGGCCTTGGTCTTCGTGCTCGGATTGATCTGGCCGATGGGCGCGGCAACGTGGCAGGAGGTACAGACGCTGCGGTAGTAGATGCGGCCGCGTTTCCAGTCGGCGTCGTAGGCGAAAAGCGGCGTGGAGGTGAGTGTCGTGACGGCGGCGAGAGAAATGGCGACGGCAAATTTCATGAAGCTTTCCTCGACAGGGTTACAGGAACAGGCGAGGAGTCTAGGTGGGGCCGGCCTGGCTGGAAATACCCTGTTTCAGCCATTTTGATAATTGAAATCGGTTAACTGCCGCCCCATTCCGACAGGGCAGCCGAGCGCGTCGAGAGCGGTGGGCTGCGTGGTTCAGTCCAGCCCGTTGGGGTCGACGCGCAGGATCAGGCGTGCCAGTTCGGCGGCGCTGCCGGTGCCGGTTTTGTCCATGATGTGCTGGCGATGGACATGCACGGTGTTGTCGCTGATCGACAGTTCCCGGGCGATTTCCTTGTTGGAGAGTCCCAGCGCGAGATAGCGGGCGACCTCCGCCTCGCGCGGACTGAGGCGCATGAGTTGGTCGCGGGCCTGGTTGCAGCGCCGACTGGCTTCCTGGCGAACCAGGCTGAGGCAGACGGCGCGCTCGACCGCATCGAGGAGCTGTTGATCCTTGAAGGGCTTTTGCAGGAAGTCCGCCGCACCGTCCTTCATCGCCTGCACCGCGAGATCGACATCGCCGTGGCCGGTCATGAACACGATCGGCCAGGCAGAACCTGTGGTGGTCAGCCGCCGTTGCAGCTCAAGTCCGCTGATGCGTGGCATGCGGATGTCCAGCACCAGGCAGCCGCCGTCCGGGGTTAGGGGCGGGTTGGTGCTGAGGAAGGCTGCTGCCGATTCGTGTTCCACCGCCGCCCAGCCGGCGGATTCGAGCAGAAAGGCGAGCGAGCGGCGGAAGGCGGCTTCGTCGTCGATGATGTGAACGACGGATGCGGAGGCGGTGGCAGTCATGGGCTGGCAGACGGAAGCGTGAATGAAAAGCGCAGGCCGGGGCCGTCGCTACAGTTGGTGGCCTCAAGCTGTCCGGCATGCGCTTCGACGATGTTTTTGCAGATCGACAGGCCGAGCCCCATGCCATCGGGTTTGGTCGTGAAGAACGGCTCGAACAGATGTTCCTGGATTTCTGCTGCCAGTCCGGGGCCGCGGTCGCGCACGGCGATGCGGATACGGTCGCCTTCCGTATCGAGTTCGATGTCGATCGGCTGCCCGGCCCGATCGGCGAGGCGATGTGCATCGAAGGCATTTTTGAGCAGGTTGAGCAGGATCTGCTGTATCTGCAAACGGTCGACATGCACTGAGCGACGCTCCGGCGGCAGGTGCTGAACGATATTGACTTCCGGGCTACGCGTCGTCATGCCACGAAACAGGGCGACGGCTTCGTCCGCCAGCATGATGATGTCACAGCCCTCGCGCCGTCGCACACGCTTGCGGGCAAAGTTGCGGATGCCTTCGAGAATGCCGGCGGCGCGCTCCGACTGGCTGGCGATTTCTTCGGCTGCCTGGGCAACGGCGGCGTCGGAGAGCTTGCCCGCCTGCAGGCGGCGCGTCAGGCTGCGCGCGTAGTTGCCGATGGTTGCGAGCGGCTGGTTGAGTTCGTGCGCCAGCGTGCCGGACAATTGCCCGAGGATGGACAGGCGTGACAGATGGTCCATCTGCTGGCGGTGCGCCTGCACGCTTTCCTCCAGTGCGTCGCGCGCAGACAGTGCGGCCGAGAGTTCACGCGTACGGCGCTGGACGATGGCCTCGACGCGCAGGGTGTACACAAGCCAGAGCGCCAGCAGGGCGACGAAGACGGCGGCGACCGGCCAGTAACGGCGGATTTGTACTTCCAAGCGGTGTTCGCGCAGGAATTCGTAGGGCGCCACCTGCAATTCGCGCAGCATGGCATGCACAGGATGGTAGTCGGCGGGAACGCCCCAGCGCAGCACGCTGTCGCGGCTGTCGAGCGAGAGCAGGGCGACCAGCGTGGCGCGTGCCAGTGCATCGGGCGTGTGCGAGGCCGCCGCGAACGCCCAGCCCGGATAGGTCGGCGTCGAGCGCAGGCAGGGAGCAGAAGCTTCCTGGGGCGATAGCACGCGATAGCGCTCGGCCGGCAGTCTGCCCTGGCGGATGAGATGTTCCAGCAGGCAAACACGCAGGATGCCCGCATCGGCTTCGCCGCGCTCCATGAGGTCGAAGATGCGCGACATCGGGAATCCGGAGAATACGGGTGTCAGGTCGCCCAGTTCGGGGTCAAGGCCACGCCGCTTCAGTTCGGCCCAGACGACTTGCCAGCCGCTGAATCCGTCCGGCACCGTGGCGGCGATCCGCTTGCCGCGCAGATCGTCGAGGGTTTGCAGATCGCGCCGTTGTGCCGGCACGATGACCGCCGAACCGACGGCATGTTCCGAGTCCTGCCCGGGTTCGAGCGTCTGCGTCGCAATGCGGGTGATGCCGTGGTGGGCTTCGAGGACCACATAATGGCCGGGATTGGTGACGACGAAATCGAGTTCGCCCGCAGCCACCGCCGCTTCCAGCCCGGCCATGTCGAAATAACGCAGGCCGACTTTTTCGACCGGCAGCAGGCGCTGCAATGTGGTGCCGAGCGGCTGCCACTGCTTGCGGGCCGTCTCCTCGCCAAACCAGGCGAGGATACCGATGCGCACTTCTGCCGCAACGGCCGTTACGGGCAGGAAAAGGAAAACGACCAGCAAGCGAACGGCAACCCGGCCAGGGCAGAAAGAGACTGAAACAGCCACTCGGGGAATTGTCGACTAGAAAACCTTTTTCGCGGTGATTGCGCCGCGAATCTGCTTCAGGTCATAGCCGATGGCCTTGTCGTCCGGATACAGTTCCTTGAGCTTCGCCTGCGTCTCGGGCGCAACCTTGTCCGGTGCGCCATGGCAGTGCAGGCAGAGATCCTGGGTCGGCAGGGCTTTCATGTAGCGAAAGGTCTTTTTCCCATCGACGGTCACTACCTCGCTCTTGTCGAGCGTGGCGGGATTTTCGCCTGACGCAAGACGGCGGTCGAAATCCTCCAGCACGGCATTTTCCCATGCGTCCGGCACAGCCTTGGGATTGCGGTTCTTCAGGCTGACGCGGCGGATTGCCCAGCCGGTCTGGTCGGAAAGCCCCTTGGCCATGGCCGGTGCCTTGTCGCGGCAGACCGTAATCGCACCGGTGTAGCCGCCGTTGTTGATCTCTGTCGACAGAACCTCAAGCAGCTTGGGCACCATCTTGGCGGGCAGACCGCGTGCTTCTTCGAGCATTTTCGCCTCATCGGCAAAAGTCGGTGCGGCAAACAGGGAGAGTGTGGCGAGTGCGATCAGGGCTTTTTTCATGGGGCATCCTCCTCGTGGTTGTGGCGCGGTAGTCTGATACAACTTTCCAAAGGATAGGCATTTTATTCCCTGCCCGTAAGGATAGGTCCAGTCAAGTATTTTGCCTTGGCTGCCCGTAGAGCCCGCGAAGTTTTCCCGCGATTAGATGAAAAGCCCTATGTCATTGCGGCTGAATGAAAATCTCAGTTGCTCTTAGATCAGCGACTTCGTTTCAGTTAGTGGAGTCTAAACGCTCGGGCATCAGGATGCTTGGCCGCGGGACCTTCCGGTTCCGACCTCAGGCCGTGATCGTGCCACTAGGCCAATGGAATCGCAAGCGAGGCACGAATTGAGATGTAACGGTGACCGGCCGCTCTTGGCCGCGAAGAGCCAGCGAGATCAGTTCTGCAATTCAATAAGCAACTCTGGGTGCCGGTCAAGAAGCCGAAACAGATTTGTCACCGCAGGTAGCGGACGGGCCTTGCCCCTCTCGTACCGCGAGAAGGCATTCGGACCACCGCCGGTGATGCGCGCGGCCT
>OBOI01000458.1_pt1 | contig 14437 bp, 13 predicted proteins | sample 1670151 | NCBI WGS metagenome assembly OBOI01 (sample SAMEA104232303, study PRJEB22302) | sediment metagenome | biome: forest; feature: aquifer; material: sediment | place: USA | collected 2011-08-07 | depth 0.01 m | reverse complement strand
GAATGCAAGCCATATCAATCCGAAATACGAAACAATATCAAAATTCAAAATAAAAAACTCAAAACCGTTTTAGTCTTTTCCGCTTTAGATATTTGAATTTGTTTCGGATTCCGTGCTTCGTATTTCGAGTTTCCCCACAAAGTTGTCTGAAGTGCCTAATATATGAAACTACTTTTTCTTTTCTCTGCCTTGGTGTGGTCGATTATGTTTCCCGGCACCCCCGACATGGCAGAAAGAGATTTTGAAAACGAACAGCCGGCGTATTTGCGCGAGAGCCCATCTTTTACACTCAATCTTTTGCCGCAGTGGAGCGTGCAAGAAAACGGAGAAACAGTTATCATCGCCCGGGAGAACGACGAAGACTTCAGCGGAGGAGTCATTACGCTCACTTTTCCAAAAACATCATTTGCTTTTAGCCAGGACGACCTTATCCGCTACTATGTCCGGAGTCAGGGCGTATTAGCGCTTCTCAATGTCACCAAAAAAGAGGAGATCTCGCTCGGTTCGGTACAGGGCGTTGCTTTTGAATTCACGGCTTTTCCGTCTTTTACCCAGAACGTCATCGAGAAAGGATTCGCGGCGCGACTTGGAGAGTACGCGCTGTACGCAACATATATCTACGGCGAGGGCGATAAGGATAAAGACGATATCGAATCCATGCTTGCGAGTATGGACGCGCCCGTACATGAAGCGCGATCGATGGAGCCTTCGCGAACCTTTTCTCACACCGCATTCTCTCTTTCGCTGCCTGCAGGCTGGATCGTAGAAGAGTTGGATCGCACGCAGATCATGGGGCTTCAGTTTCCCGTTCAGTTGTATCATCCTGCTTTGAAAGACGGGTATGTGCTTATATCAATTGAGGATGACAAGGGAAGGCCTCCGAGAGACGTCGTGAAAGAGCGTTTTAAACAAGGAAAAGACATGCTTGATTTCGCGGGGGGAGGAAAAACATACACGTACGACATTGTGAGGGATCAATATCCCTTGAATATGAGCCCGGCTGTTTCCAAGGCCGCATGGCTTGAGACCCGTTTTCGTCAAGAGGGGAAGCCGCCGTATACGTTGCAGGAAGTTGACCTGGTCGTGACGCTGGGGAACTCACTCGTTGATTTCGATCTGCGCTATCCGTCGGACGATCGTGCGGGGTTTGAGCAGGCGAAAAAACTATTTACAGATATGGTAAAGGCGTCGGTAAAGATCAACGAGCCGCTCATGAACAATCGCTCTTGATACGACAGACATGGTAAGACCCCTCTCGTTTGAGAGGGGTCTTTGTTTGTTGGCGGCTAATCGTACTTGAACTCCGCAATCACCTGCGGATGCCCGTCGATGTCCTGCATGCCGACAGCGATGCAGAACCTGTACTCTTGGCCGATTGCGTTGACCCGATCTTGGAATTCTACGAGTCTGTCAGCCGACATGAACACGAGGATTCCTCGAAGAATCATGGTTGTCGGCCTTTCTTCCAGATCGAGCCCCTCTAGGAAGAGCCTGAGATACTGCCCGAACAGTTCGTTGGATTCAATGAACTCGCCGCCCCTCGTTATGAGGTCCTCGAGCGCGCGGTTCTCCGTTTCCAGACGGGTGTTCTCCTCGTTGAGGGAGATGATCGTCGCCTCCCCTCGGCGATTCTCCACGAGAAGGGCGCGAATCCGCGCCTTGTCGTCTTTTCTCCTTGCGTCGAGCCACCAGATGCCGGCGCTTAGGAGGATGACGATGATACCGAGAAAGAAAGTGGACATGTCACGCCTCCTCCTTGCGATATTTTTCACTCTGTCAAACACAGAATATTTGGAGTTCGGTTACTTGTCAATTGCACGGTGAGCCTTTGCTTTTTTGAAAGAATTATCTATACTGTGTTTCTTGCTCATATTGGCGATAGATCGTTGTTGTCGAAAGATCGGACGGCACGCATCTTGCCTGTTAGGCTTCCTTCGACATCTCAGCTGGTGCTGAGATGCGGAGCCGCCGTATCCATCAAACGATACACCCTTCCACGTGACGAAGCGCGTGGAACGGGATATACGTAGTTTGCTGCTACGTTGGGATGAAAGGGTAGTGTGCAGTGCTGAAACACTCGCATTTCTGTCTTTTTGAGGACCGCGTCTTGGCAAAGTGAAGCGGAAACTCCTCCGGCGGACTCTTCTGGCGATCGCGCGTTGGGACCGAGCTTCCTCCCTTGGTCCGCGCGAGGCCACGTTCTTCAAGCGTTTTGCAGACTGCTTGAGGGGGCGTGGCCAAATTTCAGGGTGACATTAGCCAATTCGGCCGATGTCACCCTTTCCTTTTGTGTGGTATAATGGGCAGGTGCTAGGTGCTCCCCGCCTTTGGCGGGGTGAATAAGTGGTAAGTGGTAAGATATGCTGTTGGATTTTTTAACATCAAAGTATAAACATCTCGTCGACGAAGGGTGGGGTGCGTTTGAAACCGGCAATCTCTCAAAAGCCGAAGAGCATTTTCGGGCTGTTATTGCCATGCACGATGACGCGCACATGACCGCTTTCGATCTGGCGGATGCGCACAACGGACTTGGAGCGATCCATCTCGTGCATAAGGATTTTTTTGAAGCGACACGATGGTATCAGGAAGCGCATCATATTCTCGGCGAGCATTACGGAAATGCGTGGCCCGCGAAGTTATCGTGGGTCTCACCGCATGATCGCCCTGCCATGCGCGCGCTGATCGGGCTTGGCAATGTCTATGCTCACAACTCCAAAAAAAGAAAAGACGCGAAAAGATTATATCAACAGCTTCTTGATGCTGATGCAAAGGACGAGCTTGGCGTGAGGGAGTTACTGGAAAAGATCACGAGTTAGGTTGCGAGCAAGGCGAATACAAAGCCATTGACAACATGAGCGTTTTGTGGTATAATTAAGGCAGTGAACATACGTAAATGCGGGTTTCCCTCTCTGGAGGCAGAGGTGTCTAGAGGGTGAAGTCCGCATTTCTATTTCCAGGAAATGTTCGGGTTTGCTATCGCTGCAACGAAGGAGGAATTGGTTGCAACACGGAAGTACGGGCGAACTTCTACTCGAAGAAAAAACCAGGGGGGGTGTGCGCGAACCGGTGTTCGTGTATGTCGTGAAAACCGGCGGCCTCCAGCTCTCAGCAAGAGATCGGATGGCCAGCCGGACACTAGCGCTCCAGCTGGTCAACGGCGCGGGGCCGTCGGTCTTAGTTGCCGCGCTTAACGACGCAGCATCCACCGAGGCGAAGCTGCTCCTTACGGGGCTTATGCCCCCGCTGGCTGGCCCCTACTGGGAGCCGGGTCTCGCGTGCGGGACCTGGATATCCACTCCCGAAAGGTGGGTGGATCAGTTGGCAAGAGAGCACCCTGATCGCGCGATCATCTTCATAACGGATGATCCTCGCAGGGTTATCTGCGCTTTCCGAGAGGATCTTCTCCTCGAGGATACGCCGACACCCGATTTCGGGGAGGAGCCCTTGCGGCCGTTCGAGGCCGCCGTGCTGATGGTGGACCACACTAACACCATCAGGCAGCTCCGGGCGATCAGGCGCTCGGACTAGAGTTTACCGACCCTAAACCCACGTTTCTTCCTGGCCAAAGGGCGTCCGTTTCGAAAGATCCGGGCGCCCTACTCATTTGCAGTCTTGACAGTATTTTATACATCCGTATACTTTTTTTAGCACTCTTTCATTTTGAGTGCTAAGCAAACGTATGAAGGATTTTGAACAGCGGAAACTCGAGCTTTTGAATCGGATTGTCCAGCAGTACATCCGCTCGGCGCATCCGGTCGGGTCGCTTTTCTTGTCCGAGCAGCTCCCTATGAGCCCCGCGAGCATTCGCAACGCAATGGCGCTTTTAGAGGAAGAAGGATATATGTACCAGCCGCATACGTCCGCGGGACGGATTCCAACGCCGGCGGCCTACCGCATCTATATCCAGTGCATGAGGCCGGTGTCTCCCCGGAAGAATCAGTTGCAGCAGCTTGAAGAAGCATGGAGAGAGGAGAGGGTTGAATTTCAGCACAAGGTTAAGAAACTCGCGAAGATGGTTGCGGACGCGTCCGGAGAGATCGTATTCGCGGCATTTGATCCGGGAACGGTTGTGCTTACGGGGATGAAGAATCTCTATCTGAAACCGGAATTCCAAGATCGCCAGACAGTCGCGGAACTCTCAGACCTCATAGATTCGCTCGATGATTCGCTCCAGAGCTTTTATGAGCGCGCGGGGGACGGCCCCACGGTGCTGGTCGGCGGAGATACGATTATTCCTGCGTCATGCAGTGTTATTGTCAGCAAGTACTCATGCGGGCAGCATCATGGAATCATCGGCATTGTCGGTCCGCTGCGCATGCATTATGACCGCAATATTTCATTACTGAACTCAATGAAAGACGTTATCGAGAGTTAAACTTAATATCTTATAAACTATGGACGACACAACACCGCAGGCTCAAGACCCGCAGCCAGAGCTCGAACAGCTGCAGCAGCAGCTCGAAGAGTGCAAGAAACAGGCAGACGAATATTTAAACGGTTGGAAGCGCGCGAAGGCCGACTATGTAAATTTCAAAAACGACCAAGAAAAGCGAAGCAGAGAGCTCGCTCAGTTTGCCAGCATGTCGTCGCTTCTGGGCTATATTCCTATCGTAGAAAATCTCCGTACGGCATTTGCCCATCTGCCACAAGAACTCAAGGGAAACGAGTGGGTCAAGGGGATCGAACATATTTTTTCGAGCATGACAGACATGCTAAAGAGCATGGGAGTGGAGGTGTACGAGGGGCTTGTAGGCCAGAAGTTTAATCCGGGCGAGCATCAGGCAGTCGGGCAGGAGCAAAAAGGGGAGTTTGAGGATGACGTAATAACGCAAGAGCTGAGCGCGGGATATCGGTATCATGGAAACGTCATCAGTCCCGCAAAGGTCATCGTGAATAAAAAACAGTAAACGATTCAAAAATTCATCTAACAAAAAGTATGGCAAAAATATTGGGAATCGACTTGGGAACGACAAATTCATGCGTCGCCATCATCGAAGGCGGCGAGCCGAAGGTTCTTGAAAACAAAGAAGGAAACCGAACGACGCCGTCTGTTGTCGCGATGAGCAAGAGCGGAGAGCGGTTGGTGGGACTCTTGGCGAAGCGACAGGCCGTCACGAATCCGGAAAATACGATCTATTCGGTGAAGCGTCTTATCGGCCGCCGTTTTGAGGACGCGGAAGTGCAGCGGGACTTAAACCTCATGCCGTATAAAATCGTCCGTTCGGGCGATGCGGTGAAGGTTATGATGGGCGGCAAGGAGTACTCAGCGCAAGAAGTATCCGCAATGATATTGCAAAAGCTAAAGAGCGACGCCGAAGAAAGACTTGGTGAAAAAATCACCGAGGCTGTTATCACTGTTCCTGCGTATTTCGACGACTCGCAGCGCCAAGCGACAAAAGACGCGGGCCGGATTGCCGGGCTGGACGTCAAGCGCATCATCAACGAGCCGACAGCTGCCGCGCTTGCGTACGGATTTAATAAGAAGAAGGACGAAAAAATTGCCGTGTACGACTTGGGCGGCGGAACCTTCGACGTGTCTATTCTGGAAGTTGCAGACGACACGGTGGAAGTAAAGGCGACAAACGGCGACACGCACCTCGGCGGCGACGATTTTGATCAGCGCATCATCGCATGGATCATTGATGAATACAAAAAAGAACAGGGAATCGATCTTTCTAAGGATCAGCTCGCGTTGCAGCGCCTGAAGGAGTCCGCGGAAAAGGCAAAGCACGAGCTTTCCTCCGCGACGGATACAGAGATCAATCAGCCATTTATCACTTCTGATTCATCGGGTCCGAAGCACTTGGTGTTACGGCTGACGAGAGCAAAGCTAGAGGAGCTTGTCGGAGAGCTTGTTGAGAAAACCCTCGAGCCGTGCAGAAAGGCATTGGCTGACGCGGGACTCAAAGCATCCGACATCAATGAGGTGGTGATGGTCGGAGGTATGACGCGTATGCCGTTGGTTCAGCAGACTGTGGAAAAGTTTTTCAACAAAAAGCCGAATGTCTCAGTCAATCCCGACGAGGTCGTTGCGATCGGCGCGGCGGTGCAGGCGGGAGTTCTCCAAGGGGAAGTCAAAGATGTTCTTCTCTTGGATGTGACGCCGCTTTCTGTCGGACTCGAGACGCTTGGCGGTGTCATGACCAAGCTCATCGAACGGAACACAACAATCCCTACGTCAAAATCGCAGATCTTTTCAACGGCTGCGGACAATCAGACATCCGTTGAAATCCATGTGCTGCAGGGCGAGCGCGAATTTGCCGCGGACAATAAAACTCTCGGCAGGTTTATCCTCGATGGCATCCCCCCCTCTCCCAGAGGCGTTCCGCAGGTAGAAGTGACATTCGATATCGACGCAAACGGCATTTTGAATGTCTCTGCAAAGGACAAGGCGTCGGGCAAGGAGCAGAAGATTACCATCACGGCATCCACCAGCCTTTCGAAAGAAGAAGTGGAACGCATGCGATCCGAAGCGGAGCTTCACGCGGATGAGGACAAGAAAAAGCGAGAGCTTATCGACGTTCGCAACACGGCCGAGAGCCTGATCTATCAGACGGAAAAGACGCTCAAAGAATATGCGGAAAAAATTCAGGCAGATGTAAAGACATCGGTTGAGGAAGCCGTACAAAAATTAAAAGACGTGAAAGACACCGACGACCGCGACGCGATCAACACTGCCGTGCAAGCGGTGAATGAGGTCGTGTCAAAGATCGGCTCATCGTTGTATAAAGATCAGCCTGGCGAGCAGCAGACACCTGATGCGGGCGGAGAGGCGGCCGGCGACGCGGGAGATCCGCAGGCAGACCAGGGCCCGATAGACGCTGACTTCGAGAAGAAGGACTAATTGATGAATCGGCTGGCATCGTGTATCATACGTACCTCACGTTACGGTATCGTTAATAGTTGCGGCAATGAAAGATTTGTATGAAATTCTAGGCGTTCCCAAGAATGCGTCTCAGGATGAGATAAAAAAAGCATTCCGGAAACTCGCGCACCAGCATCATCCCGACAAGAAGGGCGGGGATACGCAAAAATTCAAGGAGATCAACGCAGCCTACCAGGTCTTGTCCGACGAGGAAAAGCGTTCCAAATACGATCAATACGGATCTGCAGCGTTCGAACAGGGGGCAGCGGGGGGTTCCGCGGGAGGATTTTCGTGGGAAGACATCATGCGTCAAGGCGGCACGCAGGGCTTTGACATGGGCGATATCAACGACATATTCGGCGAGATGTTCGGATTTGGCGGTCGCCAACGCTCGGGCCAAGCGAGGGGCAGCGATATTCAAATTCAGATTCAGCTCGAGTTTCGCGAGGCGGTCTTTGGCGTAAAGAAAGAGATCAAGCTCACCAAGACAGTCACCTGCGCGCACTGCTCGGGAAATGGCGCTGAGCCGGGGACAAAGATTGTCCAGTGCGATGTCTGTAAAGGGAAGGGACAGGTGGCGTCATTGAAGCGGACGATTTTCGGAAGTATTCAGACGGCAAGCATGTGCACAGCGTGTCATGGCAGCGGCAAGAAGGCAGAAAAGCCGTGCAAGCAGTGCCATGGCATGGGTATCGTAAAACAGGAGTCACGGATCGATGTGCAGATTCCTGCGGGCATTGATGAGGGAGAAACGATTCGTCTATCGGGACAAGGAGAGGCGGGGCAGCATGGGGCGCACGCCGGCGATCTGTATGTCACCGTGCGCGTAAAAAAAGACGCGCGTTTTGTCCGAAAGCGAAGCGATCTGCTCCTGACCGTTCCGCTCAAGATGGCGCAGGCCGCGCTTGGCGATACGCTGACGATCGATTCTCTCGATGGCCCGGTGTCGCTGAAGATTTCCCCAGGTACGCAAAGCGGAACAGTCTTTCGGCTCGCGTCGCTCGGCGTTCCGCTCCTGCAAAAGGAAGGGAGAGGATCGCTGTATGTCACGGTTCAGATCCAAACGCCAAAACATTTATCAAAGAAGCAGCGCGAATATTTCGAAGAATTGAAAAAGGAAGGTCTGTAGAATTATAACAAGTGCCCGCAAAAGGCGCTTGTTGTTTTTTTATGCTATACTGAATTTGTATGTTTCAAATTCAATTCGCTGTAGATCCGGCACTACAGAATCTTTCAAATCCAAGCTGGGATACGTTCCTTGTTCTCTTCTATTTGTCGACCGCGATTATCTACTCATTTTTTGTTAGCCGCGAACGGCTTGCCGTCGTCTTGCTGAGCGTGTATTCAGCGCTTGCCATCGTCCAGGGAACCCCGATTCTTTCAGCGCTTTTGTCGGGATATCAGGAAAATATGTTTCAGATCCGGGTGGCGGCGTTTGTGGTTATCTTTCTTTTGTTGTACGTCATACTTTCCCACAACATGACGCTTCATTCTGAAATCGGCCATCGATGGTGGCAGGCGGTTGTGCTGAGTTTTTTGCAAGTTGGGCTTTTGATCAGCAGTATTTTGATTCTTATTCCCAAGTCTGTTTTCACAAGCCAGCTGTCAGAGTATTTCTTCACAAGCGACATCGCGCGGTCTGTGTGGATGATCTTGCCGATCGCGTCCATGCTCATTATGCGCAATAAGCATCACGGCGGTGCGGGAGGCCCTCAGCGGCCATTCTAATGACTATGGCGGATCAAAAAAAACAATTCAGCTCGCTTGAGCAGCCGCGGGGAGTGCCGACGCCGGAGAGGGACGTGTCCATTCCGGCATTGGAAACGATGCCTGAAGGCAGCGAGCAGTTAAAGGAGCAAGTAGTCATTGCGTCGGACTCTTCGCAGGAACGCGTGACCGAAGGTACTGTTTCAGTGCCCGTAACCACTGCGCCCGCTCAGCCGGTGCTTACCGAGGAGCGGATACAGCTTCGCAAGGATATCGAGCGCGTTCTCGAGGAAGACTTGGGCGATATTTATCTTTCGTTGCAGCCGCAGTCGCGCAAGCAATTCAAAGCCGAGGGGGAGCGGATCGCCGGGAAAATCGAGCAGCTTCTTTCGCACGTCAAGGTAAAGCTCGTTGAAGTTGTCCGGCTTATTCGCGCGTGGCTGATGCTGCTGCCGGGTGTTAACGCCTTTTTTATCGAGCAAGAAGCAAAGATAAAAGCAGAAAAGATCCTCGCTCTCAAAAAGAGCGAAGATGGCTAACTATGTATGGAACCTTTTGAGGTAGCGCAAGAAACATCAATCTCGTCCTTTATTGCCTTTCTACAGGCAAACCCCGCCGTGTCGTTTCTCGTCTGGTTTATCATCAGCTTTGTTGTGCTGTTTGCGATACTGCAGCTTGTCCGGTTTGTGCTGCATCGGATGTTTGCGATACCGTTGGCGCTTCAAAAAAAGGTTCTCAAAATTCTCGTTCCCAAGGAACCGGCAAAAAAAGAGGAGGAAGATAAGTCGTCAAAAAAAGATTACAAGGAGCTCATCGGGGTTATCGAATCGTTTTACACGGCGCTCGGGCAAATCCGACCGCACTGGAAGCCGCTTGCGTATCTTATCGGCCGCGAAGATCAAATCGCGTTGGAGATAGTCGCGATCGACGGCCAGATAAAATTTTACGCCGTCATCCCCGATCATTTGCAGAATTTTTTCGAGCAGCAGCTTCAGGCGCAATTTCCCTCGGCCCAAATAGAATCGGTTGAGGACTATAATCTTTTTCGGCCGAATGGGTTTATTTCTGCCGCTCCGCTTATTTTTACGAAAGAGTCGATTTTTCCGCTCAAGACATACAAGAAGATGGACTCGGATCCGCTGAACTCTCTGACCAATGCGATGAGCAAGGTGGAGGGCACGCAAGGAGCGGCCATACAGGTAATGATTCGCACGGCGCCTAAATCGTGGGGACATCGGGGGCATCATGTCGCTCGTTCCATGCAAAAAGGAAAGTCGCTTCAAGAAGCGCTTGGCGGACAGGGCATAGAGCGCGTGTTTAAAGGCATTAATCTGATTCTGGCGGGCGTGATGCATCATCTTTTTTCGACAAAAAAAGGAAAAGACATGGCAGCCGCGGCGGGGGGCGGGGACAAGACTCCTTTTCCGAAATTATCTCCGCTCGAGCAGGAGCTTATTAAGGGCATGGAAGAGAAGGCGGGAAAAGTCGCGTTCGAGACAAATATCCGGATTGTCGCCTCGGCGGATTCGGAAAAAGTCGCAAAAGCCCATGTGTATAACATTGCGAACGCCTTCGCGCAGTTTCAAGGCATGGAATCGGGCGCGCAGCTCAAGAAACATAAGCGGTACCAGTTTCTCACGCAGCCGCTTATCCGCAGTTTTATTTATCGACGGTTTGATTATCGCCGTAAATTTGTGTTAAGCACAGAGGAGCTCGCGAGTATTTTTCATCTTCCTCTTTCGACAACCGAGACGCCGAATATTGACTGGTTGAAGGCGCGGGGGGCGACTCCTCCCCACAATCTTCCCAAGGAGGGCATTATTCTGGGCGAGAGCATCTATCGCGGCAAGCAGCAGTTGGTGCGCATGCTTCCGGAAGATCGCCGCCGTCATGTGTATGTGGTAGGTATGACTGGAACCGGTAAGTCGACAGTCATGATTAACATGATCATCCAAGACATCAAGGCTGGCAATGGCGTTTGCTATATCGACCCGCACGGCCAGGATTTGCAGACTGTGTTGGAAAACGTTCCGCCAGAGCGCGCGGATGATGTCATTTTGTTCGAGCCGGGAGATGTTGATCGTCCTGTTGGATTAAACATGCTTGAGGCCGAGACGGAAGATGAAAAAGATTTCGTCACGCAGGAAATGATCTCGATTTTTTACAAGCTTGTTACTGACCCGTCCATGATTGGGCCGATGTTTGAGCACTACATGAGAAACGCCATGCTCACGCTCATGTCCGATCCGCAAAACCCCAATACGATTGTGGAGATTCCGCGCATCCTTACCGACCGCGATTTTCAAAAGCAGCAGCTGAAAAAAGTTACCGACCCGATCATTCGCGCCTTTTGGGAAAAAGAATTGCCGCAGACGTCCGGGCAGACAAAGGGAGAGATGCTGCCGTACCTCGTTTCCAAGATCGGTCGCTTTATCGAAAACAACATGATGCGAAACATCATCGGACAGGCGCGCAGCGGTTTTGATTTCCGGGAGGTGATGGACAAGAAAAAGATCTTGTTGGTGAATCTCTCAAAGGGCCAGATCGGCGAGATGAACAGCAATCTTTTGGGGCTTATTATCGTGACCAAGTTGCAGATGGCCGCGTTGAGCCGCGTGAATATTCCCGAGAAAGACCGGAACGACTTCTATCTTTATATCGACGAGTTTCAAAACTTCATTACTGACAGTATCGCGACCATTCTGTCTGAGGCTCGCAAGTACCGCCTTGATCTTATTTTGGGCCATCAGTATATCGCGCAGTTAACGCCGAAGCAGGGGGACACGAAGGTGCGGGATTCCATTTTTGGAAATGTCGGAACGATCGTCTGCTTCCGCGTTGGTGTCGACGATTCAGAGCTTATCGCAAAACAAATGGCGCCTGTCTTTAATGAGTTTGACGTGATGAACATTGAAAAATACACCGCGTACATCCGTCTTCTGATTCAAAACACGGCAGCACGGCCGTTCAATATCCGAATGTTCCCGCAGCCAAAGGGGGACGCGGACATCGGGCGTGCGATCCGTCAGCTTTCTCGGTTGAAGCATGGCCGCGATCGCGCGTTGGTTGAAGCGGAGATCATGGACCGCTCGCAGCTGGCAGGCGACACCATAGACCATAGTACAACATGGTAGGGACGTAGGTGGGTTGAGACTGCTGAGAAATAGCTTCCCGGTCATTTCTGATTCAATTTTGGCTCAGAGTGGATGATGAATGAGGAGGAATACTGCAGTATTCCAACGAGTTCAGCGCCAGTATGAGACGAAATTGGACAGAAAGGAGCCGGAAGAAAGACACAACTGATATTTCGCTGCAGTCTCAAATGCTTGATTGACTCTGCCGTGCCTCGTGGCGTATACTGCAAAAAAATACATATACACACAGATTATGGCAGATCAGCATACGGAGTTTGAGGATTTCATGCATTTTAAGGACCCGTTTTTTGACGAATTGACAAAGCGAGCTAGTATACTGAGTGATGGCGGCGATACGCGGCAATACGCAGAGCTGAAAGATTTGATTTCAAGCATCAAAAAGGACTGCGAGAAAGCGCTTGTTATTTTAGAGGGAGGAGAGGAGGTAGCGGCGAATCGGCATAGCGAGCGAGTCATCCAACCGCCAGTTCCGCCGGAGGAAAAACCGGAAGAGAAGAAAGCAGAGGACAGCAACTGCATTGAGGGGCTTTTTGACGGCCAGAATATGTGCGGCGCGGACGGCAAGCAGTATGTCGTTCCAGTCAATTACGCATCAAAATCGAAATTGGTTGAGGGCGATACCATGAAGCTGACCATCGCGGATGATGGGTCGTTTATTTTCAAGCAAATACGTCTCACGCCGCGGCGAAGAGTGGTCGGCACGCTTGGCTTTCACCAGGAGAGTCGGTCGCATATTGTTCAAGCGGAGGGCTGTTCATGGAAGGTGCTTGGCGCGAGCGTCAGCTATTATCACGCCCGGCAGGGCGATGAGATCGTCATTCTTATTCCCGCTGAACGCGAGTGCGCGTGGGCGGCTGTGGATAACGTAATCAAAAAGGCATTTACTACCTAGGATCTAATACCCGGAATATGAGTTTGTATAGGAAATACCGTCCGCAGATATTTGCCGATCTTATCGGGCAGGAACACATAAAGCAGACCCTTCAAAACGAACTTGCGCATGGAAAGACCGTCCATGCCTACATATTCTCGGGGCCGCGCGCAGTCGGGAAAACATCGTCCGCGCGCATTTTTGTCCGCGCGTTGAATTGCGCGAAGCGAAAACCGGGGGAAAGCGAACCGTGTAACGCGTGCGCGCCGTGCACCGCACTATTGAGTGGCACGACACTTGATATGATTGAGATCGATGCTGCGTCCCATACGGGCGTTGATAATGTTCGCGAGAATATCATTGCCGCCGCGCGCGTGGGCAATACACAGCTTACCTGGAAGGCATTTATTATCGATGAGGTGCACATGCTTTCGACGGCGGCATTCAACGCGCTTTTGAAACTCATTGAGGAGCCTCCGGCATCGGTCGTCTTTATACTTGCGACAACAGAGCTGCACAAAGTCCCCGCGACAATCGTGTCTCGATGCCAGCGCTTTGAATTCAAAAAAATACCGCCCTCCGACATGGAGAAGCGACTAAAGAAGCTCGCAAAGCTGGAAAAGCGGGAGATTGACGACGAGGTGATCGATGAGATCGTCCGGCTGTCGGATGGTTGGGAGCGAGATGCGGAAAGCCTCTTGGGGCAGCTGCTCTCGTTGGATCCGAAAAAGATTACCATGGAAAAGGCGGAGATTCTTCTTCCGCGATCAAATCATGGAATAGTGAAGGAGCTTGTGGCCAATATTATCGAGAAGAATTCCTCTTCTGCATTGTCGCTTGTCGAACGGCTGATTGATGAAGGAGTTGATATTGAAGTCTTTCTTGACGATGTCATGAAGTTTCTGCACAGCCTTCTCCTTTTGAAAGCGGGAAGCGTGTCGCCAAACATGCCCTCCCATGAGCAGAAAGCATTGACGGAACTGGCAAAGACCATCTCATCCGAACAGCTGATAACATGGATCGAGCATTACTTGGCGGCACAGAGAGATCTTGCGTGGTTTTCGCTTCCCCAACTTCCCCTTCAAATCGCCATTATTCGCTGCACATTAAGCGAGACTTGAAGAAGTCGGTTTTTCCTGCTACTCTTTTTTCGCCAAACAGTTAATGCTTGTTTCTAAACCTGCGGGATCGTCTAACGGCAGGACAGAAGCCTCTGAAGCTTCCTATCTAGGTTCGAATCCTAGTCCCGCAGGTTTGTAGATAAGAACGGACTTCCGGTTCTCGAAAGAGGCCGGATTTTCGTTTTCGGGGGCAGTACCATTTTTTACGATCGATTGAACGGGGGGCTCAGAAATATTCTCAAGGTAATTTGTGGAAGTGGCGGCGTGCTTGCGCGATATTTGCGCGATTTATGAAAAAATGCTATTCTGAACTATATGTTCAATCCTCAATATAAGTTTACACACAGCGTCTTGAATCGTCTTACCGCAATTGCTGAAGCTCGTGCGATTATTCAGCGTGCAAAACTTTTGCCAAAGAATGAAATCAGATTACGTAGGCAGGCATTGATTCGCATGACACATAGTTCCACGGCAATCGAGGGGAACATGCTGAATATTTATCAGGTTGAAGCATTGCTTTCCAAAAAGAAGATAGATGCGCCAACTCGAGATGTCTATGAGGTGAAAAACTATCTTAATGCGCTGCGATATATTGAGCAGGTCGTTGCAAAAAAAGAACAGATTTCTGAAAAAGTGATACTTAAAATCCATAAGCTTGTTACCAATAAAACGTTGTCATCAGAACAGTCGGGCCATTATCGGAAGGGCCCCGTATATG
>OBOI01000457.1_pt1 | contig 14464 bp, 15 predicted proteins | sample 1670151 | NCBI WGS metagenome assembly OBOI01 (sample SAMEA104232303, study PRJEB22302) | sediment metagenome | biome: forest; feature: aquifer; material: sediment | place: USA | collected 2011-08-07 | depth 0.01 m | reverse complement strand
GGGAACCATGCTTCGCACAAATCTAATTACATAACCTTGACAAGGTTGTGCTGATAAATACTTTTTAAGGTTCAACTAAATAGTTCTCACTGAAAAAAGTTACTAAAAATAAAAGTCATTGCGATCCCAACTTGTCGGGAGAAGCAATCTTCAAAATCATTAGGAGATTGCTTCGTCATTCCGACAAAAAACATCGGAATTCCTCGCAATGACTCTCAACTGGAAGTATTTCAGTGAACCCTAAATAGTCGTCCCTTAAAAAGTCTTAATTACACGCAACCTTCCGAAGGCTATCTTCAAGAAATGATATTATTCGAAAGATTTTCACATGTTAATAAGAAAACCTTGCGTATGCATCCTTCGAATCGGAAGGTTTTCTACTAAGGTTCGACTAAATAGTTACTTCAATACGGCAATGCGAATACTTCCGCCGGAGGTTTCCGCCCTGATCGGATTGCCGCCGCCGTTGATCTTGCCATGCAGTTCATTGTCTTTCACTTTTCCTTTCACCGTGACGGGGAGATCGCAATCCACCGATCCGCCGCTGGTTTCCGCATCAATGTTGGCAGCGATATTTTCTTTCACAAAAATATCGATATCACCGCCGGAAGTTTCTGCATCAATTCCACGGTTCTCGCCCGTCACTTTAATGACGATGTTTCCGCCGGAGGTCGATGCCTTTACCCGTCCGTCCACATTGGCGATCTCAACATTGCCGCCGGAGGTATGTCCATACACATCTCCCGTAACATTTGTACATCGAACATTGCCGCCGGAGGTCTCCGCTTCAAGCTCCCCCTGAATATCGCGTGCTTCAACATCTCCCCCTGAGGTCGATGCAATGGTTTTCCCTTCGATGTTTTCGACGTTCACATCTCCGCCGCTGGTATTCAAACTGATGTTACCGATAAGATCGCTTGTTTCAATATTTCCGCCGGAGGTGTTCACATCGGCGGAGAATTTTTTCGGAGTAAAGATGGTATAGTGTGCTTCAAGATTTCCGACATGCCATTTGAAGAAACTTTTGTCCCTCACTTTTCCGACAACCGACACTTTATCACCCTCTTGTTTGAATTCAACATGATACTTTTCCACTCGGCTGTCGGTACCTTCTATCTCAACAACGATATTGACTTCCTTTTTATCCCAGGATTTTATGACAACAGTTCCAGCGTCGGCTTCCACAACAAGTGTTCCTCCGTCGTTTACGATAAATTGTTTTTCGTAACGACGATTTCGGTCATCGCCTGAGTTGTCCGAAGGATGCTTCGCATAAGAATCGTTCTCATCGGATTCTCGATGAATTTGGTGGGTATTTCCCCGTGAGTTTGAATAAAGAACAAAACTGCTCCCGAAGACAAATCCCAAAAGCAAAAACACAGTGATTTTAATTATTGATGAAGTTGATGGTTTCATAGTGACCTCTCTTTTAGATTTTCTAAACGATTTTACGGATAAAAAGTTACGCTAAGTTCCGTAATTATTTGGACTTGTCCCAAAGGGATCGGTTCCCGACTTGCAAAGCGAAAGGTTTCTTTGTATTTTTGTTGTGTCATTGCCCGGGTGGTGAAATTGGTAGACACGCAGGTCTCAGAAGCCTGTGGCTGCGAAGCCGTGCTGGTTCAAGTCCAGTCTCGGGCACTCTACTTACTCTCTTCTCTTTATTTTTCCATTGTACGCAAGTAAAAAAAATGTTAGTAAAATAATTTTCAACAACCTTGACAAGGTTGTTCATTGAGCGTCCTGATTGAATAAGTCGGGACGCTTTGTTATTTTATGCGAAGCATCCTTCGGACAATGGAGGCATGAATAATGAAAAAACTTCTCTTTGTCTGTATTGAAAATTCCAACCGAAGCCAAATGGCGCAGGCGTTTGCAAAAATGTACGGCGGAGATGCTGTCGAAGCATACAGCGCCGGCTCCCGCCCTTCCGGAAAGATCAACCCGAAAGCGATCGGTGCCATGAACGAACTCGGTTACGATCTTGCGGCACATTCATCAAAATCGCTGCAGGAAATCCCGCAGGGAGAATATGATTTTGTTGCAACAATGGGCTGCGGCGATGAGTGTCCGTGGATTCCGGCAAAACGGCGGGAAGATTGGGACATTCCCGATCCGCGGCATATGGAGATGGACGAGTTCAGAAAGGTGCGCGATCTGATCGGAGAAAAAGTAAAAGCGGTAATTGAATCGCTATAACACACCATGTTCATTACAATAGTCGTCCCTCAAAAAGTAACGATGTCAGACATCTTCTTAAGGTTCAACTACAATAAAAAATGGGATGCAGTTTTGCATATCCTTTTGTGCATTCGCCGCGGCGAATCAATTTTATTTCTCCAACAATTCGCCTAATTCCTTCTCATTCACTTTTAAATTCGATGCGGCTTTTTCCATTGCTTCTGCTTCCGTCTTTCCTACACCGCGGGAGGTGAATTTTGCTGCACCGCGCGTTTGATTGGTCTTGCTATCCATGAATCTGGCGATCGTTTCAAGTTCAACCGAATACAGAGTTCCTGCCATCCCCTGCACATTTCCCGGAGTTCCCGACTGTACATCAACGGTGATGATGTAATTTGAGCCAGGAACTACCGTATAACCGGCTTTCGAAATCGCCTGCGAAAGTTTCGATTGAATTGCGTCCGCGACTTTTTTCATTTTTGCATTTACCTGCAGTGTAAACATCTTGTCAGATTTTTCCGCAGTCCATATAAACACGGCAGCAGATGCCGCAATATTTTTCTCAAAATCTTTTCCGATGTCCGGCAGAGCCAGCCGTGCCTGAATTCCGTCATTCACCATCGGACGAATGGCTGTCGATACTGTGACAGTGCCGTTGTTATCCGTCATTCCTTTTCCAAGATTGATCTTACCGTCATACACAAATTCAACAGGAACACCACTACACGGAACAGAACCCCCGTCGGCATTTACACTTACCATTACCGCTAACGGCTGGCTGAATTGTTCACCGATCTTCCCTTTTTGATTATCCCCTGATTTTTTTTCGATCTTGACATTGGAAAGAAATCCGCGAATGTCACTGTAGATAGTATTAGGATGAAACATAGAGGGTGAATTGAACGCGACACTGGCAACAGCGTTGTGCAGCACCTGTTTGGCAAAGAGCGGCGCAATCACCTGACGAATTTGAAGCAGGCTTTGAACCGCCTCTGTTAATCTTCCTTTCTTAAAATACTCCACTGCCCCTGCGCGAAGAGTTGATGCTTCCTTCCAGCCGCTCTCAAGTTCAGAAGCGATCGATTCCGAGTAATTCCTCTTATTCAATATTGCCAGAGCAAATGCCGTTCCCGATGACGGGTCAACGGAAGTCTCGGCGATCTCTGCGCCGACAAGTTCATCACTCACAACGGTACGCGACCGATTCCTGACATCGGAATACAATTGTTCATCATTGTTCATTGTATAACTTTCCGTCACAGATTTCATCTCCGATTGCACCTGCACACGCAACTGAGCGGCGAGATCCGCCAAAGCAGCTTTTTTTGCGGCATCCAAACCGGTGGTTCCGCTGCCGACGCCGATCAAATAATAATCCTTTTTATACTTCGGATGCGATTGCGACGTATACCAAGCCGGTACTTGCGCTAAAAGGTGCGATGCACACAGTGTGAGGATAAAAAGATATTTTTTCACAATCTGTTCCTTAGGTTATTCGACACCGAGAATGATCAGTTTTCTATTCAAGGTAATTTGTTTCAATTTCCCCTGAGAAAAGTTTGCATTAAAATCTTTCCGCAACGCGCGGAACAGCGACGAGGGTGAAAGAAGTTCTTTGTTGTTGATCCACACGAGATAATCGATCGTTTTTTCCGAGACGACATTCTCTTTGGTTTTGTTTGCGATCCCTTTCAGAGTTTTCGCCGCGGCATCGGCGATATCATACCGTGTATCATCGTCGAACGAACCGGTAATGTTAAAGATGATCTTGTACTGCATACCATTGGAAAGATCGTCTTGCCAATACGCATTAATTCTCGACAGTACATTGTTCAACGCATTGGTAACAGCCGCTTCTGTCAGCGCAGTGGCAGGCGCGGCAGATTCTTCGCTGTATCCCGTTTCCACTCCTAATAAACGTGCAGTTGTTGTTTCATACGCTCGTACCGACGCGGATGCTTTGCGGACTTCCGTTGAACCCACTTTACGTGCATCGATAGAAATGGAATAGGTGATATACACGTCGCTTCCCACAGACAAAGCTATTTGATACGATAGATCCTCTTCCGCTCCCTTCAGGGATAACTGCGCCTTTTGTTGTTCCATGATCTGCTGCGCCTGATCCGGTGCAATCACATGATACTTCTTCTGCGTTAAAAACGCTTCTATCACCGATGCCGCTTGTTTCAACGTCGGTTCCAAACGCAATTGATCGAGAGGATTTGTACCAGGTTTCACCTCCGGTAATGCCATAATCGTCGGCAATCCGATCTCTTCCATAATATCTGACAATTTTTCTACCACTTTTCGATCGACCAAGTAATCGATGATCCCTTTGCGATTGATACGGAATTGTTTTTCGACACGGATTTTTTCGCCGCCGGTAAGCTTCACTCTGCTTTCAAAACCATTTGCTTCCCACGCGATGTATTTCTGGATATTATTCGGATCGAAAAATCCTTGTTCGATCGAAGCAAATTTTCTTTTTTCGTCATCAGACTTCACAATACCATCTAGTCCTGCACCGCCATACAACACAAAATAGACGGCAGATTTCCGGGCATCGATCTCCGCAAGACGAACAGATTCTTCTTCCTTGAAACCAAAAAGACCGGAAGCTCCACCGACGCCTTTTGCTCTGACCAACACTTCATTTTGACCGACATTCTCTACAAATGTCGCCTGACGGGATTCGGGGAGATTTCCTTGTGCGAACAGTTGAAAAGAAATTACGATAAACAATATTGCAGTGAATTTCATGGCTTCTCCAAAAAATTATTGTAATGACGGAAGTGAATAATTGAACCACACAAACCAGCCGATACCGGAATACTTTACTTCAGGACCTTTAGCATTTTCTATTTTTGTATCGTTATTGTCTTTATCGGTAACGGTAACAGTCCACTCATTGCTTACTGGCGCGACGGCATATTCCACTCCTCCGCCAATTGAAAAAGTAGGAGTGATATAGATTTCAAGTCCAGCTTTTGCATCAAAACCAAATGCGTTGTGTAAGAGCGAATAGGTGAGTTCATTGTTGTCTTTATCTTTTCCGACATCAGATAAATATGTTACGTTCCACCGAAAATCTCCTTGAACGATCAATCCAAAACGTCTAAAGTAGACTTTTTTCAAGAAACCAACATTGAGATAACCGCCAAGTCCAGGTCCCGCATTTTTTGTTGTATCAAGTTTGTTCGGAGTCTTCGAATAATCATAAATAAGTATTTTCCCTTGCACATTAGGAAAACCGAGAGCGGCTCCGATGTGCATCCATAATTCGGAAACATTCGTTGCATTCGCTAAACTGAATTGGAACGAAGCCATCGGACCCAACATTCCGGAGTAATCTTCATCTAAGCGGAGATAAAACTTATTATTGTCGGGGAAAATGAACACATCATCGAATTTAGAAATTTTTATCGGAATTTTCCCAAAGCCGCCGAGTCCGTTAATTCCTAGCAGAGGAATTTCTTTCACGCCGAGTCCGGGTGAATAATTTGATCCGGTGATCACTTGAGCATACGAGAACGCCGATTGATCGTTCTTATTATCGCCGACATTCCGCACTTTGACAAATCCGCGCCGAACAGTTTTTACCTCACCTGATTCGGTCTCTTCCATTTCCTCGACCCAATAGGAATCATCAAGTCCGACACCTTCTCTTTTTCCCAACGTCATACGAATACCAAATGTCGTTATCTCCGAAACACCTCCAGACAATTTAAAATCTTCCATCTTCTTTGTTTCATTGCCGATATTAACCGAAGCGACATTCACGGCGGAAGAAAATGCCTCCCAGTCTGCATCATCATCAGAACCATCATCCTGTTGTTGTGAACGCTCAATACCGTCTCCCTGCCAGCCTTGCGCCGCGCCGATAAATGAAACGGAGACGTTGTTGGACCGGTCGACATGTAATTTGTACCACAACAAGCCGACCTTGATCTCGTGGGAGAATTCCGTGTATTTGATTTTGCGAACGACCTTCCCCTTATCGTTCTTTTCTTCCCGCTCTCCGCGCTGTGTTGATCTCTTATAATATTCAACATAGGGAACATAGAAAAATCCTGAATTTAAAATTGCTTCAAGCTGGCTTGCCGAAAGTCCGGCAGCCTGCGCCTTTGTTGCAAGAAACGTATTTCGGTCTGCTTCGGAAAGATTTTTTTTACTCAACAGTTCTTTATTGATGTCCAGGATCGTCATTAATTCCGGCGCCAGGCTTTTCTCGATCACCGGCCGCACATTTTCGACAGTGTACTCCGACATTTTCGATATCTCGCCGGAAAATTTTTCGAGCACCGAATTGGGAAGCGGTGCATATTCAAAGCGCTCGAACTTCACGCTATTTGAGACCGTCGATGCGATAGCATTGAGCTGTTTACCGGTCATGCCAAACGAAGGGGGAGCCAACACTTTGCTGACGTACGAAACCACCTTTTTTTGATACGGTTTTCCGGTTTGAGCAGGGACAATAGAAAAGCACAAAAGGGCAAGAAGAACGAGAAGAGAATTTTTCATTTTGCATCCTTTATGGTTGGTAGAAGGAGTATGTTTGAGACAAATAATAACAATTCCATTCTAAGTTGCAACAGATAATTTTGTGGTATTTTGTTGAACGGGACATATTTGTCCTTTGAAGAACAAATAAAAAAATAATGGGGGATCTGCATGGAAAGGAATGGTGGGCGTTCACGGGATCGAACCGCGGACCTCCTGCTTGTAAGGCAGGCGCTCTAAACCAGCTGAGCTAAACGCCCGTATAAAATCTTTATGAATATAGCGAAATTTGGAAGACGGTCAAAGAGAAAACTTATTTGAAGGTTCTGAAAAATTATTTTTTGTCTCTTAAATCAATCGTCATTCCCGCGACTTGTCCGCCGAAGGAGGAAAGCGGGAATCTCACAATATTTCAGATGTATCTATTTCTTATAGAATTCCGCAATTGAATCAACAACATACGCTATCTGTTCGCGTGTTAGTTCGGGAAATATTGGCAGCGCAAGTGATGTGGCCGCAGCATCATCGGAAACAGGAAATTTATCCTTGCTGGATGGAAGTGAAGCGAAACATTCCTGTTTATGGAATGGTACGGGATAATAGATTTCCGTGCCAATCTCCTTTTGCGCGAGGAATTTTTTCAATTCATCCCGCTGGGAAACGCGGATAACATATTGATTGTAAATATGATGATTCGTGACGCCGGAGGATTCATACACTGCTTCCGGTACACGAACATGAAGAGAATGTTGTGCGAATAATTCACGATACAGCGATGCGTTCTCCCTCCGCTTTGCCGACCACGCATCAAGATGCGGCAATTTTACATCCAACACCGCCGCTTGAAGTGCATCAAGACGAAAATTCCCCCCGACAAATTGATGATAATATTTCACTTTGCTTCCGTGAACACGAAGCATTTTTAGTTTGTCATACAATGTTTCATCATTCGTGGTCACTAATCCTGCATCGCCGAACGCTCCGAGATTCTTACTCGGAAAGAATGAAAAACAACCGATCGCTCCAAAGTTCCCAACTTTTTTCCCATCGCTATATTGCACACCGATCGCCTGCGCGCCATCTTCAATTACAACAAGATTGTGCTTCTTCGCAACAGCAACAAGAGAATCCATATCCGCACTTTGTCCGTACAGGTGAACAGGAATGATCGCTTTTGTTCTGGAAGAAATTTTCGATTCGACTTCCTTCACATTGATATTGAACGTTTGTTCATCAACATCAACAAACACAGGAATGGCATTCAATCGCGATACAACACCCGCAGTGGCAAAAAAGGAATACGTCGGAACGATCACTTCATCGCCGGGTTGAATATCGACCGCCATCAACGCAAGCAGCAATGCATCTGTGCCGGAAGAAACTCCGAGCGCATATTTTGCATCGAGATACCTGGCAACATTATTTTCAAATTGTTCAACCTCTTCGCCGAGAATAAATGCCTGCGACGAACAAACACGTAGCACAGCAGCATCTAATTCAGATTTGAGAGATCGGTATTGAAGTTTCAGATCGAGCAGAGGAACGTTCATAGAGAGAAATGAATTTTAATAAGGGATGTTACGCAAAATATAATTTTCAACCGATTCCATCGTATGATGTATATGTCACTCCTATATTTGTGCCATATGGCACAAATATAGGGGTTTGGTTTGAGCGTGTTCAGCACAGTTATAATAATCACACTCTTATGGGATTTTGAAAAAAACTATGTGAAATAGCACACAAGAAAAAGCTCCGGGAGGAGCGATATATTTAGTCGAACCTTAAAAAGTCCCAAACGATTCTCGCTTTTTATCTCAATTTCAAGTTTGAGATTCTTCTCCGCCTTCGGCGGATCAGAATAACAAAGTAAATACCTTTTTTCAGTGAGCACTAATTAGTATTATCTTTTAATCCAATAATTGAATCAACTATTTTTCCCTGAATCGATTCCAAAAAAGATCTATCGAAAGAAGTCTGCCACTGCAGGCGATCGAGATCGCGCAAAGAGAACTGGGCAATACGTTCTGCGGCTAGCGGAGGGAAGACACCGGCACTTTTTGACGATGCACTGGCAAATATCATTCTCCACTCGATTTGTCCAAGGTGCGACACGATCGAAAAAATATCTGCAAAATCTTTTGGCTCATTCCTATCCAAAATAGCTGTGATTTTATTGCTTAAAATATTCAGAAGATTATCAACCCTCGGAAAAATATTTGATGACTGTATATCTCCATAATGGAAGGGAACATCGCTGATGTATTCTATTTTTAATGTGACCTCCCCTTCGTACAGAAAGAATCTTCGGAACCGCTCACTGCTTCGTTGTACTTCTATCGAAAAATGATCACTGAGTATTTTTTGAAGACGCAGAACATCTTCTTGAAATGTGGGAGAATCATTCACAAAAAAATCAAGGTCATCGGAATATCGATGATGGAGATAACAACGACTTAACGCAGTTCCTCCGGTCAAATAAAAATGACCCGGTAACCCTTTGACCAACGATAAGACGTTATCTTGGAGCGGATACAGTTTGTGTGTGTAATAATCTTCTGACAAACATCAATCCTTGTTGAAGGTCTTTTTCTTTCAGCGAATTGATAAATTCCGGTGTAATATGCTCAAGAAAATACTGGCGATCTATCATTTGGACAATATCAAACCAACTCATGTAGGAAAACATTCGCTGAAGCAATGCATGACGAGTCAATGAACCTATTGATTCTACTTTGCCGAAGAGAAGATCATTGAGATCATCTTCGGTATAGTAATAATCCCAAAATATATCTGGTAATTTGATCATTCAACAGTACTTGTTTTTGCTCAATGTACAAGCAATAATCGGTTTTTGCAAAATATTCGTTACCCTCAATTTCATTGCATGATGACACTATCTTGTTTGCGTAGGTTTTTTTACTTCGCAGTGTATGATACGAAAGGATTCGAGTATATCAGTAATCCCCCGTACCCCCTTTGCAAGGGGGAATTACAACTCAAACACAGGTAACTGTCAATTGATAATTGTTTCCTTCGTGCTCTTTGTGCCTTAGTGGTAAAATCTTTTCCATATTCTTTCTTTGCGCCTTACTTGTCCGCCTTCTCTCTGGCGGGGCGGTTAAATATTTTCTTTTGCGCTTTCGGACTACCCTGCTTTACCAGTGATCAAAAAAATGGATTCCGTGTAAAGACATCACGGAATGACGAACCAAAAACACTTGCTCATTGTCCATTATCAATTATCAATTGTGTTTTTCGTGTCCTTTGTGCCTTACCTGCCTGCCTTCTTTTGCCAAAGGTCCCGAGGGGAGATCACTTTGTGATTGGCGGGGCGGTTACATCTTTTCTTCTCAAAAAAGAACATACCGAATACCCATTTCAATTTCCCGCATCCTCTCCACAGAAAGATGACCGATCCGCCTTCGGCGGACGGCTTGCATCAATAGCTCGAATCTGCCCGCAATGCACAACACTTTCTTTCTGTAACGCAATTTTTTTTTTTAGAGATCACAATATGTATCGGACTTTTCTTTCCGGTAGAATCTGTGATCGGACAAACCACAACAACAGGACTATGCGCATTGATCACATTATTAGAAACAATAACAGTCGGACGGAGTTTTCTCATCTCACTTCCAATCGTTGGATCAAGATTCACCCAGTACACCTCACCTTTTTGAAACATGGGATATCCTCGTTTCCGTTGCTCTCCATTCTTGGGCAAGTTTCTTTTCCTTGTCATAAAAGTATGCACATGCCTCTGCAATTTCACTGTCAATTTTTTTACGGTCTATTTTATCAATAAACTCAGCAAGAGCCTGACGAACAAGATCGCTATGGGTAAAACCAAGTTCTTTGGCAATGGAATTCGCCCTTTTGTTCAATTCAGTGGGAAAAAGAAAATTTACCTTCTCCTTTTTACCGGACGTTGCCTGTGTTTCCATGATCACTCCAAATTCTCTTAACAGATATTTATATGTATTATGATGTATACTATCATATGTATATTACTCAAGTTGACCGCCTCATAGAGGCTTGAAAAATAAGGGTGAAATTGATTCGCCGCGGCGAATTGATTGTTACCTTACAATGCTTCTTTACCGATCCGAAGGACACTTCGTGTGAGGAGTGGATCCACTTCCGGTGTCTGTTTATGCGAAGTATGCTTCGCATGGAACACATCGCAGTAAGGATAACGAATTCTTAATGCGCTCATCGTCCGTAGGGATTGACACGGGTATTACACTATTATGCGTTACTGATACTCTCTGCCATGAAAGCGCCGAACGAAATGCTGTATCTCATTGTCGATGATACCTCAAATCCAAAACGTGGAAAACACGTTGAGGCGGCATTTTGGTTTTTTGAGCACACCTTGCGTCGATATGCGAAGCATGCATACGCATCGCTGGTCTATGTCGTTGAGCAAGTTCACCAACATCAAGGAAACACGAAGTGTCCTTCGGACAAAAAAGCGACCACCGATTTCCTCTGATTGCTGAAAGCAGCATGACCGAGGCGGTCAACTTGAGTAATTATTTGCCACCATGTGATACATTTCGAAGCTTTGACTCAATACCTTCAGCAAGTAGTATCTTTATAATAGCAGAATACGGTACATCATGCTGCCCTGCATACGCTTTGATCTTATTCAAGAGCGCTGTCGACACGCGCAAACTCAATACTTTGGTCGGTGTTTCAGGGGGCAATTCAAAACCAAGATCGGCTAATTTCATCCCCTTTTTTCGATCAACGTATGCCGTGGTATCATGTGTATCATACACACGAATTTCGCGCTTCTCAGCGTCCCGTTTTATTTGCGGGACATTTTCTTTTTTCTTCTTCATAGATAGCCCGCTCTTTCTTCGATGACGGCCGAACACTGATCATTCTAATTTTTTTTGCTCGAATTGTGAATAAACACATCAAGACTCGATTTGCGTAGGTTGTTGCATAAGCGATGTATCTCGTTTCTTTGGGAGTAGAATGTCGAACATCCGGAAATAGAATGAGATCTTCATCGTAAAAAAGGCTTTCAGCTTCTAGCCCAAGTTCGACACAATGATACGGTTTTCAGATTTTTTTTGTTGAATCAGATTCAGATTCACCGTTTTTGATTCAAAAGGCGATGTAGTGTAAACCTACTCCATGTTCGACACTTTGGAAAAATTCTAATAGATTTTTGTGATAAAAGTGCTGAATCTAAAACAATTTCCCAAATATTTTTGAAAACACCGTGTAGTGAAAACTTACCTGATTTGTAGTGTAACCCCGTTGAATATATTCTTAATCAAATAACAGATTTTCATTTGACCAAGAATATCCAACGGGTAAACTTTTGTCCCTTTTTGCATTCGCCGCGGCGAATCGACTTTTTTTCACTCCAACTGTCGAACTTGGGTTAAGTATGCGGTAAATTATTAGCCAGTGTTACATGAATGATATACGCTTTCATCTAAGAACGGTGTCTACTCAATAACCGATCATATTCTGCGTGTGTTCCTATCCAAAACCATAAAAGCCCTTCTTGCATCTCAACAGCCAAGGCGCGATATCGTTTACCAACTCTTACGGACCAATATCTTCCAACTTTTTTTAGGTGAAGTGACGGATGCTGAGAATCTTTTTTAAGAACATCAAAATTTTTGTTTGCCAACTTCTGAATAGTCTGAGGAAGTTTTTCAAAGCACTCCCAAAAGAATGAGTTGGCAAAATGTTTCATAATTCTTGACGTTCGCCTTTTTTAAAATCTGCTATTGCGTTATCGGCAATAACGTTAAGGTTTCCGGACTTTGCGTCTTCTTCAAATTGCTTATCCCAAAAAGATGCCTCAAATTCCTCAAACCATATTCGCACCTGAGCAATCTCATCCGGTTTTAGATTTGATATTGCCTTTTCGATCTCCTGCACTGTTGACATGTTCATCTCCTTTCGATGCCATTATTAGTTTTGTTACTGTCGTGGAAAATATCCGAAGGATGCATACGCATCGATAAATTTCTTTTCGATGTAGAAATCTAACGAGGATTACTTCCTGACTAGAAAACTCTTCTCCCAAAGGGATCGGTTACCGACAAACCCAAGCGATGAACACCAATTTTTATCCGGTACAATGAATCATAACCTTGGATTTTTTTACTCTGGGGAATTTCATGAATAGATCGGACTTCTTCGATCAAGGAAAGAAGGTCTCGCAACTTAGTTAACAATTTTTGTAACCACTCAACGTGAAATCGTTGTTTCAAAAAATCCCTCCACCAAAAAACTGGCGGACTAAAAGCCTGTATCCCCTTTTCAAGTCCCGAAGGAATCGAGAACGTTGGGAATGAGGTGATTTGGAGGATATCATTACACGGTAATTTTAGATAAGACAACAACTTCAATTTCTTTTACTTGTTCAAGTTGGAAATCGTTTGTAGAGACTTCTGAATAACTCGAAAGATGTCAGACATCTTGCCTATTTAGAATGAACAAACTTGAAAATTTTGTGAAATTCATTGATGAGATGTCAGACATCTTCTTAAAAAATTATTTTTCAGAAGTTTCTTGTAACAAAAACTTTCGCTTCCCAAAATAATGCTGTTCCAAGTTGCAAAGCATCAATAGATTTTATAGAAGGATATTTACCTCTTAGTTCTCCGGCAACAATTGCAATGTGTTCATTTATTGGATGCACAACAAGATTTTTCCCAGATCGAAAATAGTGAATATATTTTTCAACCAGCCCTTGGTTTCCTGCTTGATGAGGTTTAGTAATAATTTCAGTAAGAGTGATAACAGAAGTAATAGCACGAACAGAATTTTTATCTAACGCACCAAACAAAACTTTTGTTAAAGGACTATACTTTTCGGAATTTTCAAAATGATAAATGAATGGAGCAGTATCAATAAATATTATTTGTTGTTTTGCGAGAAATTGAGAAATATTTGTCACTATCTTTCGCTTCTCATTTGGTTCACATAGTCTTGAGCATCAACGGAATTCCACACTTCTTTTCCGAGTCCGAGCGATGATGACCATGGAAGATCATTTTTTTGATGCTCCGATGTTGGCGAGAAATGTTGAAGCAAATAATTCAATAATTCCCACTGTCTTTCTTTAGGAAGTTGTGATATTTCTTGTTCAATATCCTGTACGTTTGCCATACTTACCTCGTTTGTTTACTCTAAAGGGGGTGTAATAAAATAAGTTGTCCGGTTATAACCCCCTAATGTTTGTAATAACAATCTGCCTACGGCAGGCAGGTTAGTTATACTATTACACCCCCTAAAGTAACCACCACAGAAGGAAAATGCAAATTGGATTCTACGAATTTTATAGCGTGTTCGTGTCATACAAACTTTTGTTTTTCTTCAAAGCATAGGAAGCGGAACTTCTCTCTGTTACGTTCCCAATCCCCAAGGGACTCCTTCGGAGCGGGACGTTGGGAACGAGATAAAAACAAATGTTACGAATCCAATTCAAAGCTTTCTACAATGAACTAAAAAGTGAACAATGAAATGTAAAAGAAACTATGCAACCGAAAGTTCAGGCAACTTAAATTCTATCTTCCTGCCAATAATTTCCGACGCATCTATAACTTCTATACCTATGAGCCTGCCTTCTTTATCAAAATCGGCATGAACCCCGGGCCTAATAGTTGCTGTCTCCGCTGCTTTTATTTCCTTTTCTGTAAAGCATAGATAAAGAAGGTCCCTCTCGGGATCATATTCTATTCTCATTTAGCCCAAGTTCGACACTAATAAATATTTTTGGCACTTTTCTGGATTGAAGTGTGCG
>OBOI01000456.1_pt1 | contig 14465 bp, 7 predicted proteins | sample 1670151 | NCBI WGS metagenome assembly OBOI01 (sample SAMEA104232303, study PRJEB22302) | sediment metagenome | biome: forest; feature: aquifer; material: sediment | place: USA | collected 2011-08-07 | depth 0.01 m | reverse complement strand
CCGCCACCGCCGGTATCTGCGGTGCAGGTTCGGCTGGCGCAGGTGCGGGCGGCTGCGGCACCGGTGCGGGCTTGCGAACCGGCAGCACCGTCGCCTGCATCGGCGCGGGTTCATCCTGCCTCAGCATCCAATATCCCGCAGCCGCGGCCGCCACGGCAAGCAGCAACGCCAGGGGGAGCCAGGATCGGGTTGGTTCCGGCAGCAGCACATGAACGTCCGCCGGCAGGGCGACGCGATCCACCGCCGGTGCATGGCGCGCATCCAGGTCGCGCAGCATCTGGTTTATCAGGCTCATGACTGCCTAGAACCAGCCTCTTTTGAACGCGCTTTCGGTGTCGCCCGCCGCGCGCCGCACATGCGCGTAGCTCACGCGCTCGGCGCCTTCGCCGAAGGCCGCGAGCAGTGCCTTGTGCGCCATCACGTTCACCAGTCGCGGCATGCCGTTGGAGTGGCGGAAGAGTGCCCAGCGCGCCCCGCGCGAAAACAGCGCCGGGCCGCGATGGCCGGCGACGCGCAGGCGGTGTTGCAGGTAGATGCCTACTTCGTGCGGGGCCAGCCCCGGCATGTGGTAGTGGAAGGTGATGCGCTGAAGCACCTGGCGCGCCGACTTCTCTTTCAGTATCTCGTCCAGCTCCGGTTGGCCGAACAGCACGATCTGAAGCAGCTTGCGTTTTTCCGTTTCCAGGTTCGACAGCAGGCGCAGGGTTTGCAGCGTCAGCAGCGGCATGGTCTGTGCTTCGTCGATGCACAGCACCGCCGTTTTGCCCTGAGCCGCAATTTCCAGCACGCGCCGGTTGATGGCCTTGACCAGCATCGCCGCATCGTTGCCGACATGGGCGCCCAATTCCACGGCCACCTCGGTCAGCATGGCGCGCGGTTCCAACTGCGGATTGGGAATGTAGGCCGCGACGCGTTGGTCGCCCAGCATGGTGAGCAGCTTGCGACACAGCAGGGTTTTGCCGGCGCCGACCTCGCCGGTAATCTTGACGAAACCTTCGCCGCCGTGAATCGCCAGCAGCAGGGTATTCAACGCCTCCTCGTGCGAGGTGACGTTGCAGGCGAACTGGGTGTCCGGCGTAATGCCGAACGGGTACTCATTGAGGCCGAAGTAGGTGAGGTACATCCTGGGCTACCTATTGCCGGTCGATCGTGAACTGGTGCGGATCAAGGTCGCGCAGGCGTTCGCTGGTCTCGGCGATGTCCTTGACCCAGGCGCGGTCGTCGGCGATGACCGTCGGCTTCAACAGGATCACCAGCTCGCGTTTGCTCATGCTGTTGGAGCGCTGGCCCAGCAGTGCACCGGCCGCTCCCAGCTTGTTCGCGCCGGGCAACTGACTGTTGTCGGTCGTTTGTTCCTGCCGCATCAGGCCGCCGATGGCGATGATGTTGCCGTCGCGGGCACGCACGATGCTGTCGGTTTCGTTAACGCTGCTGGAGGCGAGCGGCAGCTTGAACTGTCCGAGCACCGTACCGAGATCGATGGTCTTTTCCTTTTCCGTCACCGAACTGATCGCCGGGTGGATGTGCAGGATGATGTTGTTGTCCTCGTCGATCTGCGGCGTCACGTCCAGCGAGATGCCGGAGAAATAGGATTGCAGCGTCAGGCTGGGGGTGCTCACCGAACCCGTGGTGGTCGACGTGGTGGTGGTGGTGACGTTGGTGACGAACAGGTCGTCGGTGCCGACCTTGAGCACCGCCTTCTGGTTGTTGAGCGTCGCGATGCGCGGACTCGACAGCACCGAAACGCTGCCCTGGCTTTCGAGGAAGCTCAGCAAGGCGGCGAAATTCGCGGTCTGGAAGGCCAGGCCGAAAAAGCCCTTGCCCAGTGCTGTGGCGACGACGGAGCCGAACTGGCCGGCAGTCACATTCGACACGCCGTTTGCGCTCATGGTCCGCGCCGCGCCCGTGCTGCCGGTTGGATACAAGTTGGAGGTCGATCCCGAAACGCCGGCGACGCTGTGGCTGTTGGGGCCGCTCTTGAACGCCGCCCAATTGATGCCGGACTGGAACTCCTGGCTCAGGGTCACGTCGATGATCTTGGCTTCCAGCACCACCTGGCGCTCGACGATGGTCTGGGTCGCCTTGAGGTAGGCCTCGATGGAGCGGATTTCGCGCGGCAACGCGCGCACCACGATAACCCCCGATTGCTGGTTGACGACGACGCTACGGCCATCGCCGGTGCCTATGATCGTCGTTACCGCTGTGGTCAGGCCGCCCCAGAAATCACTGTCGGTAGTTGTTTGCACGCGGCTGGTAAGGTTGCCCAAGCCGGAGGAAGACCCGGAGGAGGCGCCCGAGGTGGCCGAGCTTGGCGTTGTTCCGGTGGCGGCCGTACTGCTAGGCGAACTGGACCCGCCGCCCCCGGCGCCGGCGCCGCCCATGGCGCTCGACGTCACCCGTAGCTCTGTCGCGCCCTGCCGCCGTGAGGCCAGATAGTTCACCTGGAATACGCGCGTCTGCAAGGTGTTCGGCTGGATATTGATGCGGTTGCCCTTCATGGTGAACTCGTAGCCGTAAAGGTCGCGGATCGATTCCAGCGCCTCTCTCACCGTCACGTCTTTCAGCCGCACCGTGATCTGGCCGCTCACCTCGTCCGTCACCAGCATGTTGTAGCGGGTGTTGGTAACGATGGCCATGAACACGTGTTTCGCAGAGGCATTGACGACCGAAAGATCGAAGCGCGGCTCGGCGGCTTCGCCATTTCTCGGCATTTCTATCGACAGCGGCGGCATCAGCGCCTTGTCGGCGGCGTCGGCGCTTTTGCGCTCGGCGGCAGCTTGCAGGATATCGTCCTTGGCCTTGTCAAACACCACGCCGGAACGTATCGGCGATGGCGCGCAGGCCGTCAGGAATGTGCTGGCGAGTAGCAGCCAAAAGACATTCTTCGTCATTTCTTCACCTTTTTGCCGGCTTTTTTCTTGGCCGGTTCCTTGCTGCCGGCTTCATCTGCCGGCTTGGTCGCCGGAGTCTTCTTTACGCCAGGTATCAATTCGAGAGTTTCCTTGCCGGTCGAGCTTTTCAAGGTCACCGAGTCTTCCGATATCCGGATCACCGTGGCGTCGCCGACGCGTCCGCCGAGCATCACAACCTCGCCGTTGATGACAGCGGTGGGTTTGGCGCCGGCACGCAGGACGACGGTCTGAAAGCCGACGGCCGCGGCGGCTTCGCCGGCGGCAGCAGCGTCGGTTGCCGCTGGCGGCTTATCCACCGAGGCCGGCGGACGCGTCGGATCCGGCAGGCTTTGCGCATGGGCAACCGTCATCGCCGCGATCAGCGCCACCCCGCACACGATCATGACGGCGGTATCGGCTGAATGGGTCATCTCACACCACCAGCCATATCGAGTCGAGGCTCAGGGTATAGACGGTCAGCGTCATTTCGCAACGCGGGTGCGCCACGACCGTCAAGGACATGTTTCCCCACAGCAGTTTCTGCGGCAGTTGTTCGAGTTCGGCGACATAGGCCAGCAGGTCGGCATAGCTTCCTGCCATCTTGATCTCGATGCCGTGCTTGTGGATGTTGCTGTCCCGCGCGACAGGCGGCGCCGGCTTGGCGTCGGGCTTGCCGGCGGCAGGCGTCGCCGCGGCCCGGCCGAGCAGGGGGGTGGGTGGCAAGGTACGCAGGCTTACCAGTTCCACGCCGCGGTGGCGGGCAAAGAGTGCTTGCAGCAGTTGCGGCATCCGTTCCGACGGTACCAGTATCTTGTCGTAGCTGTGCAGTTCCTGTTTGGCAGCGGCGAGCTGGTTATTCACCTCGGCCATGGCTGCCTTGTTGGGCGCATCCGGGTCCTTGACTTGTGCCCTCAGTACCGTGACCTGGGCCTCCACGCCTTGGAGTTCGGCTTTTGCGCTGGCGATCTGTTTTTGCAGGGCTGCGGCGCGGATCTGCGCCGGCTCGACCCAGAGCATGTAACCGCCCATGACGATGACCAGCACGGTGGCCGCGGCGATGATCTGCTTCTCCCTGTCTTTCAGGGCGGCAAACCGTGCCGAGAGCGCGAGCCAGCGTTCTTTCATCGCTTGGGCTCCAGTGCTTTGCGTCCGGCCTCGCCGAGGGCGCGACTGACTTCAGGCGGCAGAACATCGTCCATCGTGGCCGACGCCAGCTTGTCCGGGGAATTTGTCGCGCTTCCCTCGGTTGGGCGCCGCCCGCCGTCCGCCGGACCGAGGGATGGAATCAGTACGAACTCGTGAAAAGCCGCGCGACCGGCCGCGGTGGCGGCGGGCGATGCCGGGGCCGGCGCCGCTGCGGCAGCTCCCTCGCTTTGCGCCGCCTTCCCCGACGAAATCGTCAGGGACGCGAAAGCGCGGCCCTTGAACGCCTTCTCGCTGTTGAGGCGGCGGATATAGTCGGGCAGCAGGGCCGGGTCGGTCATGCGTCCGTGAATTTCCATGTTCGCGCCGTTCTCGCCGATATTGAAGCTGGTCAGCCACAGTCCGCTGTGCGATTGACGGGCGAAGCCGCGCAGATATTCGGCGAATCCCAAGGACTCCGAACCGACGCCTTTCTTGAGCACGGCGACAATCTCGCCGCGCAAGCCCAACACGGTGCGCGCCGACGCCAGCGCCGCTTCCAGCCGCGGATCGGGTTTTACGGTGGCGAGTTGCTGGTCGAGGGAGGCCTTCAGGTCCTGAAGCGACTTGACCTTGGGCGACACCGACTGACTTTCCGCTTCCAGCGCGGCGAGCTGGCCGCGTATCGACGCCCCCCATCCGCCCATGCCGACCAGCAGCACCAGCGCCGTCGCCGCGAGATGGGTCGCGGTCAGCAGCTCGCGCTTCTTCAGCAGCGCGGGATCGTAAAGATTGATCTGTTGACTCACGCCGTGCCCGCCGCGTTGGTGCGTAATGCGGCGCCTATGGCCAGCAGGGCGTCGGCCTGGCGTTCGGGATTTGCCAGGGCCGGCACCGCGCCGACGTCCAGCCCCTTGGACAGATCCAGGAGTTCCACCGGTTGGTAGAGGTTGCCTTTCAGATACTCGACAAACGCCGCTGCGCCGGGTATCGGCACGACCAGGAGGCGTGTCAGGGTGATGAAGCTGTAGTTGCGGTCGAAGTTGTCCAGCGAGCGTTGCACATCCAGCAGCACGCGCTCGAAAACGCCGCCGGGCGCTGCACCGCCGGGCGCCGCGAGTTCCTTGGGGCCGACGTCGATGTGCCGCGTCGCATAGAGTTCGCCGCGGTAGGTGAAGGTGAGCCGGCCGCCGTCGGCATCGAAACTCAGGAAGGCCAGCCCGCGATTTTCGTCCTCGAACAAGGCTGCGATATTGCGTTGCGCCAGTTCGGGTATGTCGATAGCGGCCAGCGGAATCTTGGCGTCCTGGAACAAATGGACGCGTGGCGTCAGTGCCGCATGCCCTGCGGCCACCGCATAGACCTGAGGCGCCCGCCCGCCGCTGCCGCCCTGCGCAGTCGGGATGTCGAGCACGGCGATACTGGCTTGCTCGACCGGGAAATCCACCATTTCCTTGATACGCCAGCGCAGCGCCTGGCTGCGTTCCTCGGCCGGCACCTGGGGTGCTTCGACTTGCAGCATCTGGTACTGGTTATGGCGCAACAGCGTCGTGCAGCGGCCGTGCAGACGGCCGCGCAAACGCTTCAAGGCGTCGAGTTCCTTGCCCTCGTAGGCGAACGACTCCCATCGGCTTACCGTGGGCCGCGCATCGGTGCGTTGACGCACCTCGGCGATGTCGATACGACCGGGCAAGAAGATGACTGAAATCCAGTTGTCGCTTGGTGGGCTACGTCGCGACCACATTTTTTCGTGGAAATACCTTCGGCTTTTAGGATGGATGGAACTTTATCCACTCACAAGCAAAGGGTTTCCCGGAAAACGGGGAGAAAACCCGGCCAACTAAAAGTTAGTGTCTGCGCTGATAGCTTTCCGGATATCGAGCGGTTGCGCTATGGCCGAAGTTATACGAGCAGCAGATAAGGAGAGCGACATTGCTTGCTGATCCAAGTCCTCGAATCCTTTGTTCAGCGCTACGGATGCTGGCGGCGCTCGTCGTCAGTTCTCGCGAATGAAGATCGGCGGCCGGCGCTGGCCGCCGCTGTAAACCCCGAAAGTGGCGCGGGAGGTGGGGTTGATGGCGGCTCCTCCCCCCCACGGATACTGTAGATAGGCACGGCTCGCGCCAGGCGCAGCGCCAAGATTGACGGCCAGATCGACGCTGCCGGAAGCCGCACTTGCAGGAGCGGCAAGCGTGATGCTTCCTGCACCGCTGCTGTTTGGGTTGACCGTAAGATTGGCGCTCGTTACGGTAGCGTTCGTAATGCCCCCCTGATAATTCGCGAGGGTCATATTGCCGACGGCGAACGAACTGGAGGTATCCGCCGTGTTTCTGACAAAGGCGTTGCCGTTCCAGTACTGATATTGATAGGGCACCGACAGACTGGTCCGGTCGGAGCCGAAGGCGTTGCCCAGCCACAAGCGGCCGTAGCGCAACGCCAGGGCGGCAGAACTCACCTGTGTCGCCGACGCAGTGGTGACCCCGTCCGTATCCACGGGCTTAGCCGTAACGACAAGCATGGTTTCTCCCGCCAGCGCCGTCGGGCGGCTGACTTGGTGTTTGGCGGCAACGGAGATGGCGCCGTTGCTCCACGATCCCGAGAGCGCGGTGGCGCTCTGTGACAGACTGGCGCCGGCTGGCAGGGCGGTTAAGGTCGCAAAATGGAAATCCGCGTAAACCGCCGGGTCCAGTTTCGCGTAGCTTCCGGTGTAGTTGGCGGTCGTGGCGTTGAGCGCGTTCTGGGCCGTCAGGGTGAAATTTGTCGTAAAACCATCCTGTCCGAAATAGGTGAAGCTGCCCGATCCTGGCGTAGGCGTCCCGGCACCGACAGCGAAATGATCCGGACGGAAACGCCCGACGATGGTACCCGTGGAAATGTCGGCCCCGGCCGTGCCCAGGAATCCGGTTGCGCTCGCCTGCAGGGTGAAGCTGCCGACTTCGCTGTATTGCAGGGTGTTCTCGGTAGCGCTGCCGCCGCTGAATCCGGCCTGGAGAATGTTGGCATTGCTGAATGTTCCCAGCGTGCCGCCGACGGGCGTAAAGCCCGTATTGCTTGCCGTCAGCGCCGTGGGCCAGGCATAGCCCGGCGTTACGGCGTTGTCCGACAGGTCGGCATTGGCATCGGGGATGCCATCGCTGTTGGCGTCGTCGCCGTTCGCCCATTGAATGCCTTTGACGTCTCCAGAGAAATTGGTGCCGGCGACAAGTGCGGAGGTGCCGCCGGTACTGGTTCCCACATTTCCTGCGACGGCGACGTACAGGCCGAAAGGGCGAATCGTCAATATCGGGCTTGAGCCCGCGATATCGGCGGCGGCGACGTAGGCCCGCGTATCGTCTCTGACGCCAAGGGAATACTGGCCGATGTCTGTGGTGACCAGATTGTAGGTGGCGACGCCTGCCGCAAAGGGAACGGCGGGCCAGTTGTTCGACGCACTGTTTGCGCTCGGCTTGGCGCTCGGCAACGCGCCGCTCGCGGCGGGCGAAACCTGGGGCGCCGCCGCCCCTCCCGGATGACCGGCCGCCGGGCTGTACCAGATATCCAGGTTCTTGTTGCCGCTGTAATTTGTGTCGACTATGCAGCCGTTGTACAACGATATCTTCATGCCGTGATTGCGCCCGGCCACCGGAACCGTGCTGGCGGTTGCGGCCACGGTACCGCCCATGGTGTCGTTGGTCTGGACGAGGAACGAGTAAGCGGCGTAAGTGATACTGCCCGATGTGCCGTTGACCGTCGGCACCACGGCGTCGGACACGGTCGCTGTGATCGTTTCGGCGACGAAGTCCGACAGGTAGAACTTCGCCACGCCGTTGTCGGCGGCGGCGAAGGTGTATTGGTTCCCCATCAGGGTGCCTTGGGCCTGGCCCGGAACGATGTTCCAACTGCCATGCCCCGTGCTGGTGGTGAGGTTCACGGTGCCGGTATAAGTCGTCACCGTACTGCCGGTTCCCGCTGCACCGTCCTTGGCCGTTACCGTCACGACCGCGCCGAGGCTGGAGGCGCCGCCACAGGTGCTGCCCGACGCCGGCGCCTCGACCAGGAAGCTCACCGCCGAAGAACAGCCGGAGGAAATCACCAGGTCTGGGTCCTCGCTCGACGGCAGCGCTGGCGGAGTCGGTCGCGGTTCGGTGAGTTGGCCGTCGGTAACGCCGATGTTCACGGTCGTGGCGGTCGTATGCGTCAGGCCCAATATCGCCTGGTACTCGCCGTTGAACAGATAGGTGGCGCTGCCGTCGTTGGCGGTGCCATTGGTGAGAACGCCGTAGCCGGCGATTTTCGACCAGTCGCCCGTGCCGCTGTTTGTCGACAGGGTGATGGTGGTCGTGTTGTTCGGCATGATGACATTGCCATCGCCGATATCGTGCGCGGTGATTGTTACCTGGGTCGGGCTGCACGTGGTGCCGACGCCGGCATGGCTGATGGCGTAGTGGTTGAGGCAGGCGTTGGCCTGGCTCTGGTCGCGCTGCACCAGCGCCAGACCGCCTTCGTAGTTGTAGATGCGGAACTCGTCGATCACGCCGTTGGCGGAGTTGCCATAGGCGGCGGCGGCAACGAAGGCGCTACGGTTGTCGCCGATATAAAGCGTGCCGATGTTGGGCGACACCGTCCCCGACGAGGTGAATGCCGTCGCGGCCAAATAAACGCCGTTGACGTAGATGCGGAGATGGTCCTGATTGGTTCCTGCCAAAGCGTTGAAGTTCCAACTGACGCCGACGTGGATCGCACCGTTGCCGTCGAGTGCCACGGCGGCCGTCTGCGCGGCGCGCAAGGTGCCGTCGCTGTCGCGCACCACGAAGCGCAGCCCCGACGAGTTGGCGCTGATCTTGTACTTGACCAGGTAGAACCACGCGTTGTTGGCGGTGGTGGCATCGAACAGCATTGCCTCCACCGAACCGGCCCCGTTCCAGGCCGTTGCGCTGGCCGGTTTGTGCCAGAAGGTGATGGTCCCCGTGCCGCCCACCGTCGTGGGTATCGAGATGTTGGTGTCTATCGCTCCGATGTTCGCTGCCGCGGTGTTGGCCGGAATGCCGGCGCCGCGGCAGATGTAGCCCGCGACATTATCGACCGTCTGCGGCTTCACCCCGGCGCCGACGCTGATGGTTGCTGCGTTGCGGCCGTTGCCGCTGCTGTCGATCACTTCGCCCGCCGTCCCGATCCAGTTCGGTTGTTCCATGCGGTACTCGGCCACCGGACGGGGAATATAGTATTTGAGCGCGGTATTGGGCGCGGGGAAACCCACCGCCGTAACGTCGTAATCGCTCGTCGAAACCTGCCAGCCGACTTGTCCGAGCGTTGCCTGCGGGCCGGCGATGTCCGTTCCGTACTGGTAAATGAATTCGCCGTTTTCCTGGAGAATGATCTGGAGGTTGTAGCTGCCGGCCGCGCTGGTCGTGAAACCGGTCCATTCCGGCACGCCGAACCAGGTGACGACGAAACTGCGGTAGGGCGCTACGCCGTATGCGCCGTAGCTGACATAGCAACTGGCGCGGTTGGTGCAAATGGTTTGATACCCCGGCACGTCCGAAAGCAGGGTCGGGTCCAGGTCGTTGCCGAAAATCCGCATCGTGTAATTCAGGTTGGCGTTCGGGTAGGGTAACTGGGTGACCGGACTGCCGTAACCGCAGGTCGTATTGTTGTTGAACTGCAAGCGGCCGTTGCTCATGATCCGCACCGTCGTGAAATTCATGCCGCCGTACATGAAAGTAAATCCGAGCGGGATGGCATCGCTGATGGTGTCGTCGATTCTGGGCGGTGTGGTGCCGCAGCCGGAGGCAAAGTTGAACTTGTAAGGACTGGTGTTGTAGCCGACGACCGTCTGGGTGCTGGAATCGACCCAGTTGAACGGCACGGAGGTATTGGCGTAGGTCACCGCCAGCGCCAGCGGCGACGCGGCCACGCCGAGCAAGGCGAACGCCCATCGTAGCCACTTGAGGTATCCCGAATGCTTCATGTTCGCTGGGTTCCGAGCTTGCCTGACCAAGACGGTCGCGGCGTTAACCGCGACCGTTGCCAACTCTCCGGAAGCATTCAATCGAGGTGCGCGGATCGAAGTGCCCCGGCGCGGGATCGGTTCGCCGGGGATTCCAGGGATTTGCCGTTTTGTCGCGCCGTCGGTCATGCCAAACAATACCCGCGACGCCTATGGGGATTATGCCACCGTCTCAGGCCGCAGATTACCGGGCACGGGAATCGTTTGCGGCAGCCGCCAAACGCATCACCGAATCAGTAATTTTCGCGGATATAGATCGGCGGCCGGCGCTGTCCGCCGCTATAGACCCCGAAGGTGGCGCGACAGGTGGGGTCGCGGTCGTAATTGGCGCCGCACCATTTTCCGCTCAGGTAGGACATGGATGCTGTCGTGCCGCCGCCGATGCTTGAACAGTCGGTCGGGCTGCCGGAACTGCCGAGATTGACCGTTAGATCGACGCTGCCGGACGTAGCGACTGCAAGAGGCCCCAGTTCAATGGTGCCGGTGCCAGCGCTGTTGGCGCCGACGACAGGCGCCACTGCGCCGACGCCGCTGGTGAGGCCGATGTTGGTAGCGTTGAAAGTGCTACAACTGTCGGCGGTGTTCCGGACGAAGGCGTTGCCGTTCCAGTACTGGTATTCGTAGGGTATGGACAATTTGCTGAGGTCGGAGCCGAAGGCATTCCCCAGCCACAGGCGGCCGTAGCGCATGCGCAGAGGGCTGCCGGAGAACTTCTTGTAAGTGCACGCAGTGCTGCACCCTGTGGCAGCAGGATTCATGTCGGCAGTGGCGACCTGTGGTGAAGTCGTGACCTCGGCATCATTGACGGTCAGGCCGATATCGAGCGCATCGAGAGGGGCCGCCGGTGCGGCCGGCCGCGAGTAGACGACGGAAGTGCTGTTGCCGGCCAGGCCGTAGATGCCGTTTGCCCAGCTTCCCGAGAGTGCCGCGCCGTTGCTGGCCACGATGGAAGCGCCCAGATTGGTACCGCTATCCGCGTTTTCTGCGCCAAAGCTCACGGTTCCTTTGGCGTAGCTGCCGAAGTAATTTGCGGTCACAGTTCCGACGCTGTTGCGAGCTTCGACCAGTTCGGCCTTGGTTGGATCGCCCGAACGGCTAAGGGTGAAGTTCTGCCCCATGTAGGTGAAATTGCCAGCCGGGCAAGCGTTGCTGACGGCGCCGACCACCGTAAAGTAACTAGGCACGAAACGGCCGACCCAGGCGGTTTCGGCATTGTCGGTAATGGCGTTGCTGCTTGAAAATATCTTGACGCGGCTAGTGAGGTCGAGACCTGAAGTATTGAGATAGTTGGTCGCCGCCGGTGCTGCGTTCAGTGTGAAGCTCCCCACTTCCGAATAGGTCAATCCGCTGGCGGCGGTTGCTCCCCCCGAGACGATGACGGTGGCGCCGTTAAAGCTTCCGGCGGTGCCCGGCGGCGCTGCCGGGGCGAGCGCAGGTGCGTACGAAGTGCCGGTGGGGTCGGCGGTGAGCGTAACCGAATCCGCATAATGCGGCGTCACCCCGCCCGCGGTTACCACGCCGTAAGTCGCTGCTCCCGGCAGCCCGTTGGCGCCGGTGTCGCCGCCGCTGTTCCAGAGGTAGCCGGCGACGGTGGCGCCGAACGTGGCGCCGGCAGCGGCGAACTTGCTACCGGCGGCGCTGTTGGCCGCCGGATTCAGTGTCGTGCCGTCGGTTACATTCGATACCGCGATGGCAAAGGGGCGCGCCGTCAAGGTGGTGCTGGAGCCGGTGACGGGTGTCGCCGCGGAGTCGTCGCGCAGGTTGATGGAATACTTGCCCACGTCCGTTGTCACCAGGCAGAAATTGGCAACACCGTTTGCGAATGTCAGGCTTATGTTATTGCTGGTCGACGACAGGGCCGGCGGTGCTATCGACAGCGTCTGGCAGGAACCTCCGCTATTGGGCAGGCAGGGGGTGGCCGTACCGTTGGTGGCGCATATTTTCGGATAACCGGCGTTGGCGGGATGGTCGCTGGTGGCCGGTGTAAACCAGCCGTCCAGTGCCTTGGTTCCCGTATAAGTGTTGTCGACACCGCAGCCGTTGTTGCGGGAAATGCTCATCGAGTGAGGCCGGCCGGCCACCACGCCGCCGCCGGGCTGTGCGCTGAGCGTGTCGTTGTTCGCCACGCTGAACGATGTGCCGCGATATTGTATGGCCGTAGACAACGACGAAGCTATCGTTCCGCCGTTTTCGCGAACGTTGATGTAGAGGTCTTCGGGGCTGCCGTCGGCGACGTAGAACTTGGCGACACCATTGTCGGCGGCGACGAAGGTGTACCGGTACTGATTCCCCGGCAGTGTGGTCAGCGTACCGTTGGCGCTCTGCTTGGTCCACATGGCGTTGGTGGAATTGCTGGTACCGCCGGCCGTCAGCGCCGCCGCGAGATTGACGGTGTTGGTGTAGCCGATGACGATATTGCCGTTGGCATCGAGGGCAGTCACCGTCACGATCGGCTTGCCGTTCGACGCCGTGCTGCAAGTGCTGGGCGCGAAGTTATCCACCTGGATGCGGTAGCCGGCCGGGGGCAGTATGGTCTGGGCACATATCTTGAGGCCGGCAATTTCGTGGAAATTGTTGGCGCCGCCCGTGGAGCCGGTGAATGACAGCTTCCAGTTTTGCGGCACCGTGCTTTGTGAAGCATTCTTGGCAAACACGTCGAAGCTCGATACCACCGAATTGTAAGTATTCCCCGAACCCGTCGTATCCCTATCCACCGCAACGTAGGTATGGTTGCTGGCATAGCCGCGCGCGTCCACGGTGATGCGATATAGATGGCCATACGCCGGTGAACCCGATCCCGCATTGTCGATGCCTGGGTTCAGGGTGCTGCTGCCGGCCAGATACGGGTATCCGGTCAGGCCTGATCCCGATCCGCGCAACGATACGGAGTCTGGCGTCTGGCCAGGGGCACTGCCGCCGGTACGCCCCTCGGTGTTGGCAGAAAAGTTGCCCCATTCGTCGATTGCAACACCCAGCCAGCCGCCGATGAAGCCTGGGCATCCCCCCGGTATCGCGCAATCCGATCCTATCTTCTGCGCATAGCCGAGCGAACCGCCGAATGCGCCGGGCGTTGGCGTCTGGCCGGCGTCCGACAGCGTCAGCGCGATACCGTCGGCGCCGTTGCCGCCATAGGCGTAGTGCTTGAACTCGACGAAAATCACATTGCCGGCGGCGGGGAAAGTACTCGGCACGTTGGCCACGGTGGCGCGTCCGCCGCAATTGTTGGTCAGCCGCAAATAGCCGCTATTGGCGATGACCGGATCGGAAAAAGAGGCACAGGGATAAGTGCTGTTGTTGTTCTGGTTGGCGACGAACCAGTCCGCGCCATAGATGGTCGAGGGATTGAGAGCGGTGCGGCCGAAGTCATCGCAGGCGCAGGTCAGCGCGACTTGCGGATTTTGCGTCGCCGCCCAGGTGGCCATGGCGCTGGATGGCTGGCAGGGCGTCGGCACCTGACCGACGGCGAAGTCGGTGCTGCTGCTGATGGCGCCGCTGATGTTTGAAACGCCCGTGGAGGCGGCACCTGCCGTTACCGGCGTCGGCAGCGTCCAGGTGCTGTTCGCATATTTTCCTACCGCGAAGCTGGTGGCCGTGGCGCTGATGTCCAGATCGCCGGGTTGGAAATTGAAGGTGGCACCGTAACTGCTGACGCTCACGGTATCGCCGCTGGTCCACAAGGTCCAATAGCGGTTGGCATCCAGGGTGGAGTCGATGCTCGAGTTCTCGATCATCGGATGTTCGTTGCCGGTGGTGCTGCCGGTAAGCGTGCCGCCGCCAAGCGGCGCGGTAACGATCGTGATGCCGATCGGCGCGTAGTTGGTGCCGCTGCCAACGGGATAAGTGCAGGTCGTCGTGCCGGAAGGGAAGCTCAGCCGCAGATTGCCGGCGACGAAGCCGTTGGTGCGCGCCACACCGGCGGGGCAGGCTGCCGAGACGGTGATGATGTTGCTACCCGTCGAGATGTAGCCGTTGGTCAGCGTCAGCAGCGTTTTGACGCTGACGCTGGCATTGAGGGCGATGCCGAAGCTGTTGTTCAGCGTCAAGTTAGGGAAGACCGTCAGGATGCCGGTGCTGTCGATGTTCTGGACGGCGGTGCCCTTGAAGGTCCAGGTTCCGCTGTCGCTGGCGCCATTGAAGCTCGCGCCGCCGTTGTTGGTGAAGTTGCCATACAGATCGACGTTCGAGCTTCCCAGCGCAACGGTGCCGGTATTGGTGAAGCTGCCGCCGACGATCAGCGTATTCGTCCCGGAAGCGCTCAAGGTGCCGCCGTTGGTCACGTCGGCCAGGGTCGGGGTGGTGACGTTCAGCGTTACCGTATGGCCGCTGACAATGCTTGCCGAGTCGCTGGTGAGCGGTATGCCGCCGCGGCAGTTGGTCCAGGTCGCCGCCGCATTCCAGTCACCGCTGGCGGTGCTGGTGCAGTTGGTGGGCGGCGAATACCGGATGACAACGATACCTGCGCCCCC
>OBOI01000454.1_pt1 | contig 14478 bp, 17 predicted proteins | sample 1670151 | NCBI WGS metagenome assembly OBOI01 (sample SAMEA104232303, study PRJEB22302) | sediment metagenome | biome: forest; feature: aquifer; material: sediment | place: USA | collected 2011-08-07 | depth 0.01 m | reverse complement strand
TCCTCGTAGAGGATGAACAAAATCTGTAATTTATTTTTCTTTGCTGAGTAATTACGATTATTCTCTTATAAATTCTTCTTGAATAATTTTGGTTCAACAAAGATCCATGTTTTTAAAACACCGAATGCAATACCAACTCCAACGACGCTTCCAGCCAAGATATCAGATGGATAATGTACGCCCACATACGGCCGTGAAAGTGCAACAAGAGAGGCAAACGCGAACCATAACCATTTTTGTTTGGAATAAAAATGAGAAATGATTGCTGCTCCCGCAAAATTATTCACTGCATGGGACGAAGGAAACGATAAACCGCCGCCACAATCTACCAACAACCTTACCCCTTCCAATGCCCTGCAGGGACGAATTCTTCCAAAAAGCTCTTTGAATAACGAACTATTCAATTGATCACTGATGACAATCGTTATGATCAATAATCCAACTGTTGTTCTTCCGTTCGATCCCCCCTTCCACACAAGCCACAATAAAAGTGACCCAACAACTGCATACATCGGTTTTTGTTTGTTCAAATCGGTCAGGAACGGCATGAGCCAATCGAAAACAGGATTTGCCAGAGTGTGATTGATGAAAAAAAATATTGAAACATCGATCGAATAGAGAAATTCAATCACGCTTTATTGCTCCTTCGATAAAACCAGTAAATAATACCGACGATTATTCCGGTAACGATCAGAGTGGTGACAAACTGGCTGTACGTTGAGAGATAAAATCCTATTGCTTCCCAATTTTCTCCCAGTATGGTTCCGGTGTACACCAGAATCCAATTCCACACCAATGCGCTGACAAAACAAAGAATGGCGGTCGGCAAAAACTTCACTTCAGACATTCCAGCAAAAAAACCTACAACGCCTCTCGTCCCGGATAAGAATCGATTTACCACAATAAGCCAGTACCCATAATGTCGGAACCACTCTTCAATTTTATGAATTGCATCGAGAGGTAGAAACTTTATTTTACCCTTTTCAACGATCGAAAGCCCGAACCAATCCCCGATCTTGTACATCGTCATAAAACCTGTTGTACTGCCGAGTGTTGCGATCAATAATGCGGGATAAAAATCGATTTTCCCGATGCCGACCAAATATCCTCCGGCAACAATAATGATATCGCTTGGAGATGGGGGCAAAATATTTTCTATATAGGCAATCGCAAAAATTGCAACATAAACCCACAGCGGATCCAGCGATTGAAGAAACAAAAATAGCGACTCAATCATATGCCAATTAATTCATGAATTAATCATTGCAATTGCATAGGCAACAGCACCATCACCGCTTCCGATAAAACCCAATCCCTCATTTGTTGTTGCTTTTACAGAAACAGCATCAATAGATATTTTAAGTGTCCTCGCAATATTACTCCGCATCGAATCGACGTAAGAAGCGATCTTCGGTTTTTGAAGCACGAGGGTTGAATCAATATTACCGACCGTATATCCGTTTTTTTTGAGTATCTCTCCGACGTGTTCAAGCAGATTCACACTGCTGATGCCTTTGTATCGCTCGTCAGTGTCGGGAAAATGTTTGCCGATATCGCCGAGACCTGCTGCTCCCAACACTGCATCGCAAATGGCATGGATAAGAACATCGGCATCCGAATGACCGAGAAGACCTTTCTCAAAAGGAATCTCCACCCCGCCGAGGATAAGCTTTCTCCCGGTTTCCAGCCGATGCACATCAAAACCGAATCCGATCCGTTGCATTGTTATGCCTTAATTTTAAATCCTAAAAATAGATAGTGAGGTTTTCCCCATTCGACAATGACATCATCAATTTTGGACATTCGAGGACCCACACGAAGATCTTTGATCAGATCTTCAATCAAACCCCTCTCTCCTTCCACTTCCAAAAATACTGATCCATCAGGTAAATTCGCCACATAACCTTTCAGATCATATTTCCGTGCAGCTCTGTCCGCAAACCATCGATAGCCGACGCCTTGAACAATTCCTTTCACCGTTATTTTGGCATTTACATCCATGATGGCCAACTTTATGATACCGTTTTTGAATTCGAAGAACCGATACCAAGTTTTTCGGTAATCGTGTCCGAAAATTCAGAGATCAAAATTCCTACGAGTATCAACGCACCGCCAACAATACCGATCACTCCTAATATCTCATTGAGGAAATAATATGCCAGAACAGCTGCGATCACCGGCTCAACGGAAAAAATGATCACCGCCCGCGTCGGTGTGGTATCTTTCTGATAACGTGTCTGAATATATGTCGTCACAACCGTTGCAAAGAGTCCCATATACAGCAATCGGGTTAATGCGCCAAGCTCAGTACTGAAGACCGGTGTCTCAAATGGAACAAACATCCATCCAACGATCGATGTGGATAGTATTTGTATAAATGCAAGCTGCGTGGTGTTTTCGTTCTTTGAATAAATGTCCAGATACACAATGAAAATGCCGAATATCAGCGCCGAGATCAATACTAGAAAATCTCCGAAGTTTAATGTTGCCCCTTCCGGAGATGTAAGCAAATACAGACCAACGGTCACAATGACGATGCCAATAATATTTCCCACCTTCGGGGGACGACGTTCGATAATAAGTTGTGCCAGCGGCGTAAACAACACCATCAGACCGGTAATGAAAGCCGCTTTCGATGCCGTCGTCTGATAGATGCCCCAATTTTGCACAACAATTCCGGATCCTAACATTGCACCAAGAATGATTCCTTTCCGCCATGTCGTTCTTGAAATTTCTTGTAACTGCCGGAAAAAGAATAGGGCAAAAACCAACGCGCCGATACTAAAACGTACTGCAACAAACAATGAGGGTGAGACATCATCAACACCCGAACGTACGACGACAAACGTGCTGCCCCAAATGAATGTTGTGCCAAACAGTAATAATTCCGCGCTACTTCGAGTCGTCATCCGAGAGAAAGTTTCTTAAAAATTGATTCAGGAATATTACGGATGATCAACATGATGTACCGCCACATCCATTTTGAATACAGAAAATCTTTTCCATTCTGCTGTGCTTTAAAAATATCCTTTGCTACTTCCTCCGCTTGTGCGGTGATTGCACCGGGAAGCGGCATACCTTCAGTCATTTTTGTTTGTACAAATCCGGGATGGACTGTCAGCACATGAACTTTAGCGGAAAATAATCGATTCCGAAGTCCGGAAAGATAAGCTGTGAATCCGGATTTTGCACTGCCATAAATGTAATTCTTCTTTCGTCCTCGCTCTCCCGCCACGGAACTCACACCAATAATGAATCCTTCCCTCCTTCGTTCAAGATCATTGGCGACAATATTCAAAATTGATACGCATCCAAGATAATTTGTAGCGATGATTTTTCCGCTTTCATAAAAATCCTTTTCGGCGGTTTCTTGATTTCCCAAATAACCGGCGAGACAAACTATCCCGTATGGTTTTACCGGAAGACTTTCGTAAAACGGCAAATGCTTTTCCCAATCGGTAATATCAAATGAGTATGCATCAACTTCTACCTTGTAACGGATTTTAATATCTACTGCATCTCGCCGCAATTTAACGATGTCTCTGCTTGCAAGGTAAATTCCATATCCAGCTTTGGCATACAGGTGAGAAAGCGGACGGGCAATATCGGAACCGGCACCAAGAATTAAAATGTATTTCATTGTAATCCAATCCGTCGCGATTGTAAAGAATGAAATTTATTTGCTGAATCAAACCGCTTTTTCAGCCGGATAAACTGCTGCGAAAGTTCGTACCCTGATTTGAACATTTCTTCGTTCATCCGAACATCCTTTGCTAAATATAACCGTCCGCCGCAATCCTTAACGACAGAGTCGAGTTCATTAAACAACCTCATCGTTTTTTCCGTAATGGGAAAATCCAATGCCAACGTATATCCTTCTTTGGGAAAGGATAACATCCCCTCTTGTTTTCCAAAGAGTTTTAAGACTGCAAGAAATGAGCCTTTCCCGCTTTCTGAAATTTTTCTCAATATTTTCCTCAGTCCCTCTCTTGAAGTTTCCTTCGGCAAAACAAATTGATATTGTGTAAAACCGCGCTTCCCGTATATTTTATTCCAATGGTAGATCGAATCCAGAGGATAGAAGAATGGGTCATAATCAACGACCGAATCCTTGGAGAAATATGTCGCATATCGAATGTTATTAAACATTTTCACGGTGACAGTATTCAAAACAAAATTCGGGAAATACATCGGAACGGAAACAGAAAATCGTTTATCGGCGATCAACGGATTTCTGTAACGATATCCGATGTCATCTCTTGTTGCGTGTTCTCCAAGAATTAATGCAGACCTGCCAAGATGCTCTCCTTTCGTCAGGCAATCGATCCACGCTACCGAATAGGTCCAATGTTTATTCGCCTCAAACGCTTCAAATATTTCGTCAAGATTTTTTGTTTTGATCACTCGTTGGCGGATAGAAGCGGTTTCAATCTTGATTAACTGAAACGTTGCTTCCACAATAATACCCGTCAATCCCATCCCACCGCACGTTGACCAAAAGAGATCGTCGTTCTGTGTTTTGGAACATTCGACAAGAGAACCATCGCTTAATAGAATCTTCATTGAGTGCACATGATTGGAGAACGAACCGGCAACGTGATGATTCTTGCCGTGCACATCGGCAGCAATTGCACCGCCGATCGTCACGAATTTCGTTCCGGGCGTCACCGGCAAGAACCATCCGCGGGGAACAAAGACGTCGAGCATTTCCGAAAGTGACACGCCGGACTCACACGAAACGATTCCGTTCTGTTCATCGAAAGCGAGAATGTGGTTCAGTTTCAATGTCGAAAGGATAGTCCCGTTCAGTGATGAATCGCCATAACTTCGACCGAGTCCGCGTGCAATCAGCTCTTTCGACGATTCAACAACCTTCTTTACTTCACCTATCGATGATGGAGAATATACATTCGCATCTATGACGGGATAATTTCCCCAGTTTGTTATTTTCATATAGCGAATGTACGAAAAGAAATGATGTTTTAGAAGTGAAAACTACGTCGGTGTTGGGAATCGGAGCAAACTGGCGGACACGGCATTGCAACTAACGTTTAGCGTAAGCACGTCGTTGTGCCGCGAGCTATAAATGATTTATCAAGATGCGAAGCGGCGGCATGGAACGAGCACCATAATTCTTTTCAAATGAGCAAGTGTCGTGGTTTGTGCTGTTAGTTGCTGTTGCCCGTTCATTATGTCAAGAGCCAGCCTTGGTTTTAATTATTATTCCCGGCTCACCAACGGCGTAACCCGTTAGTGCATCCGTAAAATAGACGGATGTGAGATAGGCACCAGTACAACTCTTCTGGTAAATCCAGTTCTGTCCGCCGTCTGTGGTTTTCAGAATTGTTCCTCCTCCTCCGACAGCATATCCCGTGCTTGCCGAAGTAAAGTAAACACCATTCAAGGAAACGGTGATGCCGCTCGTGAGCATGTTCCAGGTGGTTCCGCCATTAACAGTTTTGATGATGGTCCCATTCCAACCTACTGCATATCCTGTTTGCGCATCTGTGAAAAAAACCGAGTTAAGTGTTTGAGTTGTTCCACTGATTTGTTTTATCCAATTAGTACCGGCATTTGAAGTTTTGTATATGATGCCAAATGAGCCAACCGCATAGCCGGTATTTGCATCTGGAAAATGAAGCGAAATGAACCAATCAGTTCCTCCGCTTGGAACGGTTGTCCATGTAGTTCCAGCGTTTGTTGTTTTAAGGATCACACCATTTAATCCTGCGGCATATCCGTTGTTTGCATCGGTAAAAAAGATCGTTTCTATTTTTTGTGTTGTACCGCTTATGAGCGGTGTCCAGTTGTCGCCCCCATTGGTGGTTTTGGAAATCTGTCCGCTGTATACCGCAACATAACCGGTATTGGCATCTGTAAAGAAGACGGAATACAAATTTGATGTTGAACTGAGCGATTTGTTGCTCCAGCTTGCACCTTTATCGGTTGTCTTAAGTATGGTCCCTTCATATCCAACAACATATCCAGTGTTAACATCAGGAAAGTGAACTTCAAGTAATGTTTTCGAGGTAACGCTCAAAGACATTCCATTCCAGGTCGAACCGCCATCAAGTGTTTTGTTTATAGCTCCGTATTCACCGACCGTTATGGCCGTCTGCCCATCAAGACTCGTCACGCTATACCACAACGTGCCATATACCGGATATACTTGCCAAGTGGAGCCGCCGTCTGTGGTTCTGGTGATCCTTCCATAGCCAACGGCATATCCATGCGTTGCGCTGGAAAAACAAACCGATGTCAGGGTTTGAGTGGTACCACTCGCGCCGGGCATACTCCATGCCTCTCCACCATCGGTTGTTTTATGTATAAGGCCATTATAACCTACAGAATACCCAATCATAGCATCGACAAAGAACAATGAGTATCTATCGGATGTTAAAGCGGCGGATTTTGATACCCATGTAGCACCGCCGTTTGTTGTCTTGAGAATACTCCCGCCATAACAAGCGACGAACCCGATTTCGGATGTAACGAACTGCACACATGTTAACATGATTGACTTTCCGCTTGTCTGCGAAATCCAGGTTGAGCCGCCATCGGTCGTTTTCTTGATTGTTCCTGATTCTCCTACAGCATAGCCGGTCTGCGCGTCTATGAAAAAGACCGAATTAAGATCAACCGATGTTCCAGAGGTTTGAGATGTCCATGTGGTACCTCCATCAGTTGTTTTCAAAATCACTCCGTCATACCCCACAACATACCCAATTGAAGCTGTTGGAAAATGAACTCCATTCAGCACTTTGGAATCTCCCATTCGCACAATAGACCAATTGATGCCGCCATCGTTTGTTTTGAGGATGGTCCCTTTTCTTCCGACGGCAAATCCCGTGTTGACGCTGATGAAATCTGCCGCGTTAAGATCATTACCTTGTGGAAGAGGATTGAGCCAGAACCAATCTTGTTGTTGGGAGGGAGGAATGTTCCCATCATCCGATGGTTGCGTGGGACTCTCCTTCTTACAGGCATCAAGGAATAAAGCGACGGAGCAGAAAAGCAGAAGCGTGGTAAACAGAGTAGGTTTCATAACGGTTCTCCTTAAGAATCTTGACAAATGAAGATAACACCTATTTGAGTATCATCGTGGGGTAAGAACGTGCTAAGTACAACCCACAAAGGATGAAATTTATTTTCGCGACAAATCTCCTTTTCGGAAAGGCAATTGCAACTAACGTCTGCACAAACCACGCCGTTATTTTTGCCGCTATCAAACGACCAATTTTTTTTGCGCCAATAGCAATGGAGCGACCACTATTCGTTTTCAAAAGACGGCGCGTCGTTGTCGCGCGTGTTAGGCGCAGTTGTTTTGCGACCAAACAACTCGGACAAAGAATCAGAGATAGTCCCACGCCTCAATTGGATTTTTTCTTGAGACGTCTGCGCTTCGCCCTTTTCTTATGAGGCTTATATTTCGCCTGACCTTCACGGACTTGATTCGGCAATGGCATCTGTGGAAGTTGGTAAATGTGCTCCTCAACCGTGAAGAGACTGTAGTCTTCAATAGGTTTCGAGCCGACGTTCTGACTGGAAATGTCAGAATCAATAAGCCCCCTTGGATCAAGCGATAGATCGATTTGCTCTGAAGCCTTGATGTCTTTTTTGTCAACGAAGTCGCCCATCGGCTTGGTGCCAAAATGAAATCTCTGAACAATTGTCTTGATAGCTTGTGGGCTGTTGTCAATACCAATCCAATTGCGCTGCAAGTTGTTGGCGGCGATAAGGGTGGTACCTGAACCGGCGAAACAGTCGACCACTATGTCAGCTTCATTGGAGGACGCTTCGACGATCAGCTTCAGCATTTCTAGATTCTTTTCAGTGGGATAACCTGTGATTTGGATATTTTGATTGTGGGCATCCCGATATTCTAACCAGATATCCTGCAACGGAATCCCCCCGTTCTGGTCAAAGAAAATTTTCCGCCGAGGGTTCCCGTTGGGTGACCAGTATATCTCACCTCGTTTGTCCATTTCATCCAGCGTAGAGGGACGGTACTGCCAATGTTTTCCTGGTGGTGGAAGTTTTCCTCTCCACGGCTTTCCGGTCTCGCCGTTTCTAACCCCAGGTGCGTGAACTGGTACCTTTTTGTATCGTCTTCCCGACTTTGGGTCAATGTAATTATACTCTTTCTTGATTCGTAAGTCATCCCAAGGAAGAACGGGTCGATGCCAAGTGTATTTATCTGTCTTTGTGTAGAAAAGTATATAGTCTGAGATATTGCCAAAGGCTTTTCTAGTGTAATTCTTCGGATTACATTTCCTTCTGGTAATGAGGTTACGAAAGTTTCGTCGTCCGAACACCTCATCTAAAAGCAACTTGACCGGAAAGACCATTTTGTCGTCGAGGTGTACATAAATAGAACCGCTGTCTGAGAGAAGCTCACGCAAAATGACTAATCGCTTTCTTAGGAATTCCAGATAAGTATTTCCCGTGAGCAAATCAACGTATGCATCTTCTTGAGAGCGAGATTGGAAGACACTGTTTGTTGCGTAGGGTGGATCGATATAGATGAGTGTCACCTTCCCTTTCACCGCTGGGTCTCGAAGCAACAAAGCAAGGATTTCAAGGTTGTCTCCGAAATAGAGCCGCTTGGTGTCATTTGGTTTTCCTTCCACGGGGTAAACCTGTTGCACTTTCGCTGGCGGCGTGGAAAGGATTTCTTTTTCTGATGTCTTACCTTCATAAGAAAGCACGACACTAGCTTGCTCCGCATTGCGCATAGTTGCTGTACCGTTCCACTTTGTCTTCGATAATCCTGTTGCCATACTTTAATGCCCTCTACTGTTTCAGCCAGTCCAAAGTGATTCTGTTGGGTATCATTCTGAGCGTAACAACAAGTACTCGACCCTTCCCGCTTTTCTCAAGTCGTTCATAATCATCCCACATTGATCCGAGCAGAAGGCCTGGGCCGTCATTTAGGAAGATTACCTTTGTCGAGTACTTACGTCGCCGAGTAAAAGACAATATTTCGTTAGCGCAATTGAAATACCCGCCAGTTCGATCATCCTCCTGTGCCCCGCCCCTGTCACTGTCATAGCGTGCCAATCCTATTGCAAGTGGGAGAGGGTTGTCTCGTTCGTAGAGAGCAAAGTCGACGGGCCGCTTAGGATTTGGATAGCCGTTAAACACTGTTCCCATAAGAATGTCTTTTCCCGCCCTTTCAGGACCTTTCACACTCAGGGTCGGGAATTGCTTTCTCAGAATGGCAAATAGTCGCTCGGTTAGGTCATAGCCTTTCTTCCCCCTATCCTTGTACTCCCAGAGAATTCCACACAAGGCTTCGTCTGGAATAGGACGAGATGCGAATTTCTTCTGCACTACTGGAATATCTCTAAACTTCTTCCCGAAGTTGCGGCAGATCAAGTCAACCGAAGTTTTCTTCTTGAGCATTTCAACTGGGGTTTCAGGGCTAACGTACTTTCGGAAAACACGCGCGAGTTGGACGCGCATCCATCCTTCTGAAATAGTACAGATTTGCCGGAACAGTGCCTCGGAAGACTCTGAGGTTTTGAGCAATTGACCAAACATTACCAGAACCGGTTTGTAGAGCTCACAAGCTTCAGGAAGTATGTCTGGATAGTACTCGCCGGAAGCAAGTGTTATCCAGCTTGCTGCATCCTTTTTGTATTCACCGAAGAACTTCATTGTTTTGATTCTCTTTCTTGTTTTTGCCTTGCGCTTCGATTTAGTCATCGTTCATTCTGCAAGATAACGAAAAGTCGCTGTCAAACCATTTGCGGCTGGAAGTGTAACTCTGACACAAAACAATTTCGCCTAACGTTCGAGCAACCACGCAGTGCCGCCGACTATCCTCTATCAAATGACGGCGGCGTTGAGCGACCACAACAATACTCTACCAACAAAGGGAGCGCCTCCCCCGTTCTTTTTGCGGGGTCGTCGTCGCGCATGTTAGGCGCCGCCCGAACAATGATCAGAGATGTTCGAGAAAATTATCTGGTTCGACTTTCGCTTGCTTAAGGATGCCACGTAGGGTGCCGATCTTCAGTTCCTTATGCAAAGGAACCACACAGCCCACGTCACCAGAAGCGGTCGTTTTCTTCAACACGACGTGGCTTCCACGTTGACGAACTCGATGGAAGCCAAGACGCTCCAATGTCCGAATAGCTTCTTGACCGGAGACTTTCCGCAAATTAGGCATTGAGAGCAACCTCGAAAGTCGTCAATAGCGCCTTTTCCGTTTCCGGCATTGGAAATTCTTCAAGATAGAGTTCGGTTGCCTCTCTGAGATTTACCAGAGCCTCTTCAACCGTTGCGCCTTGACTGACTGTGCCAACCTCCGGACATTCAGCCACATACATATCTTCTTCTCTATGAAGAACTGCTGTGAATGTTCTAACGCTCATTGAATCTCCTTTTTCGGGTAATATAGCAAAAATCTCGTTCGGGTGGCGGCTAACTATTGTATAAATGTATTCATAGTTCGTTTATCCACCTCATTGGGCGGGATAGACGTCCCGCAAGGCGGGACGTTTATTTCGTTTTTGGACTCTCTTCGTTTGTGTTCGGCATTATCTGTTCAATCGGACTTCGGATGTTTTGAATGCTTCTTGTTGTTACGTGTGTATTCACCCCGTGAGATAAAATTCCTTTATTCACCCCGTTGGATATTTGGTTTTTATTTTTCACTCCATTCTTCAATGGCAGTATCCAACGGGATAAATATTTACTCTGTAAAACATATACATAATATCTCACGGGGTAAATGCGTCGCAAAACTATGCCGTAAGCCGTGGAGCGAAATCGTTTTTCTTATTCCGGCTCACTTTACTACCCGTTCAAATACATGTTGAATGCTTCTTTCCGAAAGATGCTCTCGCCCCTTTTGTCCTTCAAATAAATAATCTCTCGGTTTGTATTGTTTGTAGTATTCTCTCAGCATCTCCAATACAGCATCCGATAGCAGGGTATAATGATCTTTTCTCCCTTTGGCTTCACGAAGGTAAACAAGTTTCCGTTTACTGTCAATATCGCTCACATTCCAAAAATTTTTGGCAACCGGATACTTCATCGATTCCTCATTATTGAGGAGAACTGACGAATCCGGAGCGTTCGAAATGTGTAAGCTAATTGGAAGGTATGGTCATAATACTTAGTTCTTGCTGAAAAAGTAATTTATTCGCATAACCCTTCGAGGGTTTTCCTATAACATGGCAAATACCTTAAAAAATTTTACATCTCTATCTGACAACCCTCGAAGGGTTTCTTGTTTTTCAGTGAGAACTACTTAACTCACTTTGAAAAATAAATAATGAAGACAACGGCGAACATCCAAAGCAGCATATTGATACCCATTGGTGCATCGTTCATCAATATTGTCGTCGGATTTTCACCCTGCCCCTTGAGAAGAACGAGAAACAAGTACCGGAAAATGCCGAATAAAACGAAGATGATCGTGAAGATCAGATATTCAGTCCCGAATACTGAAATTGTCCGCTCTGCCATTGTGTAGAGCGAATATGAAATTGCCATACCTGTTGCGGTGATAACAAGAATATAATCAAGGAATTGTGTCGAGTATTGTTCCAATACACGGCGTTTGGTTTCGATGTTATTTTGCTGGATCATCACCAGTTCACTGCGACGCTTTGAGACAGCCAAAAATAGAGAGAGGAATAATGTGGTAATAATTATCCAATGGGAAATCAGTACGTCGATAGCGACCGCTCCCCCAAACACGCGGAGCATAAACCCAATTGCGATGATGAAGACATCAAGAAGAACAACGTGTTTAAGTTTGAATGAATATGCGAATTGCAAAACAATGTAGAAAAGGATGATGCCAAAGAAGTTCGGTGTAAGGCGAGAAGCAATTGATGTCGCAACAGTTGTTAAAATTGCCGCAATGGCACTTGCATTTACTATCGAAATTTCACCCGAAGCGATCGGGCGTTTCCTCTTTTCCGGATGGAGTTCATCAGCTTCTCTATCAAAAATATCATTGATGATATATATTGCACTTGACGCCGCACAAAATGCGATAAATGCCAGCCCCGCTTTGACTGTATAATCCCATTCAAATAAATGCTTGGAAAAGACTAACGGCATGAAGACAAAAGTATTCTTCAACCATTGGAGCGGACGTAAGAGACGGATAATGGGAGGCATTGGTATCAAAAGACTGCTTGTTCTTCGTAAATTCCAAAATGTTCTACAAGTGCATTACACATTTCACCAAGAGTAACATATGCTCGTGTTGCGTTCAGCAGATGCGGCATAAGATTAGAGCCGTCGACCGCCGCCTGTTTCAATTCTTCAATCGTTTTCTCAACGGCTTTTTGATCTCGGCTTTGGCGAATTTCAGCAAGTCGTTTCTTCTGCAAGATTTCTACTTCCGGAGAAATTGCCAGAATGGGAATGTCAATCTTTTCGTCTTCTTCTACATATTGATTCATGCCAACGATGATCTTTTCTTTGGTATCCAACTCGCGTTGATAGCGATATGCTGCTTCTGCAATTTCGCGTTGGAAGAATCCTTGTTCGATCGCAGGAATCACTCCACCCAGCATTTCGATCTTTTCAAAATATTGTTCTGCCTCCTCTTCCATTTTGGAGGTGAGGGATTCAACATAATAACTTCCTCCCAAAGGATCGATCATATTTGCTACGCCGGTTTCATCGGCAATAATTTGTTGAGTGCGCAGGGCGATCTTCACCGCTTTATCAGACGGCAGTGCGAGCGTTTCATCCATAGAATTTGTGTGAAGTGACTGTGTTCCACCTAACACGCCCGCCAATGCCTGAATTGCCGTCCTAACAATGTTGTTTTCCGGTTGCTGAGCAGTCAACGTGCATCCTGCTGTTTGTGTATGAAAACGGAGCATCCATGATTTTGGATTTTTTGCGCCATACTTATACTTCATTCGCTTTGCATAGATTCGTCGAGCGGCGCGGAACTTCGCGATCTCTTCAAAGAAATCGAGGTGCGAATTAAAGAAATATGAAATGCGCGGAGCAAATTCGTCAACATCCATTCCCGCCGCAATACCGTGTTCGATGTACGCAAATCCGTCGGCGAGAGTGAATGCAAGTTCCTGTGCAGCAGTTGAACCGGCTTCCCGTATGTGATAGCCGGAGACAGAGATAGGATTAAACTGCGGAAGTTCTTTTGCACAATATTGAAACATATCGGTAATGATACGCATCGATGGTTTCGGCGGATAGATCCATTCTTTCTGTGCGATGTATTCTTTCAGAATGTCGTTTTGTACTGTTCCGCGAAGTTGATGTGACTTTACTCCCTGTTTTTCTGCAACGACAATATAAAACGCAAGGATCATTGCAGCAGGAGCATTGATGGTCATTGACGTTGAAACCTTGTCAAGTGGAATGCCTTTGAAAAGGATTTCCATGTCGGCAAGCGAGCTTATTGCTACACCACAAATGCCAACTTCTCCTTCAGAGAACGGATCGTCGGCATCTCGTCCCATCAATGTCGGAAGATCGAATGCCGTCGAAAGTCCGGTTTGGCCGTGTTCGAGCAAATATTTGAACCGTTGATTCGTGTCCTCAGGCGTTCCAAATCCGGCAAACTGTCGCATCGTCCACAATTTACCGCGATAGCCGGTGTTATGAATTCCCCGCGTGTATGGAAACTTGCCCGGAAATCCGATGTCTGCCAAATAATTGATCTGTTCGATATCGGCAGGCGTTGAAAGCAAATCGACCTCTTCGCCGCTCACCGTCGTGAATTTCGCCTGCCTTCGCCGAAACGAAGCATCGGCTTCGTGCAGGCAGGCCTGCCGTACCTTGCCGCTTTGCTCGACACCGGCGTAATAGCGATCCCGTGCCTCTTTGATCGCATCCATGTCGTTAAATGTTGGCATGTTTTTTCTCCGATATGTTTGATCGTGTTGTAAAAATATTCGAATTGTAATCGATATATTCCATATTATTCTACGTTATGAATCGTTAAGTTCGCTTCAGCGATTAACAATGATTTAAACTTTGGCTGAAAATCCAAAAAATGTTTTGTTGCGAAATGAACATCAATCGCTGTTTGATCTTTCCATTCTTCGTAAAAAAAGAACTTGTTCTCATCCGTTGAATCCTGATAAAAATTGTAGCTGATACATCCCTCTTCCAATCTGGATGGAGCAAGCATGCTGTTGCATGGTGCAATCAGCTCGTTCCTTTTTTCGGATTTTGCAGTACAGCGGACGGTAATGATTTTCATATCAATTTAACCACAAAGCGCACAAGGTTATCACTAAGAACACAAAGGAAATTTTTTATAATGTTCCGTTAATTACTCTTTTGATTCCACTCTTAACAAGCAACACATTAAAATTTATCAGCATACCTAATTTACAATTTGACAGTTTCAAATATGTCAGTACTTGAGCAAGATGAACATCATTCAATGCTTCTACTGACTTTACTTCTATAATTAGTTGACCCTTAAAAAGTAAGAAACCTTGTCAAGGTTTATTGATCAACAACGAA
>OBOI01000452.1_pt1 | contig 14499 bp, 14 predicted proteins | sample 1670151 | NCBI WGS metagenome assembly OBOI01 (sample SAMEA104232303, study PRJEB22302) | sediment metagenome | biome: forest; feature: aquifer; material: sediment | place: USA | collected 2011-08-07 | depth 0.01 m | reverse complement strand
CCACCCCCCTGGAGATGGCGCCCATTGCCCGCCGTCTGGCCGGGGTCCCGGGTTGGCTGCCCCTGGTCACCGGGGTCGGCTGCCTGGAGACGGCCATCGGGCTCACCCGCTTTTTGAGCCAAGAGCAACGGCCCATCACCGCCATCATCAACTGCGGGGTGGCCGGGGCCTTTGTCGGTGCCGGACCGGGTCTGTTGGACCTCTGCCTGGCTGACCACGAGACCCAGGCCGATGCGGGGATCTCCACTGCCGATGGCATCGTGGAGTTTGACACCATCACCCTCCCCAGCCGCTTCCCCCTGCATGGCCCCCTGCTGGACCAGGCACGCACGATCCTGACCAAGCAGGGGCTATCATTCTGGGTCGGCCCCATGGTCTCGGTGCTTGCCGCGAGCGGCACCCAGGCCCGGGGCGAGGGACTCAGGGCCAAGTTTTCGGCCTTGGGCGAAAACATGGAGGGGGCGGCGGTGGCCCGGGTGGCCGCCGAGTTCCACCTCCCCTGCCTGGAGCTGCGCGCCATCAGTAATATGGTCGAGGAGCGCGACCTGACGCGCTGGCAGTTGGCCCCCGCCATCGCGCGCCTGGCCGAGGCCATGGCCATCCTCTTGCCCGGTTTACGGGAGTTGGCTCATGCCTAGCCCGCCCCTCTCCCTGGGCTTCTCCCCCTGCCCCAACGACACCTTTATCTTCCACGCCCTGGTCAGCGGTCGGATCCCCACCAAGGGCTTTACCCTGTTGCCCCCGGTGCTGGCCGATGTGGAGACCCTAAACGGCTGGGCGCTGAACGGACGGCTCGACGTCAGCAAACTCTCCTTTCACGCCCTGGGCCATGCCCTGGATGAGTATGTGTTGCTGGGGGCCGGTGCCGCCCTGGGCCGGGGGTGCGGACCACTGCTGGTGACCCGTGCCGGTCTCGATCCCCAGGGGCTCTCCCAACAGACCATCGCCATCCCCGGCCCCTACACCACCGCCGCCATGCTGCTGCGCCTCCGTTACCCCGACTGCCGGCAGCTGGTCACCATGCCCTTTGACCGCATCATGCCGGCCCTGGTGGCCGGCGAGGTGGGGGCCGGGGTCATTATCCACGAGAGCCGCTTCACCTACGCCGGCCTTGGCCTTGAACTGGTCACCGACCTCGGCGCCTGGTGGGAGGAGAGCACGGGCCACCCCATCCCCCTGGGCGGCATTGTGGCCCGCAGGGACCTGGACCGCGAGGTGCTCCTGGCCCTGGAAGAGGCCATTCGCGTAAGCCTGCAAGCGGCCTGGCGCGCCCCGGAGCTGGCTAACCCCTATATCCATGCCCACGCCCAGGAGCTGGATCCGCAAGTGATCGCCGCCCATATCGGGCTCTATGTCAACGAGTTCTCTCTGGACCTGGGCCATGAGGGGCGCGCCGCCATCCGCGAGTTTTTGCGGCGGGGCCGGGAGGCCTCCCTCTTTGCCGCCGCCAGCCACGAGGATATTTTCCTCTCCTAGCCCAGGCCCAGCCACGGCTTTACGCCGCCCTCCATCGGGCAAAAAAATTCGAAATTGGCAACTTATAAGGTGGTTGACATCTGGTAGATTGCGGCTATACTTACGAAACTCATCAGCACGGGTTTATTTGCCAGCGGCAGAAGAGCCTGTAAACCGTTACTCACATATGCCATTAGGATAGTACTTATGCAGATCACGGGCGCACAGGCCTTAATGAAATGCCTGAAGGAACAGAGTGTTGACTGTATCTTTGGCTTCCCCGGCGGGGCGGTCATCGATATCTATGACGAATTACTGAGGACACCGGAGATCACCCACGTCCTGGTGCGTCATGAGCAAGCGGCAGTCCATGCCGCCGATGCCTACGCGCGGGTCAAGGGCGACGTCGGGGTGGCCCTGGTCACCTCCGGACCGGGGGCGACCAACACCGTGACCGGTATCGCCTCGGCCTACCTGGACTCAATCCCCATCGTGGTCTTTACCGGCCAGGTGCCCACCAGTCTGATCGGCAATGATGCCTTTCAGGAGGTGGATATCGTCGGTATCACCAGGCCCTGCACCAAGCACAACTACCTGGTCAAGGATGTCAAGGACCTGGTGCCCACCATCCGCGAGGCCTTCCATATCGCCCGTACCGGTCGCCCGGGCCCGGTGCTGGTCGACCTGCCCAAGGACGTGATGGCCAACAAACTGATCTTCCCTGACCCCGAACCGGTACAGATGCGCACCTACCGGCCCACCTACGAGCCCCATCCCGGCCAGATCGAGAAGGCCTGCAAGGAGATCTTGAAGGCCAGCCGGCCGGTGCTCTATATCGGCGGCGGCATCATCGCCTCCAAGGCCAGTGCCGAGGTGACCGAGCTGGCCAAGAAGCTCAACATCCCGGTGACCATGACCCTGATGGGCCTGGGCGGTTTCCCGGGCACCGACCCCCTCTCCATGGGGATGCTGGGAATGCACGGCACCTACTACGCCAACATGGCGGTGGCCAACTGCGACATGCTGATCGCCGTGGGCGCCCGCTTCGATGACCGGGTCACCGGCAAGATCGCCGCCTTTGCCCCCCATGCCAAGATCATCCACATCGACATCGACCCCTCCTCCATCAGCAAGAACGTCAAGGTCCATGTGCCCATTGTTGCCGACTGCAAAAAGGCCCTGGCCGATATGAACCACTGGTTCGATACCGCGGTCGATACCGACCTCAAGGCGGTACATGCCAAGCATGAGCCGTGGCTCGCCCAGATCAAGGAGTGGAAGACAGCCCACCCCTTGGGCTATGTGGAGGAGACCGATGTCATCAAACCCCAGTTCGTGGTGCAGAAGCTCCATGAACTGACCAACGGCGATGCCATCATCTGCACCGAGGTGGGCCAGAACCAGATGTGGGCGGCCCAGTTCTATCAGTTCAACAGGCCCAACCACTTCATGACCTCCGGTGGACTCGGGGTCATGGGCTATGGCTTCCCCGCCGCCATCGGCGCCCAGATGGCAGCCCCGGACAAGGTGGTCATCGATATCGCCGGCGATGGCAGCATCCAGATGAATATCCAGGAGTTGGCCACCGCCCGTCAGTATCACTGCCCGGTGAAGATCGCCATTTTGAACAACAACTATCTGGGCATGGTCCGCCAGTGGCAGGAACTCTTCTACAACAAGCAGTACTCCGCCACCACCCTGGATGTGGCCCCCGATTTTGTTTTACTGGCCCAAGCCTATGGCGCGGTTGGTCTCCGGGCCACCAAGCCCAGCGAGGTCGAGGCGGTGATCAAGGAGGCCCTGGCCACCAAGAATACGGTGATCATGGACTTCGTCATCTCCCGCGAAGAGGGGGTCTACCCCATGGTCCCGGCCGGCAAGGCCACCACCGAGATGTTGCTGGTATAATCAAATTTATCAATTAACTTCCGGCGGCTGCCGGATCTTAGGGTAATGACATGAGACATACGATTTCCGTACTATTGCAGAATAAGCCCGGAGTCCTCTCCCGGGTGACCGGACTCTTCAGCGGCCGAGGCTTCAACATCGAGAGCCTGTCAGTCGCCCCCACCCTGGAGAAGGAGGTCTCCTGCCTGACCCTGGTGACCAATGGGGACGAGGCGATCATCGAACAGATTACCAAGCAGTTGCACAAGCTCATCGACGTGATCAAGGTCACCGACATGAGCGAGCACGAGTACGTGGAGCGGGAGATGGCCCTGATCCGGGTCAAGGCCGAGGCCTCCACCCGGGCCGAGGTCCTCAGGGTGATCGATATCTTCCGCGGCAAGGTGGTGGATGTCAGCACCAAGAGCTATGCGGTGGAGGTCACCGGCAGCCCCACCAAGATCAAGGCGATTATCGATATCCTGCGCCCCATCGGCATCCAGGAGATCGTCCGCACCGGGGCCGTCGCCATGACCAGGGCGGCCAAATAGAACAGCCCACATTATTCAGCCAGCGGATGCTTACCGAGCACTACCTTGTTTCAGGGGTAGTGCTTTGTTATTTTCTGCCGACCACGACCCCTCTCCCATGAAAACACCCCGGATCCCGGTTGCCCTTGAAGGGACCCCCTTCATCCTCTTCGCCGCCTTTACCACGCTGATCGCCGCCCTCCTGCGGCAGGAAAGCGCGGCGGTCGCGGCCTTGGCGGTCACCGCCTTTACCCTTTACTTTTTCCGGGACCCCTCGCGCTTGGTCCCTGATGACGAAACCGCCGTGGTCTCGCCGGCGGACGGCAAGATCATCCTGATCGAGGAGGTCCAGGATGATCGCTATCTCCAGGCCCGGGTGCAAAAGGTCAGTATCTTCATGAACATCTTTGATGTCCATGTCAACCGCTGCCCCTTTCCCGGAGTGGTGGAGCGTGTCGTCTATGAGCCCGGCCGCTTTTACTCGGCCGACTCCTCCCGCGCCGCATTGGAAAACGAGACCTGCGCCGTGGTCCTTACCGCCGCCCATGGCCGCCGCCTCGCCTTTGTGCAGATGGCCGGGCTCATTGCCCGCCGCATCGTCTGCTGGGCGGAGAAGGGGGATGCGTTGACCCGGGGCAGCCGGTTTGGCCTCATCCGCTTCGGCTCCCGGGTGGATCTCTACCTCCCCCTCGATCTCCCCCTGGCCATCAAGCTCGGCCAGCGGGTGACAGCCGGGGTGACGGTGCTGGGCAGGTTTGTTTAGGGGCAAATTACGAATTGAGAATGACGAATTACGAATTGGGGAGGATATCCTATTGAGCCCATTTGAACAGATAGCAGGCAAGGAGAAGGTCTTCATCTTCGACACCACCCTGCGTGACGGCGAGCAGTCACCCGGGGCCAGCATGAACATGCAGGAGAAGTTCCGGCTGGCCCAGCAGTTTGTCAAACTGAATGTGGACATCATTGAGGCGGGCTTTCCCGTGGCCTCCAAGGGCGACTTCAGTTGCGTCAAGAATATCGCCGACCATGTGCGCGGCATCCAGGTGGCGGGTCTCGCCCGCTGCCAAGAGCGGGATATCGATACGGCCTGGGAGGCCCTGAAGGGGGGCGAAGACCCCAGGATCCACACCTTCCTGGCCACCTCCGACATCCACCTGCGCCACAAGCTGAAGATGAGCCGCGAGCAGGTGCTGGAACTGGCCGTGGCCTCGGTGAAGCGCGCGGCCAAGTACACCTCCAATGTCGAGTTCTCGGCGGAAGACGCCTCCAGGAGCGATCTCGACTTTGTCTGCCAGGTCTTCGAGGCGGTGATCCAGGCCGGGGCCCGGGTCCTGAACTTCCCGGACACCACGGGCTACGCCCTGCCGGACGAGTTCGGCGCCAAGATCGCCTACCTGATGAGCCATATCCCCAGTATCGACCGCGCCATCATCAGCGTCCACTGCCATAACGACCTAGGGCTCGCGGTGGCCAACTCCCTGGCCGCAGTCAAGGCCGGGGCCAGGCAGGTGGAGTGCACCATCAACGGCCTGGGCGAGCGGGCCGGCAACACCGCCATGGAGGAGTTCGTCATGGCGGCGCGCACCCGGGCCGACCAAATGGCGGTGCGCACCGATGTGGTCACCGAGCACATCCACGCCACCAGCCGCATGGTCAGCACCATCACCGGCATCATGGTCCAGCCCAACAAGGCCATTGTCGGCGCCAACGCCTTTGCCCACGAGTCGGGGATCCACCAGGACGGCATGCTCAAGGAGCGCACCACCTACGAGATCATGAACCCCTGCGACATCGGCCTGACCAAGGGCACCCTGGTCCTGGGCAAGCACTCCGGCCGCCACGCCTTGAAGGACCGCATCACCGGCATGGGCTACACCCTGAAGGACGAGGAGCTGGACCGGGTCTTCAAGCGCTTCAAGGAGGTGGCCGATGTCAAGAAGGATATGTTCGACGAGGACCTGGAGGCCATCTTGATGGACGAGGTCTTCCGGGTGCCGGAGTCCTACGAACTGATGTCGTTGGGGGCCATGAGCGGCAGCAAGACCCTGCCCACCTCGGCGGTGCAGATGAAGGTCAACGGCGAGGAGTGCAAGGGGGCGGCCCTGGGGGTCGGACCCATCGACGCCACCTTCCGGGCCATCGCCAACCTCACCCACACCCAGAGCAAGCTCCTCTACTTCGCGGTCAGCTCCATCACCGGTGGCACCGATGCCCAGGGCGAGGTGATGGTGCGCATCGAGGACAACGGCAAGGTGGTCCTGGGCCAAGGCGCTGACCCGGATATCGTCACCGCCGCCGCCAAGGCCTATCTGAATGGCCTGAACCGGCTGGAGTATTTGAAAAACAAAGGATGAACGGCGTAGGGTGGGCATGCTCTGTTCCTGCCACCCTACACGATCGGAACAGTATCTATCGTTTAATCAATTTTTTTGGAGCATTGAACCATGGCGGCAAAGAAGACGAGTTATAATGTGGCGGTGGCCGGGGCCACCGGTGCGGTGGGCGGGGCGATGTTGGAGACCCTGGCCCGGCGGGAGTTCCCCATTGCGGAGTTACGCCTCTTGGCCTCGGCCAGATCGGTGGGCAAGAAGCTCTCCTTTCGCGGCCAGGAGATCGCAGTGCAGGAGATGACCCAAGACTCCTTCCAGGGGATCGACATCGCCTTGTTCTCGGCTGGGGCCTCGCGCTCCTTGGAGTTTGCGCCGGCAGCGGCAGCGGCGGGCGCGGTGGTGGTGGACAACTCCAGCGCCTACCGCATGGACCCCGAGATCCCCCTGGTGGTGCCGGAGGTCAACCCCCACGCCATTGCCCAGTACACCAAGCGCGGCATCATCGCCAACCCCAACTGCTCCACCATCCAGATGCTGGTGGCCCTGAAACCCATCTATGACGCCGTGGGCATCAAGCGCATCGTGGTCTCCACCTACCAGGCGGTCTCCGGCACCGGGGCCAAGGCCATTGAGGAGCTGAGCCAGCAGGTCAAGGACTGGGCCGCGGGCAAACCCATGACCCACAAGGTCTACCCCCACCAGATCGCCTTCAACTGTTTGCCCCAGATCGACAGCTTCCTAGAGAACGGCTACACCAAGGAAGAGATGAAGATGGTCAACGAGACCATCAAGATGTTCGAGGACACCGAGATCGGGGTCACCGCCACCACGGTGCGGGTGCCGGTCTTCTACGGCCACTCCGAGTCGGTCAATATCGAGACCAGAAAGAAGATCACCGCCGCCGAGGTCAAGGCCCTGCTGGCCAAGGCCCCGGGGGTCCGCCTGGTGGATGACCCGGCCAACTCCGTCTACCCCCTGGCCATCGATTGCGCCGGCAAGTTCGAGACCCTGGTGGGCCGCATCCGCGAGGATGAGACCATCGCCAACGGCATCAACATGTGGGTGGTGGCGGACAACATCTTGAAGGGCGCTGCCCTGAACGCGGTGCAGATCGCCGAAGTCCTGGTTCGGGACTACCTGTAAGTTGCGGATCATCGCCGGACGCGCCCGGGGCCGCCGCCTGTTTGCCCCGGGCAGCCGAGGCGGCGCTGCCATCCGGCCCACCGCCGACCGGGCCCGGGAGGCGTTGTTCAACATCCTGGGCTGGGAGCGGGTGGAAGGCGCCCAGGTCCTTGACCTCTTCGCCGGTACCGGGGCCTTGGGGCTTGAGGCCCTGAGCCGGGGGGCCAAGGCGGCCTGCTTTGTCGACCTAAGCCCCCTGGCCCTGGAGCTGATCAACAGCAATATCCTCGCCTGCGGCTTTAGCGAGCAGGCCCAGGTCATCCGTCACGACCTACTGCGCACCCTCGCGTTTTGGCCCAAGGGCAAGGACGCTGCCCCCATTTTCGACCTCATCTTCCTGGACCCCCCCTACCGTCAGCAGCTCTGCCCTCGGATCGTCACCGCCCTGTTGGCCACAGGCCTGGTGGCGGCAGAGGCCCAGGTCATCTGCGAGGATGATAGCAGAGAGTCGCTGCCGGAACGGATCGGCTCCCTCCAGCTCCACGACCAACGGGCCTACGGCGACACCGGTTTCTGGTTCTACGAATCATGCTCGACCAGCGAGGCAGGCGACACCGTGAGCGCCGGGCGCCAAGCGCCGGGCACCCCCCCAGGGATGACCATGCACTACTACACAGCCATCGTCCTCATCTCCCTCATCCTCCAGTGCGTGGCAGTCTATTACTCGTTTCGGCTGATCGCCATCACCGGCCACACCACGGCTTGGGTGCTCCTCTCCACCGGCCTCGCCACCATGGCGGCACGCCGGCTGATCACCCTGCTGACCCTGCTCGCCACTCCTGTCCAGCCCGGGTTGGAGGATCTCACCTTTGAACTCATCGGCGTGACTGGCTCCGCCATGGTGCTGACCGGGGTGATCTTGATCAAGCCTCTCTTCCTCGCCCTCAGTAACGCCGTGGAACGACAGCGGCAACTGGCCCAGGGGCTGCAGGAGGCCATGGACAACATCAAGGTCCTGAAGCAGATGCTGCCCATCTGCGCCAATTGCAAAAAGATCCGGGATGACAACGGCTATTGGCAACATGTGGAGAGCTACATCTCGGCCAACTCGGACACCCGCTTCTCCCACGGGATCTGCCCCGATTGCGTGCGCAAGCTTTATCCGGAGTTCTGCGATGAGATCCTGGCCAACTGTCCCGCTCCCCCAGGGCAGTTGCCGTAACCGCCAACTGTGTCGGGGGAGCAAAAACCGCTCAAACGACGCCGGCACGCACGACCAGCACCATATTGAAATTACATTGGCGGATGGGCAGCCTCACGACTTTTGCGCGTCCATCAACTGTCAACCGCTAACCCGCGTAATGCGATGGTGACCCCATGACCCCATACGAGCCATTCCTGGCAGAGAAGACCTCCGACCGAGTGGCCGTTTACCCCGGCACCTTTGACCCGATCACCATGGGCCACCTGGACATCATCCAACGGGCCTTGCACCTCTTCGACCGGGTGATCGTGGCCGTGGCCAAGAACCCCACCAAGGAACCGACCTTCACCACCGAGGAGCGGCTGCAGATGATCCGCGCCTGTTTCCCGGATAACGACCCCAGGATCGAGGTGGCCTCGGTGGATGGCCTCTTGGTGGATTACGCCTACCGGCGGGGGGCCAAGGCCATTATCCGGGGGATGCGGGCGGTCTCGGACTTCGAGTTCGAGTTCCAGATGGCCCTGATGAACCGCCGCCTGGAGCGCGAGGTGGAGACGGTCTTTCTGATGACCGCCTTCCGCTGGATCTACATCAGCTCCAGCATTATCAAGGATGCGGCCCGCCATGGCGGCGACGTCAGTGGCCTGGTGCCGGACCACGTCTGCGAGCGGCTGCGGGAGAAGTTCATGCGATGAGGGTTGGCGGAGGATGAAAAAATTGGCACGTAAGGAGGCAGGGATGAAACGGCCAGCACCACCAGGTGAACTGCGCCCTACCCCCCGACGGCGCTTTTTGGGCCACGGTCTGGGCTGGCTGTTGCTGGCGGCCATGGGCTATCCCCTGTTCCGCTTCCTGGGGTTCCGCATGCCGCAAAAGCCGGTCCAGGTCCGGGTGGACCGGGATCTGGGCCTCCGCAATTTCCTCATGGAACAGGCCTTTATCCTCTTCCGCGACCCGGTGCAGCAGGAGAAGGTGTGGGCGGTCTCCCGCCGCTGCACCCACCTGGGGTGCACCCTCTCCTATGACGAGGCAGCCAAGCGCTTGGTCTGTCCCTGCCACAACAGCCAGTTCGACCCCACGGGCAAACGGCTGGCCGGCCCGGCCCAACGCGATCTGGCCGTCTACCCGGTGGCCAAGGCCCCGGAAGGGAGCAAGGGGTATGTCGTCACCCTGTAAATAAGGTGACCCATCTGGCCAACGGGCCTGCCCACCATAAGATTGCGGCGCTCTTCCCGACTATGAAGAGCTCATCGAAATAGTACGGGATCCCAAGCACCCGAAGTATCGAGACATGGTCCAATGGTTGAACGGCTATACTTCAGAGCCTCTTGCAAAACAAGCATCACAATGGGGCGTCATGGACTTCCCACGCCACCTTGATCTGTCACTGGACAGATCGGGACGTTCAATGCTCATTAAGCGGTTTTTTTGAAAACACATTGCCCGAGTGGGCGCGGCCCGCTCAATAGTATCGATGAGATTGCGGCGCTGAATGCGGAGAGCGCCACCATCTTGGCTGGAATTCGCAGCCAACTGCTGAGCAGTAAGGGAGTCTGAATCCATGACTGATGACATTCGCTGGAAACAACGCTTCGATAATTATCTCAGGGCATTTCAGACCCTCAGCCGGGCAGTGGAATTGGCCGCGCAGCGGGATTTGTCTGAACTCGAACAGCTGGGCTTAGTGCAGGGGTTCGAATTCACCCATGAGCTGGCATGGAATGTCCTCAAGGATTATCTGGAAGAAATGGGGAATACCGGAATCATCGGCTCAAGAGGCACGACCAGGGAAGCCTTCAAAAACGGCTTGATTGAGGATGGCGAGGCCTGGATGGAGATGATCAAGGCACGTAACCTCAGCTCGCACACTTACAACTCGGAGATTGCCGAGGAGATTGTCGAAGATATTCTGATGCGCTTCTATCCGGCCTTTGCACAACTGGCCCGAAAATTTACCACGCTCGCCGCTCAAGCCGGGGACGACTGATGCGCTACGGCCTGAGCGAACAAACTATCGAAAAGATATGTGGTGTCTTGGCGAAGCACCCGGCCATTGACAAGGCGGTGTTGTACGGGTCGCGAGTAAAAGGGAACTTCAAACCAGGCTCGGATATTGACTTGAGCCTCTTTGGCGCAGGGCTTACCGCAAAGGAACTCGGTGACATAGACTTTGAACTTGATGACCTACTGCTCCCCTATAGCATTGACCTGCTGATTTTTGACACCCTCAATCATGCCAAGTTGCGCGAGCACATTGAGCGGCTGGGGGTGGTTTTTTATCAACGCATATCGTCACCATGTGAGCACGGAGATCACTCATGAGTGTGCCGACTTTCCTTTTTCAATTCAAGATCACCCTCCAAGAGATCCAACCAGCGATCTGGCGCAGAATTCAGGTGCCGGCGAAACAGTCATTCTGGGACCTGCATGTGGCGATCCAGGATGCCATGGGCTGGAAGGAGTGCCATTTCCACCACGACCACAAGCACATCCTCCACAACCACCACCATCCCGGCCACCACCCTTACCCTGCCGGTGAACGCCGGGTGGAACCTCCTCAGCGTCTGGAAGTGGACGGATAGCAACCAAGACACCAAGACCTGGGCCGTCTATCTGCCCGCTGAACAGGATGGTGGCATCGCCTTCGCCGTGGCCAAGGGTTTTGGCCAGTTCTCCACCATCGCCCCAGGTGAAGGGTTTTGGGTGAACAAACCGTAGAAACTTGGTAGGGTAGATAAGGTGGACTTTTCGCCGCGGACACAGGTATCAGGGCTACGTCTTCTCTTGCCGCAGCCCTGGTACCGACGAGACTGAAATCATGGAGGTAGATCGGCGATGGATTTTGAAACTGTTGAAGCGCAAGTCTTGACCCTACCCGTTGCCCAACGCGCCCTTTTGGCTCAACTTCTCTTAGCTAGTCTCGACGACGTTGATGAATGCGAAAACGAGCGTCTCTGGTTAGAAGAGGCACAACATCGATATCACACGTATCAGAGTGGGGTCATGTCCTCGCGGGACGCCTTTGAGGCCATTACCGAGATGCGTGGCCGTCTGTGAGCAAAGCGGTTCGTTTACTGCCGCCGGCCGAACAAGAGCTATTCGATGCCGCTCGTTATTATGAAGTGCAAGCCCCTGGGCTGGGCCAGAATTTTCTCGCTAAGGTTGAGTTGACGCTGCGAGATCTTGTCAGTGCACCAGAGCAATGGCCGGTTGTCCACGATGGTATCCGGCGGCGTCTGATCAGACGATTTCCTTATTCTCTCCTCTACCGCATTGATCCGGATGAACTTGTCATCTTGGCGATCATGCATCAAAAACAGCATCCTTCGTATTGGCTTTCCAGAACGCGTTGACAGAAGATTGGGGGCTGCATCGCGAGCGGCCGGTTTTCTCTTGCCATAGCCGACCGCAGGCCTCTCCCTGCTGAGCACCGAAGCCCCCAGTCATCATGCCACCACTCCCCATCGACCCCATCCTCCCCGAACTGCTCGCCGCCCTGCGTCACAAGCGCACCGTGGTCCTGGCCGCCCCTCCTGGTTCCGGCAAGACCACCGGCGTCCCCTTGGCCCTGCTGGACGAGGAGTGGCTGCGCGGCCGCGCCATCCTGATCCTCGAACCGCGCAGGCTCGCGGCCCGCATGGCAGCCGGCCGCATGGCCCAGGTGCTGGGCGAAGGGGTAGGCCAACGGGTGGGCTACCGGGTACGCTTTGACAATCAGGTCTCCGCCGCCACCCGCATCGAGGTGGTCACCGAGGGGATCCTCACCCGCCGCCTGCAGCGCGATCCGGAACTGGCCGGGGTGGGGTTGGTCATCTTTGACGAGTTCCACGAGCGCAGCATCCACGCCGACCTGGCCCTGGCCCTGTGCCTGGATGTGATGGACGGCCTGCGGGATGACTTGAAGGTCATGATCATGTCCGCCACCCTGGACCTGCAAGGCCTCTCTACCTTCCTGAAGGATCCGGTCCTGGTGGTGGGCCAAGGCCAATCGTTTCCGGTAACGGTACACTACCGGCCGCGCCCCGCCCCTTTGGGCCGCGGCCAGACCCTCTCCTCGGCCTACAACTTCTTCAACTTAATCGACGAGATGACCGCGGCCGTGACCCATGCCCTGATCCACGAGGAGGGCGACATCCTGGCCTTTCTCCCCGGGGCCGAGGAGATTCGCCGGGTCGCCGGCCGCCTGACCTCCCTGCCCGAGGCCCGGGGGCTGGAGATCCTGCCCCTGTTCGGGGACCTGCCCAAGGCGGTCCAGGATCGGGCCGTGACCTTTGTGCCGGGGGGCAAGAGGCGGGTGATCATCGCCACCTCCATTGCCGAGACCAGCCTGACCATTGCGGGGGTGCGGGTGGTGATCGATGGCGGCTTTACCCGCACCCTGCGCTTTGACCCCAATAGCGGGCTTTCGCGCTTGGTCACCTGCCGGCTCTCCCAGGCTGCGGCCGAGCAACGGTGCGGCCGGGCAGGCCGCACGGCCCCCGGGGTCTGTTACCGGCTGTGGCCGGACGCCGAACAGCAGACCCTGGCGGCCCACGGCCGGCCGGAGATCTTGGATGCCGATCTGGCCCCCCTGGCCCTGGAACTGGCCGCCTGGGGGGTGGCCTCGCCCGCTGCCCTGCGCTGGCTCGATCCGCCACCCCCTGGCCCCTACGCCGGGGCAATGGGCCTGTTGACCCTGCTGGGTGGAGTGGACCCACAGGGCCGGATCACCCCGATGGGGAAACGGATGGCCGACCTGCCGGTCCACCCCCGCCTGGCCCGCATGCTCCTCGCCGCCGAGGAGTGCGGCGCCACCGCCCTGGCCTGCGACGTTGCCGCCCTGCTCACCGAGCGCGACATCCTCCGCCGGGGTGACGGTGCCCACACCACCGACCTGGATCGCCGCTTGCAACTGCTGGCCGCCTTTCGCCAGGGCGGCAGAGGGGGAGGGGCTGCCGTGGCGGCGGATAACGACGCCTGCGCCCGGGTGGAGGCATTGGCCAAGCAACTGCGCCGCCTGCTCAACGGCCGTTCTGGAGGTCACTCCTCCATGGGGGTGGGGGGGGTGGGCGGGCTGCTGGCCCGGGCCTATCCCGACCGCATCGGCCAACAGCGGCCCGGCACCCACGACCGTTACCGCCTGGCCCAAGGGCGCGGGGTGCTCCTTGCGGAGAGCGATCCCTTGACCGGCGCCCCCTACCTGGTCGTTGCCCATCTCGATGCCGGCCAGGTGGAGGGCCGGGTCTACCTGGCCGCTGCCATTACCCTGGAGGAGATCCGGTCTGCCCTAGGGGACCTCATCCTCACGGTCTCCGCCACCACCTGGGAGCAACGGGATGAGGCCGTGGTCAGCCAGTCACAAGAGCGCCTCCTGGGTCTGGTCTTGAGCGAGCGGTCCGTGACCAAGGCGGACCCGGAGGCGGTGCGCCAGGCGCTCCTTACCGGCATCCAGGCCATGGGCATCAGCGCCCTGCCCTGGACAAAAGAGGCCAGATCCTTCCAGGCCAGGGTGACCTCGCTGCATGGCTGGCAGCCGGACCAGGGGTGGCCCGATCTCGACGACCAGGCCCTGGCCGCTGACCTCGAATGGCTCGCCCCCCATGTGGACGGCATGAGTCGCCGCTCCCACCTCACCCGCCTGGACCTCTTGGCCATCCTCAGGGCCAGGCTGGATTGGCGGCACACCAGCCGCTTGGCGGAGGAGGCCCCCACCCACTTCCAGTGCCCCAGCGGCTCCCGGCTACCGCTACGCTACACCCCTGGTCAAGCGCCGGTGCTGGCGGTGCGCTTGCAGGAACTCTTCGGTCTGGCAGAGTCACCGACAGTGGCCAGCGGCCGAGTCCCGGTCCTGCTCCACCTCCTCTCCCCGGCCCAGCGGCCCATCCAGATCACCAGCGACCTCAAGGGCTTCTGGAACACCACCTACCCCGAGGTCAAAAGGGAGTTGAAAGGCCGCTACCCCAAGCACGTCTGGCCCGACGACCCGTGG
>OBOI01000451.1_pt1 | contig 14518 bp, 11 predicted proteins | sample 1670151 | NCBI WGS metagenome assembly OBOI01 (sample SAMEA104232303, study PRJEB22302) | sediment metagenome | biome: forest; feature: aquifer; material: sediment | place: USA | collected 2011-08-07 | depth 0.01 m | reverse complement strand
AGAATAACGGGTGAGTTCTCCAAGGCTTCGGTGATCTGTTGCTCGTAGCCCTGGTCAAGATAAAGCCGGCCGCGAAGGCGATGGTCGAAGTACCGCCGCAACCGCAGGTCACCCACAGCGCCCTCGCATACGGGGATGAAAAGATCGGGGTTCCACTCTTCGATCTCGCAGAATGCCATTGCATGACGGTTGGAAAAAAGATCAGCGACGATGTCGGGTCTCTTTTTCAGCCAGCCGTTGATCAGGTCAATATCCCAATACGAGGCAGCGACACCGGTGCGTTTTTTAAATTCTTCCTGTGCCCTCTCCCACTCCTCTTGGGCTGGCGTGTCACGTACGCGTTGAGGCCAGAAGATAACGAACTCAAGCGGTTGAGGGAGCCCCTGCGCCAGCCACTTTTTCTCGAACGCGGCCAGACGATCGGTCAAATTATTGCTGCTTGGTTCAAAGTCCAGGTTCTTGCAACTTACCACCTTTTCCGTCCGGCCACTTTTTACCACCACAAGATCGGCCTCGGGTTGGCTCTGCCCACTTCGCCCAAAGTAGTGAGGTTCATCCCCAAAGGAAAGCATGAGTTGATAGCAGAGGCGCTCCAGTCCCGGACCTTTCAATTCGTTGTAAGGGAGGGTTTCAAGATTGGTAATGCTACATGCATGATCCTGCCAGAACGGCGCGGTACAGTGGCGGATTTCCTCGCCGGTGAGTTCTACTATGGCGTCGGATTGCGTGTTCATCAAATCAATTTCTGCTCTTGTTCGTAATGGAGTTTTGTTACTTGATACTGCAACAAGGCCTCAGCCTGAACTTTTGCGTCGTCAAAAAGGGCTACATTGGCCCCGGTACTGATGGAACTCTTGAAGAAAACCCCGTCATATCCGCAATTCTTTATGAATTCGCAGAGATATTGGGTCGGCAGGTATTCTAGGTCAGCAACTCGGGGCAGAATCGGTTTTGCAAGTTCGCTTTCAAGATGGCACAGAAAGGCGAGATCGTTTCTCAGGGCCGGCAACTCACTCTCATCAACTTCAAACGGGGAGATAGTCTTGCGCGGATGCATCAAATTTAACAATCGCAAAGGCCCTGCCACATGTAACTGAGCAACGGAGAGTCGATCTCCAGGGTGGGGACGGGTTTCCGCGATCGCGGTCTCGGGGGTGGTTGCAGCATACAAATAGGGGATGCCCACCGGATTGGCTCTGCCGTTTTTTGCCTGTGGTGCCGGTGGTCGGCCCATTTTGTTCATGGGTATGGTTGTGTCGTCCGCTTGAATTCTGGCTCGATACAGCCGGTTGTCAATTCCCGCTGCATCCGTCGCAAGATAGGTGTCGAACAGGGCTCTCAATCTGTCCAGATCCAATTCGTGGTGGAAGAAAAACCGATTCTTCCACATGATCTCGTTACGAAACGTCGCCCATTTTTCTACAGCATCCAACTCCGGGATATTTCTTGGCAGGTGCTTCTTCCGAACAATCTCGCCGTCATTTAAAATCTCTCCCAGCAGAGTTTGCGCCCTGACGGGGTCAAGCGTTGAGAAAATCTGCCAATCCTCTTGCAGCCATGCCACCAATGGCTTCGCATCGGCACCGGCATCTTCAGCATAAATGGAAATGACCGATTGAAAGTAATCCTGAAGTTCTGTGGGGGACACCAGTGCGGTACGGTCGGACGGGCAGAAACTACAAACCCCGGTCTGTTGGGCGATTTCCGGGATGCGGCGGTCGAGGAATGAGTCTCCAAAGCAATTGGCACAGCAGTACATGTTCAATCCTCCTTGTGTAGGAGGTGCGCCATCAATTCCAAGTGGTGCTGCATGGAGAGTTTTTTCACATAACCCAATCCTGGAAAATGTTTTTTGCTGTAAAGCTGTAAATATTCATTTACGGCAGTAGTTTGGAGTATAGGGGAGTTCCTGCTCTCTACGTCGTTGACCAGTTTTTTTAATGACTGAAGAAACTTGCCAGCCGGATCTTTGGTCGTGTCAACCTCTATGGACACATAATGCTTGATAGCGATAGCATTATCCGCATCAGGATCTTCATAGGTCAGATGGATCGCAATCGCATAGGCCGGGCCTCCGCCCTCCCTGTATTCACTGCCCACCATCAAAAAATCACCGAACGCATTGAAACCCAACTCTTCATCGTAAGTTAGATACAGTTCGGAGAACGGTTCTGTAGGCGGGTACTCCCGATTGGTACGGCTATTGAACCCATCTTCGATAAGAACGCGCGGTATCCCTCTGAAATGCTTGCGATACAGGGTCGAACTACGCTGACCGACAAAAACATGTTCGGTAATATTTGGCGTTCTCCCGGCTATAATAGCAGCGAGGGCTTTGCCGTCGGAAAAACCACTATGAATAACCGCAACAGGAACCTTGTGCGCATCGAAAAAGGCCTCTGCTGTACGCAGCGAATCATTTGCCGTCAGGCAGAGCCCAGCGGAACAGTTACCATATCCTAGTAGTGGGCCATCAAAGACTTCCTGCCATAGGGCAGAGCTGTCCGTTTTCAACTCTCCGACACTGGGGTTCGCAATCAGGATGAAGCGACAGCCGTTTTTTGTCAACTCGTCCAAAGCACGCTTCAAGGCCGGAAAGTTTCCCTTAACCGGCTCGATGATTGGCACAAATCCCCACTCTGCAATCTGCGGTGCCATCTCGCGCAGCATGACCAGCTCGAACTGTTTACCACGAATGAACGGGTAATACATTTCTCCCTCCTGTGTGATTCAAGTCACATGAATGTTGTGCCAATCCCTTGATGCAGCAGTCCGAGAAAACGGTTGCGGTCTTCGTTAGTCAAGCGGATGGACAACGATGCTGCTTTGAGACTCGCGGGCACTTCCATGATGAAGTCGACCAGCCGTCGCGTCTGTTTGCGGTTTTTTAGCATTTCGACCATGTTGTCATGGGCTGTTTCTGGGGACAACCGCGCAAAAAACTTCTTTGCCTCACCATAGATTTGTGTGTTGGGCAAGTGGCTTAACGAAACGCCAAACATCTCTTTGATGACTTTCAGGTACTCTTGGCGTTGCAAGGAGTTAAAAATAACGATCGGATCAACGTTGGCTTTATTGCTGATCGCCTCACGTCGACACCCTTGCGTTTTGAATTGATACTTGCCTTCGGCTAGGACCCTGATCCCTACTTCCGGCGAAACCCGCTCCTCAACATCCTTAAAAAGCCGCTCGGTGGTGATGACCGTAATGAAATCGAACATCTTGCGATAGGCGGCAAGCTGCCGGTCCAGCCGTTCGAAGCTGTCCATCTCTGATTTGATTTCATAGACATGGGAGGTGCCGTTCAACACGACCGCATCGGCTTTACAGTCGTCGGCGCGAAACTCGGTGAGCATGAAGGCGGTGTTGAGATTATGCTTGCCCAGCAGTATTTTTTCTGCGATTGCGTTCTTGTAGATGTATTCGTGCCGGTATTCACGGATCAGGCGCTGGAAGATGGCATCATAGAATTCCCCCAGAGGCGTGGTCGCACCATACTGTTCAATAAGATGATGTTTCCACAGACGGCCAGCGGTAGCGGAATGCCCGGTATGAGCCAATTCTCGCAGAACACCGGAAGAAAAAAAACGGGCCATCACGGGACCTAGAGATGTATTCGAATCTTTTTGTTGCCTACCTATCACGTGATCCCTCGTCAAGTCTTGAACTAGACCGGTCAATTATTTCTAAACATCCAATTAATAACGTCCGGTGCAGCTTACAATAATTGTAACCCCTTAGCCCAGCGTTTTACAAAAATCAATCTATTTCCGGTAAGTTTGCTGTGATGTGACAAGTCTTGCAGTGGCAGGTAGAGAATTTCAGCGGCAGACGAGTCTATTTCGTCTGCAAGGCCTCAATAGGGTCGAGGTGAGCGGAGAAGAGAAACGAAACCAGGGTGGTGCCGTATGGGCCACCGGGTGTAAGAGGCAGCGCTGATGGAAAGCACGAGACCTAAGGCAATGACAGGCCCTACACCCCCGCTGCTCAGGACGAGATATCCTTCTTCGGTGCGTCGATTCCCCTTCGTACCTTGATAACGAGAGTTCTTTTTCTAATCGAAATCAGCATGATGGTGACCGCATGCCAGCGCCGTGGAGTCAGGCTTTTAGTCATGGCAATTTAACTTCGAGGTGTCCTTAAATTTTCATAGCCAGCGCCCTAACTAAAGCTATATTCGACACTTCCGTCTCGGTTAAAAAATTCTCATCATATTCTATAAAAATTCAGCTTTCCACGAAAGCATTGCTTACTACTGTGAGATCACAATTGGGCAGACTGAAGATTTCTATCTGAAATCATTTCTTTCTGCACCATGACAACATGTTCGGTGGTTTCGTTCATGCCCCCTCCCTTGTCTGAGCAACGGCAATGCGCAAAACAAAAACGGCTCCATGGCCGGTCACACTGATGAACAGGTGACCGAATCCGGAGCCGTTGCTATTTCCCGAGATAATAATATCAGGCCGGTTTATGTTCCTTGAGCCAATCACGGAGGGCATTGTTGACGCGGGTCTGCCAGCCACGGCCCGTGGCCCGAAAGGCATCGATGATGTCAGGCGCAAGGCGAATGTTCACCGCTTTTTTGGGTGCTTCAGCCCGTGGTCTGCCGCGTTTTGGTAATACCGCAATCAACTCGGAGGGTAGCACCTCGGATGCAGATTTGAAATGCTTGAAGTCATCGGTGGTCAGTTCGCGGACTTCTCCGTCCATGTCAGTCAATGGTAATCGTTTTGCCATAGTCTCGTGCCTCTCTGACGTTAGCTTTCCGGAAGCTGATGACTCGTATCCCGCCAGGAATGGGTGTGAAACAGATCACATGCAACCGCTTGTCCAGGTAACCTACAGCGACGAAGCGCCTTTCCGGGTATGGGTTGCGGCTATCTTCTGAAAATAGAGCCTCTTCCCAGTTGAACTCAGCAGCACGTTCAAACGGTAAGCCGCGTTCGCAGGCATTTTTTTCAGACTTGGCGAGATCGAAGTCAATTCTCATGGATTTATTGTATCCACAAAAATAATGTTAATCAAACATTTTTTCGTGCGTAGTTACCACAAAACAAATACGGCTCCGTGATTGTCCGACCTGATGACCAAGTTGTCGAATCCGAAGCCGTTCGTTATTGCCGATATAACAATATCAGATAGTTAGCTTGACATGGTGGAGGCGCAGGGCGACTCCACCATTATCCGTTTCTGCAAGGTGAAGTTTTTCTTCAGGATCACTCCATTCCGCCTCTCCTCAAAACGTTTGCTAACTATTCTGTCATGCTCACAATCGGACAGATTGAAGGTAGCTATCTGGAATCATTCCTTTCATCCCAATACTGCATCAACAAGCCATGTATATTCTCTTTTCCTTACCAACTCTTTCATGTCACCCCTGCCACTCCAGCACGGCCGTGAGGGGATAGTGGTCCGAGGGGAAGAGGCCCCCTTGGCGGCAACGGTCGATCTCGGCCGCAAGGACGCGGAAGTGGTCGGAGACCAGGATCCAGTCGATGGCGGCCATCTCCTCCGCTCGGCCATAGGCGTGGTAGGTGACCTCATCCGTGCCCAACGGATGGAGCTGACGGAAGGCATCGATCATGCCGCCGCCCTCGGTTAGCGCGCGGTAGGCCTCTGAATCCTTGTCGGCATTGAAGTCGCCGGTGATGATCAGTGGGGTCTCCTCCTCGCGGAGCTGATCAAGCCATTGCCCAAGGACCCGGGCGTCCCCGGCGATGGCCGGCGGATGGTAGTCGAAGTGGGTGTTGACAAAGGTCAGCACCCGGCCGTTGGCCAGGCAGGCGAGTTTGGCCCAGGTCACCGTGCGCGGATAGTTGCTCCCCCAGCTCTTGCTGCCGGCTACCTCCGGGGTCTCGCTCAACCAGAAACACCCCGTGTCGAGCAAGCGGAAGGAGGGTTGGCGAAAGAGCAGCGGCGCCATCTCCAGGGCCGTACCCCCGGGGCCGCCACGATGGATGCCGTGGAAGTGGTATGTTGGCAGGTTGGCGCGGACAAACTCGGCCTGGTCGTCGTCGAGGCACTCTTGCAGGCCGAGCAGATCCGGGCCAAAGGCCTGGATCCGGGCCAGCGCCAGGGCCTTGCGGTGCTGCCAGTGGTTCTCGCCGTCGTTGGCCAGGCCAACCCGGATGTTGAAGCTCATCACCTTGATCATGGCGCGGCTCTCCCTTAGTTCTAAATTGGCATCTCTGCGGGGTTGGTACAAAATCCCCCCTGTCCCCCCCTTTGCAAAAGGGGGATTCAGGGGGATTTCAGAAGTGCCGGATCTGGTAAAGCTAACTATGACAAAGAATTAGGCTTAAGCGGACAACTTCTTGGCCCGCTCCAGGGCCGCCCGTACTCCCACCAGCTGCTCCGGCCTGTTCATGTCCACAATGAATCCCTGCTCCACGCACTCCCGATAACACCACGCCGGGGTGGTCTCGGTGCGGTAGGTCCAGAAGAACCAGCCGGCGCACCTCTCAAAGGCCAACAGTTGGGCAGCGGCGTAGCCCCGGTAGGCCGTGGCCATCTGAAACTCGTCCATCTCCTCCAGGGCATGGTTGAATGGCCCATCCGACCACAGGGAGACCACCTTCAGATCCAGGCCCAGGCTCCACTCCCCACAGTAGACCTGATACCCCGACTCGCGGATGATGGTATTCGCATCGTTGCTCCAGTCCACGGCACTCTTCTTGATGTGGCCGAGGATGTCCAGATCGATGTCGCTGGCGACAAAGCATTGGTAGCGGTGGATATCGATGGCCACGTTGCGGAACTCAGGCTCCTGAAGGAATCCCTCATACTCCCGAAAGCTGCGGAAGCCGTCGCAAAACACCACCGTCACCCGCTCGGGCGGGCAGTGGCGGCGGATGCGGTGATAGGCCTCGCTGGTGTAGCGCTTCAAGATATCGGTGGGGATATCCCAACGCGGCTCGTTGATCACCTCGATGCCGTGCAGGGCCGGCTGATCGGCGTAGCGCTGCGCCAACCGCTCCAGCACATCCAGGGAGTGCTGGATGTACTCCTCGTTGGTATGCCACTCGCAGACCCCGAGGATGCCGCCGTTGTCGAAGCCGTTCTGACACCCCGGCGCGGCATGGAGGTCAAGGACCACCCGCAGGCCGAACTCCTCGGCCCACTGCATGACCCGGTCCACGATCTCCACCCCCCCTTCCACAAAAGGGAAACGCGCCTCCTGGTACTTGCGGTGATAGGGGTAGTCCTTGCCGAACAGCCAGTGACCGACGGGCAGCCGCACGGCATTGATGCCGGCCTGTTTGAGCCAGGCGAAGTCGTCGCGGGTAATAAAGGTGTTCCAGTGCTGGTGTAGCCGCCGGGTCGCCTCGGCCTCGCCCAGCTCGACACAGTAGGTGGTCTCGTCGCAGGCCTTCAGCCCCGCGAACAGGCTGGGGGTGATCCACTTTTCCAGCACCAGCCAGCCGCCGAGATTGACACCACGTAGTTTACTGCCGCCTTCGTGCACCATTGAGGTCGTCATGAGAGTTCTCCTTAATTAGTCCCTTTCGGGTTTACTTGTGACAATTCTTGAGCAACAATATGTCAAAATTTCCTGCCGGTAAGGGATTCCAGCCGACAGGGACTTATACCCCTCAGGGGGGTTCTGAATTGAGTCCGGTTTATCTGGGCTAGGGGTTATAAAGCCAAGTGGCGCGGGTAGAAAGAGGCATTGTTGGGATTATGGGAGATGGTGAGCACGGTGGCGTCGGGAAGCTGTTCACAGATCAAACGCACCATCCGTTCCTCCTCTTGAGGGGCCAGGGAGTCAAAGGACTCCTGGAGGAATATCCATTGGGGTCTGTTGAGCAACAGGCGCGCCATGCCCAAGAGTTGTTGCTCTCCCCTGGCCAGGGTGTTGACCCAATGGTCCGTCTTATCCAGCTGATCGATCAGGCCTGCAAGCCCCACCAAACGCAACGCCTGTTCCAGTTGCTCCTGGGTGAAGACCCGGCGGGAGGAGGGGTAACAGATGGCATCGCGCAGGGTGCCGGTGGGCAGATGGGGCCGGGGCGGCATGAACAGGAGACGGCCCTGGCTGGGGAGTTCGATAACGCCGCTGCCCCAAGGCCTGATTCGGGCAATGGCCCGGAACAGCTTGGCCCCGGTGTAGGCGTTGCCGGTGATCAACACATGCTCGCCCATACCGATCTCCATATTGATATCCTTGGCCAACACCTCCCCTTCGTAGCGAGCGATGGTGAGATTGCGCAAGGCGAGTACCGGCCGGTCGGAGGGCTTGACCTGAATCCAATGGTCCGGTTTGGCAAGTTCCTCATCCACGGTATCCATCACTTTCAGGAGGCTCAAGATACGTTCCACCGAGGCGCGCCATTCGGCGATCCCGCCGGCGCTGTCCACCGGCCAGGAAAGGGCGGAGACCATGTGCTTGAAGGCCTCGGCGGATAGCATCAGGGTGCCGAGGGTGATCTGCCCCAAGACGTAGCGGGGGGCGGAGATCAGGATGGGGAAGGCCATGTTCACCACCGAATAACCGGTGGTAAACAACATGATATTTCGCCAGCCCGCGGTTTGCTTGTGCCATCCCTCGATCAGTTTATCAAACAGCTCCCGGAAGAGCTGGCGCTCGTAGCTACCGGCATGGATCAGGGCGATGGCCTGGCTGTTCTCCTGGGCCTCCAGGAGGCTGGCACGGAAATTCGCCTCTGTCGACTGCCGGGCTTGGGTGGCGGCGGTCAAGGGCCTGCTCACCCGCCAACCGAGCCAGGAGGCAACCCCCGTGTAGATGATCGCAATCCACACCAGGTGGCCATGGATGGGGATATGGGCAAATCCCAAGTCCAGGGTCACCACCCCCGAACGAGTCCACAGCATCTTGGTAAAACTGATCAGCAGGATGATGCAAAAAAACAACGAATGGCCCATGTCCACCGCCGACTCGGTGGCGATCCGGCAATCCTCGGCGATCCGGCCATCCGGGTTATCGTGTTCGCCCGGCAGATGGGAGATCAGATAGTGGCGACCATCCTTCATCCAGCGGGAGTAGACATACTCGGTCATCCAGTCGCGCCAATAGATCACCAGGTTCCGCTTGACCGTCAGGTGTGAGCCGACCAGACCCATCTTGGCCAGCAACAGGATTGACAACCAGCCGATCTGGACCATGAGCCCGTGCATGGAGTGCTGTTCCAGGGCGTTGAACAGACCAGCGCTCCACTGGGCCATAAATACGGCCAAGGCGTTTTGCGCCAGGGTCAAGGCCACTAACAGGCAGACCGTGCCCCGAACCTTCAGTTTTTGCTGCGAGGCCCAAAACAGTTTGGTCAGCCGGAGAAATTCGACAAAAAAATTGCTGGATCGAGGCATAGGGTCAGGGCTCAGGAAGTGGCTACGGCAAGTGCACGTTATTTCGTAACTACTCAGGTTGTTAAGGCTATAGGCTGTAGGCTGTTAGCAAAAGAGAATAGAGAAAGGCAAGGGGCGTAATCTCCATGCCTGTAAAAGTACCGCCGACCCTACAGCCTTATAGCCTACAGCCTACAGCCTGTATAGTTGATGACAAGGTCGGCAGGGCATCCAGATAGCGACGCACGGTCTCCCCGGAAAATCCGTTGCCTCGTATGACCTCTTGGTAAAAAAAGGCGCTGGGTTTCGGGGTGCGCGTAAAGGTCTGGAAATCCACCGCCACCAAGCCGAAACGAGGGATAAAGGAGGCCCACTCGTAGTTATCCAGCAGCGACCAGTAGAAGTAGCCGGCTACATCCACCCCGCGCTCCATCGCCTCCTTCAGTGCCGAGAGGTGCAGGGCCAGGTAGACGATGCGAAAGCGGTCATCGTCGGCGGCGCACCCATTTTCCGTGATGTGGACCGGATAGTCGGTCAACCGCTCCAGGTTGGCGATCAACCCCTCGGGATACATCTCCTCCAGATAGAACTTCATGGGCACCATCTTCAGCTCCTTGTGCAGGAAGCGGGGTCCTTCCAGCTTGGCCAAGCGGGCATCGACCATGTGGCGGGTGTAGTAGTTGACCGACCAAAAGTCGATCGCCCCCTTCACCTCGGGGGCATACTGGGCATCGACATTGGGGTACACCAGTTCACCGGTGCGCAGGGCGTGGAAGAAGAACTCGTTGGTGGTGAAGTCGGCAAAATCGGTCATGCGCCGGTCCAAGGTGTCGTGAAAACGGCGCGGAAACCAGTGGATGAAGGCGTGGGCGCTGCTCACCGGGGCTGTCGAATACTGCTTGATCAGGTGGTAGCCCATGGCATGCACCCGCAGCATGGTGAATTTGAGGGGTGCGACCGCCGCTCCCGCGTTCAGCCCGCCCCACAGATTGAACTCGTTGATCACGTTCCAACCGCTGACATAGGGGCTGATTTTGGGCACCAGGAACTTGAGATAGCGCTCAAAATAACGGTGGTTGTCGCCGGTGCTGAATCCCCCCAGCTGGTCGAACCACAGGGGTTGGCTGAAGTGATGCAGGGTGACAAAGACCCGGATGCCCTGTTGGACCAGACGCTCCAAGAGATCAAGGTAATGGGCCAGCGCCTCTTGGTTCCACTGGCCTGCCAGGGGCTCGATGCGGCTCCATTCGATGGACATGCGGTAGGCCTGGTGGCCTAACCCAGCAATCAGCTCCACATCCTGCCGATAGAGCCGGTAGTGGTCGCAGGCCTTGCCGGAGGGGGCGCGGACCTTGCGCTCCGGGTCGTTTTGATAGAACTCCGGCTGTTGTTCGTTATGCCACGCCTGGGAGTGCACGTTGTCGCCTTCAATCTGATGGCCGGCAGTGGCGCTGCCCCACAGAAACCCTTCAGGGAAGCGAATGGAGGGCAGGCTGAAGACGTCGTACATGGTTGGTTACTCGCGCCTCCCGCCACCAGCCAAAGCCGTAGCCAAAGGATAAGAAGGTTAAAAGGATAAGAGAAATTCCGTTGCCGGCGGGCAGCCAACCTTGGGACTCCAGCTAGGAGCACATAGAGTGTTACTATAAAAAATACGGAGTCAAGTCAATAGGTTCTTGCCAATACGGTTATCCGTCGCTGCGATTATCACTTCCCCGCCATCCGGCACGGCAGCAAACATCACATATCCTACCGAATTGATTGTCACTATTGACGAAGGCACTGAATAACCGTTCTGGGTGACCGTGGCCTTGGACCAACCAGCAGGCAACGGTCGGCGCAAGGTGACGGGATACGCATAAATCGTGCTGTCGAGGGTGCCTGTTACCTGCACGGTGATGGTGGTCGCCTTTACCGATGTTTCCGCGACCGACAGGTCATCTCGCTCTTTGATGTAGCGGACCACGTTGCCAAAAGTCTCAACCCAGAAGGTGTCGCTGTTGCCGGCAAGATACTGAACGCTCTCCTTAAGAATCCGGGATGACAGCGGTGAATAGCCACCATCGTTGTCGATGCCGTGCACAAGAAGCACCAACCATCCGCCGGCGCTCCGAGCACTGGCGAACAGAGAGATGAAGTCCGCGGTGGTTTTGACTGAACCCTTGCTGCCGCAGCTGTAGCTATTGATCTCATGGAAGTTGGTTGGGGTGGGCGGCACGATGGCGGCTGCACAGTTTCGCCCGGCTATATAGTAGCGCGAACAGAGCGACTCATTGCCACTGCGACAATAGGGGTAGGCAATGGTCAACACCTGCTGCTGGGGGCAATGAAAGGCAATGGTATCTCGCGAGAGTTCATACTGGTAGCGTTCATCTGCTGGGGACAACCCATCCAACCGGAGATGGTCCACGGTATGGCTCCCTATTTCATGCCCTTGCGCCGCGGCCGTGGTCAGCTCTCCCCAGTTCGATACCCATCCGGTGACGGCAAACAAGGTTACCTTATATCCATATTCATTGAAGATGGGGATGGCCACGGGAAGCTGCTTGGGAGTGCCATCATCAAAGGTATAACTCACCGCTGCCCTCTTAAACCCCGGCCACGTCGCTACTTCGTAAGGAGGGGCAATTGTTCTGGCATGCCCGTGCTCTACCGAGGCCAACACGATGCAGAGAAACAAACAGGCCAGTATACTCATCATGATCCTTCCTCCAAGTGCAGGGCCATGTCATTTTACGGATTAACGCGAAAAGGCTTTTGTCGCGTTAACCCTTTCCTCCCCCACCCTTTTCCGTGGCTTGACCCCGATCTTCGGGCACAGGCGGTCCAGGGGGCAGCAGTCGCAGTGCGGCCCCACGGGGGTGCAGCACCCCTGGCCAAAGGCCACCAGGATGGAGTTGATGGTCAGCCAATGCCGGGCCGGGAGCGTGGCCCGTAAGGCCCTCTCCGTCTCCAGGGGGGTCTTGGTGCGCACGTACCCCCAGATGTTCATGATGCGGTGGACATGGGTGTCGACGCAGATGGCAGGCAGCCTGAAGGCGATGGCGCGCACCAGGTTGGCGGTCTTGCGACCCACCCCTGGCAGGGTGACGAGGTCGTCGATCTCGGCAGGCACCTCCCCGCCAAAAGCGGCCAGGGCCGCGGGCAGGCGGGCCAGATGGCAGGCCTTGGTCTGATAAAAGCCCACGGGGAAGATCAACTGGCGAATCTCCTCTGCGCTCAACAGGGCCAAGGCTTCGCGGTCCGGTGCCCGGGCAAAGAGGCGCTCGCAGGCCCGGGCCGTGGTCTCGTCCCGGGTGCGGGCCGAGAGGATGGTGGCCACCAGGACCTTGAACGGATCCTCGCTCTGCACCGCAATCAGGTCCACCACCGGCACCCGGTAGCCCTTGACCTCCGCGGCCACGGCGGCAATGAATAGATCGATATCAATGGTCATTCGCTTTCTCTCCCCTAGCCTGAGAGGCGTCCCCCCCCCAACACGTTTCCAGCTTACTTATGGCTCAAGGCGCGGTCTCGCCATGCTCCCCGCTCTGCAACAACAGACGTGACAGATTGCGATTGGCCTCCGCGAAGTCGGGCTTGATAGCAAGGGCATGGCGGTAGAGGGCAATGGCCTCGACCGGATGATGCAGCGCTTCACAGACCTCCGCCGCATAAAAGGCGGCCCACAGATGGCTAGGCTCCAGGGCCAGGGTCTGCTTATAGCTGGCCAACGCCTCCTCCTCCCGGGCCAAGAGGCGATAGGCGTTGCCCAGATTGAAATAGGCCTCGGCAAAGCCCTCGTTTCTGGCAATGGCCTGTTTACAGGCGGCCACGGCCTCTTCCCCGCGCGCGAGCGAGTTATAGAGCAGACAGAGATTGTTGAAGGGCTCGGCGGCCGCGGGCAGCAACTGGCTGGTGCGGGTGTAGGCGGCAATCGCCTGCTCCCCCTGGCCTTGGGCAGCGTAGGCGCTCCCCAGATTATTAAAGGCCTCGGCCAGTCCGGGATCAAGCTCCTTCGCCCGGACCAGGTAGCGGATGGCCTCGGCGGGCTGGTTCATCTCCAGCTGGAAACGACCGGCGAGATTGTACAGCAAGGCCCGCGCCCCATCGTCCGCCGCCACCAACGGCTGGCCCGGGTTCGCGGTGATCCTGGCCAAATCGGGGTCCAGCCCCGGATCGACAAACACCCCCACCGCCTGCTGCAGCACGGCCAAGGCCAGATCGGCCCGCCCCATGGTGAGATAGAGGTTGCAGAGGTTGTTATAGGAGAGGAAGAAAGATGGCCCGCTCTTGATCGCCTGTTGATAGGCGGCGGCCGCCTGCTGTCCCTGGTTCAGCATGGCCCGCACCACCCCCAAGTTGTAGTAGGCGGTGACATAGCCGGGGTTTAAGCGGACGGCCTGCTCATACAGCGCCACGGCCTCTGGCAGCCGTTTCCGCCCCTGCAGCACCACCCCCAGGTTGGTGGCGGCGGTCCAACTGCGGGGGTTCTCCTGCAAAGCGAAGGTGTTGAAAGCCAGGGAGTCTCGCCACGGGGGGAGCTGCACCAGGGTCCGCACCGCGCACAAGGATAAGAGTGCGGCCACCCCCCACCCAATCAGGCGCCGCTGCTGAAATCGCACCAGTAGCCGTCCGAGCAGGTATGCCGGACCGAGCAGGGCGAGATAGAGATAGCGGTCCGCCACGGTGGACATGGCCTGGTAACTGAAAGGCAGGATGCCGGAGACCGGCAGGATGGCCACGACGAACAGGCCCACACCGGCAAGCACCCCCGGGGAACGGCGGCAGAGCCCAATGGCTCCCGCCAGCGAGAGCCATGGCAGCACCCCGGTGAGATAATGCCACCCCTGCCCCACCACCCACTCGGGAGTACGTCCGTAATCCGGGGCCAAGGTCCAGGGGAAGAGGAGCTTGGCGGTATAAAAGGTTACGGCATCGCCTGCCACCAACAGCCGTTGCCACCAGGGTGGGATGAAGATGGCAATCGTCTCCGGCTGGGAGAACTTGGTGATCAGCACCACGGGCACGGCCATCACCAGCCAAGGGGCAAGCGCCACTGCCAACTGCCGAGGCTTAAGCCCCGGCAGCAAGAGGCCAAGCACCGCGGCCAACAACGGCACCACCACCGCCCCAGGCTTGGCCAAGAGGGCCAGCCCATAGCAGATCAAGGCGAAGGCGTAGCGCCTGGCCCGCTGCCCTGTCGTGTCGCCCTGGGCAAAGAGGACAAAAT
>OBOI01000449.1_pt1 | contig 14531 bp, 15 predicted proteins | sample 1670151 | NCBI WGS metagenome assembly OBOI01 (sample SAMEA104232303, study PRJEB22302) | sediment metagenome | biome: forest; feature: aquifer; material: sediment | place: USA | collected 2011-08-07 | depth 0.01 m | reverse complement strand
GGCGGGTGGTTGCGCGCCTTGCGCGTCGTCCGCCAGTGCCGGCGGCAGGTCGTCGAAGAGGTCGGGGGTGTCGGAATTCATCGCGTGATGCGCATTGATTTGTGTATCAAATTGCGCATACAATCGCGCAACATCGTTTGAAGGGGCAATACCGTGGCCATCGAACAAGGCATTGCGCGCGCCGCGCCCAAGCGGGCAACGAATGTGTCGATCAGCGAAAAACTGCTGGTCGAGGCTCGCGATCTGGAGGTCAATGTTTCCCAAGCCGCGGAATACGGTCTCAGCCGGGCCATCGCCGCACGCCGGGGCGAGCTGTGGTTGCTTGAAAATCGAACCGCGCTCGAAAGCTCGAACACCTTCGTCGAGCAGCACGGTCTGCCGCTGGCGAAATACCGTAATTTCTGATGGCGCGCTTCGATGTTTTCCGCAACCCCGATGGCGGCTATCTGCTGGACATCCAGGCCGGTCTGCTCGATCACCTGAACACGCGGGTCGTGGTACCCCTGCTGCCGTTGGCCGTTGCTCCGACGCCGGCACGCATCCTGAATCCAGTCTTCAGCGTCGACGACGACGAGGTGGTCATGGCCACGCAATTCATGGCCGCGGTGCCGGCGAACCTGCTGCGCACGCCGGTCGCCACGCTGGCCGCGCGACGGGACGAAATCGTCGCCGCCATCGACCTCCTGATGCAAGGGTTCTGAGCGCATCAGAGGTCGGCCTCCACCAGATGGCCGTTTTCTTCCATCCAGGCGCGGCGCGAAGAGGCTTCACCCTTACCCATCAGCAGCGTAAATAGTTTCGTCGTCTCGATGCGCATGCCGGGCCGCTCGGACACGGGTAGCACGCGGCGCGTGGCGGGGTCCATGGCGGTTTCGCGCAGTTGTTCGGGATTCATTTCGCCCAGGCCCTTGAAGCGGCCGGTTTCGATCTGATCGGGCCGGAAGCCTTCTTTCGCCAGGCGGTCGCGAATGGCGGAAAGTTCGCCGTCGTCGAGCGCATAGAGGCGTTTGGCTGGGCGCTTCTTGCCCTGCGCCGGCACGTCGATGCGGTAGAGCGGCGGCTGGGCGACGAAGACGTGGCCGCGCGCGATCAGCGCCGGGAAGTGGCGGTAGAAAAGCGTCAGCAGCAGGGTCTGGATGTGGGCGCCGTCGACGTCGGCGTCCGACATGATGACCACCTTGCCGTAGCGCAGGCCCGAAAGGTCGGGCTCGGCGTCGGGCGCGTGCGGGTCGACGCCCAGCGCGACCGCGATGTCGTGGATTTCGGCGTTGGCGAAGAGACGCCCGGCGTCGATTTCCCAAGAATTCTGCACCTTGCCGCGCAGCGGCAGGATGGCCTGGGTCTCCTTGTTGCGCGCCATCTTGGCGCTGCCGCCGGCCGAGTCGCCCTCGACCAGAAAGAGTTCGTTTTCGAGCAGGTCGGTGGATTCGCAATCGGTGAGCTTGCCCGGCAGCACGGCGACGCCCGACTGCTTTTTCTTCTCCACCTTCTGCGCGTTCTTCTGCCGCGCCAACGCCTGGCGGATCGAGACCTCGGCGATGGCCTTGCCGGCCTCAATGTGGTTGTTGAGCCAGATTTCCAGCGGGTCGCGCACCATGCCGGCGACGAGCTTGACGGCTTCGCGGCTGTTGAGCTTCTCCTTCACCTGACCCTGGAACTGCGGGTCGAGGATGCGCGCCGAAAGCACGAAGGCCATGCGGCCGCAGACGTCCTCCTGTTGCAGCTTGACGCCGCGCGGCAGCAGGGCGTGGTGGTCGATGAAGTTCTTCACCGCGTCGAAAACCCCGCTGCGCAGGCCGGATTCGTGGGTGCCGCCTGCTACGGTCGGGATCAAATTCACAAATGATTCGCCGGTCACCGACTCCGCGAACCAGGCCAGCGCCCAGGAGGCGCCTTCGCCCTCGGCGAAGCTGGCATCGCTGGCGTCGGCGTATTTCTCGCCGGCATAGATGGGCGCGACCGGCTCGAAGCTGCCGCATTGCTCGCGCAGATAGCCGGCGAGTCCTTCCGGGTAGGTCCAGGTCTTGGACAGCGGCTTGCCCGCCGGCTGCTCGATGTCCAGCGTCACCTTGACGCCCGGCAGTAGCACAGCCTTGGAACGCAGCAGGCGCTCCAGTTCGGCCATCGGTATCTTCGGCGAATCAAAATATTTCGGGTCCGGCCAGACGCGCACGCGCGTGCCGCTCTGGCGGCCGCAGGTGCCCAAATCGATGAGCTCGGTGGTCTTCTCGCCGCCGTCGGCGAACTGCACGCCCCAGACGCGGCCATCGCGGCGGACTTCGACATCGATGCGCGTGGATAGCGCGTTGGTTACGGCGATGCCGACGCCGTGCAGGCCGCCGGAGAAGGCATAGGCGGAGTTGCCGCTTTTCTTGTCGAACTTGCCGCCGGCGTGCAGGCGGCTGAAGGCCAGCACGACCACGGGCACGCCTTCCTCGGGATGCAGGCCGACGGGAATGCCGCGGCCGTCGTCGGTGATGGTGACGGAGCCGTCGATGTGCAGCAGGACATGGATGTTCTTGGCGAAGCCGCCCAGCGCTTCGTCGGCTGCGTTATCTACGACTTCCTGGATGATGTGGGCCGGCGAGTCGGTGCGCGTGTACATGCCCGGCCGCTCACGCACGGGTTCGAGTCCCTTGAGGACGCGGAAACTGGATTCGTCGTAAGTCTTCTTGCTCATGGAGATGATGCTGGCGGTGCGAAGGGGTGCGATTCTATCTCGTTGCGCGCGGTGGCTAGCTGGAAGCTTTATGTCTTCCTTTTTCTGTATTTTACATAATATACATTATGCGACACTACAGGGAGGGGTACGAGTTGCGCCATCAACCGACTGAACCTGGCGAACTTGAAGCCGCACCCCGCAGCCTACTCATACGCCCCTTCATCCCGCAAATACGTGACCACAGCGCTATGACCTGCCTTTTGCGCGAGCATGATCGCAGTGCTGCCTTCGTAATCCTCCAAATCCATATCGGCATCCGCATCGATCAGCGCCATCACGCAATCGATATGTCCCACGCTCGCGGCCAGCATCAAGGCCGTCTGTCCGTTGGGCGCGACGCCGTCGATATCGGGCTGATGTCCGAGCAGTATGCGCACAACCTCCGTATGACCGGCATAGGCGGCGTAATGCAGCGCATTCCAGCCGTCGTTCCGTATGTCGGCTCCGCCGGCCAACAGCTTGAGTACCACGGCTGATCGTCCCTGAAGCGCGGCCAACATGATCGCAGAGTCTCCGAATCTGTTTCTCTTCAGTACGTTGGCTTTGTTTGCTAACAAGAAATCTAACAACGCCATATTCCCGTTTCTTGCCGCAATCATCAGCAAAGTATTGCCGCCAGGATCGGACGTATTGACGTCCATGCCGCGTTTCAGCAGGTCGACGACGGCCGCGCTGTCGTCGCGATTCGCCGCAGCGAGGATGTCGTCGTAGATGCCTGCGCGGGCCGGCAACGCAATCGCCAGCAGAAAAATCAACAGCAGGCGGCACAGAAATTGTGACTTATTCATGGGATGACGTTGCTCCGCCAAACAGGCGAAAGAAGTTTTCTGTCGTGGTCGCTGCGATCTGATCGAGCGTCGTGTTTTTCAGTCTGGCCAGTTCTTCAGCCACAAAACGAACATAGGCCGGCTCATTCAGCTTTCCACGGAAGGGTACCGGAGCCAGATATGGGGCATCGGTTTCGACCAGCAGGCGATCCATCGGCACTGCCAGAGCAACTTCCCGCAGCGCCACCGCATTCTTGAACGTCAGGATGCCGGAGAAGGAAATGGCAAACCCGAGGTCCAAGGCTTGTTTCGCCGTGTCCATGTCCTCGGTAAAGCAGTGAAATACGCCGCCGACCTCCCCTGCCTTCTCCTCGCGCAAAATGCGCAAAGTATCGGCCGCGGCAGCGCGGGTGTGAATAATCAATGGCTTGCCAAGTTTTCGGGCCACGGCGATATGGACGCGGAAGCGGCGCCGCTGCCATTCGAGATCGCCTTCCAGGCGGTAGTAGTCGAGACCGGTCTCGCCGATGGCAAGCACCTTGGGGTCGTTGGCGAGAGCGATCAGCATGTTTTCGTCAGGCTCGGCTCCGTCCTGAACGTCCGGATGGACGCCGACCGCGGCGAACAGATTCTGGTAGTTGCGCGCCAAATCGAGCACTGCCGGTAGCCGCTCCAGCGTGACGCCGGCACAGAGGGCCCATCCGACGCCGTTCTCCTTCATCCGCTCCAGGCGTAGCGGTACGTCCGCGGCGAGTTCGGGAAAATCCAGGTGGCAGTGCGAGTCGACCAGTAGCGGCTTCATGGGCGGGCGGGCGCAATCGCGCGCAAATAGCGGGCGGCGATGTCGTCGAGGAAAAGACGTGGATTCAATGGGTGGGACGCCAGCGAACGGGCCTTCAGCAGCTCGTCGTAATACGCGACCAGATTCGCGGCCTCGGCCTGGCGGGCAATCGGTTCGGCCTGCACTTCCCGTCCGGAGAGAAACCTGGACTTGCCGACGATCTTGATATTCGCCAGGTCAAAAAGCACCGCCTGTATGGTGGCGACCAACTCCTCCATCTTGAGCCCGCCATCCCGCTTTACGTGCGACTCCAGCCGGGTGGCAAGCGTCAGGAAATCGCCGCCGCGTTCCAAGAGGCTGGCGACGACATCGCTGAAGGCGTCCATGCGCCCCTTCTCCATCTCCTCAAGTGCCCGGATCGGCGCGCCGCCGCACAACGCGAGCATGGGAAGCGATTTGCTGCCGCCTCGATCCGCCAGCCATTGCTGCGCCTTTTTCATGTCCGGCCGGCCGAACATCAGCATCCGACAGCGGCTGCGCAGCGTAGGCAAGAGCTTGCGCCATCGACTGGATACCAATACAAAACAAATGCCTGCCGGCGGCTCTTCAAGTATCTTGAGAAGTGCATTGGCGGCCGAAATATTCATCGCCTCGGCCGGTTCGACCAGAATGACGCGTCGGTTGCTTCTATGGCCGCCGACAAAAACGAAGTCTTCAAGGGCGCGAATCTGGGCGATCAGAATCTGTGCACTCGCCTTCTTTTTGTCCCCGGCATCCGCCGTTTCGGTTTCAACTTCGGCAGCATCCGCTTCGGGAACGATATGGCGAAAATCCGGATGATTGCCAACCGAGAGCAGTCTGCACGAAGGGCACTCGCCACAAGCGGAATCTTCGGGATTGCGCGGCGCATCGCACAACAGGCGCTGCGCCATGGCCGCAGCGAACAGGCTCTTGCCGACCCCGGCAGGGCCGGCAAGCAGAATGGCGTGCGGCGGCCCCGACGGCGAATCCCACAAGCGTCGCCACTCGGCTGTGTGCCATGATAAGTATTTATCTACATGCACTTAGTATTGCATCTTCAAGTAATGTACTAACTTCATTAAGCGGCTTTCTGCCATCCAGTACGCGCATTCGACCCGGCGACAAGCGTGCCCGCGCGAGATAGGCGGCACGCACGCGCTCGAAGAACTCGCTTTTTTCCTGCTCGAAGCGGTCCAGTTCCCGTCCCATGCCTTGTACCCGTCCCAAGGCGATTTCGGTGGGGACATCGAACAGCAGCGTGAGATCGGGGGTGAGACCGTTCTGCACCCATTGTTCCAGTGCTTCGAGTTTGTCGAGACCCAGCCCCCGTCCGCCTCCCTGGTAGGCAAAGCTGGCGTCGGTGAAACGGTCGCAGACGACCCAGTCGCCGCGCTCCAGCGCCGGAGCGATCACCTTGTCCAGGTGCTCGCGGCGGGCGGCAAACATCAGCAAGGCTTCGGTTTCCAGGTGCATGGGCTCGGCAAGCAGCAAGGCGCGCAGTTTTTCGCCTAGCGGCGTACCGCCCGGTTCGCGCGTCTGAACGACGGTTTTGCCTTGACCGCGCAACAACTCCACGGCACGGGCCAGATGGGTACTTTTCCCCGCGCCGTCGAGGCCTTCCAGTGTAATGAATTTACCCCGCACCCTATCCTCCCCTGCGTTTCTGGTATTTCGCTACGGCCCGGTTGTGTTCGTCGAGGTTGCGCGAAAACTCGCTTGATCCGTCGCCGCGCGCCACGAAATAGTAAAGATCGCTGGCCGGCGGATGCAGTGCCGCCTGAATCGACGCCAGCCCCGGCAAGGCGATGGGCGTGGGCGGCAGACCCGGCCGCGTGTAGGTATTGTAGGGCGTATCTGCGCTCAGGTCGCGCTTGCGGATGTTGCCGTCGAAGTTCTCGCTCATGCCATAGATGACGGTCGGATCGGTTTGCAGCAGCATGCCGCGCTTCAGCCGGTTGACGAAAACGGCGGCGACTTTGCTGCGGTCTGCGGGCTGCCCGGTTTCCTTTTCGACGATGGATGCCATGATCAGGGCGTGGTAGGGCGAGGCGTAGGGCACCGAGGCGTCGCGCTTGTTCCACTCGGCCGTCAGCCGGGACTGCATCGACAGATAGGCGCGCCGCAGCACGCCGAAGTCGCTGGATTGCTTGGCAAACAGGTAGGTGTCGGGAAAGAACAGACCTTCCGGGTGGGACTCTGCGGCGCCGATACGGGAAAGGAGTTCTCTATCCGGCAAACCGGCGCTGTCGTGACGCAAATCCGGGCTGGCATCGAGCACGGCACGGATCTGGCGGAAGGTTTTGCCTTCGACGAACACGATCTCGGCCTGGGTGACGTCGCCGCGCGTGAGCTTGGCCAAAAGCTGCAAGGGCGTGACGCCGCGGCTGACTTCGTAGCTGCCGGCCTTGATGTCCGCGGCCCGGCCCAGCGCGCGTCCGAGCAGGCTGAACTGCCAGGCGGCAAAGCCCAGCCCGGCATCGGCCATTTCCGCCGATGCCGTGCGCAGGCTCGCCCCCGACCGGACGTTAAAGTCCAGCGGGCTCGAAGCCAGGGGCAGCGGGGTCGATGCGAACCAGACGAACCAGCCGCAAAACGCTAAGCCGGCGAGCGAGACAATAAACAGGAGACGCTTTATAAAACGCATGAAGAAAGCCGACTAACGTTATATTTTATAAGGATTAATTCCTTGCGCCAATGGGCGACGGAATGCCATGCGAGGCGTGACCGGCGCCGAACGCTATAATAACCCGACTCAATAGACGCCATGCGGCCGGAGCAGAACCATGAGACAGGATTGGAACGAGTTCCTTACCCAGCAGGGAGCCCATGAAGGCGGCGAGCATTTCGGCAATCCCGGCGAAGAATTGGCTGCCGCGAGCGACGGCACGGTGATCGCCCCCCTGCCCGACTTCGGCCTGATCCGCGCTTCGGGCGAAGAAGCGGCATCCTTCCTGCACAATCTGCTGACCAACGACGTCAAAACCCTCGCGCCCGACGCCGCCCGTTTTGCCGGGCTTTGCACTGCCAAGGGACGCCTGATCGCCTCCTTCCACCTTTGGCACGACCGCAACGACGACCTGTTGCTGATGCTCGCAGGTGACATTCTGCCGGGCATACTGAAAAAGCTGTCGATGTACGTTCTGCGCAGCAAGGTCAAGTTGAGCGACGCCTCGGACGAGCGTGTGTTGATCGGCTTGGCGGGGCCGGAGGCGGAGGCCCGCCTGCTGGAACTGGGTGCCGTAGTACCCTTTCCGCTCCAAGTCGTTCCCTTCGACGGCGGTCAGGCGGTTCGACTGGACGAACGCCGCTTCGTGCTCGCCGTCGATCCGGCGGCGGCGGCGGCCGTGTGGACGAAACTGGCCGCGAATGCGCGTCCGGTGGGCAGCGCAGCCTGGCGCTGGCTCGAAATCGCGGCCGGGCAGCCGCGCATCGTGGCCGGCACGCAGGAAGCCTTCGTCCCGCAGATGGCGAATTTTGAAGCACCGGCGGTTGCGGGCGTCAGCTTTACCAAAGGCTGCTATCCCGGCCAGGAAATCGTCGCCCGCGCCCAGTATCTGGGCAAGGTCAAGCGCCGCATGTATCGCGCGAAGCTCGACAATCCCGTGGTGGCCGGCACGCACCTTTATGCCCCCGAAACCGGCGACCAGCATTGCGGCGCCGTCGTTACGGTGGCACCGTCTCCCACCGGCGGCTACGAGAGTCTGGTGGTGGTGCAGACGTCGTGCGCCGAGGCCGGTGAGGTTCATGTCGGCGCCCTCGGCGGCCCCCGTCTCAGCCTGTTGACGCTGCCTTACAGCGTGGGCTGATGTGCCTGGTTCTCGTCGCCTGGAAATCGCATCCAGACTATCCGCTGGTGGTGGCGGCCAATCGCGACGAGTTCTTTGACCGGCCGACGCAAGGTGCGAGCTTCTGGCCCGAGGCGCCCGAGCTTCTGGCCGGGCGCGATTTGCAGGCCGGCGGCACCTGGATGGGAATCACGCGGGCCGGCCGTTTCGCCGCATTGACCAATTTTCGCGATCCGGTATCCGTGCGTGCGGATGCCGCTTCGCGCGGCAAACTGGTGGCGGACTTCCTTCAAGAGCGGCAAAGTGCGGCTGCATCTCTCGCCGCCGTTGCGCAGAAGGCCCGCAACTACAACGGCTTCAACCTCCTCGTCGGCGACGGCGAAAATCTTGCCTGGTTCAGCAACGTCGGCGGCGCGCCGCGCCTTTTGGAGCCCGGCATTTACGGACTCTGCAACCACCTGCTCGACACGCCCTGGCCGAAAGTCGAGGCGGCCAAGTCGGCGCTGGGAGAGGCTTTGGCCGCCCTGCCCGACAATGCGGTCCTGTTCCGGCTGCTGCGTGACGATACCCTCCATCCCGACGATGCCTTGCCGCGCACCGGCGTCAGTCTCGAATGGGAACGGCTGCTCTCTGCCGCCTTCGTCAAGGCGCCCGGCTATGGCACCCGCAGTTCGACGGTGCTGGCCGTCGGCCAGGACGGCACAACGGTTTTCGACGAGCAGACCTGGCTGGAAGGCGCCAAACCAGGCCCGCGCGTGCGCTATCGCTTCAAACGGGATTGCGCGTCATGAGAACGTGCGGGATGCCGGCTTCCATGAAGACTTCCCCGGCAGGCTCGAAACCAAAGCGCGTGTAGAAGGCCGCCGCAGCGGTCTGTGCGTGCAGGGCAAGGTGGGCCAACCCCCGCGCCCGCGCCTCGTCCATCAGGGTTTCCAGCAGGGCGCGCCCCGCGCCCTTGCCGCGCCATGCCGGCAGCACGGCCATGCGGCCGATATGGCCGTCGGCCAGCAGCCGTCCGGTGCCTATGGCCAGTCCGGACGGATCGCGCGCCACGACATGCAGGCTGACCGCATCGTGTTCGTCCCATTCCATGTCCGGCGGCACCTTCTGTTCGTCCAGAAACACTGCCGTCCGCACGGATCGCGCCGCTTCGGCCTGTGCATTCCATTGACCCGTATCCACGGAAAATTCGACGATATCCACCGGCGTGTAAGGCGGCACGAGGTCGAACAGTTCGACGATGTCGCGGTTTCGCATGCGCACGCAACCTATCGATCCGGGCGCGCCCATGGCGACGGTGTCCGGGCTGCCGTGAAGATAAATGTAGCGGCGCATGGTATCGACTTCACCCCGGCGGTTGAAACCGGGTTCGCGGCCCGAGAGCCAGAGGATGCGCGTCAGTATCCAGTCGCGGTCGGGATTGGCCGCGCCAAAGGTCGGCGACCAGACCTCGCCGGTCGGCCGACGGCGCACGAACACCGTATTCTCGCGCCGGCCGGCGCCGATCTTGGCGCGAATGACATGCTTGCCGCGCGGCGTGCGGAAACTGCCCTGCTGCTCCCCTGCCCCATTTTTTGCCGTCGACACCGAATACCGTCGCAACAACATGCCCGCGTCGTCGCGCAATTCCAGGGATTGGGCGGGAATACCGATACGGATGCGCATCAGGCCAGCGCCGTCTTCGCGCGCCGGGCGGCAAAAAAGCCCGACAGCATGGCGCCGCATTCCTGCGCCAGCACGCCGCCCGCAACCTCGGCATGGTGGTTGAGGCGATCTTCGGCAAACAGGTCGACCACGCTGCCGGCCGCGCCCGTCTTGGGATCGCGTGCGCCGAACACCACCCGCGCCACCCGTGCGTGCATGATCGCACCCGCGCACATGATGCAGGGCTCCAGCGTCACGTAGAGCGTGGCGCCGGGCAGGCGGTAGTTGCCCAGGCGCGCCGCCGCATCGCGCAAGGCCATCACTTCGGCATGGGCGGTGGGATCGTGGCGTCCGATGGGCTGGTTGAAGCCGCGGCCGACGATTTCGCCGTCGACCACCACTACCGCGCCGACCGGCACTTCATCGGCAGCAGCAGCCGTGCGGGCGAGTTCGAGCGCAGCCATCATGAAGAACTCGTCAGCCGAAGTAGGTTCGGAAAGCATGCGTGGATTCTATTTCTTCGCTGCGTCTATGACCATCCGCATCCGCTGTTTGCCCGGCGCCTTGCGCGAAGCCGATATCTCCAGCACTGCTGCCGGCGGCGGCGCTTCGCGCTTGAGGCTGGCGCGGGCGTACTTGGCGCGCAGGGCGGCGATGTTGCGGTCGATCTTGTCGACTGACAGGCTGCGCGATGCGAGGATTTCGCGGATGTTCAGGAGGTCTTCGATATCCTTGGGCACGGGTTCCGAGCGCTTTGCCTCGCCCCAATCCGTCTTCGGCTGGCTTGCCGCCACCTGGAATTCCTCGCGCGTGGCGACCAGGCGGGCGATGTGGGTGTGGTTGAATTTCATCGCCCATTCCAGCGCGCCGTCGCCGTTCTCGTTCCTGATGCGGGGGTCGGCACCGCGCGCAACCAGCCGGCGCGCCATATCCTCGCGGCCTTCATAGACCGCCATCATCAGCACGCTGGAACCGTTGGGACTGCGGGCGTTGATGTCGGCGCCGCGCTCCAGCAGCAGATCGGCGATCTCGCCGTGCCCGGCAAATACCGCATAGTGGAGCGCCGACCATTGCATGCCATCGCGTCCGACGCGGGCGCCGTGGGCCAGCAGCCAGCGCACGGCGCCCATGTGACCTTTCCACGCCGCGTGCATCAACGCGGTTTCGCCGAGATTGTTGACCTTGTTGACGTCGGCACCGCGGGCGGCGAATAGCTCCATCAACGGAACATTGCCCTCCCAGGCGGCAATCATGATGCCGCTGCCGATGCGGTCGCCCGGATAGTTGGGATCGAGGCCGGCGTCGAGCCAGTCGCGGGCACGGCCGATGGCGCCCAGTTCCATTTGAATGCGAAAATACACGGGGTCGGGGCGAACGGCCGCGGTGGCCGGACGGCGTTCCGGCACCGGCTGCGCCCAAGCGGCGGAAATGCCGTAAAACGCGAAGAGCGCGGCGGCGAACAACGCCGCGGCTTTGTGATGCGGGTGGGTCATTTATCGGGAGCCTATGTTCAAACGGAGAAGCGGCATGCGTCGCCGCCGAGATGCGCAAAGCGCGTAATGCTACCGCTTTCCCGGATGCGGGCCAGCGGCGGCTTGCATGGGCCTGCGTGGTTTCCCTGCTGTTCCATGCGCTGGTCTTGGTGACTGGCCGCTGGTTGACGCAGCCGCATCCGCAGCATGTCGATGCGCCGCCCTTGCAGGCCGTGCTGCTTCCGCCGCCGCCCTTGCCGGCCCCGGTGCTGCTGGTGCCCGAACCCGTGGTGCCGCACGCGGCACCGGCCGCAAAACCGCCGCGCGACTTCGGGCGCCCTGTGGCGGCGGCCGGCAATGTCGCCACCATGGCGTCGCGGCAGATCGCCGAACATCTTTTCTATCCCGACGAAGCCATCATTCGCGGACTCGAAGGCGAGGCACTCGTCATGCTCTTCCTCGACGAAGCGGGCAACGCCGTCGCCGCGCGTCTGGAACGCAGCAGCGGTCATGCGATTCTCGACGCCGCCGCGGTGCGCGCAGCGCGCGAGGTACGCTCTCTGCCGGCTGGGGCGCCGCAGGAGGTGTTGCTGCCGGTGCGGTTTCGGCTGCGGTGATCAGGCGAGCCGCGCTTCCAGCGCTTCCCAGCGTTCCAGCAGGCCGATGAGTTCCGTGTCGATAGCGTCGAGACGACTGGCGATGGTTTGCGCCTGCTCGGAGGGTTCGCGGTAAAGCGCCGGGTCTTCGAGTTGTTGCGACAGCGTCTTCTGTTCGGCTTCCAGCGCGGCGATGCGCTCGGGCAGGGCTTCGAGCTCGCGCGCCTCTTTCCAGCTCAGTTTTGTTGCGGGCGCGCGTTCGGCGCGGGGTTTGGCCGCGGCGGCCTTCGCGGCCGCGGGCTCTTCCCGTTTGCGCTGCGCCTGCCAGTCGGCCCAATCGCTGTAGCCGCCGGCGTATTCGCGCCAACGGCCGCCGCCTTCGGCGGCGAATGTCTGAGTGACGACGTTGTCGAGAAACACCCGGTCATGACTGACGAGAAAAACCGTGCCGGTGTAGTCCTGAAGCAGTTGTTCCAGCAGTTCCAGAGTTTCGATGTCGAGGTCGTTGGTCGGCTCGTCGAGAACCAGCACGTTGGCCGGCTTGGCAAACAGACGCGCCAGCAGCAGGCGGTTGCGTTCGCCGCCCGACAGCGACTTGACGGGAGAACGCGCCCGTTCCGGCGCGAACAGAAAGTCTTCGAGATAACCGATCACATGCTTTCTCGCGCCGGCAATTTCGACATAGTCGGAGCCGGGCGAAATCACCTCGGCAAGCGCGGCCTCCGGGTCGAGCTGGGCGCGGAACTGGTCGAAATAGGCGACTTCGATCTTGGTGCCCAGTTGCACCTTGCCCGAATCGGGCGCCAGTTCGCCAAGGATCATGCGCAGCAGCGTGGTTTTGCCGGCACCGTTGGGGCCGATGACCCCGATTTTGTCGCCGCGCTGAATGCGGCAGGAAAAATCATCCACCACGATCTTGTCGCCGAAGCGTTTGCCGACGCGATCCAGTTCGGCCACGAGCTTGCCGCTTTTGTCGCCGCTGTCGATCTGCATTTTCACGCCGCCCAGACGCTCCCGGCGCGCCACGCGCTCGGCGCGCAGGCGGTCCAGCCGCTGGACGCGGAACACGGCACGGGTGCGGCGGGCCTCGACGCCCTTGCGTATCCAGACTTCCTCTTCCTTGAGCAGCTTGTCGGCACGGGCGTTGGCGAGCGCCTCTTCGTTCAGCATGTACTCCTTGCGCTGCTGGTAGGCGGCGAAGCTGCCAGGGAAACTGTCCAGGCGTCCACGGTCGAGTTCGACGATGCGCGTGGCCAGCCGATCGAGAAAACGCCGGTCGTGGGTGACGAACAGCAGCGTCGTCTTCGCGTCGAGCAGAAACTCCTCCAGCCATTCGATGGCGGCGATGTCGAGATGGTTGGTGGGCTCGTCGAGCAGCAGCACGTCGGGCGTCACGGCCAGGGCCTGGGCCAGCGCCAGGCGCTTCTTCTGTCCGCCCGAGAGCGTGCCGACCCGGGCTTCGGGATCGAGCGCGAAACGCGCAATCACCTGTTCGGCGCGGGCTTCATACGACCAGGCGCCCGCGGCTTCGAGTTCGTGCTGGATGGTTTGCATGCGGCCGAGCAAGGCTTCGTGATCGCCTGTCGTCTCGGCAAGGCGATGCGAGACCTCGTGGTACTCGGCCAGCCGCTTGGAGAGCTCTCCCATGCCGGCGACCACGGCCTGGAACACCGTGAGTTGAGGATCGAAGGGCGGCTCCTGCGGCACGTAGCCGATACGCAGCCCCGGTTGGGTCCAGGTTTCGCCGTCATCGAGCCGTCCGTGTCCGGCCAGAATCGCCAGCAGCGAAGATTTGCCGGTGCCGTTGCGGCCGATCAGGGCGACGCGTTCGCCCGGGTCGAGCTGAAAATCAACGGCGTCGAGAAGCGGGAAGTGCCCGTAAGCCAGGCAGGCGCGGTGGAACTTGAGGAAAGGCATGAACCAGGAAACCCTATTTGAACCACGGCGAACACGGCGACACGGCGAAACCGAAAACCATGAAAAGCATTCTGGAACTTGACGCTGCGCGTGTCGACAGGCCCCTGATTTTTCGCCGTGCCCGCCGTGTCGTCGTGGTGAACCGCTTTTTCAGTATGTGCGCAGTTTACGCGATCTGCACGCCAAGCGAAGCGCCAAATCGTCAGGCGACGCGCGCTGTCAGCCGGTGAGCCAGTTCCAGCAGATTCCGCAAAGACATCAGATGCGCGAAGATCAGGCCCAGTTCGCCGGACGCAAACCACTCCTTCAGCGTGTTCACCGGCAAGGCACGGAATTTCGCTTCGTCGACCACGAAGAACCCATCGAGGGAAACATTGCGGCCATCCGTCAGATCGGCGCGTGCGGATGCCGACATCAGCAACCCGGCCGCGGCCAGGCGGGTCATGAAGTTCTCGGTGACGGCCACTTCGCGCTGGTACGCCGAAAGCATGTCGAGAATGCCATCAAGCATGGCGGTCGGCCCGCCCTCATCGTCGAACAAGGCCTCGCCCGCCTCTTCATCGAAGCCCGGCCAGGTCTCGTCGATGCAGACGGTAAGGCTGTCGGTGCCCGAATTGCTGAAAACGAAGGGATAGCGGCGCACAAATGCCGGTACGTAGCGCGCGTGCCACTTTCCCTTGCCGTCGACGAACAGGTTCTCGCCATGGCGCGCGCCGGTCAGCGCCACGGGCAACATGCCACCGTGGTCGACCGGCAGGAAGGCAATCGGGTACTCGCGGGCGATGTCGACGAACTCGGCGGTGACAATCGGCACCGCCGGCACCGC
>OBOI01000448.1_pt1 | contig 14536 bp, 16 predicted proteins | sample 1670151 | NCBI WGS metagenome assembly OBOI01 (sample SAMEA104232303, study PRJEB22302) | sediment metagenome | biome: forest; feature: aquifer; material: sediment | place: USA | collected 2011-08-07 | depth 0.01 m | reverse complement strand
GCCCAGCACACGAAGGACTGGCACCACTGCTTGTTGCACCGCTTTGCGCATCCGATAATACCGTTTAAGATGCGCGGCGTCGGAAAGAAAATCATTTTTATTTGTTGTTAAAAGCTCTGAACACATCGGAATCTCAACAACACCGCTTAAACAATCGGCGTGTTTGGGAAGGATACCTAACCATTCCCAACCGGACTTAATGATTTTGCCATAGGTGGAAATCGCCAGCCCACTGCTCACTTGTGGTTCTTCCGAACTTCGGCCCGCCCATCGCGCAAGCCACCCCTGCTCAAGCACATTCTTGCGCAACAATCCAGCACCAACCGGTTTTTTACTTTTCCCCAGAAAAACCTTAAACCCGTGATCGACGCGCAACTCGGAGTCATTCAATGCCACGAGCTCCCCATTGACGGTCATCTCAATGCCGTGGCGATACACAAAACGAAGGATTTCCTGGTGTAGCCAATTGTGAAGCAAAGGGTAAAAATGTTTGGTGATGGCGCCCACAACAAACTTGTTATTCAGAAGATGCGGCTGATCGTCGACAAAATGCATCGTCACACTTGTGCCGCGCGGGCTCTTCACCGCGTCCGAAGAAGGAATAAATTTCCACGGCGCGCGATAGGGATTCGTCAGTCGCCATTCAGTCGCCGCTCTGGACCCATATCCACCCTTGCTTTCGGTAATCACGCGATCTGCCACCAACAGTGCAAGCTTGGCTCCGACCCCCGCAAACCCAATTCCTGCTCCGCGCACTTTGGCGCTTGCCGCGATGTTATGGTATTCCTTAAGCTGCTGGCGCTTCATGCCGGTGCCGTTGTCGACACAGCGCAAAAATCGACCCTCTGCGTTGACCGTAAAATCAATACGGCTGGACTTAGAGTCCAAGGCATTGGCGATCAATTCGATGAGGATCACTTCTTCCAGCGGAGTACTGTAGCTGTCGCGAATATCCTCCAAAAGGTGTTTTAAATTCACCCGAGTTTCATTGAGCATAAAGAATCATGGCGGGCTATAAAGCCAATGCAAGACACACCATCACAGTATCACCGCTCAAGACCTTCTGCAAATCAACCCCGCTACACTCCACACAACATCCTCACATTCTTAAGTATTTAAGGATGTTCTAGGCGCGTTGCAACGACTTGAGAAACTGGACAAACGTTTTGCCGTACGGTGATAGGGAGTGATTTACAAATTTCCCCTGATACTTTTTATCAATAAGTCCAGCGATATAAAGTCTTCGTGTATGTTCACCGACTGTCTTCTGATTCGCGCCAATCGATTCAACGATATCCCCAAGAGTGATGTTCCCGCGCTCAGCAACAAGAAGCAAGATCTCAATACGGCGGTGATTGGCCACCCCCTTGAGGTGTCGCTCCATTTGCCTTGCGGTTTTAATTCTTGCCATAGTGTTGTAAGAAGTATACTCCAAACATACTTACATTCTCAAGTATGTTGGTATGTTCTAACGGCCTATAACATTTTTTACTCAGCGACCGTTGTTGTGTGTTTCGTAAATGCACGAGTAAGGCGTTGGAAATCCGCGCGCGTGATAAGCCCAACCACAGCACTCAACAGTATAAACACCGTTGCACCTACTAGTATAACCACAACAAGCGGCAATGCGCCCAATAGCGATCGCACCACGGCCACCATTGTTGCTCCGGAGACAATGGAACGAATAAACAACCCGATAATTCGTCCAAATGGGAGTTGAATCACCTGATGCGCTTTATACCAACTCACCATCAAGAATACTGCATTGGCGATCAACGATGCGACTGCTGCCCCCATCATTCCCCATCGGGGAACCAGCAAAAGATTCGCAACCACATTTACGACCATCCCCACCCCCATAGCCGCGGTCTGAAAACGCTGATGATTGGACCCATTCAATAGCGCTCCAATGGGATATTGAGCGAAGAGAACTACTAGCACGAGTGGCAATACTTGCGCTACCGCAATAGCGGGAGCATACTCCGGGCCATACATGAGGGGAACAAGAACGCTCGCAATCGATGCAATACCAAATCCAATCGCCGCAGACGCAATGACCAGCAAACGCAAACTTTCCATAAACACGGATGCAAGATCTGGACTTTTTTTATTATACAGGTGGCTCATGGCCGGATACAGCGTTGCAATTAACGCCAGCGGGATAAACTGAAATGAATATGTCAATTTATATGGGATACTATAAAATCCAACAATCTCTTTCGGGTAATAGAACCCTAGCACCACCGTATCGGTATACGAAATCATTTTAACAAACACCGCTGCCAAAGCAAACGGCCAGCATTCGGCAAACATGGAGCGCACCGCTTTGGCATCAAATCGCGGGCGTACCCATCGCCCCGTAAACCGATACACCAGAGCCACGGAATAGATGAGGTGGAATATGCTCGCCAACGCTAACACCAACAAGAGCAGAGCGACCGAACGGGATGTTGCCAATACAACAATGCCGACCGCGACGGTGAGGATCTGTGCTAACACCACCGCGATCGCCTCATATCCGATTTTCTGTAATCCGCGCAAATAGGAATAAAGCGTTACTTGCAGTGCTTCCATACTCACCACAAAAAATGCAATCGCCAGCAACGCGCCGTCCAACGGCAACCAGCCCCATACATGCATGAACCCTATCCCAATACTCACCAACGCCATTAAGACGAGCTTGGCTCCGAGCGCGTCTTCGGCATACCGCATGCCTTGACGATCGTCGCGAGCCGTCTCGCGCACGATGTAATTGGCAAATCCCCCGTCAAGCATGACAGAAAGGATCTGCGAGAAGGACAACGCATAAAAATACACCCCAGTGCTTTCTGCCCCCAGTAACCGAGCAATCGCGGCAAAATAGAAAAAAGACAGCACTTTTTGTGTGGTGCTGGCGCCGGCCATGTAGCTCGCGTTGCGAATAATCGTGCGACCCGTATGGAGCATATTAGACATCACCAATCTCTACCCGATCGCGCCGCGTTCATATTTCTGCCTGAGATACTCGACGATATCGTCGCTTTCATACATTTGTACACCAGTGTCCGTATCATCGAGGTAGGGCACTTGGCGCATTCCGCCTTTTTTGAGTAACTCAGCAAGGACAGCAGGATCAGCGATATTGCATTCATGAAGCACAACACCGGCTTGTTGGGCAAACGCCGTGACTTTCTGACAATACGGGCAACCGGTTTTTACATAAAGCAAGAGCATAGAGGTTATTTTTTGTACAGCCGCTCCAACAAGGCGTCGACCCCTTGTCTAGTTTTGGTTGAAAAAGGAATAACATCAACTCCCGGAATTTCCTTTTGGAGCGCACTCACCTGTCGCTCACGCTGCATTGGTTTGAATTTATCAATTTTATTTGCAATAACAATAGAGGGTATTCGCCCTGCAGTCAGGATTTGGATCATGTCGCGATCAAAACCAGTCAGCCCTACCACACTATCGATCACCAGGGCCACCGTCAATGATGCCACACCCGATCGCGTCAGATACCAAAGGATCATTTTTCGAATTTTTTCACGCTCATCATGGCTGGTGCGCGCATACCCATAGCCGGGCAAATCAACAAAATAAAATTCATTATTGATCAAATAAAAATTAATTTCAGTGGTCTTGCCGGGCTTCTTCCCCACCCGTGCCAAACCATTCTGGAGCGTCAAGGCATTGAGGAGGCTCGACTTGCCGACATTGGACCGCCCCACAAAAGCAATCTGCTTGCGGCCATCGGTCACAATATCATCCGTCCCCCGAATTCCTTTGATAAATGTTGCTGATCGAATCATCATACATCTCCATCTTTTATAAACCCAATATCCTTAAAAACAATTTCGACCGTTTCCCCCTCGCTATAGTCCGCAGACGGGTTTTGAAATGTCTCAAAATGGAGATGCGGCAGGAACCCGTATCCTGTTTTCCCGCTATAGCCGATCAGCTCGCCTTCGACCACGTGTTGCCCAACACGGACCAATACCCCATTAGGCTTAAAATGCTCATACGCGCTGTACTCATCGTGATCATGACGAATCACCACCCGATTGCCTTGGTCCCAATATTTTTTTGCGATCCCTCCGCGGAGTCCATCATTCTTTACCCAAACGACAATGCCGGATGCTGCGGCCATAATCGGCGTGCCCGTCGGCATCATAATATCAATCGCATGCCGCACGGCGCCAGAGTGCGCTCCGGCCACCCAATCTTCAATCAACCAAAGTGTTTTTCTCCAACGTTTTGAGCCAAGGTGTTTTGGATCTACAAGCAACCGGTAGTTATTTTTAGATTGCATACCCCAACACCATAGCACGATCAGCCAACATTATACACCCCGGTAAACAACAACGCCCCAATAGTGGGGCGTTGATAACATTTGGATTTATAATGTTAACGTTTGGAAAATTGCGGTGCGCGCCGCGCCCCTTTGAGTCCGTACTTTTTGCGCTCCTTCTTCCGAGGGTCGCGCGTAAGGAATCCACTCTTTTTAAGGGCCTTGCGGAATACCGGGTTCAACTCCAGCATCAGCCGCGAGATCCCATGGCGGACGGCTTCGGCTTGGCCCATGGTTCCCCCGCCTCTGACAAGGCAAGTGATCTCATGACGATCCCACTGGCCAACAGCTTTCAGCGGCGAGCTCACCGTGAGTTGCAATACCTCGGTGGGGAAATATTGCTGCCATGGACGACCGTTGACTGTGATCGAGGGTTGTTTGCCACCCCGTTGCAATCGCACGCGAGCAACCGACGTCTTGCGTCGACCAATGGCTTCCATATACGATCCTCGCGCCGGAGTGGGCGCCGAGCGCACTTCTGATTCCATCGCAACAGTTGTCGGGGGGATCATCGCGTCCTCAACCTCAAGTGTTTCTTTTTTAACCGCAGATTTACGGACAGAAACCTTTTTGGCCTCTGGCGCTTTTTTTACAGGGGTTTTGCGTGGGGCCCGTCGCGGCTTCGGAGCATCCGTTGTGGCCGGAGTGGAAATATCCGTAGGTTCTGACATAAAGACACTTATTCAATAATCAATCGTTTCATCATCGCAGGGCGCAAACGAATCTCTGGCAACATCCCTATCACCGCATGTTTGAGTACCCACGCGGGATCCTTGGGCCAAATTTCGTTGAGCTTGCGCTCTTTCATACCACCCAAGTATCCAGAATAATGATAATACACTTTAGTTGAAAGCTTCGAGCCTTTGAGGCTCGCCTTGGGAAGATTTTTTACTACGACAACATCCCCTTCGTCCAGGTGCGCTCGGAAGGATACTTTATGTTTGCCGCGCAGCAATGTTGCAATGTGCGTGGCTAAACGCCCAATGGATTGTCCATCGGCATCGAGTTCGTGGCGCCCTCGCTGCACAGCAGGAGAATTCTTCATACGAATAGATTATGCTTTTTTAGCGACCTTCGCGTTGGCGGCAGACGAGGGTTGGGCAACGTCCTCAACAAACAGCAAGACGCTCATCTCCGCGTTATCTCCTTTTCGTGCTCCCAGCTTCACGCGGCGCGTATACCCGCCCGGTCGCGTTTGGAACCGCACCGAAAGCACTTCGAGAACTTTACTCACGGCTTTGGGTTTTGGAAGGAGTTTCAAGAGGTGTCGGCGATGGGCCAACGTTGGTTGTTTTCCAATGGTGATCAATTTTTCGACAAACGGTTGTACCGCCCGCGCCTTGGCATGCGTGGTAACGATTTTTTCATGATACACCAACGACTCCGCAAGATGTTGCAGGAGCGCCTTGCGCGGAGCCTTCGCGCGATCTAAGACAAATCCTTTTTTTCGATGGCGCATACTCGTCCTTTTTAAGAATTCTCCGTTTGGTCTTTGGAAGTCTCTGCCTTCGTTTCGGCCATCATTTCATCAGTTCCGGTCTGCCCACTGGAAAGATTCTGCAAGTATTGGAACTGATCGATCAAGATCGTAAGGGATTTTTCGACCGCCTCTTCCGGGGTCACGGTTCCATCGGTTTCGATCGTGAGTTCTAACTTATCATAGTTCGTCATTTGTCCCACCCGAACATTTTCTAAATGCAACCCGACGTTGCGGACAGGTGTAAAAATAGCATCCACCGCGATGGTGCCGATCGGTAACTTCTGTTTTGAGTCGCGAGTTTCGGTTGGCACATACCCACGTCCTCGTTCAATCATGAATTCCATCGAAATCCTGGCATCTTTGGCCGTCAATGTAGCGATCACTTGTTCGGGGGATGCGACCTCCACTTGCGCATTGCCTTCAATATCACCGGCGGTCACCGTCTTTAGCCCATGGGCATCGAGGCGGACCATCACTGGCTCGTCGCCGTGTAACCGAAATCGCAATTGCTTGATGTTCAATAAAATTTCAACGATATCTTCCTTAACGTGTTCAATTGTCGAGAACTCATGACTCACCCCATCAAGGCGCACCGCCACAACAGCGGCTCCGGGCAATGAATTGAGTAGCACCCGTCGAAGGGCGTTGCCCAGGGTCGTCCCATATCCTGGGAACAACGGTTCGATCACCAGCTGCTTCCGGTTGCTGGTATCGGTTTCATGCCATGTAAATTTACTCGGTTTGGAAATAGTTTCCATCATACGATTACCGTGAATAGAATTCGACAATCGAACGCATATTAAATTGCGGGGGGATTTCATTGGCCTCTGGGCGCCGCACAATGGTGGCCTCGAGGGTTTGATTATTGAAGGCAATCCATTGAGGGGGTGTTCGGTCTGACCGTTGCTCAACAATTGCTTTTACTCCTACAGGAATCTCGCCGTTGCTTTTCCGCTTGAGTCCAATTACATCGCCCGGCTTGGCCTGATACGATGGAACATCCACCCGTTTACCATTGACCGTCACATGGCCATGCCCGACAATCTGGCGAGCTTGGAATTGTGTTTGCGCATATCCCGCTCGGACCATCACGCTGTCGACCCGGAGTTCAAGAGCTTGCCCCATGAGTGTCCCGGTGTTGCCTTTCGAAGCAATCGCGAGATCGTAATAGCGTTGAATTTGGCGCTCTCGGAGGCCATAACTGCGCTTGACCTTCTGCTTTTCCCTGAGTTGTGTGCCATAGGGCGTGAGCTTACCATAGCCATTCGGGCCATGGATGCCCGGCGGGGAGGGCCGGCGTTTGACTGCGCACTTCACGCGGCCGCACAGCGACATCCCTTCGCGGCGACACATCTTACAGGTGACTCGATACGAACTTGCCATACAATAGCTAAAATCTCAAATTACACTCTCCGTACTTTGCGCGCTCGCGGGCCGTTATGAGGCAATGGGGTAACATCTTTGATGGACAACACCTCAAGCCCGTTGGCATTGAGCGCCCGCACCGCTGCCTCTCGTCCTGCTCCAACACCTTTTACAAAGACTTCTACCTCCTTAAGACCAGAACCTTCAATGCGGCCGACTGCATCTCGCACCACAATTCCGGCGGCATACGAAGTAGATTTTTTGGGGCCACGGAATCCCACTTTTCCCGAAGACGACCACGAAAGAACATTCCCTTGTGGATCGGTAAACGTAATGATCGTATTGTTATAGGTGGCTTGCACGTAGGCACGTCCTCGCGGCACCATCCGGACCACTTTTTTCTTTTTGCGTCGGTCTTTGGATGGTTTCTTTTCCTTATCCTTCGCAGCATCGGACTGGACAACATCCGTCGCAAGGCTCGCATCCAGAGCCGCTTCTTCCGTCGCTGGTAATACTCCCAGTTGATCATCAGCCATACTAATAAATATTAGGTCTTCTGCGAGGCATCTTTTCGGCCACTTCCCATCGTTTTGCGGACATTACCGCGAACCGTGCGGGTGTTGGTCTTGGTTCGTTGGCCCCGTACAGGCAGATGCCGCGAATGTCGAATGCCCCGATAGGAACCGATTTCTTTTAACCGTTTGATGTTCATCATTACCTCGCGACGAAGATCTCCTTCAATCACGTAACTTTTTTCCACAGCATTGCGAAGTTTGGTCATTTGCTCTTCGGTCAAGTCCTTTGTACGAATACCAGGATCGATCCCGACCTGCCGTAACGCAACAGTTGCCCGAGCAGGTCCAACGCCATACAGATACCTGAGCGCAATTTCAATGCGCTTGTTAGGGGGCAACATGACTCCTTTGATAATAACAGCCATATTTAGCCTTGCCTTTGCTTATGTTTGGGCACCACGCAGCTCACGACCACACGGCGGCGCCGACGACTCAGAACGCATTTATCACAAATTTTTTTTACGCTGGGTCGTACCTTCATAACACTGCGAATACAAATTGAACCGAATTGCTTCCGAATTAATCCAAATCCATATTCATTATTCGGATCTATTCGGCGTCATTCGGATCGATTCGTACTTTCTAAAACCTATACACGATTCTGCCCTTAGTTAGATCGTAGGGCGTCATCTGAACCTTTACCTGATCTCCGGGAATAATGCGTATACTATTAAGGCGCATCTTACCGGAAAGATGCGCAATCACGATATGTCCATTTTCTAACTCCACGCGAAACGTACCGGCAGGAAGGAGTTCTATCACTTTCCCACTGAATTCAATCACTTCTTTTGAATCACTCACAGTGTATTAGAGATAACAGAGACTCTCCACACATCACGGAGAGTTTAGCCACACGATAGCATAAAGGGCGCGGTGGGTCAAGAGCGACCGGGGTATTCCTCTGCGGCCTGCTCCTCTTCGGCCATATTGGTGCCCCCTTGAATCGTCGCTTTGATGCGCCGAACGCCGGCGCTGACCGCTTCTTCTTTAGTAATTTTAAGCTTGCCTACCTGCTCGGTATGCCGCACATGCGGGCCGCCACAAATCTCGACTGAATAATATTGGCCGGGTTTGCCCATCTTGTAGACCTTCACTCGCTCACTATACCGCTCATCAAATACGCCGGTGGCTTGCTCTGCTCTGGCCTGCTCGAGCGGCATCACTTCAAAATGCACCGAGAGGTCTTGCGAAAGATGCTCGTTGGTCATGGTTTCGATTTCCTTTAACTGTTCTGGGGTTAATTTCTCGGGATAGTTGAAATCGAGTCGTAACCGCTGCGAGGTAATATTGCTCCCCTTTTGATTCACCTCGCGCCCAAGGACGCGCTTCATGCTCTCTAGCAGCATGTGGTTGGCGGTGTGCAGGCGCACCGTATCCACGGCATGATCAACGAGCCCACCATGGAATTTTTGCCCTGCGCCCGAGCGCGATAACTCTTGGTGGCGCTTGAGCTCGGCATCAAAGGCAACGCGATCGATGGTAATCCCCCGCTCCAGGGCCAACTCCAGTGTCATCTCAATCGGGAACCCGTAGCTCTGGTAGAGATCGAATGTTTCTTTGGTCGGAAGCACGCCCCCGGAGGGTATTGCCGCTGCGGCCGAGGCAAATACCTTGAGCCCGAGTGCGAGCGTCTTACGGAACTTCTCCTCTTCGGCGTGCATAATCAAGGCAATATCCCCTTTTTTCGCAACAAGATATGGCATCGATTGGGCATATTCTTCTATCACCCCGGCCGAAACATCAGCGCAAAATCCTGGGCGCAGTTCAAGAGCGCTGGCGTACCGGATGGCCCGACGCATCAATCGCCGCGTAAAATAGCCTTGATCTTTGTTGGAGGGAAGCGCGCCGTCGGCAATCAAAAATGTTGCGGCCCGCAGGTGATCCATAACGACTCGGAACGCTTTGGTTTGTTCTGCCTCAGCGCCATACTGTTTGCCGCTGGATCGTTCAAGGATTTGCCGCGACTTTTGGAAGAGATCGATTTCAAATATGTCTGGGCTGTCGATCGCCGCAGCCGCGATGCGCTCCAACCCGCCGCCGTAGTCCACATTTTGCTTGGGCAATTTTTCAAAGCCTTGGTCAGTCTTTAAATATTCCATAAACACCGAGTTTCCAAGCTCGATGTAGCGCCCGCAGTCACAGTTGGGATGGCAGTACGCGCCCCACTTCTGGTCGTGCTGAACTCCTGAAAAGAGATAAAACATCTCGGTATCGGGGCCACCGGGTTCGCCGGGTGACATGTTGCTGGGTGCGCCTTCCCGGCTCCACCAGTTTTTATCACCATAAAAGAATATCCGGCCCCCTTGCTCGCCCACTTTATAGCCATGTTCTTCGGTGTTAACTTCGACTTGTTTGGCGTCAATACCAGCTTGCTTAAAAACCCCGACCCATATGTCCGCACTCTCCGTATCCTTCGGAATGCCCGCTTTGTCGTTACCGATATAACAAGTGACAAAAATCCGCCGGGGATCAAGTTTAATCACTGACGTCAGAAATTCCCAAAACCAAGGGATCTGCTCTTTCTTGAAATAATCGCCCAAAGACCAATTCCCCAGCATTTCAAAAAATGTGGTATGTCGATTATCACCCACCTCGTCCATATCCACCGCACGGAAACAGCGCTGGGAATTGACCAAACGATTCCCTTCGGGGTGTTTTTCGCCCAACAAAAAAGGGACCAACGGCTGCATGCCCGAACTCGTAAACAACGTAGTCGGGTCGTTATCGGGAACCAACGGAGCCGAAGGCAATATCGCGTGCTGGCGAGCCTTAAAAAAATCTAAATATTTCTGGCGAAGTTCGTGGGAAGTCATATGAGCATATCCTACCGAATTTCCTACAATTGAGCAAGAAAAAGAGCCTGCTGAATACCACCGCCTAGACGCGCAAAGGATGTGCAGTGGTATCAGCAGGCCCATCGCCCACAATTACGGACCGTTTCCACGTGGTCCGAGTTGGGTGGGCGTTATTAGGGGGTCGGGCCCCAGAACGACGCCTCCGGGACGGAGGATTCTTCGAACCAAACAACCCCTGACAGATGTTTGGTATGTCGTCTGGGACCCGATTGATGGAGTGGGCCCCTGGGCGGCGCGGCGCGACATCTCTGCCGCTAGTCGTAAGGTATGAAACCGCGCACACCCAAGGGCCCGTGAAAGTTCCAGTGTGGTGGCCGAGAGCGCTGCATGGATACTGAGAACATCATCAGCATCCACACAGCCTTCTCGGTGCCCGTGACGAAGGGCACTCAAGAAGGGCAATCCAACAATGGATCGCGCTCTCGACCATGCTTTTAGAGCTTATCTCAAAAATAACCGATCACCCGACATTGTTACTGAGTCTGGCTGTTATTTTTGAGATAAGCCCTCCGAGTTGTCAATGATCCCCCCTCCCAACAATTCCAACCCGTTTGAAGTGTCTTGATAGAATACCACGCTCTGGCCAGGCGTCAACGCCCGTTCGGGGGCGTCGAATGTAATCTGCCACCGCCAAGGCGGGGTCCCGCTGTGGCGGGATACTTTGCCACCGCCAAGGCGGGGCCCCGCTGTGGCGGGATAATCAATACTTGGGGTGACGATCGCAACCGCGCCAGGGTGGCGATACCGGGGCTTGGCGATGACGCGCAGTGGCTCTGACGGAGCCTCGCCACTCAACCAATTCACATCGCGCAATCTCACCTCTTGAGTAAAGAGTGCCTGATCCTGATTGCCACGCGACACGACAAGCGTATTGGTTTTAAACTGTTTTTGCGCCACATAATAGGGGCCGCCGCTTAAACCCAATCCCCCACGCTGACCGATCGTATAAAATGGCAACCCGCGGTGCTGCCCGACAACCTCGCCTGTGGTCGTTACCATTGCCCCTGGCGCGGACTCTTTGATCCGAGACTGTAAAAATTCTTGAACATTATGTTTAATAAAACATACTTCTTGGCTTTCTTTTTTAAGTGCAACAGGGAGCCCCATCTCTTGTGCCACCCTACGCACCTGCGGCTTGGTGAGCTCGCCAATGGGGAATAAAAGACGCTTTAACTTTTCTTGTGTCAAAGTATAAAGAAAATAGGACTGGTCTTTGTGAGAGTCTTGAGCGACAAACAGTCGCTCAGTAATTGGTAATTGGTAATTGGTAATTGGTAATTTTCGGATGTAGTGCCCTGTCGCAAAATAAATATCATCCCGCCCTGCGGGGCGAGGCTCGCCATTCAAAATGGCGGCACGTTCCTTCTCAGATGCTTCAGAAAGAATCTTATCAATGAGTTCAAACTTAATCGATCGGTTACACTCGACGCACGGATTGGGCGTAATCCCAGACTGGTATCCCGCAAGGAACGGTTTAACAACATTCTGTCGGAATTCTTCCCTCAGATCCATGACGGTTAAAATTATACCAAGATGATCACACACACGCTGGGCGTCGTTCATGGCGTCCAGATTACAACAATTCGTAAAATCCTTGCCTCCCGGGACAATATCATCCACATCCCCCCAGTACCGCATAAAAACTCCGCGTACCGAAAAACCGCGCTGCTTGAGCAGCGCGGCGGCAACTGAGGAGTCTACTCCACCAGACATGGCGACATACACTGTCATAGAATACAAATCGATCCAAATCTTCACCGAATAGAACCGAATCTATATTTGGATCGATTCGGACACTATTCGGATAAATTCGTACTAATTCTTGAGCTTTGTGCTCTGCCCGGGCTTGAGGACCGTCGGTTGATTTGACGCGGGACGGTTCTGTTGGGCACGCGGAATGGCGGGTTTAGCCTGTTCCGGCTCCAACTCAAAGGGAGGAACCGGACGGGTGGGTGATGCCGCCACCGCAGATTGTTGTGGAGCAGCCACTGGAGGAGCGGCTGTGGGAGCCGGCTTCGTGCGAGCGCGGAAATCAACGGGTTTGAGTTGCATCGCGTGTTCGAGACTCATTGCCGACGGTTCTGTGGGCTCAGAGGGTACAAATTTTTGTACAGGTGCCGCGGGCAGCGCCGGAGAATTTTCTGATCGTTGGGGTTGCTTCACAACCACCGGGGCGGCGCGGCCGGAACGCACCTCCTTAAGGCAATCCTTACAATAAATGGGCTTTGATGGGTCTGGAATAAAATTCAATGTTGTGGCAGCACTGCAACGGCTACAAGTATAAATGGTTGGATTTGGGTTGTCCAGAGGGGACCCAGTGCTGGCGGGTTTCTTTTTATTCAGTTTTCTTTGGGCCGGTGAAGAAGCGGCGCCCGACGGTGGCAGCGACATGATCGGATGATTAGTAGTCCTCACCAAAGACATGGGCGCTGTTACAGGCACTGGCGCTAGGCTGGCAGCAGCGGGCTCTGGACGACGCGCAATCGGCCCGGTCGACGATAACGATGATGTTGTTGCAATCCCTTCGCTCCATCGGATAATCTTATCCTCTACGATTGCCCGACTTGTCCCATACCGCTCTCGCGACACCGCGATCACCTTCATGTTATTCTCTTGACGGTCGGACAATGGTGGAAGGATGTTTGCAGAAAACGGGTCCGACGAAACACCATCGATCATCAGCTTAAGATAGACCGAATACTTTGCGAGGTTCACTAAATCTTCCTCGGTAAATCGCGGCGTAAACTCCGGGACAAGCTTAAGCGCATCGGCCCCTCCCACGCGGAAGGTGATGATCGCCCCCACGTTGCCAAAGACTGCCGCCGCTACCGTTTCATCCAGCTGTTCAATATATTGGTGAGCAACGATCAGACTCAAACGATATTTTCGGGCTTCAGACAAAATATTGGAAAAACTCTCAGTGGCAAAATTTTGGAATTCATCGACATACAAATAAAAATCACGCCGATCCTCTTCGGGAGTATCCACGCGCTCCATGGCGGCCAATTGAATTTTAGTAATGAGCATGCCGCCCAGCAGCCGCGAATTGTCCTCGCCGATACGGCCCTTGGCAAGATTCATAATAAAAATCTTTCCGCTGTCCATAATCTCGCGCACATCGATGGTTGATCGGACCTGTCCAACAATGTTACGGATGACCGCGGTCGACAAAAACTGTCCGACTTTGTTCTGGATGGGCGCAATGGCTTCGGAAGCGTACCGATCATTGTACTTGGCAAATTCATTGACCCAAAACGATTTCACCACCGGATCATTAATCTTGGCAATCACGCGCTTGCGGAATGCCACATCGGCTAACATACGATTGATCCCCAACAAGGTGGAGCCGGGATAATCCAAGAGGGCTAACACCGTATTGTTCAAAATGTATTCCATGCGCGCGCTCCACACATCGGGCCAAATTTTCTTAAACACGCCCATCAGCCCCGACGCGATTAGGTGTTTATGGGTCTCATCAACCGTTTCTAAAATGTTAAAAGCTAACGGGAAATCCATGTCCGAAGGATTCATGTACACCACATCGTTAATGCGGTTGGACGGGATAAAATCAAGGATGCGCTCCGCAAAGTCCCCATGGGGGTCCACAATACCCACCCCATGGCCGGCCATGATGTCGTTAAACAATAAATTTTCTAAGAGATTAGTTTTGCCCATCCCTGTTTTGCCCACGACATACATATGCCGACGCCGATCGTCGGTTTTGATGCCAAACCGTCGCCGTTGATTTCGGAAGTTTGTTTCCGCAAAAACGGCGATCTCGTTATCATGGTCGTGATTATATTCAATAGGCACAAATCGTATGTAATCCCCAATCCCCAATTTCTAATTCCCAATGACGATCGATGAGACATTGCCGCATTGGATATTTTATTAGAAATTAGATATTAGAAATTAGAAATTTACGCTACTGGCA
>OBOI01000447.1_pt1 | contig 14562 bp, 9 predicted proteins | sample 1670151 | NCBI WGS metagenome assembly OBOI01 (sample SAMEA104232303, study PRJEB22302) | sediment metagenome | biome: forest; feature: aquifer; material: sediment | place: USA | collected 2011-08-07 | depth 0.01 m | reverse complement strand
TGCTCGCGGGGATGGGGATCGAGGTGGTGGAGATCCTGCTGCCGCAAGGGGGGCAGCACCTGCTGGGGGTGGTCAATTTCGTTGACCGCGATCTCGCCGTGGTCAATGGCGCTAAGGCCTCGCCGGAACTGCTCGGGCTGTTGGCTAGCCAGGGGGTGCGGGCCATCGTCCTGCCTGCGGACGATGAACTCCGCTTGGGCCTGGGCATGAACTTTGTCACCCTCGCCCCCCGGCGGCTGGTCATGCCGGCCCACTGCCCGGGGATCCGAAAACGGCTGGAGCAAGAGGGAATCGAAGTGATGAGCGCCGAGGTCGGCGAGTACCTGAAGGCCGCCGGGGGTCTGGCCTGTTTAACCGGGATTCTTAGGCGGGGATAGTGCCGATGGCGATCCCGAACAACATCCGGTCCACAATCAGACCATCCTCCTCTATACGCACCGCGTGGTAGCGGTTGAAGCCCAGGGAGGCGGCCCGGTAGATCTCGGCGATCTTCACCCGGCGCTCATCCTCGATGGCGCCGTTGTCGGCCCAGCGGCCCACATCCTCTTCCGAGATAAAGTCGGTGACGGTGACCTCAACGCAGCCGGCATGGGTGAGCAAGGCGGCCAGGTCCTCGCGCATGAAGAAGTTCTTGCGAGCCGGATTGCGCAAGCGCAGGATCTCGAAATACTCCTCCTGGTCATCGGCACCGTAGGCGCACAACTGGATCAGGCAGACCTTGCCCCCGGGCTTGGTGGCGCGGCACATCTCAGCCACCGCGCTGGCCGCCTCCATGAACTGGATCCCCTGACGCTCCAGCACGACATCGAAGCTCCCGGCCCGAAAGGGCAACCGTTCCGCCGACCCCTTGACCAGGGAGTCGGTGTGGATCCGGGCCTTATGGAACATGGCCTCGGTCAGGTCGATGCCCACCAGGTGCCGGACCCGGCCGTGGAGCTTGCGGCTGACCAGCCCGGTGCCGCAGGCGATGTCGAGGACCGTGGCCTCGGCCGCCGGCGAGAGGGTGCTGATGATCGTCTCCAGCATGGCCTCATCGGTGCACCACTTGCTGGAATCATCGTATTTATGGGCTCTGGCCGTAAAGTGGGAGACGACCGTGTCGTGGCTGATATCGGTTCTGGTGCGCATGGAATAGCTCCGAAAAAGGGGTTAAGCAACGCAATGGCCCGGCTCTGCCCTACCCCAACGAGGGGTAGCTGCCGCAGGCGCGCTTTCGGGTTTATACCCCAACCACCCCTTGCTCTGCAAGCCCGAGAAGTGTCGCGTTTCAAGATCAGGAGACCCCAGGAACGTTTAGGGGTGGACAGGGTGCGGGGAGCAGGCGCGCAAACCCCACCGCTAGGCGGCTTCCACCCGATTGTCTCCTTGACACGTTTACAACCTCTATGCTATTGAGTATGGGGTAAAGATACGAAGCGCAGTGACCAATGACACCTTTGCACCCCTCCCCCCGGCAAGCGGCAGACCATCCTATGAACAATTGCTTCCCACCAGGGCGAAAGCTCATCGCTTCCTTCCTGACCTTGGTGGCCATCGCGTCCTCCGCCCTGACCGCCCTGGCACAGGCAGAGCCGCCCTCCCCTGCCACCCAGGTCGTCATGCTGGGGACAGGCAACCCGAATCCGGACCCGGACCGTTCCGGTCCAGCCACTGCCATCGTGGTGGGCAACCAGGCCTACCTGGTGGACTTCGGGGCCGGCGTGGTCCGCCGGGCCGCCGCCGCGGCCCGGGACAAGGGGATCCGGGCGCTGGAACCCACCAATCTTCGCGTCGTCTTGCTGACCCACCTCCACTCCGACCACACCACCGGCTACCCCGATCTCATCCTCACTCCCTGGGTCATGGGACGCCCCTTTCCCCTGGAGGTCTACGGCCCCACCGGGATCAAGGCCATGACCGACCATATCCTGGCCGCCTACCAGGAAGATATCGCCATCCGCACCCAGGGCCTGGAGCAGGCCCCGGTGGCGACCGTTAGGCCCAAGGTCCACGAGATCCACAGCGGCGTAGTTTACACGGATGAGCAGGTGAAGGTCACCGCCTTCCCCACCCGGCATGGCGACTGGCGGGAGAGTTACGGCTACCGTTTCGATACGGCCGATCGCAGCATCGTCATCACCGGCGACACCACCCCCAGCCAGGCCACCATCGACGCCTGTAACGGCTGCGATGTCCTCATCCACGAGGCCTTGACCTTGAAATTCCTGAACAATTCGCGACGGCCCAACCCCCAAGGCTTCGACCTCAAGGCCTACGCCGCCAACTACCACACCACCACCAGTCAGCTCGCCGAACTGGCAGGCCAAGCCAAGCCCGGTCTGCTGATCCTCTATCACAACCCGATCACCCTCCAGCCCGGCAAGCGCCCCTTTGCCTCAACCCCCGACGACCTGCTCCGGGAGATTGCGGCCGCAGGCTACCACGGCAAGGTGGTGGTGGGTCGGGACCTCGACGTTTACTAATGCCCGAAATGGCATCCCACATGATTAAGGAGAACAAAACCATGCCCAACCAACACCCCAGCCGCTTAAAACCTCTCCTTCAGGCCCTGGCCCTGGGGATCACCCTCTGCGTGGCCGGACCGGCCCTGGCCAGGATGGCCAAGCCCGTCAACGCGCCAACCATCGACAGCCCTCTGAAGTACAAGGACTACAACATCGTGCTGATCAGTTTTGATGCCATGCAGGCCCAGCATGTCCACTCTATGGGGTATCCCAAGGCGACCACCCCCACCATAGACGCCATGGCCCAGGAGGGGTTTAACTTCACCCAAGACATCTCCGTGGCCTCCTGGACCGTGCCCGCCTCCATGACCTGGTTCACCGGGGTCTACCCCTCCGAGCACCGGCTGTTGAACAAATTCGCCGTCTATGAGCCACCCGTGGAGAAGATCGCCAACTTAAAGGAGTTGGCCCCCTCCCTGGTTACCCTGGCCGAGGTGCTGAAGGGCAATGGCTACGCCACCGCCGGCTTCACCGGCGATGCCGGGGTCAACGGGGTCTTTGGCTACAATCAGGGGTTTGACGTCTATTTCGACAAGGCCAAGTTCGGCGACCTGGAGGAGAGCGTGCCCCGGGCCTTGGCCTGGCTCAAGGAGAAAAAGGATACAAAGTTCTTCCTCTTTCTGCACGGCTATGACTCCCATGGTCAGTGCGTCCCCCAGGAGGGATTTGACCGCCGCTTTGTCGATCCCGCCTACAAGGGCAAGTATACCGGCTCCACGGCGGAGCAGGAGGCCCTGCGCGAAGAGGGGTTGGCCAAGGGCGCCATTACGCTCAGTCCCGAGGATGTCGCCTTCTGGCGCGCCATCTATGACGAGAAGATCAACCGAGCCGATGCGCGCTTCCAAAAGTTCATGGAGGGCGTGCAGGCCCTGGGCCTGAAGGACAAGACCATCTTTGTGCTGACCGCGGATCACGGCACCGAGGTCTACGAGCACCAGCGCTTTGACCACGGCTTCACCCTCTATGACGAGTTGATCCATGTGCCGCTGGTCATCAAGCTGCCCGAGCACCGGCTGGGCGGGACCATCCCCGGCCAGGTCAGCAGTGTCGACGTCATGCCCACCATCCTCGATCTCCTGGATGTCCCGGTGCCGGAGCCGGTGCAAAAACAGCTCCGCGGCCAGAGCCTGGTACCGAACATGCGTGGGAAGGACACACCCCCCCGCGATTGCTTCTCCGAGACCAACTACCGGCTCTACACCTTCAAACGCTCCATCCGCACCCCCGAGGGGTGGAAGTTTATCATGACCATGGAGTCCAAGGCCAAGGAACTCTACAACCTGAAGTCCGACCCCAACGAGACCCAAAACCTGGTGACCAAGGAGCCCCGTATCGCTTACGAACTGGAGCAAAAGCTCTTTGCCCACTTCAAAGAGATCGGCCATGACCTAAGCCAAGAGAAGTGGAAGACCGGCCTCAGTCCGGTCTACGCCTCCCAGGCCAAGGGGTGGAAAAAGAGATGAGCCGGCGCTTCCGTGTTACTGCGGGAGTTGCCGGCCTGGCCCTGGCCTTGCTGCTGACCGGCAGCGTCAGCCAGAGCTTTGCCACGGCTGCTCAGGACGCAGGGCAGCCACCGACCCTGCCCCGCCACGAAAACACCAACGTCATCCTGATCTCGCTCCAGTGCCTGCGGCCGGACCACTTAGGACTTTATGGCTATAAGCGCCAGACCAGCCCCAATATCGATGCCCTGGGCAAGGAGTCGGTGGTCTTCGAGAATGCCATCTCCCAGGCCAACCTGACCCCGGTTGCCCAGATGAGCGTGCTGACCTCCCAGTACCCGAGGGTCAACGGCATGGTCTCCTTTGAGGTGGCCCCTGACCAGGTGACGGCGGAGACCCTGCCCAGCATCCTGAAGCACTATGGCTACACCACTGCGGCCACCATCAGCTCGCCCGAGTTCTTCATGCGTTACGACAGCGGGGCCGGGGCCGTGGTCAACCCCGGGGACCTCTTCTCCCGCTCCTTCGACTATTACGGCCGCACCCGCCGGGGCCTGGGCGGCCGCAGCATCCGCAAGGTACCCAGCGAGGCCCTGCAGTGGCTGGCCGCCAACAAGGAGAAGAAGTTCTTCCTGTGGATCGCCTCCGGCCTGATCCACATGCCCTATGCCGCCGCCGTGCCGGCCCCCTATCAGACCATGTACGACCCGGCGGGCTACACCCCCTTCTGGAAACGCATGCCCCTGCCCAAGTCGGAGAGTGCCGACAGCCTCGACCCCTCCTACGAGGTCTTCTCCCGGGTCTTCCACAATGACTTCTACTTAGGCTTCAAGCCGGTCTACCACCTGACCCAGACCGATGTCGACTACGTCAACGCCCGCTACGACGCCGGGGTTACCTACACCGACCGCTTTGTCGGCGAGGTGATGAAACAGTTGGCCGCACTCAAACTCACCGACAAGACCCTGGTGGTCCTGCAATCCATCCACGGCGAGGACCTGGGCGAACAGGGGAACTTCTTCCACTACGACGTCACCGACACGGTGATCAAGAACGCCTTGATGATGCGCTTCCCGGATCACGAGTTCAGTGGACGCAGGTATAGCGAGCAGGTGCAGGGGATCGACATCCTGCCCACCGTCCTCAACTACCTGGAGATCCCCGCCCCCCATGGGGCGCAAGGCAAGAGCATGCTGCCCTACCTCAAGGAAGAGGAGAGCACCGTCCCCAACGAATTTGCCTATATCGACCGCCTACCGTGGTGGGAGTACACCTTGAGCAAGTGGTACCTCGCCTTTAAGAGCGCCCAGGGTGACACCTTCGTGGCCTCGGAAAAGGCGGCGCTCGCGGCATACCAGACGATGCTCAAGGAGCGCTTCGCCACGCTTGACGCCCCGCCTGGCGATATCGCCATCCGCACCAAGGAGTGGAAGCTCATCCTGCGTAAGGACAAAGCGCTACTCGACAAGGTCTCCTGGTGGCGATTTATCTCCGGCAGCAAACAGGAGACCGTGGCCCATGAACTCTATGACCTGACCCGTGACCCCCACGAGAAGAACAATGTCGCGGCCACCCACCCCGAGGTGGTCGCGCGCCTGAAAGAGAAGCTCCTGGCCTGGAATTCAACTGTCGAGGCGCAGAAGAGCACCTACAAAAAAGAAGAGAAGCACCTGATCATCCCCTACCCATGACCGCGGGAGGGACGTGCAGGGGACCCGATCTCTGCCGTTCATGGCACGGGTTCACCTATTCCATCAACCACAGAGGAGAGCGCATGAGAAAATTGATGATGTTCGTATTGGGGTCCTTGCTGGTCCTGTCGACGGCCACGGCTTGGGCCGCCGGGCCAAATACCCTGAAGGCCAAAATGGGGACACTGAAAGGGACCTTGTATGTCAAAGAGAAGCCCCTGGCCAATGCCCTCATCTCCTTTTTCGATAAACATATCGGCCCGCCGCCGATCTTGGGCAGCGGCGCCCGCCGGGTGCCCGAGGTCCTGGGCCGGACCAACGCCAAGGGCGAATTTTCAGTAAAGCTGCTCCCCGGCACCTTTTATATGGGCGCCCTAATCCGTGATGCCAACAAGGGCTCCGGTCCTCCCAGGCCCGGCGAGCAGTTCTTTTTCATAGAGTCCGCGCAGGGCCAACTCCGCGAATTCGCCATCGTCGAGAAGCAGGTGACCGAGGCAGGCCGGGTAGAGGGCAAGGTCTTGGACACCGCCCAAGAGTTCAAGCAAATTATGACCATCAACGGCAAGGTCACCGGTGAGGATGGCAAACCGCTGGCCGGCATGCTGGTCACCTTAAAAGAGAGCCTGGATGCCCCACGGCCCAAGTTCATCTCCGAAGGGACGGCAACGGACGGCACCTACTCCATGAAGGTCCCCCCGGGCAAATATTTTGTGGTGGGCCGGGAGTCGGTGCAGGGTGGCAAACCGGCGGTGGGTTCCTATATCGGCTCCTATGGCAAGACCAACCCCACCACCGGCGAGTCGGCACCACCACCCCATGGCGGCAGTCAACCAGGGGCCTCGCCCGCCGCCATGGGCCTGCAAAACACCGGTGGAGGACAAGCCCTGGCGGTTGAGGGTAAGGCGGGAGAGGTGATCAACCATATCGACATCCAGATGTTCAAGATCCCCGATCCCGTGGAGACCCGGACAAAATTTGAAGCAGAGGCCAGCCAGGGCCTTGACAGCCGGGCGCCAGCCGACGCACCCGCTGCCAAGAAGCAGGACGCCCCAGCCGCGGTTGACCATTAATATGGCTATTCAGGTAAAGGAGTAGACGTGTCAACCCGGAGATTTTTGTCCCTCATCCTCGTCCTGCTGGCGCCCCTGGTCAGCTGCTCGCTACCGGCCCAGGCCGAGACCTTGACTGCCGACACGGTCTGGCAGGGCCAAGTGACCGTTGACGATGACCTGCTCATCCCCTCCGGTGTCACCGTGACGGTCAAGCCCGGCACCCAGGTCACCATCTCCCCCTCCGAGAGCACCAAGATCGATCCCGAGTATCTCTCCCATCAGACCGAAATCTTGGTGCGCGGCACCCTGCTGGTTTTGGGCACACCCGAGGCCCCGGTCACCTTTACCATGGCCAAGACCGACAGCGAGGAGGCCAGATGGGCCGGCATCATCGTCGACAGCGGCAAGGTGGAGATGACCTCGGCCCGTATCTCCGGGGCGGAAACCGGCCTCTACCTGTTCACGGGTGAGGCCACGCTCACCGCAACCACCATCAGTGACAACCACTACGGTCTCATCGCCCATGGGCAAGGGGCCACGGTCAACCTCAACGCCTCCACCATCGGCAAAAACACCTTCGGCCTGTTCACCTTCAATGGGGCCACGGTGCACGAAGATCAGCTGGTCGTGGCCAATAACAGCAAAAAAGACCGCTTTGTCGGGCAGGCCAAGACCGCCCGCATCACCGAGCAGCTCTTGACCGTGGCGGATACCCCCATCACCCATGCCTATACCAACGAGACCCTGGTCGGCACCACGGTGTGGCGAGGAAAGATCCGCATCGACGGCCAGGTGAAGCTCCCCCCGGAGGGCCGTTTGATCATCATGCCCGGCACCGTGGTTGAGTTCAGCAAACTCGACAGCAACCATGACGGCATCGGCGAGAATGGCATTTTGATCCAAGGTGCGCTGTTGGCCAAGGGCACCAAGCAGCAACCCATCATCTTTCGCTCGGCGGAAAAAGAGCCCCACATGGGCGACTGGGACGCAATCAACATCCTGGGCAGCGACCAGCAACGGAATCTCATCGAATTTTGTCAGGTCGAACAGGCCTATCGCGGCTTCCACTTTCATTTCTCCACTGTCGCGGTCACCAACACCGTACTCCGCCACAACTATCGCGGCATGCAGTTTCAGGAGTCGGTGGTGGAACTCAGGGACAATCAATTCTACGGCAACAAGAGTGGTCTCCAGTGCCGGGACTCGGATGTGGTGCTGCTGCGCAATCAATTCTTCGCCAATATCAATGGCGCCAACCTCTATCGCTTGAATCTCCAGGCCCAAGGCAACACCTTTGCCAACAACCTGTGGGACGGGCTGCGCATTCGCGAAGGGGCGGCCACGGTGGAACAAAACATGTTGGTCGGCAACCGCTTCGGCTTGCAGGTATCCGATGCGGTCTTTGGCCGCTTCAACCGCAATCTGTTGGCCGCCAATATCGAGACCGGCCAAGCCTTACGGAACACCGACAACATCGAGAGCAACGCCAACGCCATCATCGCCAACGGCCTAAATGGCCTCATCATCCGCGATGCCCGCGGCCAGATCACCGGCAATATGATCAGCGACAACGGCGAGCGCGGCATCGGCATCCAATCCTTTGTCGGCCAGATTACCGCTAATACCATCGTCGCCAACGGCCTGTACGGGATTGGCCTGGAAGGCCATGACGACATCATGGCCACAGGCAACTGGTGGGGCAGCGCGAACCTGGACAAGGAGATCTTCGACCACCATGACGATCCGACCCTGGGCACGGTGACCTTCGCGCCCAAGGCAACTCAACCCTTGCCCTTCAGCTGGCCGGTGGAGCAGGTGCCGGTGGACCTGCAGTGGCAGGGGGAGATCACGGTGCCTGCGCCGCTGACCGTGCCCCAGGGCGCAGTGCTGGCGATCAAGCCGGGAAGCACGGTGCGTTTTGGGCAGGGGGCCGGTCTCACGGTCTACGGTCGGATTGTGGCCGAGGGTACCCCGCTGCAACGGATCACCTTTACGGCGCTGGCGGACAAAGGTCCGAACAGTTGGGGAGAGCTCATCATGGACCGGGCTACCGGCAGCCGTTTCACCAATTGCGACTTCAGTAAGGCCAGTTGGGCCTTGCACAGCCATTTTGTCGATCTCAAGGTCAGCCGCTGCCGCTTTTTCGATAACGAGGGTGGCCTTCGGCTGAACAGCGGTCCGGTGGATGTCAGCCAATCCATCTTCAAAAATAACCGCATCGGCATCCGCTCGTTTCGCGGCCTGGGCATCATCCACGATAATGAATTCTCCGGCAACGAGACCGCCATCTTTATTCGCGAAAAGGGCAGCAATATGCAAGTCAAGCACAACAATATCAAGGATAACAGCCGCTACGCCATCCAGCTTGGCGACTTTAATGACGAGGATGTCGATGCCCGCGAGAATTGGTGGGGAGGCAAACCGGTGGTGGACCAGCTCTTTGATGGTCACCGCGAGGAGTATATCGGCAAGGTGATCTTTGACCCGGAGCTCAAAGAACCGATCACCCTGGATTGGCAGCAGGGGGGGGAGAGGCCATGAACAAATCGTTTTTTCTGATCCTGGCCCTAGCCCTGCTGCTGTCGTTTGGCCAACAGACCTGGGCCGCTGACCTTGCCCTGCACGGAGTCATCTCCGACATCAACGGCAAGCCGGTGGCTGGGGCCGAGGTGGCCTTGTATCGCAGTAAAAATGTCAAAAAACCGGCTGATTTCGCCTCCAACCGGACAAGTGAGGATGGCGTCTATACGGTGAGCGTTACCCCTGGTGTGTACTGGGCGGTGGCTGTGCTACGTAAAGGAGAGAAACGGTTTGGCCCTTTGGAGTTGGGCGACAAACACTCGGGTGAGGCGGTGGAGGTGAATATCGCCCCCGATGGTGAGTTGCAGCATGACTTTACGGTCATGGACCTGCGCGACGCGGCCAAGCAGAACCAGAAAAAAAATGCCGACCTGCTGCGCCTGAGCGGCCGCATCCTAGACCAAAACGGGAAACCCGTGGCCATGGCCTACACCATGGCCGATCCCGGGGGGCGTTTCAAAGAGATACCGGCCTATCTCTCCGCCTGGAGCGACAGCAGTGGCACCTACCTCCTTTTCCTGCCCAAGGGCCGCTTTTATCTGGGTGCGGCCAGCGGCTATCCCCCCGACCCTGCGCAACCTCTCGACAAAGAGGTCAACCTGACCGCCGACATGGAGGGGGTTGATCTGGTGTTACCGATAAAATAGGCAGGGAGGGTTTACGCCTTTTTCACTCCACGCGGCAGGGGATTGCAGGGTACCGCCAAGGGGGTAACTCTGCAATCAATCACAGCCCCACTCATTGATCGCCACCAGCACTTGGGCCGGCGATATCGCATTCATGCACGGATCCTCGTAGTTACAACGCTTTTGGAAACAAGGCATACAATCCCGATCAAGCACTGGATGGATGATGCGTAATCCCGGATGGGGAGATTGTTCGCGACCCGAGGTGGGACCAATGAGGCACAGCACCTTTTTTCCCAAGGCGATGCCGAGATACAGGCCAAGGGTATCGCTGGTGATCAAAACGCGACAGCTATTTATCCAGTCCATATAGCCATACAGATTATCAAGGCTCTGCTGGAAGGTTACGGAGTAATGCCCTTCAGCAAGGGCCGCCAACTCTTGCCAATTCTTCTCCGGCCAGGCCTTTAAGGGCAACAACTTGCCGACATGGGTATTAAACCCCAGATCGAATTTGGGTACGGTCTTGGGCTTATACCCCAGAATGAAACTCTCGCCCTGCCACTGGGCTCCCAGCATGTCGAACAGCAACTCGACCCAAGCCTTGTTGTTCAGCTTTTTGATGTTCTCCCTCGTGGCAACAGCCAAGGCCTCATAGGCCATCTCATAGGCCTCGGCCTGGCCTGTCTCCTGATCGAGGCGAAAGCCAAAATGGGACCAGGCGGATATATTATTGGCCAAGGCACAGATGCCAGGAACCTTCTCAAGATTGATCACCTTATCAAACCGTTCCCCTTGTAACTGCAGGACACTCAGCAGGTCAAAGACCATAATGCGGTCGATATAGGGATTCCCGTCCAGCAAGGGTACCGCGGCTACATCAGTCAACCAGGTAACATGCTCATCTTTAAAAAGGTGCAAAACCGCCGTCGTCCGAAAGACATCCCCCAGACTGCAGTTACTGCCGATCTCCGGGATCAGCGTCTCGGAATAGCCTAGTTTAATGATCAGAATCTTATGTCGTTTATTTGCCATGTATGGTTATCCGCGGTGCCAAGTAAATTTTGCGGATCAGCGGCACGCCGTCCTTGAATTGCTTATTGTCAGCAAACGCCACCCTTCTCGCCTCTCTCGCCTTCACAATCCTCTGGGAATCTGATCTCCACCGAGGTGTGGCCAAACTGTTGAAAGCGGTTGGTCTTCGTTTTCACATCACAGGGGTTGCATGACCCAAAATGGTCACAGGCACGAAAGCTCTCATCAATACGAAAGGATGAATCCAGCAGATTGCCGATCGGTAATCGGCCGGCATAGAGATCGCTATGACAACGGTAGATGTGACCTGTGGGGTCGATCAACAGCTCCGTAGTCCGGCAATCAACCCGAGAGTTTCGGTTGTTGTCCACCGCATTGTCATAGCGATAGGTGCCAAACTTCCGTCCCTGGTACACCCCCAGAAACTCTTTGACCCGAAAATCTATCCCCACTCGTGCACACTCGACTCGGGCATGCGCGATCTCCATGCTCCAAGCCGGATGATCAACAGACCATACGCCGACAGAGTAGCCCCCGGCAAGCAACTTCAAAATTTTTTCCTTAAGTTCAGCAAAATTCATGGTCTCAGGATGATACGAAACCCGGATGGAGGCGTAAGGGGCCTGACGTTTTATCCTGGAGGGAGGGATATTAGCCATGAAGGTATCCACGTCGAGATGAAGATTCGTCAGCAGGTCAATGTTGAAATCTGGACGAATGCCGTTGATGATTTGATAAAATTCGGGATGGAGAGTTGGCTCTCCCCCCTGAATCGATAAGGGAAGATCCGAGCGGCTCATGATGCGGTTCAGCCCCCGCACCCACTGAGAAACCGTAAGCATCCGACCACGACGGGTTAAACTCCCGAAACGGTTGATGCAATATGAGCAGCGGAGGTTACAATTCAAGGTCAGAAAAACGCCTATATAATTGTACGCCCCAGGGATGTCTATGGTGGGGAGGTCATCAGTGACCACAATTGAATCTATCATATTCATGGCATCATTCTATCTCCATTGCTGCCTTGATGAGCAGGCGCATCCAACATCAAGGTGTCTTCCGAGATCGTAAGCTTAGCTTCTATTATTACTTAACGCAACCCCTTGATTTGTTACTACTAAACGACAAAAGCCCACCGAAGTGGGCTTTTGTCGTTTACCATTGTTTTGGTTTAAAGTTTACGGGGTAGTGATCCGGTAACCAGTCACCCCGAGACCTTCCGTGTTGCTTGTGGTCACGTTAAGAGTGGGGACAGAGGTGTTATAAATAACCCCAGTGCCAAACGTCGCCGTGCAGGTGCCAGAACCGCTGAACGCCTGGTTATTGCTGTTGTACACTGCTGTCAAGGCAGTACAGCCACTGGTATTGGTCGCTGTTACAATAATATTTGTCCCATTCCAGATGGCGCTGGTAACCTTGACGTTATCAGCACTTGGTGTGGTTGTGGTGTTAGAGGTCTGATTCGGGAACATGGGCACGGCAGTGGTCCCAGTGCTCCACGGATCAGGTACCGTCAGATCACTCGCGGTGAACAGCGTTGAACCGTACTTGACTGCGCCGGTCCAGTCTCCTGACTGTTTGCATGAACCGGAGCCACCAGGACGGGTACTTGCCGGACGGAAGGAGGAAGCAAAGAAGTCGAAGTTACCGATCGTATTCCGCGCTTCGCGTCCTGGAGCAAATGCCGAAGTACCTGTGGTGCCGCAGGAGAGGTTGGTCGCCGTAATGGCGGTCGGCTTGGCGTGGAACAGATTGACCCGTAACGCCTTGCCGGCAGTCCCGTCATGACAGCTGAAACAGATACCCCAGTTGTTGATCTGGCCCACCGTGTTACCAATCACATGACCGCCGCTATGGGCGACTGTACGTGTAAAGTCGCTGCTGTAGTCAGTGGTCGAATGGGTGCCCCCTTCGTTATAGGCATAAATCGTCATCTGACCCGGGGTTGCCGCCCAGCCGTTGACCGTTGCCCCACGCTTCGGAGTCACATGGCACTCTTCGCAAGGCAAGTGGGTCGGGATACCGGTGCCAGGAGCGGTCTCCTGGAAATTGGTGCCGCCGGCAACGTTACGCGGGTCGGTATGACAGTATTCACACTGACCAACTAAGGCGTGAGCATTGCCGTGATGGATGCTGGCACCGGTCGCGGTATGACAGACCGTACACAAGCCGCCACCGTCATTGGTGCCGGTTCCACCCGCAGGCATCGCGGTTACTCCTCGGTTCCCGGTCGCGGCAACCAGCACACCCTTCAGGTTCGCGTCAAAGGTGTGACAAGTACGGCAGGCGTCATGGACCTTGCCATCCGTCATGCTGACCGGAGCGCCGGATGCCGTGCCGGCAGTCGCCGTATGACAAGTAATACAAGTGGTGCCTGTACCGTTGACCATGCTGCTGTGGTTCACCGCCGCATGACAGTTGGTGCAGTTATTGGTTGCCGCGGTCGGGGTATCGTGATGAATGCCGCCGGTCGGGTAAGTCGCTACCGGATGGCAGGTCAGACAAGTCGCCAATCTCTTCAGGCCAGACGCATCACCAAGCAGAGCGCTGCCGTTTGCTCCAGCCTTTCTCGTCCCGCCGCCAGAAGCACTCACATGACAATTGCCGCACTTGTTCTTGTGTACATCAAGCACGATATTGGTCCCTGGGTGGCAGGTGGTGTTACAGGTTGCATCCCGGACAAAATCAGTTGGATTGTGACCAGCATGGCCGGTCGCACGGTCAGCATGACAATCGAGACAGCCCACCGTGGTCCCGGTAAGGATAACATTATTTACCGAGGTGTACCCCGCGCCGACATTGCTCGTGCGAGTGGAATCATGGCACTCGGTGCAGCCAAGTTGATGCAGGGCCAGGATGCCTTCAGTGCCACTCCAGGCATTGGCAAACAAGGCGTTACCCGAAGTGGTGCCACCACGACGGTGACAGGTATTACAGGCAGCGGTACCAGAAAGATCGGATCCCCGCATCAACACATCATGGGTCGTACTGTTATGGAGCAAGTGGTTGGTAAAGTATCCCACATGGCACTCGGTGCAGACATGCGGTTTGGCGCCGACTGTCGCTTGACTGGCCGAACCAATCAAGGCCGCTCCGCCTACACCACCCTGATGACAGGTCCCGCAATTGCCACCATGGATGCCGGCAATGATCTCACCGTGCGGTGCAGCCGTACTGAGGCTGCCCGTTCCATGACAGCTCTGGCAGTTGCCTACCCAGGTAAAGGTGCCGTCGCCCTCACTGTGGGAACCCGTAGAAACCGTGCTATCCTTGATCCGATAGCCGGTGACATTGACACCGTCCGCGTTATTTGTAGTGACATCCAATGTCGGGACTGAACTGCTGTAAACCACAGTGGAGACAAAGGTCGCCGTACAGGTCCCAGTACCACTGAAGGCCTGGTTGTTCCCGTTATAGGTCGCGGTCAAGGCGCTACAGCCATCGGTATTGGTCGCGGTGACCACGATGTTGGTCCCGTTCCAGGTGGCGGCGCTCACCTTGACGTTATCCGCACCAGGTGTGGTGACACTGTTGACGGTCTGGGCCGGGAAGATCGGCACCATGTTGGTCAGCGTGCTCCATGGATCAGGTACGGTCATGTCCGTCGATGTGAACATGGTGCTGCCATACTT
>OBOI01000446.1_pt1 | contig 14576 bp, 8 predicted proteins | sample 1670151 | NCBI WGS metagenome assembly OBOI01 (sample SAMEA104232303, study PRJEB22302) | sediment metagenome | biome: forest; feature: aquifer; material: sediment | place: USA | collected 2011-08-07 | depth 0.01 m | reverse complement strand
GGTGACCACCACCGCCGATTGGGGAGCGCCGGTGGCCAGCGGCGATGGAGGCGGCGGCCGCTCCCCACTGGCTGCGGCCGCCCCGTGCAGTTGATAGAAGATCCCCTGCAAATAATTTCTGGATTCGAAGTCCGGGGCAATGCCCGCCAGGGTTTCGGAGCCGCCGACGATAAAGGCGCCATCCGGTTGCAGGACCCGAGCGATCTTTTGGAACAAGCGCGCCTTGTCGGGCGGGTTAAAATAGATGGCCACATTGCGACAGAAGATCACATCGAACTTGCCCCCCAGATCGGGAAAGGGCTTCATCAAATTCATGGTCCGGAACTGGACCAGACCCCTGACCTCATCCTTGATGCGCCCTTCCGCCCCCAGGGAGACGAAGTAACGGTTGCGGTAGTGCAGCGGCAGGCCGCGCTCCATCTCAAACTGGTTGTACTTGCCGTAACTGGCCTGGGCCACCACCTTGTCGGCAATATCGCTGCCCAGGATGTGAATGTCATAACGCCCGAGCTCCCCCAGCATCTCCATCAGGGTCATGGCAATGCTGTAGACCTCCTGGCCGGTGGAGCAAGCGGCGCTCCAGATGCGGATGGGGATTTTGCCGCGCCGTCCATGGCCCGCGGCAGTGCGTCGATCGATGAGGTCGGGGATGATCTTGTGGCGCAGCAGCTCAAAGGGGGTGTTGTCCCGAAAGAAGAAGGTCTCGTTGGTGGTCATCGCCTCGATGATCTGCTTGGTCAGCTGACCGCTGGGCTCGGCAGTGGCCCGGTGGTAGAGTTCCAGCAGGGTGGCAAACCCATGGGTGCCGAGCAGCGGCCGCAGCCGGGTCTCCAACAGGTAGCCCTTCTCCTGGTCCAGGGAGATGCCGGAGTTATCAAACACCAGCTTGGCCAGGAGTTGTAACTCTTCCTTGGTTATTGGGGGCATGGGCTCATGGGCGGCTGTGGTGGTGGCCGGCTAGCGCAGGGTGCGGACTATCGCCTGGTCCATGGTCTCCAGGGGGGCGACGATATCGGAGAGGCCGGCGTCGATCACCGCCTTGGGCATGCCGTAGACCACGCACGACGCCTCATCCTGGGCAATGGTCACCGCCCCCGAGGCCTTGGCCACCGCCGTCCCCAGCTTGCCGTCCGTGCCCATGCCGGTCATCACCACGCAGGTCAGCTTGGAGCCATACTCCCGGGCCACGGAGCGAAAGAGAAAGTCCACCGCCGGCTTGCAGTTATTTTCCGGCGGATCGTCGGTGATCCGGATGATCTTCTGCAGGCCGACACTGCTGGCCACCTTCATCTGCTTGCCGCCCGGGGCCACATAGACGGTATTGGCCTCCACGCTCTCGCCGTTCTCCGCCTCCTTGACCCGCAACGCGCACCGCTCATCCAGGCACTTGGCCAGGGAGGCGGTGAACAGGGGCGGCATATGCTGGACCAAAAAGACCGGCACGCCAAGATTGGCGGGCAATTTGGGCATCAACACGTTCAAGGCATTGGGCCCACCGGTGGAGATGCCAATGGCCACGGCCTGGGAGCGCTCCGTGCGGTTGGCGGCCCGGTTGGAGATGGCTAGCGCCTCGGCCGGTTTGACCCCGGCAAGGTCAATGCGCGGCTTGCGGCTCATGCCGCCCGCGCCGATCTTCTTCTTCAAGGTCAGGTGGTGCTCAAAAACGGTAATCATCCGTTTGAGTTGGCTGGTGAGTTCGCGGGTATTCTCCTCGGGGGAGGCGGCATCCGGCTTGGTGATAAAGTCAAAGGCGCCCAGGGAGAGGGCCTGCATGGTGATGGCGCTCCCCTTTTCCGTCTTTGAACTCAGCATCAGACAGGCGGTGTCCAGCCCCTGCTCGTTGATGGCCAACATCAGCTGCAGGCCGTTCATCACCGGCATCTCCACATCCAGGGTCACCAGATCGGGCTTCAAGGTCTTGATCCGCGACAGGGCGATTGCACCGTTGTTGGCCGCCCCCACCACCTCCACCTGGGGAAACCCCTTTAAGATAGTGGTCACCACCGTCCGGTAAAAAATCGTATCGTCAACCACCAGCACTCTGATCGGCATGCCCTCTTTCCTCGTCTGCTACGCGACCTTAAACTGATTGACCAACCCCTGCAGCTGCGCGGCGAGCCTGCTGAGTTCCACCGCGCTCTGCTGGACCTGGGCGCTGGAACTACTGATCTCGTTGGCCGACTCGTTGACGTCGGAGATCTCTTGGGCCACCTGGCCCGCCGCTTGGCTGGTCTGGGTGACGTTGGTGTTGATCTCGCTCAACCCCAGGGAGGTCTGGTTGATGTTCTCGGCGATCTCCCGGGTCGCGGCGTTCTGCTGGTTGATGGCCTGGGCGATGGAGCTGATCAGGGTGTCCACCTGGTTGATGGCAGCCACCACCTCGTTGATCTCGGCGACCGTGGTACCGGTGGCCTGCTGGATGCCGGAGAGTTTTTTGCTGATGTCGAAGGTGGCCTCGGCGGTCTGCTGGGCCAACTCCTTGATCTCGCCCGCGACCACGGCAAACCCCTTGCCCGCCTCGCCGGCCCGGGCCGCCTCGATGGTGGCGTTCAGGGCCAGGAGGTTGGTCTTGTCGGAGATGGCCTTGATGGTCTCGGTGACCGCGCCGATGGCCTCGGCCGCCTGACCCAGGTCACCCACCTGCTCCGCTGCCCGCTTGGTCAGGTCCACGGCGCTATTGGCCGAGCCCCTGGCCTCGGTGACATTTTGCGAGACCGTGTTGATGGTGGCGCTCATCTCCTCCGCCGCCGCGGCCACGGTGCGCACATTGGTGGAGGCCTGCTCCATGCTCGCGGCCACCGAGTGCATGTTGGAGGTCATCTCCTCGGCTGCCGCGGCCACGGCATTGGCCTTGTGCACCGTGGTCTCAGCGCCGGAGGTCATCTGCTTGGCAATGGCCGCCATCTCGGTGGAGGAGGAAGAGAGGGTCTTGACGCCGTTGCCGATATCCCGGATCATGGTGGTGAGGTTGGCCGTCACCTGGTCCAGGGTCGTGGCCATGCGGCCGATCTCATCCTTGCCCTCCATGGCCAGACGCATGGTCAGGTTGCCGCGCCCGACCTCTTCCAGCATGGCCACGGTCTTGGCCATGGGCAGCGAGATGCCGCGGGACAATAGGACACCAAAGAGGAGCGAGAGGAGCGCGCCCAAGCCAACGGCGACCAGGGCGGTGCGCTTACCGCGGGTAGCGGTGGCCTCGGCGGCGGCCCTACTCTCGGCGGCAACCTTGGTGACTTGCTCAGCCACCTCATCCAAGGCCTTATCCAGCTGGCCAAAGATCTGCCGCTCACGGCCAAACCCTATCTCCCTGGCCTCATCCAACAACAGCACCTGGCCGCGGACATGGGCCGCGGCCAGGTCAAAGCGCTGACGAATGGCGGTCAAGGCTGGCTCGACCTCCTGTTTGAACAGGGAGAGGGCCTGATCCTGGTGACCTTGCCTCAGCAGCTCGTTGATCTGCTGGCCATAGCTGTGCAGCTTCCGGTGCGGTGCCGTCATCTCGCTGATAATGGCATTGAATTTGGGTTCGTCGGAGGTAAAGGCGGCCAGCCACTTACCGAAAGCGCACTGGGTCGGATCGAGTTGGCCGCTGAACGGGGTGGTGCTGGCCAGGGAGCCCTCCAGGGCATTGACCCAATTGACGTGGTCCAGCTGCCGTTGGACCAGGATGGTGGCCAAGTTCTCCACGTTATCAAGGTGCACGCCGCGCAGCTTGTCGACCAACTGTTCGTGTGCCGCCTGCCATTGGCTGATGAGGTCCGGCACCCTGTTCCACGCCTCGGCCTCTGCCTTGGCCTGGGGCGAGGGTTCGTAGAGGTCGCGGCCCTGTTGGAACAACTCCCAGCGCTTCACCAGATTGGCGTTTTCATGCCCCCGGTCCTTGTTACTGATGGAGGGCATGAGCATCGTGCGCTCCGCGGACTTGATGCCGTTCATGGCCTCCATCATCAGGCCAAGTCCTTGAATGGCCGGCATGCGTACCGAAGCGATCTCGTTGAGCCCCTTTTCGGTGGCATTGATCCCCAGCCAACCGACAATGCCGACCATGGCGGTAATGAGCGTGACCAGGACAAAGGATCCGGTCAATTTGGCAAATATACTCATTGGTTTTGCTCCAAGCGGCTACCCATTACAGGCCAAAGACGGTTAGGGCATGGGGAAAGGGGAGGGGTGGGCGACAGGCAAGGACCGGGATGGCCGGCCTGGAGCCACCCCCCCTGAGAGCGCAACCCACTCCCGTTACAGGATCTCATCGATATCGAGCAGGGCCAGGAGTTCATGCCGCTCGGTCTGGACCACGCCGCTAAAAAATTTCCCCTGGGAGCCTTTGATATTGGAGGGGGGCTTGCCAATCACCTTGCGGTCGATGGTGACCACCTCTTTTACCTTGTCCACCACCACGCCGATGGATTCCCCTTGGGAGCGGACAATGACCACCCGGCTGTCGGCGGTGATGACCACCGGGGCAAAGCCGATCTTGCGGCTCTGGTCGATGACGGTAACAATCTGGCCCCGCAGGTTCATGACCCCCAGCACATACTCCTCCGCCAGCGGCACAGGAGTGAAGGAGAGGTCGCCGTTGATCTCTTGGACGAGATCGATATCGATACCACAGAGGGTGTCGTCCAGATAAAAGGTCGAGATCCGCATGGTGTCGTCCCGAGCCCCTGCCGTTGTCTGTTCTCGCATGTCGCTTCTCCCGGTGCTTAACGCTGCTGGCCTTCCCTGTAACAGTACTGAAAATGATAGAGGAAGCGGGTGGGGTTGTCCACAAGAAAACTTACAGGTTACAGTTGCAACAGCGGGGCAAGCCCGTGCCGCAACTCTTGAAAATGCCTAAGGAATACCATTGCCGACTCTTCGTTGGGAGCGGGCTGTAATCTTTCCATGTTCTCGGCCAGCTCTCCCCACTGGCCAAGGCCTAAACTGCGCAAATTCCCCTTGATGGTATGGACGGCCCGCCGCAAGCCCTCGATATCGCCAGCGGCCAAGGCCGCCTCGGCGGCGGCCACGTGCGCGCGCAGGGACTCCTTGGCCTGGCTCGCCATCGTGTCCACCATCGCCGCTTCCCAGTGATAGGCATGGCGCAGGTACGCCTTGACCTACGCGGTGATGGCAGCGCCATCCTCGCCAGACGAGGCCATCGGCATGGCGCGGGCAGCGCCATCAGCGGTGGCGGCTTGGTCGGTGCCAAGGTAACGCCCCAGGACGGCAAAGAGTTCGGCGGGTTCAAAGGGTTTGGTGACATAATCGTCCATGCCCCCCTCCAGGCACCTCTCCCGGTAGCCCTCCATGGCATGCGCGGTCATGGCAATAATCGGGATGCCGGCACACCCCTCTTTGTGCCGGATCAAGCGCGTCGCCTCGAAACCGTCCATCTCCGGCATCTGGATATCCATGAGCACCGCCGCGAACCGAGGTCCAGCCATGGCCACCGCCTCTTTGCCGTTGTTGGCCACCTCCACGGTCATCCCCCGATTGCTCAAAATCTCCACCGCCAGCATCTGATTGAAGTGGTTATCTTCCGCCAGCAGGACCAGGCAGCCAGAAAATATTTTTTGCGGCTGTTGCCCTGATGGCGGCGCTATCCCCGGGGCGGCAAGACGCGAGGGGTTAGACGCTCCGTGGGGCTCGGTCCGCCTGGCCAGGGTCTCTTCCTCGCCGGAGAGCGCCGCCATCCGCACTGTAAAAAAGAAGGTACTCCCTTGGCCGGGGAGGCTCTCCACCCAAATCCCGCCCCCCATCATGGCGACCAGCTTCTTGCAGATGGAGAGGCCGAGGCCGGTTCCGCCATACCTTCTGGTCGTCGAACTATCCGCCTGACTAAAGGCAGCAAAGAGCACATCCATCTTCTCCTGCGCCAGGCCGATGCCGGTATCGCGCACGGAAAATTGGAGGGTGGCCCCCTCGGCCGACCGCTGCGGGCACTCCACCCGCAGCACGATCTCGCCCGCCTCGGTAAACTTGAGGGCATTGCCGATCAGATTAATCAGCACCTGCCCTAGGCGTAGGGAGTCGCCGATCAACCATGCCGGCACCCCTTGCTCGACCACGCTGAAATAGCGGAGCCCTTTTTCCTTGAACTTGGTGGTGAAGAGATTCGCCAGATTGTCCAGCATGGCCTGGAGGTTGAAGTCAATCTCTTCCAGCACCAGCTTGTTGGCGTCGATCTTGGACAGGTCCAGGATATCGTTGATGATGGCCAAGAGGTCATGGCCGGAGGCCTTGATCACCTCCAGATACTGGCGCACCTTGGCGGGCATCTCATAGGGCAAGGCGAGATTGGCCATCCCCAAAATCGCGTTCATGGGGGTACGAATCTCGTGACTCATGTTGGCCAGGAACTCGCTCTTGGCCCGGTTGGCAATCTCGGCCAGGGCGGCCAACTCATTGGCCCGGTCGGTGGTGGCGGCCAAGTGGAGATTGCTCTCCCGGAGTTCCGCCTCAACCTGCTTCTGGGCGGTAATATCCCAATTGGTGCCGATCATGCGCACGGGGTTGCCGCACGTGTCGCGCTGCACGATGGCCAGTGCCCGGATGATGCGAATGGCGCCATCCGGCCACAGCACCCGAAACTCGGTGTCGAACTCCTTCTCGCCTCGGAGGGCCATCCGCACCTCCAGGTCACCCTGGGCCACATCATCGGGATGGACAACTGCCCGCCAGGCCTCGTAAGCGCCGCCGAAACTCTGTTCGTCAACTCTGTAGAGGGCAAACATCTGCTCATCCCATACCAGGATGTCGTTGACCACATCATAGTCCCACACCCCGATGCCGCCGGCGCGCACGGCCAAGCGTAAGCGGGTCGATACCTGGTGCAACTCGGCCTCCGCCTGTTTGCGCTGGGTGATGTCGAAGATGATCGAATGTAACAGCGGCCGCCCGCCAAACCTGATTCGACAGGTTGAGACCTCCACGCTGCGGAGAGAGCCGTCCGCCAAGCGGTGTTGAAACTCGAAGCGCCGCCCCTGTTCCGGGGTGACCGAGTCCATCAGCCGCTGCACCTCCGCAGCCGGGAGGCCGTTGATGTCAGCGATGTTCAGGGCCAAGAACTGCTCCCGGCTGTAGCCATAGAAGGCCAGGGCGGCGGCATTGGCATCGATCATCGTGCCCGCCGCGGGATCCACCATCCACATCATGGCGCTATTGTCGGCAAACTGGCGACGATAGGACTCTTCACTCCGCCGCCGCTCCTCACTCTCCTGCTTCAACTCCCGGAACACGATACTGAACGGATCCCTGATGGCGATCACGAATAGTGCCCGGTAGATGAGGTAGAAGGCAAAAAGCTTGCAGACATGACCGAACATGTTGGCGAAGTCATACACCCCGAGGTAGGAGGTAAAGGCCAACTCGGCCCAGGCGGTGCACACCGCTTGGGCAATCAGCAACCGATAAATGGGGGCGTTGAACAGATGACGGACACGACGCAGCAGCACGATCGAGGCCAGGATGAGGGCCACAATCACATATTCACTGACGATCTTAAAGGGGGTGAGCCCGACCCCCTCCCGGTAGCAGTCGGGAAACCGACCGCTGAAGATGCCCCCGACCAGCAGGGTGGCCAGCAGGGTGAAAGCGGCGATGATGCCGCTCAGGCGAAGGTTGCGCTTGATGGCCAGGGGGGCCGCGACCAGGGTCAAGGCCTGCAGGTAGCGAGCGGCGAGCCACAGCTGGGTCGGCAGATTGGCGTCATAACCGACGAAGATGTTCATCCCTTTAAAGGCCAGCGTGTGGATCAGGTCCATGGCGGCGCATACCGCGTAGCCGATGGCGATGACCTTGACATACCCATTGTCGATGACGCCACGGACATTCCAGACCAGGAGAAAGATGGCCAGGGCAATGGCAATGGTGACCAGTTCGACCATGGAGTGAAAGAGGAGATAACTGTAGGCGCGGGCAGCCACCAGCCCCCCCATGCCGGCGGCGATTACCACGATAGGCCGAAGCGTAGCGGACCACCCGCTGGTGTTGTGCAATGCATGCATGACGAGAAAACCCTCTTGAATTGGCCAACAGCCTCTCGGCTTGCGCCGGGAGCCTACCACCGCCAGTGGTGGTCACTTTCATGAGTCTATGACGCCAGCGCCAGCGCAGTCAAGACAATAAAAGACGGCCCTTATCCGGGGCAACGCACAGCCCCGGCAAGCGAAATTTCCTGGCGGCGGGTTAAAGTTATTTTTTGTAACACCTCTGCCTCTTGTGATACGCTGAACAGCAAAAAGGAAACGTAACTATTCAGGTCTATAGGCTCTAAGGGTTTAGGCTATTAGCAACAGAAAAACACGAGAAATGGATATTGTATTCACCAGCATGCGGTCCTCTTGCGTGGCTAACAGCCTACAGCCCATATCCTAAACAACCTGAGCAATTACAAGGAAACGCTACTGGTTGCCGTTTTCGCAAAAACAGCTCACCTGCCGCCGGCACACTCCGTAACGTATTGATAAAAGTATAGGCGGGCAGCACGTTCATGGACTTTGTGCGAGACCCGCACTCTTTCGCTACCTGCCCGACAAGGAACCACGGATGCGCCCGCATACCATCAACAGCAAGCACGCCCAGGACGAGTTGATCGCCAATCTTAATGCCCGCGACCAGATCAAGGCCCGCATCGTTCTTGACCACTTCGCCGACATGGAGCAGGGGGCGCAACGCCGCATCCTCTATGAACTGAACCGCCGCCACGACCCCCTGGCCGTGTCGCTGATGGCCTACCTGTTGATCACGGACCGGCGAACGGCGGCCCTCTTCCCGGATATCACCGACAGCATCACCGACAAGGTGGTCAATGACCCGCGGATGTTCCTCGACCTGCTGGTGACTCCCGGGGTGACGCAAGGCTATTTCATTGAGCTTGCCGGCAGAGTGCGCCTGCCGGCAAGCGTGCCGGCCTTGATCGCCCTCCTGGCCCAGCACTCCGACAGCGCCCTGATCACCGCCACCCTTGAGGCCCTGGGCGCCATCGGCACCCCCGAGGCGGTGGAGTCCATCGCCGAACTGCTCTCCTCCGGCAGCGAAGAGTTGCGGCCCGCCGCCATTACCGCCCTGGGCCAAATCGCCTCCCCCCCCGCCCTCGCCTGCCTGCTGCGCCTGCTGGGCAAGAGCCGGGCCATGGACGAGATGATCGTGGATTGCCTGGCCACCATCCCGGATGACGCGGCCCTCACGGCCATCAATGAGATCATGCGCTCGGAGGCGGTGGCCCTCCGTAATTATGGCAAGGACAAACTGATCGGCCTCGGTGCCAAGGCGGTGCCGCTGCTGGTGGCCAATCTCCTGGAGAACGATGCCGATCTCCAGATCCACTCCTTAAACGCCCTGCTCGCCATCGGCGACCAGAGCGCGGTCCGTCCCATCCGCAAGTTGATCGCCAGCCACCCGGCCGATGCCAATGTCCGTTTTGCCGCCTTCGAGGCCCTGGCCGGCCTGCCTCTGCTCAAGGGGGACTATATCTGGGCCAACGGCCTGCTGGACCCCGATGAGACCATCCGCTTGGCCGCGGCCAGGGCCATTGAGCGCGGCCTGGATGACCCCCTGGCCGCCGGCATCCGCAACATGGCACGCCCCGGGGACCGGGAGGCGGCCCAGGTGGTGCGGGCCATCCTGGATGGGCAGGCCCGTCATCTGTTCATGGACCTCATCCGCCACGACATCGGTGTGGAGCTGATCAGCGCCTACCTGACCACCCAGGCCCACCCGGAGGTGCGCCAATTTTTCGTCCAGGTGCTCATCGAGGCCGGGTATAGCGCGCTGGCCCACTCCCTGGAGGTCCAAGAAGCACCCCCCTCCACGCCGGAACGGAGCAAGGTATGCGCGGTGGACGACTCCCGCATGATCCTCTCCATCTACCGCAGTGTGCTCAACGCCCTGGGCTACGACCCCGAACTGTTCGTCGCCCCCGAGGCCGCCCTGCTGTGGCTGGCGAGCAATCGCCCCAAGTTTGTCTGTACCGATCTCAACATGCCCGGCATGGATGGAATCGCCTTGACCAGGGCCATTCGCAAATTATACACTAGCCGGGAACTGCCGATTATCATGATCACCACCCAAAACGATCTCCGTGACCGGGCCGAGGCCTACGCGGCAGGGGTCAACCACCTCGCGGCCAAGCCCTTTGACGAACAGAGCCTACAATTGGCCATACAATCCGCAACCTCTCCCGGTAACCAGGCATGAGCAGTAATTTCAGGGTTTTAGTCGTTGATGACGTAATCTTCAACATCCAGCTCTTGCAAAATATCCTGGAAGGGATGGGGCTGTCGGTGCTCACCGCCATGAGCGGGCCCGAGTGCCGCCGTCTGGCCGAGGAGGAGCAACCGGACCTGATCCTGCTCGACATCATGATGCCGAACGAGGATGGCTTCGAGACCTGCCGGCTGCTGAAGAGCAACGGCGCCACCGCCGACCTGCCGGTCATCTTCATCTCCGCCTTGGACGACAGCGAAAACAAGGTCAAGGGGTTGACCCTGGGGGGGTGGGATTATATCTGCAAGCCCTTCAACCGGGCCGAGGTCCAGGCCCGGGTCACCAACTATCTGCGGTTGCAGTCCGCCTACAAACAGGTGATCGAGGAGCAGGCCCGGCGCTTGAACCAGATCAAGGATGCCCAGCAGGCCATCCTGGTGCTCCCCTCCTCGCTGCCGGATGCCAAATTCGGCGTCCACTATGTCCCCATCCATGAGGCGGGCGGCGATTTTTATGACGTCTTCCAGATCAGCGACGACCTGTTCGGCTACTTCATCGCCGATATCAGCGGTCACGACCTGGGGGCCTCCTTTGCCACCTCGGCCTTGAAGGCCCTAATCCGGCAGAACTCATCCCAGCTCTATGCCCCGGACGAGACCATCCGCACCATCAACAAGATCCTGCTCTCCCTGTTCACGGACGGCCAACACCTCACCGCGGTCTATGCCATCCTGGACAAAAAGAACATGACCCTGAGCCTGATCAACGCCGCCCACCCCCCGCTGCTCTATCAACCCAAGGAGGGCGATCAGCTATGGATCCAAGCCAATAGCGGGGTCATCGGCATCTTCCCGGATGTGGTCTTCAGCAAGCAGGTCCTGCCGGTCCACGAGGGGGACCGTTTTTTTCTGTTCACCGATGGCCTGATCGAGGCCTTTAGCGGCCAGCAACCGGGCCGGGAGGAAGGGATGCAGCGCTTGCTCCCCCTCTGTGCCGCGGCCCGGGAACTGCCGTGCCAAGAGGCGGTGGACACCGTCGTGGCCGCCATGTTTGCCGATCACCCCCCCCCCGAGGACGATGTCCTGCTGCTGGCCTTTGACGTCAGTTGCTGCCGAGCCATCGCCACCAAGGATGGCTTCCGGGCGGTGCTGCCCGCCGAGTTCCAGGCCATTGACCGGGTGGTGGAGCAGGTGGAGAGATGCTTACGCGAGCGAGGGCTGACCGAGGCGATTTTCGCCGTCGATCTGGGGTGCCGGGAGGCCTTGACCAACGCCGTGCGCCATGGCTCCCAGGGCAACCCCAAACACAAGGTGGAGTTTGAGCTGGGCTACACCGCCGGCGACATCATCATTAAAGTGACGGACCATGGCCCGGGCTTTGACTGGGCCGCCGCCCTGACCCATCTTCCCCAAGCCACGGCGGAGAACGGCAGGGGGCTTGCCATCTTGCGGGAGTATTTTGACGAGGTCCGGTTCAACAGGGCCGGCAATGAATTGGTGCTCAAGCTGCGCTATCCGTAATCAATCATGATTCCAACAAAGGTGATCCCATGAGTGAAATATCCACAGAGGGCAGTTCCGTGACCATTAGGCCCGGCTGCAACATTGTCGCCTCGGTTCTCGATGGACTCAAAACGGAACTGAGGGGCATCATCGACGAAAATCCAGCCAAGCTGATCATCGATTTCTCCGGGGTGACGATGATCGACTCCATGGGCATCGGCATCCTGATCGCCACCTTCAACTCCTTGAAGAAACAGCATGCCCCCTTGGAGCTGATCAACGTCTCGGCCGAGATCGCCAGCCTGCTCAGAAACATGCGCTTGAACCAATACTTCTCTATCTCTTGATGGCTTGGGCGCCGCGGCGCCAGCGTTGGGCATAGGCTACGCATGGATCTTTCATCCGTCCTGGCCGCCACCTCCGCCTCGCCCCCCAAGCCCGCCAGCCTCGTGCCACAATTCGTAACTACCTAGAAGGTCTATAGGCTGTAGGGGTTTAGGCTATTAGCAACAGAAAAACACGAGAAATGAACATTATAGTAACCAGCATGCAGTCCTCTCGTAAGGCTAACAGCCTACAGTCTATCGCCTAAACAACCTGAGCAGTTACCACAATTCAACAAAAGGGAGATCCGAGCTCATGGCTGTCGTCAATGATGAGACCCTGCAAATGTATGTCGAGGAGTCGAAGGAGCATCTGGAGACCATCGAGACCGACCTGCTGGCCATCGAGCAGCAGGGGGAGGATATCGACGAGGAGCTGGTCAACAAGGTCTTCCGCGCCGCCCACTCCATCAAGGGCGGCGGTGGTTTCCTGGGGCTCGACGTGATCAAGGAACTCTCCCACAGCATCGAGAACGTCCTGGACATGATCCGCAACTACCAGATGGTCCCCACCCCCGAGGTGGTGAACACCGTGCTGGTGGCCTTCGACTTCCTGGGCGTGCTCATGGACGACGCCCTCCATAGCAATGAACAGGATATCGCGAGCCATGTGTCCGCCCTTAAGGAACTGACCCATGCCAGCCTCTCCCCGGCCGAGCAGACCATGACCACCCAGCGCGAGGAGATTGTCGCCGACGACCTGCTGACCACCTTTACCCTCACCGAGTTTGATCTCAATCAGGCCCGCCAGGGGGGACGCAACATCTTCATCCTGAAGTACGACCTGATCCGCGACGTGCAGCGCAAGGAGATGACCCCCTTCGCCCTGATGAAGAATCTGGATGAGTTGGGGATCATCCTCGACCTCAAGATCGGCATGGCCTCGGTGGGCGATTTGGAGAGCGCCGAGATCTCCTCCATCATCCCCATGTACGTCCTCTTTGCCACGGTGATCGAGCAGGACCTGATCGGCATGGTCATCGGCCTGGATGAGAGCGATATCCACCTCATTCCCAAATGCGAGGAAGCGGCCCCGCCGGCGGTGGCGGCGACTCCGCCGGCCACGCCACCCACCCCGCCACCGCTGGCGGGGCCCGCCCCGGAGGTGCCCACTCCCGAAACCGTCACCACCACGGCCGGTTGGGACCTGGGCGCCTCCCACCCTTCCCCGGCCCCCACCGAGCCCGAGAAGAGGCCGCCGGCCAAGACCAAGGGCGGGGAGGGCTCGGGCGACTCCCTCAGGGTGAGTGTCAGTGTCCTTGACCAATTGATGAACCGGGCAGGGGAACTGGTCCTGGCCCGCAACCAATTGCTGCAGGCCATGAGCCAAGGGGACCGCCAGAGCGTCAAGGTGGCGAGCCAGCGTATCAATCTGGTCACCTCCGAACTGCAGGAGACCATCATGCTCACCCGCATGCAGCCGGTGGGCAACATCTTCAACAAGTTCCCCCGGGTGGTCCGCGATCTCGCCCGCAACCTGGGCAAGGAGATCGAGTTGCAGCTCCAGGGCAACGAAGTCGAACTGGACAAGACCATCATCGAAGGGCTGGGCGACCCCTTGACCCACCTGGTGCGCAACTCCGCCGACCACGGCATCGAGGGGCCGGATGAGCGCAGGGCCAAGGGGAAACCCGCCTGCGGCCACATCGTGCTGCGCGCCTTCCATGAGTCGGGCCAAGTGATCATCGAGATCGAAGACGACGGCCGCGGCCTCCACTTCGACAAGATCGGCGCCAAGGCGGTGGAGAAGGGGATCATCACCCAGGAGCAGCTGGCGCGGATGACTGAGAGCGATAAGATCAACCTGATCATGCGCCCCGGCTTCTCCACCGTGGATCAGGTCACCGACGTCTCCGGCCGCGGCGTGGGCATGGATGTGGTCAAGACCAACTTGGACCGGCTGGGCGGCCAGATCGAGATCCGCTCCGAGGCCGACCACGGCACCGTGGTGCGCATCAAGCTCCCCCTGACCTTGGCCATCATCCCCAGCCTCCTGGTCTCCAGCTGCGGCCAACGCTTTGCCCTGCCCCAGGTCAACGTCGGCGAACTGCTGCGCATCCCGGCCAACCAGATCCGCGAAAAGATCGACAAGGTGGGCGGCGCCGACGTCCTCACCCTGCGCGGCGAACTGATCCCCCTGCTGCAACTGAATAACGTCCTCGGCCTCAAGCCCACCTACTACGACGCCAAGTTGGGGGTCATCCGCGAGGACCGCCGCCAACGCCTGGTGGACGACCGTCTGCTGGACGCGGAGGGAGCGCAGGCGGCGGCAGCGGCCCGGGAGGCGGAGGCGGCGGAACGGCGGAACAGTCGCACCAGCGACATCTCCATCGTCGTCCTGCAGACCGGCACCTTCAAGTACGGCATGGTGGTGAACGAGGTCCATGACACCATCGAGATCGTGGTCAAACCCCTGGGCCGGCACCTAAAAAAGAGATCGGTCTACGCCGGCGCCACCATCATGGGCGATGGCCGGGTGGCCCTGATCCTGGATGTGGCG
>OBOI01000445.1_pt1 | contig 14581 bp, 17 predicted proteins | sample 1670151 | NCBI WGS metagenome assembly OBOI01 (sample SAMEA104232303, study PRJEB22302) | sediment metagenome | biome: forest; feature: aquifer; material: sediment | place: USA | collected 2011-08-07 | depth 0.01 m | reverse complement strand
GTCCCGTAAAAAGAGGCGAGCCGTTAAAGACAATGCCGATGCGGCTGCCATCGCGTTTCATCTTGGAAATCATGTGCTGTAAGAAGAGAAATGCGCCATCATTGATCCGGGGGAGGCCCGCGCCGAACCGCCCGGCAAACCCTTTGCTGTCGCTTTCAGCCTTGATGATCTTCTCCGCCTTTTTCCAATCCACCCCAAAGGGCGGGTTGGACAGCATATAGTCAAACTTTTCATCCTCCAGGCCGTCCACGGTGAAGGTGTTGCCGAACTTCATATTGGCCGGGTTCTGGCCCTTGATCAACATGTCTGACTTACAGATGGCGTAAGATTCCGCATTGATCTCCTGGCCGAAGACCTCCAACTTTGCCTTGGGGTTGAGTTCGTTCAGGTAGATTTCCGCCACCGACAACATACCGCCCGTCCCGCAGGCCGGATCATAGAGGGTCTTGACCAGGCCCGGCTTGGTCAGCATGTCGCGGTCGGTAATAAACAGCACATTGACCATGAGCTTGATGACTTCGCGGGGGGTGAAATGCTCTCCGGCGGTCTCGTTGGAAAGCTCGGCAAATTTGCGGATCAACTCTTCAAAGACATAGCCCATGTCTATGGTGTTCATGCCGGAAAGGTCGATCTTGGCGAACTCCTCGACCACCTTGAAGAGGAGGTCAGTTTTTTGATCATCGAGTTTTTCTATCTGGGCCTCAAAGCTGAAGTATTCCAGAATCTCCCGCGCCCCGGCGGAAAAGCCATTAATGAAGTTGCGCAGATTGGCGGCGATATTGTCCGCGTCGGCGACGAGCTTGGCGAAGTCGTATTGGCTCCGGTTATGAAAATTGAGTTGGGCGACCTTGTTGAGGGTAACATCCTTGGCGCTGTCCGAGAGCTTTTCCACCTTGGGGAGGTAGTCCAGCACCTTTTGCTTGGTGGGGGCAAGGACGCAATCCAGACGCCGTAAAACAGTCATGGGCAAAATCACCTTGCCGTAATCCGACTGTCTGTAGTCGCCCCGCAAGAGGTCGGCGACTTTCCAGATGAGATTGGCCTTTTCCTTGAAATCGATCATTGATAGTGTGCCCTTATGAGTCTGCCAACGAAATCAATGGCAGGAAATCGGTTTTGGTTAGCCGCCATGATCCCCGGCAAGTTGAATTGCAATTTTGTTTATGTAACAGGCGGGGCTTTAGTTCTCAAGGGAAATTGGGGTAATTCACTTGATGATCAGTAAAGCTGTGGCTGTGCCCGATGGGGCGAGCTCAATCAAGGGAGGGCTTCAGTTCGTATAACGCCATCCTCACGCATTTTTTTGACCAATACGTCTACCGATTTGGACAAAAAATTGGACCAAGCAAACACCTTTGATTTACCGGACGGTCCCATAGTGCCAAAGCGTCAGAGATTTAGACCCCGCCCCCTTGAGTCTGCATATCCACCCCAGCCCCACGAAATTTCTTGAATACAGCCTCTGCGATTTCATCAGCACCCGGTTGCCTGGCCTGCTTTGGTTTCGCCAAACCCCGTATGAGTTCCCCTTGGCGGTGGCACGGAACTGCCCCATAGTTCAATAAAGTCGTCATAACGTTTTCATGCCCGAGATTCTGGCTTAAGGCCTTGAACTCTTCGATGTTACAGACAACTTCGCCGAGGCGAACCTGGGTATCTCGGAAACTATGTGGGTTGAAATACGGCAAATCCGCTCCGGCAAAGGCCTCACCAAAAATTTTTCGAATGGGCGTGGTAGTGGTCCAGTGTTTCTTTGTCAGACCTGTCGCCTCAAATTGGCGAGAAATCCCCACCTCAATGTGCGTCGCAGGGAATAGTGGATCATCATTACCCCATCGCTTTTCAACCAGGAGATAGGACACCCACTCCGCAAAAATTTCGAACACTTCCTCTCCCACCGCCCGGACAAAATAGGTGGTGAAGGTTTTACTGAATTTCGTCTCTACCTCCCGTGCATCTTGATGGACGCGGTTGTTTATAATATCGACATGTTTCAGCTTCATCGAGGCAATGGCCCTGACCCGTGCGCCAGTCAACAGGGTGAATGCAACAAGGGCACGGTTACGCCGCTCTATCTCGGTGTTGGCAGGCATCGTGTTGATGACGTGCTTGATCTGTTCCAAGGTCGCCACGTTTTTTTCCCGTTGGGCCGTAGCGATGCTGATGTCCTTGGTGGGCAGATTGAAATACTTGGCGTCGGCGTACTGAAAACGCGACTTGTAGCCTGGTTTATCCGAAAGCCACTGGAAGAATTGTTTGAGTTGGGTTAGTGTCGCATGCAAGGTCGCCTTGCTCAATTTCACCCCCGACTGCTGGCCCTTCTGCTCGGCAAGGTGCTTCTTGAACTTGCTTGCCTGTTCCTGGTGAAACATCTTGAAATCTTGGTAGTTGGTATATTCCTCAAACCGATTTAGAGCCTTAGCTGTCGCATCAACCGTTGACACGCTATTCCCCTTGGCTTCTTTTAAAAAGTCGAAATACTTACGCTTGATTCGTTCATTATCCGCATTGGGTTTCATGATTTTATCGCTCCTGTCTCAAGTCACTGTTCACGGTGGGTTTATTACTCTCTACTAGATGTTCTAGTGCTTGCGGAAAGTGGATATCCAGTTTCTCACGGATTTGCCCCAGGTTGGCCAGGCTGACGCACAGATACATGATGGAATTACAGTCCGGGCAAATCCCTTTCAGGTTGCCGTACTTCTCAGTAAATGTTGAATAATCAGCCATGTCGCCCGCAGGAATTTTCGGGGCTCGGCATCGAACGCAAAAGAGTTCCCCCTGTTTGCAGGTCTGTTTGTTTTTTACCCGACGAGCCTGGAGAAATGCCCTTAGGTCATGACCGAGAATCAGCTTGGGGCGTATGCCAACAATGACGGCAAGCCCAACCTTAATCCATCCACGCACGGTGTTTTTATGGATGCCGAACAGTCCGGCGATCTCTTCTACCGAATAGCTGCGGTGGATTTTAACAAGGCGGTAGTTGGGGTGACGTTTTTTCTTTGGGCTATTTTTCATTGATTAACTCACTCAGTCCATGGGGAGGTGATTTTATCCAGAGCACAAACTTCCTGCCGGTCAGGGTCTGAGTCAGAAACAAAGCAACAGGACACATAGTGTGTGGTATTCTTTAAGATGGTGACATATTTGTCACTCGAAACCCAGAACGGATAAAATCGACATTTGCTTAGCGTTTTCAGCGACATAACTTTTTTTCGCTATTTTTTCGGGTGACAAATCTGCCATTCGAAACGTGTCTTGTTTGACTGATGGAGTGCCATTTTTGCCACTCGAAACCGGCTGTTTGGGTGTCGAATTTGTCACCGGCTTTTGTTTTTTCATGGAGTTCACGAGAGCCCAGCCTTGCCCCTGTTTCGTGTTGCGCTGTCTCGGATTGGGGGGCTGCTGAAAATCTGGTTCCCCCCATCGTTTCCAGCGTACTGAGATAAAATAAGTGGTAGCGTCACGTTTCCGCCCGCCGCTCCCCTGCTTGTTAATGTCGATCAAACCAAGCTTGATCAGCACATCAAGGCTGTTCCGAAATTCACGCCGGGGGACACCCAACTTCTCGGCCTCACCGTAGGTAAAAATAATCTCACCATTATTGACGATGGTCCGCTCTGCCGCCCGGCTCTTGGTCTTTTGGGCCTTGGAAATGATTCTTTTTTGAAGGAATCTGAGATAGACTTTCCATTCCCATTTGCCCAATTCCTTGAGGGCTACCGAATCTAAAAGCTCTGCTTCCAGGTAAACCCCTGAACTCATCCCTTCATTCGCCCCTCAAGCCAAGTGATGAGGGTGTCCACCGGATAGGCAACTTGACGCCCGATTTTGCACCGTGGAGGGCCTTCTCCGAGTGAATCTAAATTCGCTAAATATTTTTCTGACAGGATACCGCCGCTGAACTCGGAGACCTTTCTCCGGGCAACGACTGAGGACGGCCATTTTTTGGCCAGGTGGGAAAGATTGTGCTGCATGGTTCACCTCCATTGGTAAAGTGGAACAACTCTTACCTATGGGAAGGTGAAAATAAGGAGGGGTGCTTATTTTTAGAGGGGGGAGATGAGCTCGGCAAGTCCTATATAGTCTTGTTCAAGAAAGGGTAACACTTCAGGGCAGGGGTCAACGCAGGTATCCCGCTCCGGGCAATCTTTGCATGTTCGCTTCACCTCTGCCGACTGAATTTTCTGATAAACCTTTTTGAATCTTTCACGATCATACAGGCGGCCCTCGATCAACTCATAGGCACGAGCAAAGGCTTTCTTTGCAGCCGGAACACGGAGTTCGGTTTCTTTGCTGATTTCAAGGTAGGTTTTTTTCTGTCGTCGTAATTTCCAAACCTTCAATGCCAGCCAAGTTTCTTCTTCGCGTTGCCGCTCTGTTTCCGGTTGCCATGTTGCATATTCCTCTGCCCAGGGATTATCCGCTTGTTTCCGGAAGTTCGATATGCTGTCAAGAAAGCGCCCCATTTCGGCCAATATGTCACTTTTTCTGCGCGTAACGTCGATTATGAGCATTCTTTCCCCTGGCGCCAGTGCTTCCTCGCAGACGGTAATATTCACCCCCCCTTTAGGGTGCTCATTTGGTGAGGTTGCATCGAAAAGAACTTGTGACATCGTCGCCCGTTGATCAAAAAAAATTATGAATTTAGGTAGTGGGTCAGGCAACTCCTCTTCGTTGTAAGGATCAAGAATTGGAAAAAAGTTTTGAGGCGAATCTTCGTAATTTAGAGAAAAAGCATTTAACAGGTCAATCCGAAAATGAATATCAACATGGCAGGCAATTGAAAATTTGCAGTCTTTACAGCCGTTGCCAGATAGGTGGCAGAATGGGGCGGCAGCATCAATTGATAGTTTGTCCTCTTCCCATGCGGATAAGATCTTGACACTGTTTTCTTCCCAAAAGGCCCGATATGCTGCGGACTCCTTCAAAAGCGCTAACCGCATACGGGCACTCATCCATCTATTCACCCAAACGCCTTTTAAATCATACCTATACTTCATCCCATCGCCTCATTCAACTCAAGGCGTTGAACGGCGGACCGTAGTGAGTTTTCGCCGATATGAGCATAACGAGCAGTGAGCTTCAAGTCAGAATGACCCAGCAATTCTTGAACGGTATATATATCGGTGCCGCTCTCGACCAGCCAAGAGGCGAAGGTATGACGTAAGGTGTGGAAGGTGACACGCTGCCTCCGGTCGGTGATGCCCTCGTTCAACCCAAGTTTATCAACTGCCCGGGTGAAGGTGTCGGAGGCTTGCACGATCTTCTTGCCGTTGCGGCCAGGAAACACAAGTTCAGCCGGCGCGGTCTTTGTCCGACTCTGCAACATGGACTTGACTGCGCCTGTCATAAATGCCGGCCGGGTTTTGTTGCTCTTGGTATCCTTGAGCAGTACCACGCCCCCGGCGAGGTCAACATCTGCCCAGGTCAGAGAAAAGACCTCACCAGCCCTCATGCCGGTGTGAATTGACAGCAGGGCCATGTCGTGGACATCCCGGCTTATGGTGGCCAGCTCGACCAAAAGGTCGGCGGCCTGCTCCCGTGACAAGTAGCGCAGTCGTTTGTTGTCGGTGGTTGGTCTTTTCACTTTTCCCGCCGGACCTGCGGGGTTCTTCCCGGTGTAAAAATCGTTGGTCAGCGCATAGTTGAACACTTGGCGAACCACGGCTAGGGCATAGACGATTGAACGGCCAGCCCTATCCGCCTTGGCCATATCTGCTTTGATTTTCTCCATGTGGATAGGGGCAATGTCGCCCAGGGGCTTGTCACCGATCACCGGGCCGATCCAGAGACGGAAAAGGCTTTCTTCGCTTTTCCATGACCGGGGGTTTCGTCTGTTGGCTTGAGTGTGGGGGAGGTACTTGGTGTTGAAGATTGCTGAAAAGGTCAAGTTGCCGATGGCGGCCTCCTTGTCCTTCTCTTCCTGTTCCTGTCGTTCAGCAGCGGCCAAGCCCTTCTTTTCTTTCAGGGTGCGAGGGCCAGTGCCTCGACGGTGATTTTCTTGCAGTTCGGCCAATATCGCCGTTGCCTTTTTTTCTGTCATGCCTTGGCTGGCCCAGCCGACCGCCTCTTCTACCATCTTACTGTCCAGCTTGAAAAAAATGGTGTAGTATCGGTCAGGCTTATTGCCGACTCCATGACGGCGGGTGTCGTGTTCCCGGTATCGTATGCCGGGGTATTTTGACTTGATCCACTTTGCCATGATGTTTCCCTCCTGGTGTCATCCTCTATGCCCTCAAAAGTTGTCCAACTCCTGTCCAACTTTTTAACGGAAATTAAGGGAGTCTATGGGAAACATAATATTGTCAAAACCCTTTATTGTCAACCGATTGTGACGTTACATGAAAAAGAGTGAAGACCAAACAATCAGACTCTTAATCAGTAGGTTTGGGGTTCGAGTCCCCGATGGCCCACCAAAGAAAAATCAAGCCCTTAACTCTCTCATGAGTTAAGGGCTTTTTTTATTTGGCTTACAGTTGCATGAAACCGGCCTTTTTCGGTAGCGCCCCACAGGGCACAAATAACGCCCCTCTCCCTGCAACGACACGAGGCGTCATCGGTTCGCCTCCACGGATAGCCTCTTTGCCAAAAACATGGCACCCAACCCCCTCCACCTGATCATTAACGCCAAGGAAGGCGATACCGCCGCCTTTGCAGGACTCGTCCGCCTCTACCAAGACCGAGTATACTCCCTCTGCCGTCAACTGCTCGGCAATGCCCATGAGGCGGAAGATGCGGCCCAGGACTCCTTCATCAAGGCCTACCGCAACCTGCGCCACTTTACCCCGGACGCCTCATTTTATACCTGGCTCTATCGGATCACGGTCAACACCTGCCTTGACTACAGAAAGCGGCCATTTTTTGGCGCATTGTGGACCACGTCACGGGAGGGGGAAGAGTTTTTGACCTGGGAGATAGCGGACGAACTGTCGCCGGAGCGGCTCTATGAAGCAAAGCAGCTGGGCCAGGCCTTGCAGCGTGCCCTGGACAAGTTATCCCTGAAATTGAAGACCGTCATCATCCTCAGGGAGATGGAGGGGCTCTCCTACGAGGAGATCGCCGAGGTGCTGGACATCTCCATGGGGACGGTAAAATCGAGGCTATCGCGAGCCCGCGAGGAACTCTTTGCCGCGCTGAAAAAAATTACGGAACAAAAATGAAACCTGATCGTTTAACCAGAAGGACGAGCGTATGAGATGCAAAAAGGCGCGTAGGCTGATATCTGCCTCCCTTGACGGGGAGCTGCCGGCCAGGGAGCAGGCGTTTCTGGCCACGCATCTGCAGCAGTGCCCTGCTTGCAGCAACCAATTCAGCACCTTGCAGGGAGTGCGGCAACTCTTCCGCCAGTCGGCCAGATGCAGCGCCCCCCCCTATCTTGCCCAACGGGTGATGGCCCAACTCGACACCGTTGATACCCGGCCTCTCTTTGCCCCGTTGTGGCGGTATCTTGCCGAGGCGCTGGTGATCCTCATGGTCATCGGCTTTGGGGTGATCTCCGGCAATCTCTTTTGTAACAACCTGGACCTGCGCCATCCCGACCCGGACCTTGCCGCCATCTCCCGTGAAATTTTTACGGCCACGCCAGCGGAGTCCTTGGGCAGGTCCTACCTGGCGATGTTGGAGGTAAGCGGTGAAAAATAACGTGCTACGGCATCTCCTCTGGATCTCGGTGCTGTTCAACCTGGCTATCGTCGGCACCGTCGGTTTCCGCTACTACCAAAGGTCTACCTCCTGGATCTCGCCCTTCGGCCATACGATGCAAAAAGATCATTTTCTCTTCGAGGAGCTGGCCCTGCACTCTTCCCAGGCCGAGGCCATGCGCCAGCGGGCTATCCCGTTCCGGGCAACGATTGACCGGCAGCGGGCGGAGATCAACCAGCAGCGGACAAGATTGGTGGCCCTCATGCGCCAAGAACCGTCGGATATGGCCGCCATCGGGGCGCGGGTCGACGAGATCAGCGCCATCCAGGAGACCATGCAGCAGGCTATCGTTACCCACCTGCTTGAAGAAAAGGCCTTGCTGGACAAACAACAGCGGGGAAAATTTTTTGATCTGATCGACAACGCCATAAACCAAGGGAAGCCAACGGGCTGCCCAGTCGCCGAGTAGTGGCCAGGGTTGTTGCCCCGGGCGCGGTCTCTCTACCCTGGCCAGCAAGTGCTGGCCATCGCGGGGCCACTGCCCTGGGCCGCACCAACATGCCGGTGTTGGCAGAGTCTGTCGCCATTGCCCTAACGATGTATTCCCCCAACGAGCTCTGCCAACAAGGAGGAAGGCAGTAAATAAAAAAGTGGGTATTGATTGCAATTTTGTTCATGGCCATCAGCGGGGCCGTCGTCATGGCCTACCGTCAACGCGTGGCCCTGCAACCGCGGATACAATCCGTGCAGACGGAGAAGGTGACGAGGCGTGACATTGCCTCGTCAGTCCAGGCCACCGGGGTGATTCGCGCCCAGGTCGGGGCAGAGGTGAAGGTGGGATCGCGGATCTCCGGTCGGGTCGAGAAGCTCTACGCCAATATCGGCGATGTCGTGACCAAGGGCCAGTTACTGGCCCAGATCGAACAGGAGGATTTAACCGCCAAGGTCAACGAGTCCAAGATGAATCTCAAGCTGGTCGAGGCGAATCTTGAGTTGGCCCGCAAAAACCGGGCACGCCTGCAAAACCTCTTTGCCACGGGCATCGTTGCCCAGGACATGGTGGATGTAGCGGAGAGGGACTATGCCACTGCCCAGGCCCAGACGAGTCAAGTGCGCGAGATCATCAAATTCAACACCACCCAGCTCTCCTACGCCGATATCCATGCCCCCATTGATGGCGTAATCGCCTCGGTGGCCACCCAGCAGGGGGAGACGGTCTCCACCTCGTCCCAGAACGTGCCGACCTTTGTCACCATCGTTGACCTCAACCGCCTGGAGGTCTACGCCTATGTCGACGAAACCGACATCGGCAAAATTAAGCCCGGGATCGAGGCCTCGTTCACGGTCGACTCCTTTCCTGATCTGGATTTCAAAGGCACAGTCTCGGCCATCTATCCCAAGGCCACCATCCAGGACAACGTCATCTACTACATCACCCTGCTCTCCATCAAAAATCCCGCCGGGACCGAGGGCCACCCCCCCCCTGCTCAAGCCGGACATGACCGTGAGCGCCACGCTCTATCTCGACAAGAGGAGCGGGGTCCTTGCCGTGCCCAACCGGACGATCAACCGGCAAGGGGGCCAGAAAGTGGTCCATATCCTGGCTGATGGCCAGGCGAAAAGTAAAACCATCCGCACCGGATGGAAAGACAGCAACTACACCGAAGTGGTCGCGGGGCTCAAGGAAGGTGACCTGGTCATCACCAACGGCACCCCGCACACCGCCGAACCATAACCAAGCAGAACGATGACGACCTCTCCCGCACCCGAAACAAGAAGATCGGCTTTGTCTTTCAATCCTTCAACCTCCTGCCCATGACCACCGCCCTGGAGAATGTCGAACTGCCGCTGATCTACTCCAGCGATGACGGGGATATCAAGGCCAAGGCCCGGGCCGCCCTTGAGGCTGTGGGCCTTGGCGAGCGGATCAACCACCTGTCCTCCGAGTTATCCGGCGGCCAGCAACAGCGGGTGGCCATCGCCAGGGCCTTGGTCAATGACCCGGCCATTATCCTCGCCGACGAGCCCACGGGCAACCTGGATACCGCATCCAGCGCCGAGGTCATGGCCATTTTCAAGAAGCTGCACCGAGATGGCCGTACCGTCATCCTGGTAACCCATGAACAGGAGGTCGCCCATCAGGCCGAACGGATTATCCGCATGCAGGACGGCCAGATCGTCAGCGATGAGAGGAGGGCCGGATCATGACCACGGCAAGAACCATCGCCATCGCCTACAAGGGGCTTAGCAAATACAAGCTGCGGACCTTTCTCATGATGCTCGGCATCATCATCGGCATTGCCACGCTCACGGTCATTGTCTCCATGGCCAAGGGCGCGCAACACAAGGTCATGATGGGGATTCGCAATTTCGGCCCCAATGCGGTCATGGCCTCGGCCGGCGGCGGCAAGATGTTCGGCCCCCCGGACGGCAGGACCACCACCCTGACCCTGGACGATGTCAAGGCCATCCGCGAGGCGATCCCCGGCCTGCTCCAGATCGCCCCCTTTACCATCAACCTTGGCCAGACCGTGGTCCATGGCAACCAGAATACCGACACCATGGTGGTTGGCGCGACCCCTGAGTTTGCCGACGCCTGGCAGTGGTACGCCGAAAAAGGTGAGTTCATTAGCGACGAGGACACCGCCGGCCTGACCAAAAATTGCCTCCTCGGGCACACCGTGGTCCGCGCACTCTTTGGCGACCAAGACCCCTTGGGCGAGACGGTCAGGATCAACAGCACCAACTTCAAGGTGATCGGCATCCTGAGCAAGCGCGGCGCAAGTCCCCATGGCATGGACATGGACAACCGGGTGGTGGTGCCCTTGACCACGGCCATGAAACGGCTGTTCAACACCACCGCCCTCGGCATGGTGCGGCTCTATGTGGACGACCCGGCGCGTCTTGACGAAGTCTCCAAATCGCTGACCTCTCTCCTCCGGGAGCGGCACCACATCGTCCCCCCCAGGAGGACGACTTCCGGGTGACCAACTCCATGGCCATGGCCAAGACCGTCAAAGGGGTATCCGCGACCATGTCCGCCTTCCTGATGCTGCTGGCCTCGGTCTCCTTGGTGGTGGGTGGCATGGTCATTGCCAACATCATGCTCATCTCCGTGAATGAGCAAAAAAAAGAGATCGGTATCCGCCGGGCCTTCGGTTCCCGGGCCCAGGACATCATGCACCAATTCCTGGCCGAGGTGCTGATGGTCACCATCAGCGGCGGCATCTGCGGGGCGGGCTTGGGTGCCGCCATCGCCATGGGCATGGCCATGATGCAAAAGATGCCCGCTATCCTCTCGTGGGAGCCGTTGGCCATCGCCCTTCTCTTTTCAACGGTCGTCGGTCTCTTGGCCGGTATTCAACCGGCGAGAAAGGCGGCGGCCATGGACCCGGTGACCGCCATCCGCGGCTAGATGAAACTCATCAGGGGTACCGGGATAGCCGTCAAGGCCCTGTTCACCCATCGGCTGAGGACCGCCCTGGCCACCCTGGGGATTGTCATTGGCGTGGGTTCGGTGATTGTGATGGTCTCCCTGGGTAATGGGGCAGAACAGGAGGTGCTGAACAAGATTCAGGCCATGGGCACCGACCTGGTGATGGTTACGGCGGGACAGGTCAAGATCGTCGCCGGCAGGCAAAGGCAGATGGGCAACGTCTCCACCTTGACCATGCGCGACGTCAAGGGCCTCATGGATGAGGCCCGGTCGCTACGGCACATCGCCCCGGCCCAGGGCCGGAAGATGCTGATCAAGTATGATACCGTGTCCGCCTCCACCACCGTCACCGGCACCACGGAGGCCATCCTCGCGGTCAAAATCTAGGGGTTGCCCACGGCAGGTTCTTCAGCGAGGAGGAAGACAGCGCCATGCAACGGGTCGCCGTGCTCGGCAAGACCGTGGCCGACAACCTCTTTGCCGGCAGAAGCGCCGTGGGCGAGGAGATTCGCCTGGGCAAGGTCACTTTCGAGGTGATCGGCGTGCTCACGGGCAAAGGGCCGGACCTGGCGGGGGCGGACCAGGATGACGTGATCTATATCCCCATGCGCACGGCCTTGAGACGCGTGTTCAACCTCGCCTACATCAACAACATCTTCGTCCAGGCCAAGGGGGCCGCTGCCATCGACCGGGCGGTGTCCGAGATCGGCGATATCCTCCGCGAGAGGCACCGTCTCCGGGGTAGGCCCGATGACTTCACGATCCAGAGTCAGAGCGAACTGGTGCGCACCGAGGAGGAGACCGCGCGGACCTTTACCCAGCTTTTGGCCGCGGTGGCCGGCATCTCGCTGCTGGTGGGCGGGGTCGGCATCCTCGCCGTGATGCTGATCTCGATCAAGGAACGAACCCGGGAGATCGGCATCAGACGGGCGGTGGGCGCCCTTAGGCGGGACATCTTGCTGCAGTTTTTGGTGGAGTCCTTTGTCTTGAGCATAAGCGGGGGGCTGGTCGGCGTCATGCTCGGGGTCGGCCTCTCTGTTGCCGCGTCCACTTTCACCCAGTGGCCCATGCGCCTGTCTCTGCCGGCCATTGCTGTCGCGTTTGGCTTTGCCGCCTGCATCGGCGTCCTCTTCGGGGTCTACCCCGCCGCCAAGGCGGCCCGGCTTGATCCCATTGCGGCCTTGCAGGCGGAGTAGGTAACACAACTCCGCCACCTTATATTCCCCTCCCCTGCATCCCCTGCCCCGGCGCCATTCAGTACACGCCCCCAATTCCGTCCCACGCACCTATTGTCCACATTCCCCTTGATATTCGCTGGTGATCAGGTCATCATTCATTAGATGGCAGATGCAAATGGTGGGCACGAGAGTTTAACGCCTCCTCGTATAAGGATGCGGGGAGGGGCATACAGCCCATTAACTCTCCATCAGCCTACGCAATATCAATACATGACCGATGCTGCCGGCAACAGCTGTTAGGGGGGGAACAGGAGATGAGACACAACAAGACGCGAATGGGTGCATGCTCTGTCTTCCTCTGGATAGGGTTTGTGTTGGCGGGGGTGCCGGCTGGGGCCTGGCCAGTGCCGGATAGCGGTCAGACCCAAAGTTTCCTGGCCGGGGATGACGGCGCATACGCCATTAACCCGCCATCCTACAGCGATCATGGCGACGGCACGGTGACCGACAACGTCACCACCCTGATGTGGCAACAACAGGATGACGGCACCACCAGGAACCTCGCTAACGCCGAGGCTACTTGCGAGGCCTTAACCCTGGGCGGCCATAGCGACTGGCGGCTGCCCACGGTTCAGGAGTTGAATAGCCTGTTGGATCGCGGCCATGCCGCTCCGGCCATTAACCAGATTGCCTTCCCCCCATCCCCAGATGCCCCCGGCTATGGCATCTATTGGTCGGCCACAGTCGCTGCCGACTCCTCCGCCAAGGCGTGGTACGTGCACTTCTACGATGGCGAGGTCAACACCGCTCCGCAAACCACCCCCTACTATGTCCGTTGCGTTCGCGGAGCACCGGCCAACGGGGGATTTGGGCCGCTGGTGATCAACAACGGCGCAACGGCCACGGATGTGGGCACCGGCCTCACCTGGCAACGCCAGGATGACGGTTTGGTGAAGAGTTGGCAGTCGGCAATAGGCGACTGCGAGGGGCTTACCCTGGATGGGTTTGGCGACTGGCGCCTGCCCACGGTCAACGAGTTGCAATCCCTGGTGGACTACGGCACGGATAATCCGGCCATTGACGCGACCATCTTTCCCGGCATGCAGCCTGACATCTATTGGTCGTCCACAGTGGTGGCAAACGACACCTCCGCCGCCTGGTACATCTGGTTCGTCAACGGCTATGTCTTCCACTACAGCCAGACCAATGCCTTCGCTGCCCGCTGTGTACGGGGCGGCGACACGACATCGACCACCATGCAGGGGAGTGTCACCCTCGCCGTGGGTAACGGCTGGAACTTGCTCTCCTCCACCATCGGCTTTGAGGTCGCGACCCTCTTTGCCAATCCGCAAGAGTTCACCAGCGCCTGGAAGTGGGCCGATAGCGAGGCCGGCGGCAAGGGGTGGGCGGTCTATCTGAGCGATGGAGAGGGAGGTCTCTCCTACGCAGTGGCCAAGGGGTTTGTGCCGCTGACCGCCATCGCATCCGGAGAGGGTTTTTGGTTGAACAGCAAGACCAGCAAGCAGCTCCCGATCACCGGCACCCCAATCCATGGCACACTGCCCTTGGCCCAGGGCTGGAATCTGGTGGGGCTGAAGAGCGCGCAAGGGGCACTGGTGACGGATCTCACCAGCGGCAACGCGGAGATCATCTCCCTGTGGAAATGGGTCAGTGACACCTGGGCGGTCTCCTTGCCCAACAGCCCGGATGGCGGCCAAGAGTACGCCACCGGCAAGGGATTCCTGCTGCTTACCGCCATCACCCCTGGCGAAGGGTTCTGGGTAAATACCGCGGGGCCGTTGACCATCCCGTAAGAAAGAACGGCGCCGGGCGCCTAGGTCAGCAGATGCAAGCCATCTGTTGATGTCACTCACACCAACACCAACAACGGCTCACTCCATGAAACGCACTAACCATATCTCCGATCGCTTGGCCGACTCCATGCTCCTGATCGGCATCGCCCTGGCCCTCTTCTTCTGGATCTTCAAATCGCTCCTGCTCATTTTGGTCACCGGCCAATTCGACTGGGGTACCCATCTCCTGGGCAAGGATGTCTATGATCTCTATGATCGCTTGGCAGTCGTGGTGCTGTTTATCTTTTTTGGTTCCCACGCCCAGTACAATATCAAAAAGCGGAGAAAGGCGGAGATGGCGCTTAAGGGGAGCGAGGATCGCTACCGCTCTATCCTTGAGAGCATTGAAGAGGGGTACTATGAAATCGATTTGGGATACAAGACCCAATTCTTTAACGACTCCTTCGCCTTCATCGTCAGTTGCCCACGTTACGAACTCTTACATCTGGACTTCCGCACGATCCTCACCG
>OBOI01000444.1_pt1 | contig 14642 bp, 14 predicted proteins | sample 1670151 | NCBI WGS metagenome assembly OBOI01 (sample SAMEA104232303, study PRJEB22302) | sediment metagenome | biome: forest; feature: aquifer; material: sediment | place: USA | collected 2011-08-07 | depth 0.01 m | reverse complement strand
TGAAATGTGTCCACTGCCGTTCATCGTCCCAGCTGGAGGTGGTCGGTCACCCCGATTTCTCCTTTGAAGAGGCCAAACGGGTCCTGGACGACATCTCCTCCTACGCCTCGCCGGTGATGGTCCTCTCCGGCGGCGAACCCCTGCTGCGGCCGGACGTCTTTGACATCGCCCAGTACGGCACGGACAAGGGGTTGCGCATGTGCCTGGCCACCAACGGCACCCTGGTCAACCAGGAGACCTGCACGAAGATCAAAGAGAGCGGCATCAAGATGGTCTCCTTGAGTCTGGACGGCGCCAGCGCCGAGGTCCATGACGACTTCCGCAGCATGCCCGGCGCCTTTGCCGCCACCACCAACGCCGCCCGCCTGTTCAAGGAGAACGGCATCAAGTTCCTGGTCAACTCCTCGTTCACCAAACGCAATCAGGCCGAGATCGGCAAGCTCTACCCCTTTGTCAAGGGGTTGGGCGCCACCGCCTGGTACATGTTCATGATCGTGCCCACCGGTCGCGGCGAGGACATCATGAGCGAGCTGGTCTCCATGGAGGACTACGAGGGCTTTCTGGAGTGGCACTACGAGATGGAGAAGAACGAGGACGAACTCCTGGTGCGGCCCACCTGCGCCCCCAGCTACTACCGGGTGGTGCTGGAGAAGGCCAAGGAGCAGGGGGACGCATTCAAGCGTCGGAGCCTGCAATTCTCCACCGGTGGCTCCAAGGGGTGTCTGGCCGGCCAACTTATCGTCTTGATCGACGTGGATGGCAATGTGCTGCCTTGCAGCTACTTCCCCATGGCGGCCGGCAACATCCGCGAGCAAGCGTTCAAGGAGATCTGGGAGGAGTCGAAGCTGTTCAAGGACCTGCGGGACTTCAAGTCGTACAAGGGCCGGTGCGGTTCCTGCGAGTATGTCGGGGTCTGCGGCGGTTGCCGGGCCCGGGCCTACGCCATGACCGGCGACTACATGGGCGAGGAGCCCTTCTGCAGCCACGTACCGTTCAAGCTGCGGGAGAAGAAGTAAGCTTTTTTTGGATAACCCCGCGCCATCTCCCTCCACCGGGGAGGCGTGTAAAATTTTACCATTAAGGACCCCCACATGATGAACACTACCTTTCTGAAGGCCTGCAAGGGCGAAGCTGTTGACTACACCCCCATCTGGATCATGCGTCAGGCTGGGCGCTATCTGCCGGAGTACCATACCGTGCGGCGCAAGGGCTCGTTCCTTGACCTGTGCAAGACCCCGGAGAACGCCGCCGAGGTCACCCTCCAGCCGGTGGATATCCTGGGCGTGGACGCGGCCATCCTCTTCTCCGACATCCTGGTGCCCCTGGAGAAGATGGGCGCCCCCTTGGAGTTTCGCGAGAAGCAGGGACCGGTCTTCCCCTCCCCCATCCGTGACCGCGCCGCCGTGGATGCCCTGGGGATCCCGGACCCGGAGGACGACCTGGGCTATGTCATGGATACCATCCGCATCCTGCGCAAGGAGTTGGTCAACAAGGTCCCGCTGATCGGCTTTTCCGGGGCACCCTTCACCCTGGCCACCTACCTCATCGAAGGGGGCTCCTCCAAGACCTTTTTCCACACCAAGATGATGATGTACAAGGACCCGGAGCTCTACCGCGCCCTGATGAACAAGATCACCGACTGCACCATCGAGTACCTGAAGGGGCAGATCGCGGCCGGGGCCCAGGCCCTGCAAATCTTTGACTCCTGGGTCGGGGTGCTCGCCCCCTGCGACTTCGCCGAGTTCGCCCTCCCCTATGTGCAGCGGATCATCCGCGCCTTGAAGGAGGTCAGCGACCTGCCGATCATCTACTTCGCCAACAACGGCGGGGGCCTGATCGACCAGACCCTGACCAGCGGCGCCGATGTGCTGGGCTGCGACTGGCGGGTGCGCTTGAATGACGTGGTCCGTCAGGTCCAGGGTAAGGTTTCGATCCAGGGCAACATGGAGCCTTTGGCCCTCTTCCTGCCGGCGGACAAGTTGGAAGCCCGGATCAAGATGGTGTTGGATGAGGCCAAGGGTGCCCGCGGCCACGTCTTCAACCTGGGCCATGGCATCGTCCCGGAGACCGATCCGGAAAAGGCCAAGCTCGCCGTCCACCTGGTCCACACCTTAAGCCGCCGCTAACAGTGGTCCCGACCCCCGAGGAGTGCTTGCGGCTGATGGCCGAGTACCGGATGCCCGCCAATATCCAGGCCCACTCGCTGGTGGTGGCCAGGATCGCCGAATTTCTGGGGCGGACCTTGCACGCCCGGGGGCGGGCCATTGATGTGGAGCTCACCTTGGCCGCCGCCCTGATGCACGATATCGCCAAGGCCCTCTGCTTCGACAGCGACCGGGACCACTCCCGCGAGGGGCAAGAGATCTGCACCAAGCACGGCTTTCCCGAGCTGGCGCCCCTGGTGGCGCAGCACGTGGTCCTGGACCGGGATAGCTTCCCCAACACCCCGTTGTCGGCCAAGGAGTTGGTCTATTACGCCGACAAACGGGTCAACCATGACCGGATTGTCCCCCTGGCCTCCCGCCTCGCCTATATCCTGGAGCGCTACGGCCAGAACGACCCGGCCCGTCACGCCGCCATCCTCCGTAATTTCGAACGCTGTCAGGCCATTGAACGGGAGATCTTTGCCGAGCTTGATTTCGGGCCCAGTGAGCTGGAGGGACACTTGCCTGGATCGGCCCCGGTCCAGGGCGAGGGCCGAGACCAGGGCGAGGGGCCCACGTGGGCGACAGGGGGGAGACCATGACCTTCACCCGGCCCGAGACCATCGGGGTCGTCTTGCTCAATTTGGGGGGGCCGGAGCGGGTGCAGGATGTCCGCCCCTTTCTCTACAACCTCTTTTCCGACCGCCTGATCATCCGCCTGGGTCCCGCTTTTTTGCAGCGGCCCATCGCCTGGTTGATCGCCAAGCGCCGCGCCCCCAAGAGTCAGGGCTACTACCGGCAGATCGGCGGCGGCTCCCCCCTGAACAGGATCACCGGCGAGCAGTGTCGTGCCCTGGAGGAGGCGCTGGCCGCCAGCGGCCCCTTCCGGGTGGGGATGGTCATGCGCTATTGGCACCCCTTTGCCCCCGAGGTCATGCCGGGCCTGTTGGCCCAGGGGATCACCAAGCTGCTCGCTCTGACCCTCTACCCCCACTACTCCATCGCCACCACCGGTTCATCCCTGCGTGATCTGCGGGAGTACCTGGCGACCCAGGCCAAGGGGGTCGAGCTGTTGGAGATCGCATCCTGGCCGGACAACGAGTCCTATGTCCACTGTCTGGCCGAACGGATTATGGAGGGGGTGGCAGGGGGAGAGGCCAGCGAGGTGGTCTACAGCGCCCACAGCCTGCCGGTGAAGTTTATCACCGAGGGTGACCCCTATGTGGAGCACCTGCGGAGGACGATCAGCGCCATTGAGGCCAAGACCGGCAAGCAGGGCCATCTCTGCTTCCAAAGCCGGAGCGGTCCGGTGGAGTGGCTGGCGCCCTCGACCCCGGAGACCCTGGAAAAGTTGTCCCGTCAGGGGTGCCGCCGGGTGGTGATGGTGCCCATCAGTTTTGTCTCCGACCACGTGGAGACCCTGTGCGAGATTGATATCCAATACCGCGAGTTGGCCGCCAGCCTGGGGATTGAGCTGGTGCGCACCCGTTCCTTAAATACCGACCCCGCCTTCATCGCCAGCCTCAAGGGGCTGGTCCTCTCCGCCTGTCAGGCCAAGGGATGGATATGAGAAGGAAATTACGAATTACGAATTATTGACTCTGCCGCCATTCGTAATTCGTAATTTCTAATTCGTAATTCATGTTCAAATCCCTTTAGCCAGCTCTCTGACCCGGGCCATGGTCTCGGCCAGATCGCAGGTCAGCAGTCGCCGCTCATCCATGACCACCTCCCCGTTGATGATGGTTGTCCTGACATCGCTGCCCTTGGCGGCGTAGACCAGGAGGTCCGGGCCGTGAAAGGGGGTCAGGTGGGGGCGCTCCAGGTCGATGATCAGGCAATCGGCGGCGAGGCCGGGGGCGAGGCGACCGATCCGTTGCCCAAGACCCAGGACACCCGCCCCGCCGCTGGTGGCCAGCCGTAGGGCCTCTCTGGCCGGCAGCACGGTGGGGTCCAGGGTGGCCACCTTGTGGAGCTTGGCCAGGGAGTCCATCTCGCTAAAGAGGTCAAGGTCGTTGTTGCTGGCACAGCCATCGCTGCCCAGACCCATGGGGATGCCGGCCGCCAGCAGCGCGGGCACGGGGGCGATACCGCAGGCGAGCTTCATGTTGCTCTCGGGGCAGGTGATCACCCCGACCCCTCTCGCCTTGAGGATGGCGATCTCCGGGGTGTCCAGGTGGACCCCGTGCACCGCCACCGTGTCTTGGTCAAGGAGGTGGAGATGATCCAGATAGGCGGCCGGGGAGAGGCCATGCCGTTGGCGGATCAGGGAGACCTCCTCCCTGGTCTCGGCCAGATGGATGAAGAGCGTGCACTGTTCGCGGCGGGCAAGCTCCTTGGCCCGCTCCAGGGTCTGGGGACCACAGGTGTAAGGGGAGTGGCAGAAGAGGGCGGGGAGGATGCGGCTCTCACTCAGCCCCCGGCAGCGTTGGATAAAGGTGGCGGCCGCCTCGATATTGTTGGCCGGGTCCGGGACCCCCGGGGCCGGGAAGTCGATGATCCCCTGGGCGACCACCGCCCGCAGCCCGGTCTCGGCAAAGGCGCGGGCCGCCTCTTCCTCGTAAAAATAGCTGTCCGCCACGGTGGTGATGCCGGCCAGGATCATCTCGGCGGCGGCCAGTTTGCTGCACCAGTAGACCATCTCGCGGGTGACCAGCCGGGCCTCGGCCGGGAAGATATGGCGATGCAGCCACTCCATCAGCGGCAGGTCGTCGGCCAGACCGCGAAACAGGGTCATGGCGGCGTGGCAGTGGCCATTGACCAGCCCCGGCATGACCAGACAGCCACGGGCATCAATGGTCCGCGTGGCCCGCAGGGGGGCGGGCAAGCTGGTCATTGGGCCGACGGCGTGGATGGTGGAGTTGTGGATGGCGACAAAGCCGTCGCTCAGGGGCTCTCCTTGGCCAGGGGTGGTTAGGATCAGGCCGTGGGTGATCAGCAGGTCAATGGTCTGGGTCATGGGGGCGCGCGCGGGGTTTGACAGGTGATGGCTGGTGGACAGGGGGATAGAACCATAGATTCGGCCATGATGCAAAGGAAAGCTGTCGGCTTAAGGCTTGACAAAGAGGGGAGGGCGTGGTGATTATGAAGGGCGCTCCTTCTTTCCAAGAGCGTATTCTTCTTCCCCCCCACGAGCTGATGAGTAAAAAGGGATCCAACCACCAATACGCCCTGGACAACTTTGCCCACCAAGGGAAATGCGCCTTCCTGGCCGGTGATTATGGCCGGGCCTTGGAGTTCTTTGCCCAAGATCTGAAGCAGCACCCCGAGCGGGTGGAGAGCCTCTTTCATGTGGGCTACTGTCACAGCATCCTGGGCCATTGGCAGCAGGCGATTGATGCCTATCTCGCCCTCATCGCCCAGCAGCCGGACAATGCCCATGCCCATGACCTCTTGGGCACGGCCTACCAGAAGATCGGGCGTTTTGACGAGGCGGTCATCACCCTCTCCCGGGCGGACAGCCTGCGACCGGGGGATGCCCTGACCCAATGCAATCTCGGCATGGCCCTCCGGGAGAAGGGACGTCTGGCAGAGGCGGTGGTCGTCCTCAAACGGGCCGTGGCCGCGCGTCCGGAGTTCGCCTTTGCCCATTTTGAACTTGGGGTCACCTTGGTGGCCCAGGATGCCTGGACCGAGGCCCAAACCGCCTTTGCGCGGGCCATCACCATTGAACCGCAATTCGCGCGCGCCCACTTTAACCTGGGCGTGGTCGAGGTGGTGCTCGGCAGGTGGCGGGAGGCCCGGGTCATCTATGAACGGCTCCTGGCCCTTGACCTCCATCTGGCGGCCAGACTTTTAGATGCAATCGAAGGAGAGCGATGAAGCTACATATTGACTCATGTCCTCGGCAGGTGAGCCGTCATGCTTAATACCGTCTTTTTTAAGAAGAAGGAGAAGATCGGAGAACTCCTGATCAAGAAGGGCAAGATCTCCAAGGGCGAGATGGAGCGGGCCTTGGCCCACATGGAGACCGTGGCCCAGGGGTTGGGCGAGATCCTGGTGTCGCTCGGTTTCATCAGCGAGTTGGACCTGGTGGAGACCTTGGCCGAGCAGGTGGAGGTCGAGGTCTACAAGGCCGATCCCATCGATGAGTTCCTCCCCTTGGAGATCTCCAAACTCTTCCATCGCGAGCACCCCTTTGCCATGCTTAAACGGGGGGAGGCGCTGATCATGGTGGTCAATAACCCCTTGGACGGTGATGTCCTCTCCACGGCGGAACTACTCTTCTTGGAGCGGTTCGAGGTTCAGGTGGCCACCGAATCGGTGATGCGCGCCATTGTCCACGAACACTACGGCCTGAGCATGGATGAGGGGGTGGAGGACGAGGCCCTGGGCCGGGAAGAGTCGGATATCGACAAGTTGAAGGACATGGCCTCCGAGGCCCCGGTCATCAAGTATGTCAACAATCTGATCGATACGGCGGTGAAGAGGCGGGCCAGCGATATCCACATGGAGCCCTTTGACGAGGGGTTCTACATCCGCCTGCGTATCGACGGCATCCTCCATGAGTATGAGATCACCCCCAAGGCCATGCAGGCCGCCATCGTCTCCCGCACCAAGCTGTTGGCCGCTCTCGATATCGCCGAGCGCCGCCTGCCCCAGGACGGCAAGATCTCCATTCGCATCTCCGGCAAGGAACTCGACCTCCGGGTCTCCACCATGCCCACGGTCTACGGCGAAGGGGTGGTCATCCGTATCCTGGAGAAGAGCAACATCATCTTGGAGATGAATCAGCTGGGCATGCAGCCCGCCATGGAGAAGAGCTTCAAGGAGATGATCACCATCCCCGACGGCATCATCCTGGTCACCGGCCCCACCGGCAGCGGCAAGACCACCACCCTCTACTGCGCGCTTAACCACATCAACTCCGGCTCCAACAAGATCATTACCCTGGAGGACCCGGTGGAGTACCAACTGCGGGGGATCAACCAGATCCAGGTGCGGCCGGAGATCAAGCTCACCTTTGCCAAGGGGCTGCGCTCCATCGTCCGCCAGGACCCGGATGTGATCATGGTGGGCGAGATCCGCGACCTGGAGACCGCCGAGATCTCGGTGCAGTCCTCGCTCACCGGCCATTTGGTGTTCAGCACCCTGCACACCAACGACGCCATCTCCGCCGTGGCCCGCATGATCGACATGGGGGTGGAGCGCTTTCTGATCGCCTCTTCCCTCAGGGCCATCCTGGCCCAGCGCTTGGTGCGTTGCATCTGCAAGGAGTGCAAGCACCCCCACGGCAAGATCTCGGAGTACCTCTCCGTCCGCTCCAAGGAGGATGACTTCACCATGTACAAGGGCCGGGGGTGCGAGGCCTGTTCCGGCACCGGCTTCACCGGCCGCATTGGGGTCTATGAGTTCTTGGTGATCAGCGATGCCATGGGCAAGGGGATCTCCCAGGGGCTTGACCTCCTCGATCTCCGCCGCATCGCCGATAGCGAGGGGTTCTTCACCATGTACTCCGACGGCATCCAGAAGGTCAAGTCCGGGACCACCACCTATTCCGAGGTCATGCGGGTGACCAGGAGCGTCATGAATGAGCTGGTATAGCTATTCGGCCATGGATAGCGCCGGGGCCGTTAAGCGGGGCACGGTGGAGGAGATCGACAAGGCGGCGGCGGCCCGGCGGTTGATGGGGCAGGGGTTGCGCCCCCTGGAGATCAAACCGTACCGGGGGCCCAGTAAGCAGGGTGCCCTGTCGTTTAAGATCTTCCGCAAAAATAAGCTTACCCGCACCGATCTCGACTTTTTCACTACCCAGATCGCCCTACTGCTGAACGCCGGTCTCTCCCTCGACGCCGGGCTCAGGACCATGAAGCAGAACAGCCAGAAGCCCGCCTTCAAGCACTTCACCGGCGAGATCGAACGGAAGCTCAAGGAGGGTAAGTCCTTTTCCGAGGCCTTGGCCGATTACCCCATGTTTTCGCCCATGTACATCAGCATCGTGCGGGCGGGCGAGGAGGGTGGCATCCTGCCGGCCATGCTGCTCCGGATCTCCGAGTACCAGAAGACCTTTCAGGAGCTGGGGCAGTTTATCGTCTCGGCCGCCATCTATCCGGTGATCCTGCTGGTGGTCGGCATCGTGGCGGTGGGGATCCTGGTCACCACCATCCTGCCCCGCTTCGAGGTCCTGTTCCAGGGCATGGGCCAGCGGCTGCCCTTCCATGTCAAGATCTTGATGGATGGGGCCGCCTTTGTCTCCGACCACCTCTTCCTGACCCTGGTCGCCTTGGTGGCGCCGGTGACCGGGGCCATCTATTACTTCAAGACCGAGCAGGGCAGGCTCTATCTCGACGCCAAGGCCATCACCCTGCCCATCATTTCCGGATTTATCCGCGAGCTGGAGACCACCCGCATCTTCAGGACCCTGGAGGTGCTGGTCAAGAACGGGGTCCATCTGGCCACCGCCCTGAAGATCTGTAGCGGGGTGGCGGCCAATATCGAATACCAGCGGCTGTTGCAGAATGCCACCCGGGCCTTGAAGGAGGGGCAACAGATCGCCCCCAAGCTCCAGGGCAAGGGGCTCTTCCCCGATCTGGCGGTGGACCTGTTGGCCATCGGCGAGGAGTCGGGGAGCGTGGGCGAGGTCTGTGGTCAGGTGGCCGACCACTATGACAAGGAGTTGCGACAGCGGGTGAAGAGGATCATCGCCCTGATCGAGCCGATCTTTATCCTGGTGATCGCCCTGGGGGCCGGTTATATCGTGGTCTCCATGCTGACCGTGATCATGAGCATCAACGACATTGCCGGATGAGGCCCCTGGATCGTAAACTTCCAAAACGCCCCCTCCCCCCCTGCGGGGGAGGGCAGGGGTGGGGGGGTAGCCCATCTCTCCCTGCACTCGGCTTTTGGCTGCCTTTCGCCAAGAAATCAGTTCCCCCCCACCCGGCCTCCCCCCCGTCAAGCGGGGACTGGACAGAGCCCGCAAGGGGGGAGGTGAGCTGTGGAAGCTTACGATCCAGGGGCTTCTCCCTCATCGAACTGTTGGTGGTCTTGATCTTGATCGGTATCATGGCCGGGGTGACCGGCCCGGCGGTGGGCCGTTTTCTCGATAGTCTGACGTTCAAAAAGGAGACCGAGAAGGTGATGGCGGTCATCCGGTACGCCAGGCTTACCGCCATCTCCCGGGGGCGGTATCTGGTGATGACCGCCACCGAGGGCGAGGGTGAGGGCGGCACTTCGCTCACCCTGAGCGGGGCAGTGGATGAGGTCAAAACGCTCGGTTTGGATGAGGAGGCCACCTTGGAGCTGGATCCCGTGGAGTTGGTCTTTTTGCCGGAGGGGTATGCCACCCCGGGGACCTTGACCCTGAAGAGCGGCGAGCGCAGCGAGACCATCTTCATCGACCCACTGACCGCCCTGCCGATGCTGGAGGAGCAAGAGGATGAGTAAGCCGCTTGGACCCGGACAGCGGGGAGGGGCCGGGTTCACCCTGTTCGAGGTCCTGATCTCCATGATCTTGCTCTCCATGGTGGCGGTGATGCTCTATTCGGTACTCAACGTCGGCATCAAGTTTACCGATCGAGGCGGTCGCAAGATCCTGGCCATGGAGCGTAAATACGGGCTGTTGACCTTGGTGCAGCGGCAGATCACCAGCGCCGTCTATGACCCCACGCAGAGACGGATTTTGATGGTCGCGGACGACGACATCTTCAAGGTGGTGACCAGAAATCCATTTGTCTACCCCGAGGCCGGGGTGGTCTTGGCCATCTACCGCTATAACGCCGCGGAGCGGGCGATCTACTATGCCGAAAAGCGGGATTACTACAACACCGACTATGATGATGAGTATGTGCCGGACTTTACCGAGATGACTGTCCTGGCCCGCGATGAAGACGCCTTTTCCGTGATCTACGATGGGGAGACCAGTCCCGAGGTCACCTTTACCTTCCGGGAAGAGGAGTATACCCTGGTGCCGAAATGCGCCGACTCCGAGGCCTTGAACAAGCTGGCGCAGTAGCACTCTCGGCGGGTTTAGGCGGGAGACCGTTGGGTCAAGGCCTGGACGCCATGAGGGCTCGCTATTGCGTGGATCTCATTTGCTTGGTTGCCAACAGGCTAAACACCGACAGCCCACAGACTTAAGTACGTTACTCTCTATGACCACAACCTCCCGGCAGCAGGGGTTTTCCCTGATTGAGATCTTGGTGGCGGTGACCATCATGGGCTTGGCCTATGTGGCCATCCTCCAGAATTTTTCCATGTCCTCCCGCAGTATTTTTGCCATGGAGGAGGGGCGGGCCAAGACCCTGGCCACCTCCATGGCCTTTGAGCAGACCCTGTTGTTCATGGACGTGGAGGGCCAGGATGATGCCGCCGGCGCCGAGATTGTGGCGTCTGGCGGTCGCTACGATCTGGCCCTGGTGACCGATGAGGAGGATGAGTTTATGACCTTGAAGTTGAAAAAGAAGTGAAGCGGTTGACCGGATGCCATAGGAGACGGTTGATACTTCCACCCCCGGGAAGAGGGTGGGGTGCGGCGCTTGGGCAATTGACGGGACAGGACAACAACCGTGGTTTTGCCTTGGTGGTGGTGATTATCGTCCTGCTGCTGGCCAGTTTCCTGGCCTCGCAGCTGATCATGCAGGTCAGGACCGAACTCGTGGTCTCCCATAACATCAAGACCCGAGTCTCCGGCCACTTCCTCGCCGAGGCGGGACTCAGCCTCGGTCTCTTTCGGCTGCTGGACCGACCCATTGATGTCCCCCCCCTGGGCGCGGAGGAGGATTGGGACGGGTTTTACGAGGGCTTTGAGTACAAGGTCTTTCTGCCCAAGGGCAAGGTCACCTATTATGTGACCAGCGAGGCCGGCAAGATCGATCTGAACACCTCGCCGCAACCCCTGGTCGAGCTGTTTTTGCAGTACCAGCTCGGCGAAGAGAACGAAGAGGCGATCGCCACCGTCATCGACTCCCTGCTCGATTGGAAGGATACGGATAACGACCACCACTTGAATGGCGTGGAAAATGACTTTTATGAAGGGTTGCAAGACCCCTATATCGCCCGCAACGGCAAGATCGAGGACCCGGCCGAGTTCTTTCTGGTCAACGGTACCCGGCCCATGATCGGCAAATTCTCGGCCAGCGAGGTGTTCACGGTCCACAATCCGGGCGGCAAGATTAATTTTAACAGCCTCACCCCGGCAATGCTTGATTTTCTCACCGGAGGTGATAAAGAGAAGGCGGCGGCCTATCGCGAGGCCAAAATCGAATTCAAGGGCCAGCTGAACGCGGCCATCGCCGCCGAGATCCTGGGGGAGCAATTCGAGAAATTTCAGCCCTATCTCGACACCGGGACCATCAATAGCAATAGTCAGTTCTACATGGTCGTGGGCACCGGCTATGCCGGGGTGGAGCAGGATGAGGCGGAAGAGGGAGGGGAGGAGACCGTGGCCCCCAAGACCCCTGGCACAGAGGAGAGCATGATCATCAAAAAGGATGTCAACGGGTTTACGTGCCTGGCTTGGCAGGAACGATCCACATGAGAGAGCCCCTGGAAATAGTTATCCATAAGAACGGTCTGGCCCTCTGCCATCCCACGGATTGCGAGGCCACCGTTTTCGTGGCGCGGGAGGAGAAGGGGATCGCCGGCCGCATCGCCGAGTTCATGGCCCAGGTCAAGGCCCATCCCACGACCCTGCACCTCTTTGTCTCCGAGGATCTCCTGTTCTTTAAGGCCTTTGATCTCCCCCAGGACACCACCGATATCGCCGAGGCGGTGGGCTATCAGCTGGAGATGGTCACCCCCTTTGCCGACGAGACGACTTGGCACAGTTTCGCCCTGCAGAAGGGGGACGAGGCCTACAATGTCACGCTCTACGCGGCCCAGAGCGGCTACATCGATGCCTATATCCAAGAGATCATGGAGGGTGGCTTCCAGCTCTCCGGCCTCTACCCCGAGAGTCAGCGCTTCGTCAATAAATTGAACCGCAAGGGCAAGTGGGGACTCGTGCTCCCCGGCCGTTACGTCAAGGCCTTTATCTTTAACGGTTCCATTATGGTCGATCGCTTGTACTGCAGCGCCGCCCCCTCATTTGTCGAGGCGGTGGCGGTCTGTCACTCCGATATGATCTTCAGGCTCGATCCCGACCGCGTCCAGCGGCAGGTGGTGGATGCCCTGCCGCCGAAGCCCTACTTTGACTTTCTCGATGCCTGTCTGCTCCTGGCCCACCGGCCACACCTGAAGACCTACAATATGCTGCCGGCCTCCTATCAGCGGCCGGACTATATGAAGATCATGATCGGCGTCCTGTTGGTGGTCAATGTCCTAACCTTTTTGTGTTGGGGCGGGGTCAAGGTCTACAAGCTGAAGGCCTTGAACTATCAGGTGAACCGGGAGATCGAGGCGATCATGCCGCTGGTGACCGAGATGAAGGATCTACGCCAGCGCGAAGAGGTGACCCTCAAGGCCATCGCCCAAATCGAAGGGATCGGTAAAAATTTTGACCTGATCAATTTTCTTACCCACCTGACCCAGGTGATGCCCTCCACCTCCTACGTGGACCAGCTCCGTCTGGACCAAACGAACAATATCGTCTCCCTGCAGGGGTATACCACGGAGGTCAGCAGCCTGACCACCAAACTCCAGGAGATTGGCCAGGCCCAGCTCAAATCCACCAGCTTTAGGCAGAATAAGACCTACTTCAACGTGGAGATCTCTCTGCCGTGAACAACATCATGCACCATCTCACCAGGCTCGTGGGTCTGGCCCGGACCCGCAACGGTCTGTTGGTCATCGTCGGCGCCCTGCTGCTGCTCAATGGCTTTCGGTTAATCAACGGTAAATACGCCGAGATCCTGCAGGCAGTGACCAGCAAGCAGGCCCTCTTGGGCCAGTATCGCATGTCAACCAAGGACATTGAAGCGCTACGGGCACGGAGCCAGCAACTGGAGGCCCGTAAGGCGCAATTCGAGAGCAACCTCTTCTCTGCCGCCACCGAGAAAGATGCGACCTCCGCCATGCAGATCAAGCTGCAGGAGGTGATGGCCAAGGTGGGCATGAACCCCGAGTCGGTCAGCGCGGTCGGCAAGGGGGGCAAGGATAGCGGCAATCCCTATGGGGCGGTGAGCATCAAGGTGAGACTGGGTGGCAACCTGGATAGTTTCGTTAAGTTGTTGGCGGAACTCTATAAGATGAACACCCTCTTCCGGGTGGAGAGTTTTACGGTGAAGCCGTTTAAGAAAGAGGAGTTAAAGATATTTCTGGAGTTGAAGGGGTACTACCGGCTCACCGAGCCGCCAGCGGACAAGGAGATCCCTAAAAAAGAGCCGGCAAAGAGAGCGCTTCAGAAAAAAGGAGACTCTGGCCATAAAGGTGATGAACAACCATGATGCGTCCAGCCCTCATCCTAATCTTGTTGCTGACCACTGCCATCATGATGCGTGGGGTCGCCTCCGACTGGCGGCAGGGCCAGGTGCTGCCGCCCGAGAGTACCGCCAAAAAGGGGAGTGCCGTCCCCGCCGAGAGCGTGGTGCCCCTACCCCAGGTCAAGGATCTGCAGCCCGTGGTGCCGGGGATTCTTCCCGATCTCAAGGAGGGGTATCTGTTTAATCCGGAGAGGACCCTGGTGGCGGAGAAACCCCAGCCCACCAAGGAGGAGACGGCCTCGACGGATATCAAAGCCCTTGGCGTCGATGCCAGCATCGACGAAGTGACCTATGAGGGCTCCATCATTGCCGATGCCTTTAGCCAGGCCATCATTATCTATCCAGCGGGGCAGAAGGCCAAGGAACCACCACAGCCTGCGTCCCGGTCATCCAGGAAGGCGTCGGCCCCCCAGGCCTCCGGGCCTGAGGAGCATGCCCGGCTTGAAGTTGGGGATATGCTTGATGGCTATGAGCTGACGGAGATCCTGCCCGAGAAGCTGATCTTTAGCAAGGGGGAGGAGAAGGTGGAGAAGTTGCTTCATGACCCGGACAAAAAGAGGATTGATGCCCCCCGTGCTGCCGGGCCCATGCCCGGACCGCCACGCCCCCAGCAGGGCACGGGTCTCCCCCCGCGCCAGGGCGGCATTCAGTCGACCACCATTGGTGGCGGCTCAGTCCCCGCACCGGCCCCGGGGACGGTTGCCAACCCATCCCACCCCTCGCCACCCTTACCCACCCCGGTCAGTCGGCCAAACCTGCCCCCCGGGAGTTCCGCGCCGGCGGAGGCGCCACAGATGCCGGTGCGGCGGATGGTGATCTCCCGCCAGCCCTCTCCGGCACCCAATACCAACAAGGTGCTCCGTCAGTCGCAGGATTCCGTTGAGATGCCTCCGTCCCCCGGGATGCCACCAACGAACCCAATTGCGACACCGCCGGTGCCGGGGAACTGATCATGGTCCAAGCCCTTGGCCATCTTCCTCTCCTGCCCCTTTTATTAGCCGTTATTATTTCAAATTTTCTTAGGTGCGCCGATGATCTCTCGTAAGACCCTATGCCTGTTGTCCCTGTTGATCTCTCTCGCCCTGTCGGGGTGTCTTGCCAAGGAACCGGCCAAGCACAAGACCTGGGTCGACCTGGA
>OBOI01000442.1_pt1 | contig 14655 bp, 5 predicted proteins | sample 1670151 | NCBI WGS metagenome assembly OBOI01 (sample SAMEA104232303, study PRJEB22302) | sediment metagenome | biome: forest; feature: aquifer; material: sediment | place: USA | collected 2011-08-07 | depth 0.01 m | reverse complement strand
GGAACGGACGCAGGCTTTTCTTCAGTACCTTGAGCACTGGCCTGCGCGGACGGGGGGGTGGGTTCGCTCACTACTATTTCCGAGATGGTTGCGGTTTGGGGTATATCCTTCACATTCAGTAGTGTGGCGGGCTGTAGCGCCGGTGCCTGGATTTGTGATTGGGCTGCGGCTTGATTTCGCACTTGGCGCAGTTCTTCCCGGAGCGAGTCCATGTCTTGTTGTGTACTGCGCGTGGTTTCACCGGTCACCCGATCCATGCGCTTTTCGAGCTCGTCCATGCGTTCAATGAGTTTCTCAATCTGGCTCTGTTGCGCTTGCACGGCGGCCAAGGTGAAACTTGCGAGCTTATAAATGTCCACCCCTTTACCACTAGCCGAGAGTACTTCCAGTGGCGCTTCTTCGGCGATCAACCCCAAATGTAATGGCGTCGTCGCGGATTCTTCGTTGTAGTGATAGCGTGCAATCTTAACATCTGAAAGTTTTGCAAGGATCTGGGTGGTATCACCGGTTGTCAGATACTCAATGTCCTTTTTTGCCGCGCGGGTCGAAATGTTCACAAAGCTCGTGGCCGCTATATCGCCTTGCACATGGAGCTTATACTGGGGGTCCGTCGTGCCAATGCCAATGTTGCCGTTACTAACAATCGAGAGCTGCTCCGGTTGAATAAAGTACTCTGTTCTCACGAAAATGAGAACGGTATTTGTGGATGAAGTCCCAGTGTAGGATTCTAATGCCGTTCCAATAGTCCAACCACTCGTTGTTGCCTTCATGCCAACACCGGGGATCGATGACAGTGCAATTTTGTCTCCAACACCGATCATCCCACCTTCGAGATTTACTTTAACGGGAACGCGACCAACGAGCGCTATGGCTTTTGAATATTGGGTTTGAGAACGAACGTCGCGGCCAAATGTTTGCCATGGTCCTGTTGATACAACACCGAATACCGAGGATGGTTGATTTGCCTTCTTCAACACACTAATCGTCGCTGATCCAATAGATTGCACAAGTCCGGTTTCAGGATCAGCCCCCTCCATAGCATACGGGATGGTTGTGCCAGACTGCGCCACAATATCACCAGCACCAACATTGACTTCGGTCGGATACCATTCTGCCACATCGGCTGGAGTACTAGAACACACAACGAATTCACGATCGGTAGCGGGAGCAACGTCGACGTTGGCTCCAGAATGGCAAACACCATTTGTTGTCGCGCCTCCAGTAAGATTAATGTTTGTTATCACTCCAGCAGCCGAGATATCCCAATCAGAGGAATTTATAGCCACCGTATCTCCGTTGTCGCCGAGGGTCACCTGTCCATTGGCTCCAAGGGTGCCGTCAACCGTGAGATGACTGGAAAAGAGTACCTCGCCGCCAGCCACCCACAACGCGAATGCCGAGCCCAGTGTCATATTCGTTCCTGCTGCTGGAGCATTGGCAATATAGACGGTCGCGGCGTTTGTTGTGGTAACGCTTGTATTCGTAGCAGCGATTGTTGGTTGCGCAAAAGAATTGATGACCGCATTGGTTGCCGTACCGAATGCAGCCGTAGAGGTATCCGTATACGTTGCCGCATCAATGCGCAATGTCGGGCCATTCACCCCCCATGCAGCACTACTAATAGCAACACCAGATCGTAACGTGTCTCCAAAAATCGTTCCTACCACGTCCAGAGCATACGCTGGGGTGGCCGTACCAATCCCCACAAATCCCGCATTCACAATGAGTCCGTAGTTGGCGGTCGTAGCGCCGGAGGCAGAGAGATACGCGGCAACATTGGTGCCGCTGGTGACATTGGTGTTAGTTACTGTCGAGTACAAACCGTAACGAGTGACTGCAGTGGAAGCGTTGGCTCCAGAGGATGCGAAGATCGCTAACGGAGTTCCATTGGTGGCAGCCGTAGAGGTAGAAGAAATATCCAGGGCATTGCCACTACTTAACGCATTGGCCGCAATAGAAAGAGCATCAGATGTTGTTATATTTGTTCCGGTGATCGTCAACGCAGAAACATTGGAATCAGGAACAATAGTGGTTGCACCCGTAGAAGCCACATCAAAGTCCGCAAAGTCAATCAGCGAGGCAGAGCCGCCACGCATGATGGTTGTTGTCCCGGCTGTGGTGTTCCCAATGGTAATGGCATCACCAGTCGTGGCATTGGTGGCGATGTTCACCGTAGTGGCGGCATTGCCCGTCACGCCTCCGATATCAATCGTGGCGGTTGCGGTGCCATCGCCAATGTCAAAGGTGGTGGCTGCTCCTCCAATAGAAAGGGTGGTCACGGTGGAATTCAAGATAGTAGCGGTGGTAGTGGAAGAGGTGATATCTGCGCTGGTGGCTCCATTCACCGCCAAATCCCCGGTCACTGTCACATCGCCTTCGCTGGTGTCGTCCGCAATGGAAAAGAGGGTGTTCGTTCCATCGGTCACGGAGAACGTGCCGGCGTTGCCAATAGTCATGATGGGGGTTGTAGAGGTCAGAGCAATTTCTGTGGTGGTGTCGCCGATGGAAAGACCAGTGTCCCAACTAGCACCGATGAAGAGGGCCGTTTCTGTAGCTGCACCCGCGCTGGTTAAGGCCCCAATGTTGACTCCATAGAGCGTGCCGGCTGCTGGGCCTGTAGTCGTCGGAGCCACCACATTGATGCCACTCATGGTACCACCGGTCACGATTGCCCCAGAAGCAGGAACCAGAACACGCAGGCCGTCGGCAGTCACGGTGGTGCCAGAATTTTGGGTAATCACTGGCAGCGTAATGCTGGCGCCTCTCCAAGCAATGGTCCCAGCGGTTGTTTGGGTGAGCGCTCCGGCAGCAGAAATGTTGTAGCCGGTATAGGTGGTGGTGGCGTTGGCGGATTCAGAAAGGGTTGGGGTTTGGACATTGACGCCGGTGATATCGAGGTCTGTGTCGCCGGTTACATTGGTGTTGAAATTCAACGAAAGGCCGGTGATATCTCCACCGGATTGGGTGGTGCCTGAAGCAAAGTCGGCGTTGATAAGGGTGCCTTGGGTCCACTGTGTGGCCAGTTCAAAATCCAGGAATGTCCCGGTAGTATTGGGGTCAAGTTTAAGAGCGCCGGTGGTTTCAGCAATCAAGGTGCCAGAGTTGATATTGAAAGCATCGTCCCAGCCACTGCCAATTCTCAAGGCGGTTTCGGTGCCATTGCCGGCCGTGATATTAGAAATATCAACTCCTACCAACTCCCCGGCCCCGACCCCTGTCGCTGAAACGCTCACGCCATACTGGCCTCCACCCGTGGTAATGGTGCCGGTCCCAACAGTCACGCCACTAGCGTACACTTCTCCAGCCGTTTGTGTAATATTAGGATTGCCAACACGGAACCCAGTCCACTCAAGCTTGTTGGCCCCTTGCTGTACTAACGCTCCATTACCCTCAGTACTGAAAGCAGAGTAGTACATTGTGGCGCCCGCGGTTTGGGTAAAGGCAGGCGTCGTAACATAGGCTCCGATAATACCTTGTGCATTCACTCCAGTCAGGTTGGTCTGTAGATCAATATTAACGCCTCTGATCTCCCCACCGCTTTGCGTGGTCGCTGCACCGTAGCCAATATTGAGCAAATTCCCAGAGGTGTTTTTGCTCGCAATTTTTAAATTATCCGCAGTGGTAATGTTCGTTCCGGTCAATGTTAACGCGGCCACATTGGAATCCGGGGTCACGGTAGTGGCACCGGTTGCGGCCACATCAAAGTCGGCAAAATCAATGAGCGACGCAGAGCCTCCACGAACAATGGTGGTGGTCCCGGCTGTGGTGTTGCCAATAGTAACAGCGTCACCAGTGGTAGCATTCGTGGCAATGTTGACCGTACTGGCAGCATTACCATCCACTCCTCCGATATCAATGGTGGCAGTAGCCGTTCCGTCGCCGATGTTGAAAGCCGTGGCCGCTCCTCCAATGGAAAGGGTGGTCACGGTGGAGTTCAAAATGGTGGCTGTTGTGTTGCTCGATGTGATATCTGCCGATGTCGCGCCATTCACGGCTAAATCCCCCGTGACCGTCACATCGCCTTCACTGGTATCATCGGCAATAGAAAAAAGTGTGTTCGTGCCATCGGTCACAGAGAATGTTCCGCTGTTGCCAATAGTCATGATGGGGGTTGTAGAGGTCAGAGCAATTTCTGTGGTGGTGTCGCCGATGGAGAGGCCTCCATCAAACCGCACTGCTCCATCATCGACCCACAAAGAATACGGATTGGTCAACGTCACTGATCCGGCGGCCACCGGTGCATTGGCAATGTACAGAGATGCTGCATTGTTCACTGTCACTGCGGAAGCATCGGTAATGGTGAGCTGACCAATACCAACACCGGCGATGGCAGATGAGGTTACTTGTGTTGTGCCAGTGAGTGTAAGGGTGTGGGCAGGCACATTGATCGCTTGATACACAAGTCCAGAAGCCGACACTTGTGTGGTGGCTCCACCCACTTGCAGAGCGTATGCATTGGTAATGGTGGCGTTTGTGCTGGCCAGTGGCGCTCCGGTAATGCCCATTGTCGCGGCAGTGGTCAGTGTAGAAGCACCGACAAAAGCATAGGTTGGGGCTCGTATAACGAATGCTCTTTGTGTAGCAAGGGCACCTGTTGATATTAAAACGCTACGGTTTAGAGCAAAATCAACATCAGGAACTTCTTGTGAAGCGCGCGGAGATTCAGTTATATTTACTGCACCTTGAACCGTCAAGATGCCCGCTGTGGAAGTGTATGGATTAGTATGTTGTTGAATAGACAGATTTGCATCATTTGCTGATACATCTGTTTGACCAATAGTCCAACGCGAATAGCCCTGAATTGCCCCTTGCACGATAGGAGTATTGTCTGCGGTTCCACCAGCGCCACCATCCCATGCGTAGAATAGGATCTTGCTGGCAGCCCCACCAGTGGTTATTCCAGATGATAGTACCAAGTTTCCACCAGCCTTATCTGTTGCCCCAGACGTAGCCCCTCCGGCTCGAATTGTTAAATCGTTGCCGGCAGTATTGGCCGTGGTGTGCCGCTCCATGCCAAAGGTGCGCGCGCTGTTTCCGCCAAGGCTCAAGATGCTAGTCGGAGCAGTGGTGCCGATGCCGACATTTCCGGCGTCCACAATGAGGCCGTAGTTCGCCGTCGTGGCTCCACTGGCCGAGAAGTATCCAGCCACATTCGTGCCGCTAGTAACATTAGTGTTGATGACGGTGGAGTAAAGACCATAGCGGGTTACCGCGGTAGAAGCGTTGAGTCCAGATGATGAGAAGATGGCTAATGGAGTTCCAGTGGTTGCGGCAGTGGAGGTAGAGGAAATATCTAAGGCGTTGCCGCTACTAATAGAGTTGGCAACAATATTCATCGCATCGCTTGTGGTTCCGGTGTAGGTTTGGACAAACGTACCTGTACCAGAGGCCAGGGCAAGGTTCTTGCCAGCGGCAATCGTGGTGTCACCATTCAACGAGATGGCTCCAGTGCCAGTGCCAAAGGTGCCGGTACCACTTTGACTGACGTTGCCATCAAATCGAACATTGCCCGCATCCACCCACAATGCATAAGGGTTCGTCAATGTGACTGATCCGGCTGCAACCGGTGCGTTGGCAATATAGAGAGAAGCGGCGTTATCTACCGTAACTGCTGAAGCATCCGTCACGGTGAGTTGGCCAATACCAATGCCAGCAATCGTGGATGAAGTGACTTGTGTGGTCCCGGTGAGTGTTAATGTGTGGGCTGGGACATTGATGGCTTGGTAGGTGAGACCGGCGGCTGACACTTGCGTTGTGGCACCACCCACTTGCAAGGCATACGCGTTCGTAATGGTTGCATTCGTTCCTGCCAGTGGAGCACCGCTGATAGAGGTTGTTGTAGCATTGGTGAGCGTACTGGCTCCGACAAAGGCATACGTTGGAGCTTGGACTAAAAAGGCACGTTGAGTGGTGAGAGCACCTGTGGCAAACGTCATGACGCGGTTAAAATTAAAAATAGCATCACTTCTTTCCGTAGAGGCTGTGTTTGTGTCCGATGTTCCACTCGCAACAATATTCAGAACGGCCCCAAAATACCCCGTGCTAACGGGTTGTTGAACTAAAAGATTATCAAACTCGGTTTCCGTGCCAATGCTCACTGTCGTATAACCGCCAATGACCATCTTCTGGGCTGGAGTATTGTCGAGTGTTACTCCGTCGCTACGACCACCAGTCGCGTAGAACCGTATTCTCGCGTCAGAAACTCCCGTACTGATTCCTGACGAAAGGATTAAATCTCCGCCATTCTTGCTTGTTGCCCCAGAGGTTGCTCCCCCAGCTTGAATTGTCAACGTATTGCCGGCGGTATTAGCAGTAGTATGCCGCTCCATTCCGAAGGTACGTGCGCTGTTGCCGCCGAAGCTCAAGATGCTGGTCGGAGCAGTGGTGCCAATGCCCACATTGCCCGCATTCACGATCAATCCGTAGTTGTTGGTTGCGCCAGATGCTGTGAAATATCCGGCCACATTGGTTGAAGTGGTTCCGGTGTTGGTGACCGCTGAATAGAGTCCATAACGAGTGACAGCAGAGGAAGCATTGGCACCAGAAGACGAAAATGTTGCTAACGGAGTTCCATCAGTAGCGGCTGTAGAGGTGGAAGAAATATCTAAGGCGTTGCCGCTGGATATGGAATTAGCAACAATATTCATCGCATCGCTTGTCGTGCCGGTGTAGGTTTGGACAAACGTTCCAGTGCCAGAAGCCAAGGCAAGATTCTTTCCGGCGGCAATGGTAGTATCGCCGTTTAAGGATACCGCGCCAGTGCCAGTGCCAAACGTGGTGGAGCCAGTTTGAGAATAATTGCCGCTGGACGTAATCCCCACCACTGCCGCAATAGCCCCAGAGGAGTTCACTTGGAAGAGATCGCCAGAACCCACAGTGAGAAGAGCTGTAGGAGATACGTCGCCAATGCCGACGTTGCCTCCTGCGAATTGGGCGGCATAGTTGTTGGTCGCCCCGGTTTGTGCGTTGACCGTAAGACCATACGAGTTCGTGGCAGTAGACACTGCTCCTGCGCCTACTAAGATGGCATGGGTGTTGGTGAGTGTGACATTTGTACTTTTAATAGGTGCGCCGGTTATTCCTACAGTAGCAACGTCAGTAATTGTAGAAGCGGCAACAGAACTATACGTTGGTGCTTGAATAAGAAATGCCCGCTGAATTGTTTTAGCTCCAGTATTAAAATTAACAGCGCGAGCAAAATTAAATGTAACATCCGGTACTTCTGTTGTAGCCACGTAGTTTTGACCTGTTCCGTCTGCAACAACTCTAAGAGCGCCTACATTATTCAGTGCAGGAGCGGCAATTTGTGTAACGGTCAGCGCTTCGTTGCCACCATTTGGGCCAATGGCAACTCTTCCGTATCCTGTAACTGTCATTTGGAGGGTTGGAGCAACATCGGCAGTAGGTGGAGTTGCTGCATCAGCTGCGAAAAATTGAATCGCACTCTCACCGAGTCCAGTTGCAATACCCGCAGAAAGGATTAAATTTCCACCCGCCTTGTCGGTTGCCCCCGAGGTTGCTCCCCCGGCCAGAATCGTCAAGTTGTTGCCGGCAGTATTGGCTGTGGTGTGGCGCTCCATCCCGAACGTGCGCGCGCTGTTGCCGCCCAAACTCAAGATGCTCGTAGGGGCAGTGGTGCCGATGCCGACGTTGCCGGCAATGACCGTATCTCCTTCAGCATCGACTTGAAATTTCGATGTTCCGTTCACCGCAATCCCAAACAGCGCGTAGTTTGCTGTGGCGGTGGCGGGATTTACATACACAACACCTTGGCTCACTCCGGTGCCGGCAGGGGTGCCAGTGAGGGTGAAATTCCCAGAAGAGCTCGTGACCGGGATAACAGCGCTGGTCCCACCGGTTGCGGATGTTTCGAGCCCATCCAAGCGATCGGTGTTGACCGCATAGCCGGACGCGCCGATCCGGCGACGCGGAGAAAGCGTTTCGCCGCTCACTTGTACTTCAAGGTAGAGGGTGTCGTTGTCAAACAATGTTACAGGGAAAGCATTTTGAGACCCCCCGCCCGATGACGTGTCGCCCAGCAACACCGAAAACTCCCCGCTGGTGGTTGCCACAGACATAGTGCTGGAGGGGCTCGTACACCCATTCGTCCCTATCCCCTTTGCGCCCCATTGGCAAGTGCCTCCTGTCGCAGCATCATAAATAATAAACGCCATGTCGTAGTTGGCGTCAGACACCAGATACCCAAAAGATGTTTTGAGCAACCCCTGATAACTCATGACGCGAGGGATTCCCGTTGCCGCCTGAGTCTGATAATTAAACCAAAGCGCGCCCAAAACCGCCGGCAGTACCAGCAGGAGGAGAAGTGATTTTACAAATTGTGGCTTTTGCAACAACGACATATGTTGGTTTTTGCTTGCCCTTCGAAGCCTTGGCGAAGAAGGGTTTTTTTATTTTTGTTTGGACGGATTCTGGTCAAGTCCCGCAGCGTGCGGGATCCCGCTGCGGCGGGGCCAGAATGACGAGTACAGTACTGCGTCTTCAGCAGACCAACGTAATTGGTCGAATGTCTCTACTGCGCGATCTTCAAACGCATCCCATTCTTCTTGGGGTTCTTGCCCAGCTATCTGTTCTTGTTCCGTACGGATCTCAGGAACGGGCAACACTTGATTGATCGCAACAATATCATCGATCATGTTTTCGCGCACACTGGCAATGGCCAACCCTGGACGCCAGCTCGTTTTGGCCCACGCCTCCATCGTTTCGAACGAACTGGTCGTTTTATTAACTGTCCACCGGAACCATAATTTTACTCTCTGCCAGAATCCAATGACACGAGACTCAACGGCTTGTGTGGCGTCAACCACTGCTTGCCCGGCCGAATGAACCACACGAACGATCTTCTGTTGAGAATTCAAGAGTGCCTTGCGAATGTTCTGAATACGCGATTGGCCGGGCGCTGACTGGACTGCTGCTTGTTGATCGGTCGACTGTTCAACCTCCACCGGTTGGAGAATTTCTTGTTCTCTGATTTGCTCACCCTCCTGCTTGACGATGGGATTCGGAACCACGCTGCCCGCCGATCCTCCGACTTGGGCCAATTGTTGTGGTTCGGGGGTGGGCTCTGGGGAGAGCCTCTGTTCGCTGGAGCGCGACCCACCGAATAGCTGTTTGATGGGCTTGGTGATGGTTTCGATCGTGCGTTCCAGCACCGATTGCGTACCCGTTCCGACGGACGGTTGTGTTGTGCCTGCTCCAGAGGACGGAGCATCGGTTGCTGACGAAGGGGCAGATACATCTTTGGGGAGAGTCTCGATTTTTTTAGGTTCTGTGGGCGCTGCGGGTTTTTGAACATCAGGCGTTGGAGAAGGCGAAGGAGTTACTGGTTGGGTGATGGACTCGTTTTGCCGGGAACTCGTTTGTGATCCGCGTGACGTCCGAGTTATTAGCTGTGGCGTCAGTGGAGCAGAACTCTTAAAACTCGTAGAGGATCCACCTTGCGCAGAGGCACTCCCCCCTTGAGAAGGTTGGGAAAAACTGGATGATGTAGAACTGCCAGTTTGGCCAAACGAAAAAGAGTCGATGAGAATAAAGCTTGTGGAGATGGCCGTGTCTGCCAATACGGCAGGAGCACTTATCAACAAGCCTGATACCCAAACGACTCCAAATATAATTACGAAGACCGAGGCCTTCATAAAGCTCTTTTGTTTTAATTTTGATTTTTGCACTTTCCTTTCGACTATCCCATCGACTATCCCAAGGATTTTTACTTATCTAGTATACCACATTTTCCTCTAAAAAACAATGGTCTGTTATCCACACCCGCCTAAATTTTTGCGATGACCGTTCTTAAACTTACCACTATTTGGACTTTCGGGCTTGGAATAAGCTAAACCCACCTTGCGTACTTGATTCTTTCTTCTATAGATTCGCAAAAACTTAGGCGGGCGGATAAAGCTTTTGTCCTTCTTTGTTGTAAAGGAAAATAGCCAAGGTTGGACATGATTCTGCCGACGCCTTGAGGGTTTCGTCATCCACAGTCAGCCATTCGGGCTTAATGATCGCTTTGGCGTCGTTGTCCAGCTCATACACATCCGGTGCAACGGCAATACAGCTGGCGGCGCCAATGCACAGCTCGCGATCAACGACCACGCGGGTAAACTGGCGACCACTGGGGGTGGTGATCGTCTCTTTGGGCGTGATATTGTCGGAATCGGAACGAGAAATATCCATAGGTACGAGCTGGCCAGTAAATCCAGCGAGTCAAGTGAATCAAGTCAACGACACAAAGCTTGATTTACTTGATTCACTTGATTCACTTAATTTACTAGAACGGTAACGTCAAATTGAGGCTCACTTGAGCCATTTTAGGCATTTCTGGCAACAAAATTGCGAATTCGCGCGTTTGCCCCAAATCCGGATAGCGCAACTTCTTAAACTTTTGGGCGTATTCGTAAATATCGCGGGTGATCCGGACGTCATCCAGACAATATTGTTTAATCTTCTCGATCTCCCCAAGCTTGTACCACTCCACTGCTTGCAGGCCGTGGCCGCTTTTGGCGGTGCCTAATGTCCCTTTGGCAAGATCGTCCAGTTTTAGACGGAATCCCAGGCGTTCTTTAATGACTTCGAGCAAATCGAGTTGGGGCAGTTTCGATAAGTCGCCTCTATAGTAATTATTGAGTACCGGAATGTCAAACGACCGGCTGTTATAGCCAATGACGCGATCGGCGTGTTCAAAGATTGACCAAAGTTTGGGCAGTTCTTCTTCGGTGAAGGTCGAGTATCGGTCATGCTCATACTCATAAACCCCCACGACGGAAACTTTAAGCCCGCGCGTACCAAGCGCCCCAACCTCATCAAACGTATTCTGCGTTTCGATATCAAAGACGACTTCGCGGCTCATAGTGATAGAAGCGGATCGACGCGCCTGCCCGCCTCTGGCGGGGATCAACACGCGAATCCATGCAGAATAAAAAAGAGGGTAGTAAAATTATACCACTCCTTTTTGAAAACAAATAGTCCCGCCGAAGCGGGACTATTTGTGGAAAAGTGCTGGATAAAAAACGGAGGCCTCGTGATTACTCACGGATGGCTACCCAGACAACTTCACGACGCGTCATCCAAATAAATTGGATGATGTGGTGGAGCATAGCAATAGTGTTAATGAACATTTGTTTTTGTTTTCCTGGGGCTTATGGTCGCGCCCAGGAGCGACCTTTCAAAAGTTGGGTTTCCCTCCCCAAACAATAATTTACCCTTTTAGTATAGCATATTTTTTTGGGTTAGTCCATGCCCCTGGCTCTTGATTAAAATTGTTGGGATTGATACAATCAGCGCACTATTGCGGGTTCTCTCCAACTGAAGGGCGCGTAGCTCCCTCCTGCGCTCTGTGGAGCTTCGGAGGGCAGGCAGGTAATGACAAAACGACATAGATACAAAGTGGGCGCGTAGCTCAGGTGGTTAGAGCGTGTCACTGATAATGACAAGGTCGATGGTTCGAGTCCATCCGCGCCCACTTTGTAGCGATGTTAGTCGGTCGATGGTTCCCTGCCCGCCTGAATGCTCTTTGGGCTTTTGGCGGGGAGTCCATCCGCGCCCACCATTTGGAGAAAACGTTGTAAGATCAAAAAACACCCCCGCCTTGGCGGGGGTGTTTTTATCCCGTACCCACCTTAATTGATGCCTGCGGGGTCGCCTTCATCTCTTAGAGGCAACACAAAATCTATCTCACCTGTCGATGTTAATTTATATTTACTCAGTCCTAATCCCGGGACTTCAAATGGTTGTTTCTGCAATGCCACCATTTCTTCGGAGGTCAACTCTCGTACATTGGCTTTGGGAAATTTCTGGTTAATCTTCGCTCCCTTTGCTCCCAGAAATCCAGTTCCGTAATAGTTATTACCCCCTTCTTCTCTTGCAATGACATATTCGCCCACCTGATACTCTCCCATTTCGTTTGGCATTCCCTCAGCTTTCAAAACCATCATAAATTTTGGCCTTGGAAGTTCTTTTTTGGCTTCCGGTTGTTCGGCGTTGACTCCAGGCATTTTAGGGTCGCTCATAAGATCTAGCGGCAAATAAATAGATAAAACAAATTTACCCTTAGTATAGACGATTGAATTTCTGCTAGCAATGGGACGTACTATTTGGCGATTCCGTCAGCCGAGTCCAAACTCTGCATAAGGTCAGGGCGGAGAATTTTGAGCACTGAAATCGCCTGCATGTTGCCTTCAAGCACGACGGCATGGGCTTGCTGAGACGTCATCTGGTTTACTTCCTTCATCGGCAACCCATGGTCATGAAAAAATATCTCGCCGGCTGATGCCAACCCCTTTACGATCCCATTAGGCGAACTCATCATTGATAGATATGTCTGGATGGTACTGTCCTCTCCGTGGTTCGCACAATACTCGATCATTGCCAACAGTAATTCGTCTTTTGTCTCGGTTGATTTTAACTCTTGGAAGATCCGCCCCGCATTCTCCGGCTGTTCTCGCTCCAAGTACATCACCGCAAGGCGATACAATAACGAGTCACGAACGTCGCTCTTCGCAGATTCAAGAAGAATTTCTTCGGCCTTATCGAGCTCCCCTTTCTCCAAAAAAATCTCTGCATTAATTCTTACTTTCCAGGAATACTCACTGGAGTCCTCATTATGAGAGCCATACCAATACATTTCAGTAAGAAGATCGTCGACGGGGTAATCATCTCTGACCATTGCAATCGCGCAATCACGATAGAGTTCTATTGCTTTATTATAACCCATGACATTTCCTTCCTTAATATATTGCCGCACTTCCGTGAATCGACCATGCGCGAGCGCTTCTGAAATAATGATATCCGTTAGACGTTCTTCTTCGGCAAACAATTGCGAAGATCGCGTTCGAGCAGAAGACCCGCGTTCCTTCATGAGCGCGAATGCGTTGTCGATGTGGCCTTTATTTGCCTCGACAACCGCCATGTCAAACACCGTGCGATATCGTTCGACCGGATTCATCTTCTGCGTCTGAGCGACACTACTGTCGAGAGAGGCGCCTTGTTGGAAACCGGCAATAATCTGGTAATGCAAAATGGCATCCGCGATCATCGGATAATCGGTAAATAATTTTGTAAAGATTGGCTTCATTCGAGTTTTGGAAGATGTTTCATCGCTATAAAGCTTCTGATCGATACTCCGCAGCGCTTGTGTATCCCCCCTTTCAGCTAATTGCACTGCCATTGAACGCAAAAGATCGATGGTCTCGTATTGATACTTAGGGCTATCGACCAACTCCCAAAATGGCTCGCTTAATACAATATCGAAAATGACATTAAGGGTTTCTGGACTCGGTTGAACTGTGTAGATTTCAAAAAAAGCCTGTAAGCGTTTAACCAAATTTGTAGTATTTTTCGCTTCTCGCTGGGCTTCCTGAATAAAACCATGCCGTGTGTACGCCTGGACACTCCGGACGCTATCTACTTCTCCCTTTTCCAGATCATACATCCCTTCTGCAATAACACGCAGTATGATGGCTCGAGTCCGCACAAAATCTTCCCTTGCTGTTTTTTGCGCTTCTACAATCGCATCCAATGGTCGAAGCAGATCTGCGGTTTCATGATAATCATTGGGATGGTCGAGGTGATGATTAATAAAGGAATCGAGAAGAGGCTTGAGTGTCGCTAACGCATCATTCGGGTAGCCAGCTTCGGCCTGTATCTGCGCGATTTGACAGAGTAATTTCCATCGCAATGGATAAAAATTTTCTTTGCCCAACTCATGGAGAGATAACTGACTGCTTTTCAACGTCACAATCTGATGAGCTGTGTCTTGTGCTTTATTAAACAGCCCGGCCTTTGCCTCAGACAGTGTAAGGTTTTGGTAGGCGTGAGCGTGCTGACGTAACCGCTCTACTGGGCTGTCTGTATCGGATATTGAATCAGCGACTTCGTGCGCCTTCGCAAACAACGCCAAACCGCGCTGCATGTTTTCCAACCCTTCGACAACACGCTGACGCTCACGCTCAGACAACGTTCCTTTCTTGAGCATCTGGACATCTACTGGTTTTGGCATTTCTTCATTTCCCATAAAATTTTGATTTATTTCTGGATCCTCGGGTCAAGCCTGAGACAGCTGTCAAACTAACCCCATCATATTCCACAATCCCGTATTTTGAAAGACTACCGACGGTGAGATTGTCCTGATTCGCGATCTGATTCTGGTCAAGCCCGCCCGACTTCGCCTGCGAGCGAACTCGCTGGCGGGCGGGTCAGAATGACGACGTTGTTGCAATTTATACGACAAAACCGCCCCATCCTAGGCGGTTTTTTGGTTGTTTCAAGAAACGTGATAGCAATGACATCCATTTGTCGGTGGAATACTGCCGCCCTCAATGCTAGCTGAAAGAGAACAGCATTATTCCACCAACAAATGTCGACGGTGAGCTCGAGGCTCACCTTATACTCCTTAGAAAGGAGGTGATCCATCCACAGCTTCCGCTACGGATGCCTTGTTACGACTTCGTCCCTGTCACCAATCCTACCTTCTGACGGTTGTCCGCCATTCGGGTATTATCGGCTCCCTTGACGTGACGGGCGGTGTGTACAAAACCCGAGAACGTATTCACCGCGGCGAGGCTGATCCGCGATTACTAGCGATTCCTGCTTCATGAGGGCGAGTTGCAGCCCTCAATCTGAACTGGGGGGTGGTTTGATGGG
>OBOI01000441.1_pt1 | contig 14669 bp, 13 predicted proteins | sample 1670151 | NCBI WGS metagenome assembly OBOI01 (sample SAMEA104232303, study PRJEB22302) | sediment metagenome | biome: forest; feature: aquifer; material: sediment | place: USA | collected 2011-08-07 | depth 0.01 m | reverse complement strand
TCAGATTGACGGCATCAAGCGCATTCACTTTACCGCTCCTCATCCGCTGCACATGGATGACGCAACAATCGCTGCTCTCACACTCCCAAAACAAGTCAACTATATTCATCTTCCCGTGCAATCGGGAAGCAATAGCGTGCTCAAAAGAATGAATCGGCCGTATACTCGAGAGCAGTATATCGAAATAATAAAAAAGATTCGTGCCGCAAGGCCCTCAATCGCAATCGGTACGGACATCATTGTCGGTTTTTGCGGTGAGACCGAAGAAGATTTTGAGGAAACGCTTGATCTGTATCGGCAGTGCGATTTTGATATCGCGTATCAGGCTCAATATTCTCAACGGTCAGGAACCGCAGCTGTCCGGATGTATAAAGACGATGTATCGCGCGCCGAAAAGAAGCGCCGATGGCAAAAGCTCCAGACGCTCATGGAAGAAACAGTGCTGCGGAAGAATCAGAAGTTTGTTGGCGGAATCGTTGAAGTGCTCGTCGACACATGCGAAAAGGGGATCTGCGGCGGCAATTCGCTGGAGATGAAACGGGTGAATTTCTCGGGTCCGCCAAATCTTTTAGGAAGTATTGTTTCGGTTAAGATCGATCGAGCCGTTGAGTGGATACTTTACGGTGGAATGCAAGATGTATGATTCAAGATTCAGGATTCAAGGTGAGATTCTTAAATCCTAAATCATAAATCCTGAATCCAGAATAAGTATGATCCCCCTCATTGTCATCGTCGGGCCGACATCGTCGGGCAAATCGGATATTGCCATTCGTCTTGCGAAGAAGTTCAACGGCGAAATCGTATCGGCCGATTCGCGGCAGGTGTATAAAGGTCTTGATATTGGTACTGGCAAGGTGACGAAACGGGAGCAGCGAATCATTCCTCATCACATGTTGGATGTGTGCAAGCCCGGGAAACAGTACACGCTTGCACAATTTAAAAAAGCGGCGGACAAAGCGATTGCGGAGATCCATTCCAGAGGAAAGCTCCCGTTCCTTGTGGGCGGAACCCCTCTGTACACAAAGGCGGTCGTTGAGAACTACTCGATCCCAGCCATCAAGCCAGATCTGTCATATCGCAAGAAGCTTGAGTCCATGTCGCTTCCGAAGCTGCAAGCACTCCTTAAAAAAAAGGACTCATTAACGTATCAGCATATTGATCTAAAAAATCCTCGTCGCGTGATCCGTGCGCTTGAGGTAATCGAAGCGACGGGTGCCTCATTTTGGGAGCAGCGGCAAAAGCAGCAGAGACGCTATGATGTGCTTATTCTTGGCGTAGATGTTCCGCGCGAGGAGTTGTATCACAGAATCGATCTTCGAGTTGACCAGAGGATCAAAAAGGGGATGATCCGAGAAGTAGAAAAACTCATTGAGCGCGGGGTCTCTAAGAAATGGCTGGCCAGCCTTGGACTTGAGTATCGGCACATTACGCATATTCTTACTCAAACCCAGAATAAAGTATCAGGTATCAAGTATCAGACGCAAAAGGAGCAGATGATTCAGGCGTTGAAATACGCGATCCATGATTTCGCGCGTAGGCAAATGGTCTGGTACCGAAAAGAAAAAGAGATTCAGTGGATTACCGGTCTTTCGCAAGCGGAAGAACAAGTTAAGAATTTTCTGACAGCTTAATCCTGAGGAAGATAATGGAGTTATTTTCTCCTATTCGCATAAGAGGCGATCGCCCTTTATGCGAATAGGTCAATTTTGAAGAAAATATAAAGCCGGCGGAATGCCGCCGGCATTTGAACAGGTAATTACAGATTGAGCAGCATGTCTCTGCCTTTCGGCTTGAACATGTCGCCCATTTCCTTGATTACCTTGAGTTTGGCCTCCATGGCCTTGCTGTGGTCTCCGGGGAACAGCAGATCCGCAGACCGGAACCTTGCGGCAACGGCCAGCATGACCAACGCCGTTCCGGATTCAGAGTCGTTTTCGGTCTCGAGGAGCCGTGCTATCGCAGGCTCGTAGTGAGACGAGAGCAGCTCCCGGCTGATGCGCTTGGCGAGCATCAGTAGTGTGAATTCGTCGACGAGTTCGGAGTACTCCTCGCCGGCGGCCTGGGCCACCAGTGTGTGGATGAAGAGGCTGTGCCCCAGCTCCTCTACATCCTTCAGGTGCTCCTCCTCCGGGACCTTCTTCCACTTGGGGAAGCAGGCCCGAAGGGCTGCCAGATAGATGACGCCGCGGAACAGCGTCGGTCTCCTCGTCGCGTACGAGGAGTTCATCATCATGATCCGATTGCGGATCGTGATCCCACTGCCGACGAGTGTGTCAAACATCTCATCGGCCAGCTCCGGGACGAGGATGTCGTCCCCGCGCTGTATCATGTTGATGAGGATGACGGGGGGGCCGCTTGTTCGGACGTCTCGGAACTCGGCCCCATTGAGAGTTGAGACGGCCCCGAGATTCTCCATTACCCTTGAAAGACGTTCCGCTTCCGAATTCCGGGTCTTGCGGATGACCTTCTGTCCGGACTCATGCCAGACATGGAAGGTCTCCAGCCGGGCCGCGTCGCGCGGGTCCCTGGACTCCCACGGCTGACATACGACAGCCGGCAGAAGGACGAGGATGACGACCAGCGAGACCCACCAAAGAATTTTGTGCATGATATGCACCTCCTTAGCGTGCAGGCTAGCAGATATGACAAAATATGTAAAGATTAGGCCTTCACATTAAATTATGCACCTCCAAAAAGCCAGAATTATTCAGGTTTTTGCCGGTGCACCTATTGCTGAAGTTTATTTTCTAAAATGCCTTTCACAAGATCAGGTTGAGCCTTGCCCTTCATTTCCTTCATTACTTGCCCGACTAGGAACATGATGACTGTCGTTTTGCCCGCTTTAAAGTTTGCAATCGCGTCGGGGTTTGCGGCAAGTGCTGCGTCGCACGCTGTTTCGAGCGCGCCAGTGTCGCTGATCTGTTCAAGATTTTTCTCTTTGATGATGGCCGTAGGAGAAAGTCCCGTTTCAAGCATGTGTGACAATACCGCAAGGCCGGTAGTGCTGTTGATCTTTCCTTGGACGAGAATGCAGGCAAGCTCTCCCATGTTTTCCGGGTCGAGCTTTGTGCTGGAGAGCGTCTCGCTTCGCTCTTCAAGAAGGGCTGGGAGCTTGTTGATCACCAATCCCGCAAGAATTTTGTAGGATTTTTCTGACAGCTCTTCCGCTTTTGATCCTGTTGAATTCAACCACTCTTCCAGTTCGGACGCACCTTTTTCAAAAAAGTTTCCGAGTTCTTTGTCCTCGATCAAGATGCGCGCATCTTTGTCGGAGAGTAAATATTGTTTTTGAAATCTCGTTTTGCGGGCGGAAGGAATCTCTGGAATTTCAGATTGGATCTCATTGATGAGCTGTTCCGTAAAATGGATCGGCGGAAGATCAGGCTCAGGAAAGTATCGGTAATCGTGCGCCTCTTCTTTGCTTCTCTGGAGGAGTGTTCGTTGATGCTCGTCATCCCAGCCGACAGTGATCTTGTGCGTGCGTGTGCACACGTTGCCGCCATCAAGCCACTCTTTATAAAGTCGGTTGCCCTCGTACTCAAGCGCCTTTTCTACAGCGCGGAATGAGTTGAGGTTCTTAATTTCTGAAATAGGGGATGAAACCTTTTTACCATCGTGCTCAAAATGAATAGACACATTCGCATCGCAGCGAAGATGTCCCTTCTCCATGTCCGCGTGAGACACATCGAGGTAGCGCACAAGCAACCTGAGATCCTGCAGATAAATTTTTGCTTCCAGCGGAGACGTGATATCCGGCTCAGAGACGATTTCCATGAGCGGAGTCGAGGAGCGATTGAAATCGACCAAGCTTGCTTGGGACTCGGGCGCGTGCATAAGTTTTGCAGCATCTTCTTCAAGATGAAGACGATTGAGTCGTATGCGGGCTTCCTTACGGGAGCCTTCGGGCGCATCGGGAACGGTGATATCCAAATATCCCCCAACGCCAATGGGCTTGTCGAATTGAGAGATTTGGTACCCCTTCGGAAGATCGGGATAGAAGTAGTTTTTGCGATCGAACTTGCTCCACTCGTTGATTGTGCAATGCAAAACGAGCGCTGTTCGAGCTGACCAACGCACGGCTTTCTCATTCATGACCGGCAACGTGCCGGGATGTCCCAAGCAGACGGGGCAGATGGTTGTATTTGGCGGAGCGTTTTCCCCTTCATTGGAACAACGACAAAACATCTTGGATGCTGTTTTCAGTTGCACATGGACTTCAAGTCCAATCATGAAGCGGAAAGGCATAGTGGGTAGGTAGCCGCCGCCGTTGGCGGGGTAAATAGGTGGTAGGTAGTACTTAGTACTATCTCTTAGGATACCACAACTTTTACTCCGGGGCTCATTGTGGAGCAAACAGTGATGCTCTTGATAAACGATCCCTTTGCCGCCGAAGGACGTGCGCGTCTTAACGCTTCAATGAAAGCGGTATAGTTTTCCAGAAGCGCGTCGGTTGAAAATGATCGTCGGCCGATGACCTGGTGGACGTTGGAAGAGTCGTCATTCTTGAAGTTAATCTTACCCTTTTTTACCTCATCGATTGCGGATTTGACGTTCGTTGTGACTGTTTCATTTTTCGGAGACGGCATCAATCCCTTTGGTCCGAGAATCTTTGCGATACCCGCAAGACTTTTCATCATGTCGGGCGTTGCGATTGCAATTTCGAAGTCCACTTTGCCGGTTTGTTTGATTTCTTGGATCAGCTCGCTTCCGCCGACGATATCCGCTCCGGCTTTTCGGGCATCTTCGGCCTTGTCGCCCTCTGCGAAGACGGCGATCTTTTTTGATTTTCCAACGCCATGTGGGAGGACGACTGACCCTCGGATAATCTGTTCGCCCTTTTTCGGGTCAATTCCCGTATTGACATGCACCTCGATGCTTGCGTCAAATGTCTCGGTTGAGAGTTTCTGCGCAAGCGCAAGCGCCTCTGCCGGCGATTTTGCTTCTTTTAAGTTGACATCCTTCATCTCTCCCAAGACCTTCTGTGTTTTTGTTCTCATATCGGTGGTATAGCGAGCGTGTTGCTCTTCCACTATGAATAAATAAATTAATCGATGACTTCAACTCCCATTTGCCGGGCAGTTCCCGCGATCGTCCGCATGCCCGCCTCAATATCTTTTGCTGAAAGATCGGTCATTTTCTTCTCGGCGATTTCGCGAAGCTGTGCTTTTGTGATCTTCCCGACTTTTTCAGTGAGAGGCTTTTTTGATCCTTTCGCAAGTCCGATTGCTTTTTTGATCAGTTCGGACGCGGGAGGGGTCTTCAATACCATGGTGTACGTGCGATCTTCATACACGGTCAGCTCAACTGGAGTGATTTCGTCGCGCCCCTGGGTTGCGGCGTTGAACTTCTGACAGAACTCAGCAATGTTCAAGCCGTGCTGGCCGAGAGCCGGACCGATTGGCGGGGCGGGGTTTGCCTTACCTGCCGGAATTTGAAGTTTGATGAGTGTCTTTATTTTCTTTTTTGCTGGAGGCATATGGAATACAGGGGTAAAGGGTTAGAGGGTTACAGGGGTAAAGGGTTTGGGGGTCAAAGGGTTACAGGGTTAGAGGGTTATGCTTTTTTAACTTGGAGAAAATCGAGTTCAACCGGAGTCTCGCGACCAAACATTGTGACCATTACTTTAACCTTGCCGCGATTTTCGTCAATCTCCTGAACCTTGCCCTCGAAGTTTTTGAATGGCCCGTCGATAATTCTGACTGGAGAGGCAACCTCGAAATCGACTTTGTATTTCGGCTCTTCCAATCCCATGCGTTTCTGGAGGTATTCCATTTCCTGCTCAGATACGGGGGTCGGAGTCGTTCCCGCTCCAATAAATCCCGTCACATTCTGCGTGTTTCGCACGACATACCACGAGTCATCGGTCACGATCATCTGCACAAGCACGTAGCCCGGAAAAATCTTTTCGGTTACGACCTTTCTCTTGCCGTTTTTGATCTTGATCTTTTTTTCAGTTGGAATCAGCACATTGAAAATCTTGTCATCCATGTTCATCGATTCAATGCGCTGCTTGAGATTTCGCACGACGTTCTCCTCGTATCCCGAGTAGGTGTGAATGGCGTACCATCGAGCGATATTGTCTGTGATTTGCTTGGCCAAAATAGAATTTATTTGCCGAGGGTGAGAAGCTTTTCGATGCCGTAGGTAAACACGAGATCCAGCGACGAAAGAAAGGCCGCGATGACGACACTGAAGACGACCACGATAATCGTATGCTGAATAAGCTCGCGGCGGGTAGGCCAGACGACCTTTTTCATCTCTAGGTAGGATTCTTTGAAGTAATTCACCGTCTTGTCCGCAATTGATGCCATACAACTCGTTTAAGCTTTATATTAAAAGAAAAAGCGATTTTTTGTTAACTAAAAAAGGCTTTTCGAGGCCTTTCTTATATAATACACCTTTTTTTGTCCCAAGTCAAGCCCCTTGCTCTTATTGGAGCGATGCGCGGAAAAAGAAGTAGGTGACTGCGATAAACACTCCCGCGATGATGAAAAGCCACAGGGCGTTGAGCAAAAGCACCTTAATAGCGAGTGAGCGTTTTCCGTCCATCAGAAGCGCGATCGGGGGCGCAAGCAGGAGCGATGCGCAGACAAAGGAAGCGAGGACAACAAGCGAAAGAACGATCATCATCATGAGTGCTGGGTTGGATGGCCCGTAGGGAAACAACACCCCGAGGTAACTTGCGCCGAATGAAAACAAGGTGACAAAAACGCCGACGAGGAGAGACTGAATGAGTGACATTGCCCAGAGGGGGAGACGAAGGATGAATTGCATAGGAGGTGGCCACCGCCTTTGGCGGGGCAATAAGTAGTAGGTAAGAAAAGTAGTAGGTAGTAGGTAGTATACAGAATGCAAGATTGGTCGTCAAAAATATTTTGACCTCGGGATATGGGGCATCCCGAGGTCGTGGTGGAGAGTTGGCCGTTACTTAGGCGAGCGGTCGATCACGATGATCGGTCCGCGACGCCTCCCTACTTTCGGCCTCCCGTCCCTGCTCTTGCCGTCGTAGATGTAGACGGCGTACGTCCCCGTCATCGACAAATCGATGTTGTCGCCCTTGTACGCCGCGACGAGATCCTTCTCCCGCGACTTCAGGGTCGTGACGAGCGTGACGAGGTTGAGCTGCTCAGCCGGGCTGAGGTCGAAGCTCGAGAGCAGCGCGATCTGTCTTCCGCCGTTGGAGCGGGAGTAGCTCTTGGGGAGCCCCAGATTCGCCTCCTCGGCCGGCTTCAGAGGCGAGAGCGTGAGGACCTTGTAGCCCCCGCCTTCGCCCAGGCGGTCAGCCTGGACAGAGATCTGGTCGAAGCTCGGCCAGGCGACATCGCCGACAACAAGCGGCGAGTGCTCCATCTGGAGACCGAGCTGGCCATTCCTCTTGCCGATTTCGAGCTGGGAGTAGCCCCCCACCGGCTCCTTGCCGGAGGTGAACTTAGCTTGAGCCGGGACGGTGGTGGCAAGCACGACCAGGGCGGCGACGAACGAAGCGAACCGAGTCATTGAGATTTCCTCCATTTGAAGGGTGTCTTTTTAGCACCCTGAGACCTTTTCCCATCACAAAGACTCATAGCTATCAGTCTTTGAAATGGGAAAAGATGGACTTAAGTATACAAAATAAGTCAAGAAGAGTCAAGCATTGATGCTCAGCTCGAGCGGCAGATGATCTGAAATGCGAACCTGAGGCACGGTAAAATCTCGCACGGAGACGTCTTTTGAAACAAACGCGTAGTCGGCAAAATACTGAGGAGAGTCAGGATACCGCTCATGATTGATCGGGCCGCGCGTGTCTTGTATGTTGTATTCTTTGATCAAATTTCGGTAGCCGGCTTGCTCGATCATTCCAATGCTCTCCGTGTCCGGCATTAAGTTGAAATCGCCGCAGAGGACGGTCTTGCCGGAAAATCGGGACAGCCGCGCAATAATTTTTTTCGATTGCTCAATGCGCGCTGGCGTGTCGTGTTTGTCGCCGGGATGCCAAATGGCATGGAGGTGGGCTATGGTGTAAGAGTGTTTGTGCGGCGATGTGATGGTTCCATATTGTAGGGCTTCGGGCTGGTTGATATGGATGCACGGCGGGAGTTTTTGTGCTGAGGCGAAATCGTCGTTCAGCGCATTTCTATGCCGATGAATAAAAAAATGTCCATTGTTAATTGTAAATTTTTTCTTAATAAACATTGCAAGACCAAAGGAGATGGGGTGGTCGACGACATTCTCCTCGTACCCAACGCCTCGCTGAATCAGGCAGTAGTTGCCACTAAAATCCGGGAGTAGGCGAGAGATGTCTCGGTAGAGCGTTGTGCGGTATTCCCCGGAACACTCTTTGCGCGACCTGAACACCTCCTGAAAGCAAAAAACATCAGTCGTTTTTGACTGCGTGCGGATATATTCAACAAGCGGATCGTACCGTGCCCCGCCCTCAACATTCAGTGAGATAATTTTCATACCTACTACGTACAACTTCTTAGATATCGATATTTTTCGCGCTTTTTGCGTGGACCTGGATAAATCGCTTGCGAGGTTCGACCTGCGATCCCATAAGAATATCGAACACCTCATCGGCTTTTTTGGCGTCTTCAATCGTGATTTGCTTCATCACGCGCGTTTCCGGATTCATGGTTGTCTCCCAGAGCTGCTCGGGATTCATCTCTCCTAAACCTTTGTATCGTTGGATATTAAGCTTGGCTTCCGCCTGCGCTGCCTCTTCCACTTCGGCCTCGCCCTCGGCAGCCTCAGCCTTTTTTTGCTTTTTCTCAGCAGTCTTTTTTTCTGACGGCTTGGACATTTCGATTTTTAACTTTTCCAGTTCAGCGTCGCCGTATGCATAGCGAAACTGCTTTCCCTTTTGAACGCGGTAGAGCGGCGGTTGCGCGATAAAGACATGGCCGCCCTCGATCAGTGGGAGAAGGTGACGATAAAAAAGCGTCAGCAGAAGGGTTCTGATATGCGCTCCGTCAACATCGGCATCAGTCATAATGATAATGCGATGGTATCGGAGATCTTCGATGTTAAACATATCGCCGATATTGGTTCCAAGCGCAATGATCAGCGACTTGATTTCATTGAACGCGAGGATCTTGTCGAGACGAGATTTTTCTACATTTAGAATTTTGCCTTTCAATGGCAAAATCGCCTGGAACTGCCGATTGCGTCCCATCTTTGCGCTATTATGCACAAAGACACCTGACGCAAGAGCAAAGTTGTGCGTACCGGGCACCTCGATGTCGTAGACATCCATATGCTCGGATTGTTTTTCGATGCAAATAATTTTGTGATTGAAGTTCTTTACAGCCTCATTCAGCACTCTTCGGTCATTAGCGAAAAAACGATCGAGGATGGTCGAAAACTTTAAAACGTTTTTACTTCTCGATTCCACACGAAGTCGTTCAAATGCCTCCTCGTCTACGGTGTCGCCCTGCTCATAAACTTTTCTGAGAAGGGTCAGAGAGTGCAGTTTGTATGTCTCGCTGTAAGCGGCCTTTCGTTTCAGTCTGAACTCAGGAGTCCATTGTTGTTTCGTTTTGTTTGATCGCCACTCAAGTAATGACTTGTCAGTCCACTGCGATTTCGCGGATTCCGAATATGCGGCCTTAATGTCAGGATGGTGTTCAAAATATGACGTTACGCGAGCGGATTGTTTTTTTCGGTTCGAGTCCGATGCCCAGTATTTCTTCTGTTCATTATTCAATCTTAGCAATGATTTCTCGCGATACGCGTCGTCAGAATGGTAGAACGCGAGATATTTTTCACCCATGAACCGTTTATATGCCGGGTTTTCCCATTGCTTTTTCGCCCTCGTGCTCAGAACGTCCTTCATCGACAGCAGTTTTGCGCGTACTTTTTCACGAAATTCCGGCGTCTTGTGAATGAGTCGCACTTTTTCCTTAACGTCGTCCCTGTGAATCGTCTTGCTTGCGTGCATTCTGTGAAGAGAAAGATGCTCATTGTGTGAAATGCGGAGGATGTTGGTTGGATTATTATTGCGCTTGTTGAAATCAAGATGATGCCTATGATCGCCATCCGCGATTGAATACACGTTGTTATCCAGATTAAAGTCATCGGAACGCATATGCGTGAAAACCCATCTGTTTTCCATCGGATCGAATACCATCTCATATCCCTTGATCGTAATCCTGCCCCCAATCTCGGATATTTTCGTTCTAAATGGCATCAATGAGTCAGACGCTAGCAGATCCTTGGCTTGCTTATATTCGCCGCTCCGAAGCATAAAACGATGATCTGGCGTACATGTGATTTCCTCACCGGAGTCGAGACGGATCTTTATCACTAGCGCATTCTGCTGTGTGCGGCGCGGGTTTACAATTTCCGCGATACCAACCTTGCCATCTTTTTTTATGGTATAGCAGAAGAGTTTTTCTCCTTTTCGGTATTCCTCAATAACCTCAATGAATGACAGTTTTCTGCCGTCCGTGAGAGCGATTTTTGTGTCTCCTGAAAAGCAGCCGCCGGCGGAATCGCCCTCCACAAGGTAGAGCTCCGACAGTTTCGGATCACGAGAAGAGCAGTCTGCGAGTTTTCCGGGAAGGGTGAGGCCCTCCAACGCGCCTTTTCGCAAGACGCTCTCGCGAGCCGAACGGGCAGCAACGCGAGCGCGTGCGGCTAAGAGACATTTTCCGATGATCGCATCGGTAGCGCGCGGGTTTTCTTCGAGAAAAATCGCGAGGCTTTCCGAAAAGACGGTGTCAACAGCCGTACGAGCCTCGACGTTTCCGAGCTTTCCTTTTGTCTGGCCCTCGAATTGTGGTTCTGGAATCTTGATGCTGATAATCGCCGTCAATCCCTCGCGCACATCATCGCCGGTCAGGTTTTCGTCTTTTTCTTTGAGGTATCCCTTTGTGCGGGCAAACGCATTGATGGCTCGGGTAAGTGCCGTGCGGAATCCGGCGACATGCATACCGCCATCGGGATTGAGAATGTTGTTGGTAAACGCAAAAAGATTTTCTTTGAAGTCGTCCACATATTGCAGCGCGACCTCGACTTTTATCGATCCGGTGTATTCTTTGTCGACATAAAAAATTTGCTCGTGCTTGGCATCTTTGCTGCGGTTGAGATAGCGGATGTAGGAAGCGATGCCGCCCTCGAAATAAAACACAGTCGGTGGCTCATCCTTTGACTGGCGATGATCTGAGACGGATATTTTTACTCCCTTTGTGAGATATGCCTGCTGCCTGCAGCGGTCCAGGATCATGTTGAGGTCAAAATCTGTCACTGAAAAAATACTGCCATCCGGCTTGAATGTAATTGCCGTTCCCGTGCCGGACGCCTTTCCGACGGGTTTGACTTTCGATGTCGGCTTGCCGATTTTGTACTCTTGTTCGTACAGTTTGCCGTCGCGACGAACCTCCGCCTTGAGGTATGTTGAGAGCGCGTTTACGACAGACACGCCGACGCCGTGCAATCCGCCAGACACTTTGTAGCTGCCCTGGCCGAATTTACCTCCGGCATGAAGAATGGTGAGAACGGTCTCTAGAGACGATTTCCCTGTCTGCTTATGCGTTTCAACCGGGATGCCGCGGCCATTGTCGTTGACATAGACCATTCCATCCGGCAAGAGTTTGACTTGGATGTCTGTGCAGTACCCGGCCATCGCCTCGTCGATTGCGTTATCAACAACCTCCCATACGAGATGATGCAGACCGGTTTCTGCCGTGTTTCCGATGTACATGCCCGGGCGCTTGCGCACCGCCTCAAGACCTTCAAGGACTGTGATGTGTTCCGCGCCGTAGCTATCTGTCTTTTTTGTTTTGGTTTTCTTGTCTGACATGCGTGCAAATAAATAATAAACACTCCAAGACATTTCGTCTCTTTACGTACTGTAATTATACCAGTATTCCGGCTGCGATGCAAGGCTATTATTGCCTGTTTAGGGCTGCTGTTCTAAGGTATTGGCGTTGGTAGTGATTGCATGGATTTGAAAGGGGGATCATACAGTTGCAAGCAACAAAGACAGCCACATCCGTGCTCGAATGCATCGGATGTGGTGAGAAACGAGACGGTAGCTCGCGTTCTCGGTCTGTAAGTAAACGTTAGGAAGGAGATGGTTAGTAGGTGGAAATAGAGGTCGATTACGAGAAGCTGCGGCAGAAGACTCAGCTGATGCTGGACATTGTCCAATCCTTAGGAGAAGGTCGGACAAACCTGGACATGTACGACGCTCTGGAGGGCATCCTCGAAAGGGCGAACGAACTCAAGGCCGAGGTGCGAAATCAACAAGCCCGCATTGTTGGTGCCGACCGTACTGTGGCCGATGAGTTCAATCGAAGGTATAAGGCATCATTTCCGGTTCGGCCGGAAGGCTTTGTTCCTCGCGACTGCGACGAACCGGACATGTAGGTCCGTTCGCAGCTGCCATACATCGGCCCGGGGTCTTTCGATCCCGGGTCTAATTTTTTCCTCCACTCACTGTACGAATGCAAAATGAGCTTCGCGCGAGTCCTTTAGTTGTGTCGTAATATCGGGTGCGGACGCTGTGAGTTTGCTTTGTGTAACTGCGTCCACTCCGGTAATTGAAATACCTGTCAGAAGCGGAACAATCTTACCCCTATCGGCGCTTTCAGGCGTGACAGACAGCTCAAAGATAATTTGGTGATCTGTCGGATTTTTGCCAAGCGCGGGAGGCAGTGTGCCAGCGTCCCATGAACCTTGCATAAAACGAGTAATGCGGACATTTTTCGGTACCGTTACAGTGACGATTGTTTTTTCTACTGGATGAATCGTGTTTTGAAGCGTAACGACGCCGATGTATTTTGTCGTCTTCCCAACGATCGGCGGCAGTGGCCCGCGTCCAAGCTGCTCGCCTTCGGGTGAAAAATAATGGGCATTTGCAGAAACCGTCAGCTGCGATGATAGCGGTAGAGAGCGCACGGTTCCGAATGTGTTGATTCTGTGGGTATCGGCAACGGTATACGTCGCTTGCGGGGCAAACTGCATGGCGAAGTCATGATCCGTATCATACGATGAGAGGTTCTTGAGCTGCGCGGGTGTGACAAAGAATGTCACCCTTCCTCGCGCACCTGGTGCAAGCGTTTTCAAATTCGAGTTCTGGGTCTTTGACCACGTTAGGGTCGTATCGCTTGTTTTCACTGCGCCACCTGAAGAAAGTGTCTTCCCGTCGATGCCGTCTCCCATGATCCGAACGCCGATCTGCGCATTGGCAAGCGTTTTCGACGAGGTGTTTTCCCACTCAAGCGTAAGCTCGCGCTTCTTGCCGATTGAAAGAGCGTCTCCATCGGTGTGTTTAAGTGAAACAGCCAATGGCGTCTGTTGTACAGCTATTGTTCGCCCCTCTTTTGCCTGAATGAATGGGGAGCTTTTATTGCTCAGATGGAATTTGAAGTCAAACGAGCGTTCGTCTTTGCTTGAAAGAGGAAAATGCCCGGTAATTTCAACGTTTGATCCGTTCCATGTCGAAAGGGGAATCCGATTTCCTTCGCGCTTGTGGGAGGTTTTTCCGATCGTAAAATCTTTCGGAGGAGTAATTGCAAGCGTGCCGGGGAGCTGAGTCAGTCCGGACGGGCCGATAAGAGAAACTGTGTATGTCACCTGCTCGGACGCAAAAGCACTGGAAGGGCCTTCTATTGTCATCCGGACGGCAGAGCCTGTGATGCTGTACGGCTTTCTGATAAAGATTTTTTGGATGTCGGGGGACGCATCTGTTCGATAGCTCAATACCGCCTTGAATTCCTGCTCCTCAGATAGCGCTCCGAACGGAGTGCCGGAGATCCCGGTTTCAAACACTTGCCGAGGGCGGAGCGTGTCGATCTTTAGCGTCGTTCCATCGGTCTGCAACGACTGCCCATGAAATTTCTCAACGGTGAAGTTTGGCGGCGGCTGGATTGCAAGCGACACATCCGACATTGTCTCGGAAAGATTATTTGCAATAGTGATGAGAAGGGATACGCTCCGCCCGGAGCGTATACCCTCGTCGGGCACTGAAAAAACAACATCTACCGTTCGCGGAAAAATGGTCGGAATAATAATGCGCAGAGTTATATCGGCAGCGAGAAGAAGCGTGACTGCGCACAGTATTACAATGTCTGCGACCAGATGCTTTCGGCCGTGACGGCGCCTCGCGTGATAATGGCGGTGATACCGTTTGTAAAAAAATTCCCAGAACCCATTGCCCTTGTTTTTTGAAATCTCTTTGCGGCAGACAAGGTGCGAAGGGTCGCTCGGGTCGTGTTCGCAGATGAGCTCGAGGTTGTCTGGATGTGTCATATGGTGATTAATGCTTGAGAGCGGACAGAGTGAATACGCGCGCTGTCATTGGGAGGATCTCATCGATACCGTCGTGATCGACGTCTGCCGACGCGATGCGGACTCCCGAGGTGTTCGTGACGTCAAAACCCAAAAATCCGGGATTGAGGCGTTTGCCTTGAAAGGAAAACTGTTGGATCAGGGGCTTGGCACCGGGCCCTGGCGAGGTGATGATTTCGGGGATTCGATCGCCGTTCGTGTCTCCGATGGCAACGTCGACGCCCCCTTTAAACGCCCTGTTGTACGCGAGGAATCCGGGACGAAGGAGCTTTCCCGCCGCGGTGAAAATTTTTACTTCGGGAATGTATCCTGGCCCCGTTCCCGTAACGATCGCAGGATTTCCCTTATCGTCAAGGCGCGCGGCGATGCGGATAGATCCGATATATTTTTTGCCGTAG